>ENA-ORXT01001977-ORXT01001977.1-marine-metagenome-genome-assembly--contig:-NODE-1977-length-25827-cov-4.255262_pt1 | contig 25827 bp, 25 predicted proteins | sample MGYA00237868_ERZ511482 | MGnify/ENA metagenome assembly ERZ511482
TGTTGAAAGAATAACCAATCTATACCCTTTTGCCCCGTATTGTACCCACATCGCTTCCCCTGTGCGTCGTTTGTACATTTTGATTATCGGTCTTTCAGTTTCAAGTTTGTTTCGTGAGTGGGCAATATTAGCTGGGCGATCCTGTAGTGGCTAAGTTTCAGTGTCCATTTATACTCTTGAATCCGATTTAGAATCGGAATTCTAGAATATACCCTATTGTGCCCACTTGTACCCTATTCATCCCATCTAGGTTTCTGTTTGCGGTTTCTTTCGTCGGCCAAGTTGGCTGTGTTCTTATTCTGTTCACTTGTTTTTTATCTCTGGGTTGTGCAAGATTATTAACTCTGACTGTAACTGGTTACAACTCATACCCAAAAATCACCCATCTATACCCAAAATTCGGTATTTTTGCCAGTACTGGTCTAGCGAATACTAGAAGTGCTGCATAGAAATGGTCTTTGCTGGGTTTGGCTAGAATCTTTTTTCAGCTGAGATCGCAATTAATTATCCTAGAAAATCATCATTGGATACAACACCACTGTAATTACAGGGCTGTTTTTAATGCAAGTCTATCTTAGCTGTTGTTAGTTTCTGCTTTCAGGGAGGTGTAATTCTTGTACGTTTGACGGTGTGCTTGCTTAGATTATTTGTTCTACGTGGAACACCTGATTCAACACCAATAAGCACACACATCAACCCAAGTTGCAACAGGACATACCCATTAGATACCCATTGAAGGGTTGATGGTGGTGTTAAATTGGAACAAGAGGGGATATTTGGGTATAAATAGCGGATACATTGGGCGCATAAGGGTAGGTTGAAACTGGTTGTCCAGCTAGAAGCATGAAGAGCCCCCTACCTAATCAAAAGGAGGTGCTGGCTAAGTGTATAAATGTAATCAACACTGCGAGTTGTAACCCCGATACTAATCAAAGCGTCCATGCGTGCCTATGGTGTGAACGGAATTCATTTCTATTGTACATTTGGGTTGAGCCTGGGTCTAAAGCGGGTATAAATCGGTGCATTAATGGTATGGGGTGTGTGGATATGGGGTAATTTGGTTTAATGGGGTATTATCATTGCATGATGTGTTAAGTTTGCGGTGTAGAAAGGTTAGGATTGAATCTTTTTGGGGTATATAGTGTTGACAGGCTCTGAAGAAAGCATTCTTTCTCCAAAAATTTGTTCGGTCCGTAATGCCTAACCGTATGTAACCTTAATATACCTTTTTATACCCAAGTGCCTAGAGGAAAAGACAATGGACAATATTCCAAATTCAGTAGTGGTAGGAATTGGAAAAGGTGGAAGTTGTAAAACTACTCTGGCTACACAACTCGCAGGTATATGGTCGAGTGAAGGTAAACGTGTTTTGCTAGCCGATCTAGATATGCAAGCATCAGCGACAAAGGTAGTTGGCTTAGATCCAAGCCAACACGGAGATGGTCGCCACTTGATGGATGCCATAATGTATGGTGATGAATTAACTACTGTTAAAGCAAGAGACAATTTAGAAATCGTTGTAGCAGGTCGCCATACAAAAACATTATCCAACCACCTTGTTACTGCTGAGAGTGCATCTGAAACATTCGCAATCCCTTTTCAAAAAATGGCTGCTTCGAACAGATTTGACAGAATAATTTTTGATCTTCCACCATCAGGGTCGTCGAGGTTAGCCGATATGGCTATGCAAACTGGGAAGTATTTGCTTGTTCCGACAAGTAGCGGAGTAGATAATATTGAAGGTCTAAGAGTGCTTGCAAGTGAGCTTGAGATTCTTGACTCTGAAATAATATTATTAGGCGTAGTCATGATGAAAATAAGTGCAGGTGCTCCAAGAAAAAGGTTAGAAACAAAAGAACAAGTATCAGAAATATTGGCAGGTGTTGCTGATCCTTTCCAAACCATAATTAGAGATGCTGGCGCCGCATACGATGATAGTAGAAAGGCCAGTCTATTTTTGCATGAATATGCTGAATGGGCGACTACAGTTTCTATCGCCAATCAAATAAAAGGCAAGATTCGGATACCGGCAAACCTAGCAGCCTTGGCACAAGAATTTTATGAGTTAGCGGATGAAGTTGATGACCGAATAGCAATGGCTGACAAATTATTGGAAGGTGAATAATATGGGAGAAAAAACTCTAAAAAAAGCCAGAGGACTTAACTCAATCGCTGATCCCTCAGCGTTCCGTGGATCCAAAGGAAGAACAACTAAGATAGAAAGAACTGCAGAACCTGAGCCAGAAACAAAACCGGTTCAGATTCACAAACCTGAACCAGTCGCTGTAATTGAGTCGCCTGAGCCTAAGGTCGATAAAGCGCCGCATAGAGCAGTAAAACCTGGAACTAGGCGAGTAAGAAGAGAACTTTCGATTCCGTTACCAGTCGCAGAAAAACTAGACCAAACTGGAATAAATCCAGCTGATGTAGTTATGAGTGCTTATAGAAAATACAGTGATGCAATATTCTCTGGGGAAATGGGTCGAATGGTTTCTAGAGGAAGGAAGAGACTAAGATTGTCTATTTCAGATCAAGAATTTGAACAAATTACAAGGTTGGCAGATTCTAGAGGATGGAATAGATCGGAAACAATTTCTGTGCTGCTAGAAGCTGAATTACAAAATGACTCTGTAACAATAGATCTGTCAGAGCCCCATACGTAGAGCTAGTTATAAACCTAAATCCGCAAGAAGTTGGTCTTTTCCTTTGGCTCCAACAATAGTCTTATCAAGTTCACCATTTTTAAAAACTAACATTGTTGGAATTGATCTAACATTATATTTCATAGCAAGTTCTTGATTCTCATCAACATTAACTTTAGTAATTTTGATTTTACCATCTTGTTCATTAGCAATTTCTTCAAGAACTGGAGCAATAGCTCGACATGGTCCACACCATTCTGCCCAGAAATCAACCAATACTGGTTCTTGGGTTGCAGTAATTGTCTCATCAAAGTTTGCTGAAGTTAAGTTTGTAATTTTATCTGACATGTTTGTCTCTCTCTTTTCGACTACGTCAACATACATTAAACACTTTAAAAAAACAATATATTCCGAAACGAAGTTAGAAAAACAGGAATGAATTAGTTATGAATATTTGATTCTAAATATCGTTCGGCATCAATCGCTGCGGTGCATCCAGAACCTGCAGCTGTGATCGCTTGGCGGTATGTATCGTCTTGAACGTCGCCGCAAGCAAAAACTCCTTCTATATTGGTTTGACTCGATGGAGAATTCGTTACCAAATAGCCAGAATCTTTCATATCTAGCTGACCAACGAAAATATCAGTATTTGGTCTATGCCCAATAGCAATGAATAAACCAGATACTTGGAGCTCAGAACTGGCATCTGATTTATTGTTTTTTACAACGATAGAAGAAAGCCCACCTTCGCCTTTCAGTTCAACAACTTCGGAATCCCAAAGAAATTCAATTTTAGGGTTTGCAAATGCTCTATCTTGCATAATCTTAGATGCACGGAGTTTTTCTCGTCTATGAATAATCGTTACTTTACTTGCAAACTTAGTCAAAAATGTAGCCTCTTCAAGTGCCGAATCTCCACCTCCAACTACCGCAATATTTTGATCTTTAAAGAAAAATCCGTCGCAAGTTGCACATGTAGATACACCTCTTCCAATAAGTTCTGTCTCTCGGGGAAGGTTTAGCATTAGAGACTTTGCCCCAGTAGAGACAATCACAGTATTGGCTAAGTAAGTAGGTTCCTTGGTTGTGTCGCCGACCCAAACTTTAAGAGGTTTCTCTGAAAAGTCAACTTTAGAAGCTTTGACAGTTTCAAACTTTGCTCCAAATCGCATAGCTTGTTCGCGAAATGAAGACATTAATTCTGGGCCCATTACACCTTTAGGAAAGCCAGGAAAGTTTTCGACTTCAGTAGTTAACATCAACTGACCGCCGGGTTGGTCACCAGTTGAAGATGGTTCACCTTCAAGTACTAGCGGTTCTAACGATGCTCTTGCTGTGTAGATGGCTGATGTTAGCCCAGCAGGTCCACTGCCAATTATTAAAACATCAAGCACATTATTCTTAGTCATCATCATTCTTTCTTGGTTCTTTTTTTCTCCATAAGAAGGCACCGACTAGAAGACATAATCCACCGACTATGAAGTAAGCCAGCCAGGGCTGTCCACTTTCAACAAAGGACAGTTTCCCAGTTGAAATTATTAGAAGTCTAATCAATAGTATGAAACCAAGAATAAGTGCGATTATTCCAATGATTGCAATAACAAACATATAAACAGCGTATCTAGAGGCAACAAGTGCAGGGCCAGTAGTTTTATTTCGCACAGTGTCTACATACTGAACAACCATTTGTGAGGCTTTTTGTGGCCAATCAGAATTATTGTCAGAGTTTTCAGTTGTTTCTATTGATTCGCTATCATCGTCCATAGAAAAAAGATCATACCAAACTATCTAGGACAATTGTTGATGTTAGCCTGTATTAAAAGGTAGCCAAGTTTGTGATTAGTTGATGGAGACTTCATTTAATTGGAATACAAATTCATCATCTGTTGTACCTGTATTAAGGATCTGGATATCAAAAACTTTTACACTTTCGATATCAACATTGACAGTATTATCTTCTAGAGGAAATTCTATAGGAATTGATTTAATCGGATTGGTACTGTCTTGGTAAAAATGAAGTACCGCTTTCCATTCAGTTGTAGGGGTATCTATTTCGATTTGTGAAATTCTTTTTGGTTCTTCAAACTGGTATAAAAGTCGGATACCACCTTTTAAGGTATCAATATCAGGATCTGTGTATGTTTCAGATCTCCACACAGTTTCAGAATTATTATCGTAAGACCGGATAAGTTGACCAATGTTTTCTTCTTCATCACCTTCAGGGTCAAGGATAGCATGCTGAGCAATTTGTGATTGTACTGGGACGTTAATAGTTGTGGATTCAGTATCTTCGCCCCGGGTTAAAGAATTGATCAATAATGCTATCGCAAAGATAAATGCACCAATGAATAAAAAAACTCCAATAATTGGTACAACCCAATTGGTAGATAGCGGACCGCCTGAATTGATAACTGAATCATTTATATTTGAGCGGTTACTTAATAAGTCTTGTTTTGAATTCCGATCAAAACTAGGAGCATCGTTTTGGACTGCTAAAGCAGTTGTTGGGCTCGGCCCATATGGGTTTATATCAAAAGTACCATCGTAAGATTTAGGGAGCGGATCTGATCTAGTTATTTTACTTTTATTGATTCGTTTTAAAGCTAAGGTAAATTCGTTTGCATCCTGGTGCCTGTTATTGATGTCTTTTTCGAGAGCTTTTGCTATCAGTTCTTCTAACTCACCTGAGAGTTTAGGGTTCTTTGAACTTATCCTTGGTGCTGGATTTTGGAGTCGGGCTAGTGCAGTAGCTGCTTCTGTTTCTGCTTTAAATGGGGGTTCGCCAGTTAAAGATTCATACAGCACAACTGCTAGTGAATATATATCTGATCTAGGGTCGGCTTTATTTCCAGTAACCTGCTCGGGTGCTAAATATTTTGCGGTTCCTAAAAGCATGCCAGTAGCAGTGAGATCAGTGTCTTCTTCAGCCTTTGCGATCCCAAAGTCTGTAATAACGACTCTGCCATCTGGGCAGAGCATAATATTTGCTGGTTTTATATCTCTATGAATGATTCCAGATTTATGAGCGGTGTACAAACCGTCAGAGATATCTGAGCCAATGCTAATGACTTCAGCTGGGGTTAGTGTTGAAACTTTATCTAGGCGATCTCTGAGAGTTTCTCCTTCAATAAACTCCATAACGATTGCTTCAACATTTCTTTCCGAGATTGTGTCGTAAATAGCAACGATTGAATTATGAGATAATTTGTAAGCTGCTTCGGCTTCTCGCCTGAATCGTGAGATAAATTTTTGATCGCTTGTGAGGTGATGATGCAATATTTTGATAGCAACAGATTGGTTTTCCTGCATGTCATTGGCAATCCAAACTTGTGCCATTCCACCAGAAGCCAACGCCTGTAGTATTTCATATCTTCCACCCAGAATACGCCCTGGTGCTACAATTTCAGTGGCCTCTGCCATGTCCGTCCGAATCTGCTCAGTTCCTAATACATTATATAGGAGCAATACACAGTAATTTCGCCGCTTTGAACACTTTTAAAAAGAACGTTGTCAAATGCTATGGATGATCTATAGAAAATTGAGGTTTGAAGAGGGTTTAAGCAATGTTTGTTAATAGTGTCGAAATGATTGTTTTTATTAAGAAAGTTTATATTGACCATTTGAGCACGGCTAATCCATTTTTCTCTTTTTTAAACCCAAGACTTTCGTACACATGTATTGCTTTTATATTATTCTCTTGTGTGTTCACCATTGCGATGTCTGTTTTGTTTGTAGCCAGCCAATTTAATGAGTCTTTAATTAGTTCTTTACCTATCCCAATATTAGAGTTGTTAGGATTAACCGCTAACCTTTGCAGGTAGCCAGTTGCTCCCGCTTTGCCGGTTATTGCATAGGCAACTATGGTTCTATCTATTTTTACTACTCGAGTCCTTCTTTCTTGTGTTGCTTTTTGAGCAAGAAAGAATGATCGGCTATCAAATTTCCAGAAGTTGTCAAAGCACAGGTGGTCAACTTCTAAGATCTGGTTAACGTTCCAAGGCTTGCTTGGCTGAGTATCAGATACTTTGATATCACGAGGAGTTAATAATTTACTTAGCAGGAATAGATTTTCGCGAATATCAAAACCTGCATCTAAAAATATTTGAATGTCAAGTGCTGGGATTGCAGTAGTTGTAGCTTCTGTGAAACCTTTTTTTTGTAGTTTTTCTAAGCAAGTAAGAATCTCGTTTTTTGTTAAATTATTGGTTTGATTCGCAGAAATTAGTCCAATATTTGAACCGGTTCTCCATGGTCTGATATTTAGATTCTTACGTAATATATTTGGATAGAATTTAAGATTATTTAAATATGATGATTTCGGCACTATTTGACATTGTAATAGTTGAAATGGTATTCGTGTGCGACATTCATAGAGCTAGTCACGTTTGAGTGTAGAAATTGGCTACGATTGACTTATCTGGTAAATGATGGGGTAATTCTGTGTCTCAAAATTGGATAGGTACAATTAGTAAAATATTGCAACCCATTATGCCGTTAGTGCAAAATTTTAGTTCGAACGGCTATAAAATTTATGCTGTAGGCGGGGTTGTAAGAGAATCTGTATTAGGGTCAGAAAAAGTTGACGATCTAGATTTAACTACGGATGCTCTTCCTGCAGATATTAAACTGATGATGGATCCTTTTGTTAGTTCTTTATGGACTCAGGGTGAAAAATTCGGGACAATTGGAGGACTGGTTTCAGGCCTGAATGTTGAGATAACAACACACCGTGGAGAGAAATATGTTCCTGGGAGTAGAAAACCCGAAGTTAATTTTTCGGCATCAATTGCAGAAGATCTTTCAAGAAGAGATTTCACTATAAATTCTATTGCTTTATCTTTGCCGGATATGAAGGTTATAGATCCTTATAATGGTTTAGACGATTTAAAAAACATGGTATTGAGAACTCCTCTTGAACCATTCGTTTCATTCGAAGATGATCCATTGAGAATGTTTAGAGCAGCTAGGTTTTTAGCAAAGTTGCCATTGAAGGCAGATAAAACAATGCTAAGTGCTTCACGAAGATTATTAGATAGAGTTTCTGTGCTGTCAGCAGAACGAATTAATGTTGAGTTAGAGAAAATGCTTACGCTTCATAATGTTGCGAACGGTTTTAGTTTTCTTTTAGAGTCCGGTTTGTTGCCTACACTATTTAAGCCTTATCAGGATAAAAGTCTTTCAGAATTTGCTGTAAGGCTTGCTTCAGCGGAAGGTTCTGTATTGGTTCGTCGTGCTGGACTTCTTTACCCTTTAGAAGATGGAGCATTGAAGTTATTGAAGTCGCTTAAATATTCTCGGAGCGATCAAAGAGAAACTCTGCTGATAATCAAGTGTGTAAAACAAATCGAAATGAATGAAATTTCTAAGGGGCTTATTCGTCGTATCGTTTATGATGTCGGTCTTAATAGAATGAGCGAAATTGAGCAACTATATTTAAATATCGAAAGTGACTCCAGTAAGGTGTCTGAATTCTCTAAGGTATTTAATGGTTTGCTTGGCGTTGAGGATTTGAATAATATTGCTGTTCCTCTTTCAGGTATTGAGATTATGGAGCACCTGAAATTGTCTGAAGGTCCAATGATTGGTGCTGTTACAGAAAAACTTTTGGATCATGTTCTAGATGGTGGTCCTTTGACTAAAGCTGAAGCTTATAAAGTCATCGATACCTTATAATGTCGCTATTTGGCTTTTGCCTAGAGAGATTTGCCTATAGATTGGCCAAAATAAGCAATTGTTTAGAAAATTACCTAGTCTATTAATGTGTATGTGAATAGATTGCGACACATTAGATCTATATCATTAGTGTTATACAATTTGTGACGGGTTAGATGTATTTATGTTCAGTGGAATGTTAAAACATCAAAAAGGCGATTTGGTTTTATGAACAACATTTTTCAAACAATACCAGGACCGATATCGAGGCCTGCCAAATCAACTGACCGATCTAGAAATCCACTCTGGAGGTTACGTAGGTTTTTCTTCGCTTGTTTCTTGACAGGGTTTTTGACAATATTCGCCTTGTTGGCCTTTTATTTTCAAAACGATTTAGGTGCTTCAGCTGCTGAGTTAGCTCAGGCTAGTCACATTTGTTTGGATACTGAGAAGGATTGTGAATCTAAGATTGCACTCGCTTCTGCTTCAAAGGGCGATAGCAATAGGGAGCTAGTTGATTCAATCGATGAAGTTCCCGATGTTATATTAGAAGCGATTATTGCAACTGAAGATAAAGATTTCAGGAACCACAATGGAATAAACTCTATGGGTATTATCCGTGGAGTTTTTCAAACAGCTAAATCTAAAGTTACAGGTAGTGGAAGTGCGCAGGGTGGTTCGTCCATTACTCAGCAGTTAGTAAAAAATCAATACTTTGATAAGACTACAAGTTTTAACTCTAACAAGACAGCGGCAATTGCTCGTAAACCTGAAGAGGTTGTTCTTGCTATTAAATTAGAACGTAAGTTAGCGTCGCAAGATTTACCTTGTAAATCTGGTCAGACTAAGAGTGACTGTGTGAAAGATGAGATTCTTCTACGTTATTTGAATGTAATCCATTTTGGAAATGGTTCTGATGGTGTTAAAACCGCTACTCGTACTTATTTTGATAAAGATCTAGAAGAAATTACTTTGGAAGAAGCGGCGTATCTAGCCGGAGTGTTACGTGCCCCTGCAAGGGCTCAACCTTATAACAATCCTCAAGAAGCAAACCGTCGTATTATGGTGACTCTTCAGTTGATGCTGGATGAAGGCTACATTACGCAACAAGAGCTAGATGCTGCAGTTGCCAGAATGGAAGAGACAGCCGTTGAGGCGCCAAAATCAGATGAAGATCCAACTCTAGTAAAGGTTCCATTGCCTGAGTTCAGAGACAAAATTATTAAAGAGGGGCTTGGCGAAGTTAAATATAGTGACGTTGGTAGTGAATATTTTGTTAGTGAAGTATGGCAACAAGTTGATGAGCTTTATCCAGGGAAACGCAATACTGGTGGATTAAAAGTTTATATTACTATGGATCCTGCTAAGCAGTCTGCTGCATATGAAACTATTACTAGTTATATAGATAATCCTGAAATGCCGAATGCTGGTTTAGTTTCAGTTGATGATCGTGGTCTTGTTAGAGCAATGGTTGGAGGCACTGATTTCAAAGAAACTCCGTTTAACTATGCAACAGGGCGTGGCGGATCTGGGCGTGGGCCTGGTTCTTTGATGAAGCCCATTGCTTTGGCTGCCGCTATTGAAGAAGGTATCAGCGCTAAATCTTTATTTACTGCTCCTAGAGAAATAGAATTTCCTAGAACATACAATAACATCACTACATCTGAGCCTTGGACTGTAAGCAGCGGTGGGTTTGCTGACGGCGTTTACCCCAACTATATGACTTTGGAAGAAGCGACACACAGATCTACAAACTCTGTTTATGCCCAGTTAGTTTATAGAATTACTCCAGATAAATTAGCTTCTACTGCAGAAAACATGGGTTTATCTAACAATATTAATGTTCCTTTACCTTCAAATGTGTTAGGCCGAGGAACTCCTGCGTCAGTGATGGATATGGCTTCAGTTTATTCAACGTTTGAAAGAGCAGGAAAAAAGATTGATCCTCGTGTTATTCAACGAATTGAAGATCGCGATGGGAATGTTTTATGCTGGTACCCCTACAACGGTGAATGTCAAGCTGAAAATACTAATAATGAACCTCAAATTGATTTTGAACAAGCTATTTCTAGTGATAGCGCTCGTCAGGTAAATCATGTACTTGCTGGTGTTGTTAGTTCTGGTACTGGTACGAATGCGCAGATTGGGCGTGCAGTTGCTGGAAAAACAGGTACTAATAATGACAATAGAGATGCATGGTTTGCTGGTTATACCTGTGATTTAACCACCGCTATTTGGGTTGGCTATGATGATAATAGACCAATGAATGGTACTTCTAGTCCAACGATGTCATCTTTATTTGGTTCAGTTATAGGTGGTAATGGTCGAGTTGATGGTGGCGATTTACCGGCAACAATGTGGGGCAATTACATGCGTAAAGCTGTTGAGGGCGTACCAGCCTGCAACACCTTGGATTCATCAGCAAACTTTACTGGGGTTGTAGAAAATAGTGATTTAGTTTCTGCATATGATGCTTGTTATAAACTAGTTCAAACTCCAGTTACTCCGGGACAACCTGGTGAACCCGCCGTTGAAGAGCCCACTATCCCAACGTTGCCAAACCAGGCGATTGAAGAATTTAATGAGCAGCTCCGACAGAGACGTAATAATCAAAACCAAAAGCAAAATAATTTACCGTTTCAAGATCAGAATGGCCAAGTTAGGCCAGCTAGTTTTTCTATCAAGTCTGTCAATTTGCAGAACCCGAATGCCCAGGTTCCTGAGCAGAATAACCAGCAATCGCAAAATCCAAATGTGGAGACACCTCAAAGTAATGTTCAGGCTTCTGGTTGTTTAGTTCTTGGAGATAATATTGAAAAGCGTTGGGTGTTATCTGGTGACCCAGGGGCGATACCAAACCCTCTTCCACCTACAACGACTCCAACTACTGAATCAGAAATTGAGACGACTACAACTACTGAGGAGCCTGAATCTACTACGACGACTGAGGAGCCTGAATCTACTACGACGACTGAGGAGCCTGATCCTGATGTTGATCCTGACATTGATCCTGATCCTGACCTTGACCCTGATCAAGAAAAGGCTAGACGAGACGAACGGTAGAACGTTTGTTAGGCTTTAGCTAAGGATTACAAAGGTCAGTAAAAAACGTATATAGTTTAAGATCTGAGTTTTTGGCTCAAAAAACGCTATTGTGTATGTTGAAGTCTTTTGACTTCTGCCCCTGCTTTTGAAATTCAAAAGCTCCATTATTTGGGTCCGTAGGGAGGAATACCAATGAGAGCATATGAGCTCATGATTATTTTTTCTTCTGATACAGAAGAATCAGTTATTCAAACTTCTATAAATAAGTTAGGCGAATTAGCCAAAGACGCTAAAGGTAGCTTAGAGAAAATCGACAAGTGGGGCGTCAAGCGTTTTGCCTTTGAGATGAAAAAAACTCGTGAAGGGTTTTATGTTGTTCTTGAATTTTTATCACCAAATGCATTAAGCGAAGTTGATAGAACATTAAGACTTGACGATAAAGTGATCCGCCATAAGTTTATGCGCTTACCTATAAATGAAGCACATCGCCGCGGTCTAGCTGGCGCAACTAATTAGGAGAAACAATGGCTATAGATAACAATGTTACTGTCACTGGTAATGCAACTAGAGAACCAGAATTAAGGTTTACACCAAGCGGGCAAGCAGTTGCCAATTTTGGTTTGGCTGTAAATAGGCGCTGGCAAAACCGTCAGACGCAAGAGTGGGAGGAGGCAGTTTCGTTTTTTGATGTAACTGTTTGGGCTCAGTTAGCTGAGAATGCGGCAGAGTCAGTTACTAAGGGTACTAGAGTTACAGTTTCTGGACGTCTTGATCAGAGAAGCTGGGAAAATCAGGAAGGCGAAAAGCGCTCAAAAATTGAGATAGTTGCCGATGATGTTGCCGTTAGTCTCCGATGGGCGACCGTGGACGTTTCTAAAAACGAAAAGGTATCTGCTGGTGCAGGTGCTGCAAGTAAACCTTCTGATAAAACAACGGATTACAATCCAAACGAGGAGCCATTCTAATGGGAAATTCAAAATTTAGTAAAAGCTCTGCTGGAAGCGGAGCAGGTCGAAAATTTAAAAAACGACTAAGTCCACTCATGTTTGAGGATCATGAATATATTGATTACAAAAATATTGATCTTTTAAAAAAATTCATGTCTGAACGAGCAAAGATTAAAAGTCGAGAAGTGACTGGAAATGATGTTCAGCAACAAAGAGAAATTGCTAGAGCAATTAAGAATGCCAGAGAAATGGGTTTGCTTGCTTATACAAGTGCGGTAACTACGCAGCGTAAAGGTGGCAGAGGAAGAGATCGTGATGACAGATCAGAAGATAAGCGTTCAAACAGGAGCTCTTCTCGAGATCAGAATGATAAACCTGAAACGCAACCAGCTGAAGCTGAAGTAGCTAAAGCTGTAGTTGAATCTGAACCGCCAGTTGAAGCAGCCGAGCCTGTTTCGGTGAAGGAGTAGTAATGAAAGTTATTCTTTGTAAAAGCGTTGAAGGACTTGGTAATAAAGGTGACGTAGTAAAAGTTTCTGACGGTTATGCCAGAAATTCATTAATACCAAAAGGAACAGTAATTAAAGCTACACCTGGTTCTGAAGCTCAGGCTAAAGAGATGAAACGTTCTTGGGTTGTAAAAGATGCTCAAGATAAAGCTTCTGCTGAAACACTGGCTCAACAGGTAGCTTCTCATACTATAATAATTGGTGCGAAAGTCGGAAAAGAAGGAAAGCTATTTGGATCCGTTGGAACTTCAGATATTGCTTTAGCTCTTTCTGATGCAATGGCATTCGAAATCGATAAAAAAATGATCGCTTTGGATTCACCAATAAGAGAAATTGGTGAATACTCGGTTAATGTCAAACTTCATTCTGAAGTTGATGTTCCAGTAAGTCTTGTAGTTGAGCCTTCTTAATCAATAAAATTTTACTTATCCCCATAGTTTTAGTATTTATCCACAAGATTTGGTACTAGTAACTCACAATATAGTTGTGGCATAATGTTAGTGAGAAATTAATAATATTTGATTTCTCACATTTTATTATGTTGAGTAGACTTTGTGCTTCGGTGTGTAAGTATTTCTTTTCAGTTGATTAGAGGAACAAAAAAGATGCAGAAAGTTTCACAAAGAGTTCCTCCAAATAATATTGGAGCTGAGGAGTCCGTACTTGGCGCAATGCTTCTTTCACGCGAAGCTATTGCTGAAGTTGTTGAAAAAATTGATCCAGATCAATTTTACAAGCCAGCTCATGCTCATATTTGCGACGCTATTCTAAGTCTTTATAGTAGTGGCGAACCTGTTGATGCGGTTACTGTTTCAGATGAACTCAAACGTGCAGGTTTTTTAGAAGAAATTGGCGGCACTTCGCTACTGTTAGACATCCAGGCTGCTACTCCAGCTATTAGTAATGCAGCGCATTATGCAAAAATTGTAGAGGAGCATGCATTACTTCGTCGGCTTATTTATGTTAGTAATGAAATTGCTGAGTCTGCCTATGATGTTCCAGATGATGTTATTAAAACATTAGATGATGCAGAAGCGCGAATATTTGAAGTTGCACAACGAAGAGTTACTAACACCACAGCACCAATTAAGGACTTGATTTCTGCAACATTGGATCGCCTGGAATCTTTATACGATAAGGGTGATTCTATAACCGGTTTACAAACTGGTTATCTCGATTTAGATGAGATGTTAGCCGGACTTCAACCAAACGCTTTATATGTGTTAGGTGCACGACCAGCTATGGGTAAGACGGCTTTTGCTCTTGGTATGGCAACAAATGCTGCTATGAAAGATCAGCGACCGGTTTTGGTTTTTTCTCTTGAGATGAGCCAGCTTGAGTTGTCTCAGAGAATATTGTGTTCGGAGGCTCTGGTTGATTCTACTAGAATAAAAACAGGAAGAATTGAAGAAGCAGATTGGAACCGGATCAGCCATGCAGTTGGCCGATTAGCTGAAGCTCCGATATATATAGATGATAATCCTCATACTTCCGTAATGGAAATCAGGGCTAAGGCAAGAAGACTAAAAAGCAGGGTTGGGGATCTTGGTTTGGTCGTAGTTGACTACATTCAGTTAATGACAGGTAGAAGTAATGCTGAGAGTCGACAAGTTGAGGTTTCTGAGATAAGTAGAAATTTAAAGATTTTAGCAAGAGAGCTTGAAGTTCCGGTTGTTGCCTTAGCGCAGCTTAATCGTGGTTTGGAACAAAGAGTTGATAAGCGTCCGATGTTGTCTGATCTTAGAGAGTCGGGTTCTTTAGAGCAGGATGCGGATGCTGTATTCTTTTTATATCGAGATGAAATCTATGATGAACAGTCACAAGATAAAGGTATTGCGGAAGTCATAGTGGCTAAACACCGAAATGGGCCTACTGGAAAAGTAAGGTTAGCGTTTAGAGGGCAATATACACGCTTTGATAATATGGCGAAATCTGGAAATATGGATTCTTCACCTGGCGGCTCTGAAGGTTTTTAGATTCCTTCAAGTATTTTCAAATCGAAACTCTCTTGATGATTTACTGATTTTGTGGAATCAATTAGACCTAAGACAGCTAGACAAAGTGCGATTGCGAGTAAAACTTTGAACATATTTGCTGTGTGTTCGGATTCTTTTTGTAGCAGCACGGCCTTTGGCTCTTGACTTTTTTTGGTATTTTCCATGTTCTGTTATCGTCGGAATTCTCAATTAGTTAAATAAAGTCCCAATCGCCCAGATTGACAGTATAGAACCAGATAATATTTGAAGGTATACCCTTTTGAGGTCTAGGTTCTCTGATTCTCCTTTTTTTAGGATCTTTGAATTTATAAGCGCTAAGCTTGGGCCAACTATCAAAGCCCCACCAAATGCAAGTAAGAGTAATGGAAAAAAATTTTCACCTAGGATCATTAATAATATTTTATATGAGTTAACTATATTTTCTGTTAGATTGCGTGATTCTCTTGTGAAAATATGTCTAAACCATTGTTTTTGGTTGTTCTTTGTTTCATTTTTGTTAAATCCTAGACATTGAGTGTTCTTTGTAATAACTTTCAGCTGAGGGTTAGGTGAGGTATATCTCACCATGGGAAAGATCAGGAAACAAGATGTTAGTAAAAATAATCTCGAGAAAGTTTGTAGCAGCTTCAGTTAGCGTGTTATCTCTAATTGCTTTAACTGCTGTGCCAAGTTGGGCTGAAAGTATTGAAATCAATATTAAAGAATATAATTTCGGTGATGCAGGTAGTGAAGTCCTTTTATCTGATGAATCAACTGTAATAACTGATTACGGGATTGCAGATCAATATTGCAACTTCACTGTCGCTGGAGACAATAAATCTCTGCATTTGAATAACAATCTAATAATTAGATCAGGTGATAACAATCTAAGTTATGAAGACCTAGAGTCTGGTCCTGACTACTTTAATGATTCTCAAGGGATGATCGTTTCTGATACTTTAGAATTTTATTTGCTCTTGGGACCAGATCGTCTTTCAAGTATGAATATTACAGTTATTTTGGATTGTGATGAAATAATAGAGGTAACTACAAATACAACTAACAATGTTATTGTTACTCCGACTACTGAAAATATTACTCCTACTACTGAAACTTCAACTACTGAGAGAGTTACAACAACGACTACCGTTGTTGAACCAGAAACTACTGTAAGTACCGATAGTGGGTTTGCTGGCTCTTCCACTAAGATCGATGAAGTTGAAACAGCTCCGCCTGCACAGGCTGTATCAGGTGATCCAGTTTATACAGGTTAGAAATCTCATCATGTGAGTTTTAGTTGTTTATTGAATTCAGCTGCCTATGATTTTGTTATGGCAGCTGATGCAATAAACTTCTCTTTACCTGGTTGGTCTAGGTGTTTTGAGATTGATTCTCCTGGTGGAACCAATGAGCTTCGCTTAGCTCAGATTAGCGATAACAGTTTCAAGTTGCTCAGTAGTGTTAAATATAATGGTGTTACTGGATTAGAAAATAGAGTGCTTGATTCTTCTGTTCTGGAAGATATAAGGCTAGTTACCCCGGAGACTTTGCCAGTAACTGATCTTGTTTCTGTGCCTAGCTGGTTTCGTTGGTTTACTGGTACTTACGGGGTTTACACACCAGCTGCTTTGATCCATGATCGTCTTATCAGTTCTAATCCAGACGATGTGTTGAGTGAAATTTCTCCCCAAGATGCGGATAGATATTTCAGATTTATGTTGAAGGGGCTAGGTCTTTCACTTACTAAGAGGTGGTTAATGTGGACAGCTGTGGCTCTTAGAACAAGGTTCTATGACGGCCTTCTCAGACGTTTCTCTGTGGTTTTTTGGCTAGCTTTAGCGTTCTGTGGTTTGGGGTTTGCAATAGCTGCGGTAGTTTCTATGAACCTTGAGGTCTTGATTCTTTCTGTGCTTGCTCCTGTAGTGGCGGCTTCTTTATGGGGTCGACAATACAATGCGGGTATTATTGCTTCATATATTGGGATTCCATGGATTCTTTTGCCTGCAATTTTTGTTGGATTTTTCTATGGAATATATATCATAGTCGAGCGGGTATTTTCTGTATTTGATAGCTCAGATAATAGTTGCTAAATTTTTTGGTTTGGTCTGCCTTCTGGGAGAGCTTTTAAGTTTGAAGGCAGACTTTTATTATAAAGTTTTGTTGATATTTTATATTGTTATTCTGGTTTGTTTAACTTTATATAAATTTAGAAGTCTTCATCGAAGGATACATCGCCTTCAACGCCTACTTGGTACGCCGAAACTGTTCGTTCAAAGAAGTTAGTAAGTTCCTGAACATCTTGAAGTTCCATAAAGTCGAACGGGTTTTTAGACCCAAACTTGATTGGCATTCCAAGCTGCATTAATCGTTGATCAGCTACAAACTCTAAGTATGTGCGAGTATCTTTTAGGCTCATGCCAGGTACACCTTCACCTAGCACATCGGCTGCGAACATATGCTCACAGTCAACGGCTTCAGTTATCATTTCAACAATCTGTTCCTTTAGATCATCATCAAATAGGTCAGGTTCTTCAGTTCTTACTGTATTTACAACTTCTAATGCGAAGTTCATGTGACAGCTTTCATCTCTGAACACCCAGTTTGTTCCAGAGGCAAGACCATTTAGGTAGCCTTTTGATCTTAGGAAGTAAACGTATGCAAAGGCTGCAAAAAAGAAAAGGCCTTCGATGCAAGTAGCAAAGCATATTAAATTGAGAAGGAAACTTTTTCGTTCTTCTTTGGTGTTTATTTCATCTAATGAATCTATTGAATTCATCCATTTAAAGCAGAATTCGCCTTTTTGGCGAATTGATGGAATTGTTTCAATGGCAGAGAACGCTTCTGCTCTCTCTTCATGATCTGGAATGTAGTTGTCTAAAAGTGTTAAATAGAACTGTACATGTAGAGCCTCTTCATAAAGCTGGCGAGATAAGTACATGCGGGCCTCTGGAGCGTTTATATGCTTATAGAGGTTTAGTACTAAGTTGTTGGCTACGATCGAGTCTCCGGTGGCAAAGAACGCTACTAGTCGGCGAACTAAATGTTGTTCAGCCGGCATTAACTTTCGGTCAAGGTCTACCAGGTCATCTGAGAAATCAATTTCATCAACTGTCCAAGTGTTTTTGATTGCATCTTGGTACATTTCGTAGAATACGGGGTAACGCATCGGGCGTAATGTTAAATCGAATCCAGGGTCTAAAATGTTCTCAGGACGTTTGCTGGTTTCAGCATTTGTTTTTGTTTCTTGTTCTTTTTCGTATTCAAATGCATCGTTAGTTATGGCCATCGGTACCTCTCATAGTCTCAAATTAGGTTCGGAAAAACTTTTTAAGCGTAACGACTGATACTAGTCGTTATCTTAGCTAGTCACACGCTTCGCACGACTCTGGATTTTCCAGAGAGCATGCTAATGCTTCCTCATCAGTAAACTCTTTCTTTTCAGTACCTTTTTCTGGCGAAGTAGGTTCTAAATTAGGAGTTGTAGTTTTGTTGATGCGTGTAGCAGGTCGTGAACGCAAGTAGTACGTAGTTTTAAGTCCGGACTTCCATGCGTGCATGTACATTGAGGATAGCTTACCAATGTTTGGCGATTCTATAAATAGGTTTAATGACTGGCTTTGGTCAATGTAAGCTCCACGGCTTGCTGCCATATCAATAAGCGCTCTTTGTGGGATTTCCCAAGCTGTTTTGTATCTCTCTTTTAATTCTTCAGGGATTCTGTCAACATTCTGAATGGATCCTTCTGATTGTTTAACGTCGCTGATCATTTTAGAATCCCAAAGGTCTAATTCTTGAAGCTCAGACACTAGATAACGGTTGATCTGTAGGAATTCTCCTGAGAGAGTTTCTTTTTTGAATAGGTTAGAAACTTGAGGTTCTATGCACTCATAGCAGCCTGCTATAGAGGCAATAGTAGCTGTAGGGGCAATGGCAATCATTAGGGAGTTGCGTAGTCCATGTTCAGAAATTCTTTCTCTAAGTTCTGCCCAACGATCTGTTTGTGTTGGCGTAACATCCCAAAGGTCAAATTGAAGATCACCTTTGGCAGCTCTTGTTTGTTCAAAAGTTTCGTGTGGTCCTGACTCTTCAGCTAATTCTGTGGAAGCCCATAGAGCGTTTAGATAGATTTCTTCAGAAATGCGAGTTGAGAGTTCTTTAGCTTCTTCTGAGTCGAAAACGATTCCTAGTTTGAAGAATACGTCTTGCAGACCCATTAAGCCAAGACCTACTGGTCTCCATTTGTTGTTAGAAGCTTCTGATTCTTCAATCGGGTAGTAGTTGATGTCTATAACTCGATCTAGGAAAGGCATTACTTGTAGTACAGTGCGGCCTAAAGCTTCAAAGTCAAAGCCGGACTTGTCAGGCTTTACGAATGAACCAAGGTTTACAGAACCTAGGTTGCATACTGCTGTTTCATCTTGATTTGTGATCTCTATAATTTCTGTGCATAGGTTAGAAAGGTGAACAACTCTTGGGGCTTCTTCAGAGTCTGTTGAATCCCAACCTGTTTGGTTACATTTTTCGTTTGAAGAATCTTTAAAAGTTATCCAACCATTACCTGTTTGAGCAAGTGTGCGCATCATCTTTGAGTAAAGGTCTCTGGCGCTTACTTGCTTTTCGTATAGGCCTTTAGATTCTGCTTCTTCGAAGGCTTGACGGAATTCTTCGCCGAATAAGTCTGTTAGGTGTGGAACTTTTTTAGGATCAAATAGTGACCATTGCCAGTCTTTGTCGACCCTTTCCATAAATAGATCAGGTATCCAGTTAGCTAGGTTTAGGTTATGAGCACGTCTTTGGTGATCACCAGTGTTGTCTTTTAGTTCAAGAAAGTCTTCTATATCAGCGTGCCAAGTTTCAAGATAAACACAAGCTGCCCCTTTGCGGCGTCCACCTTGGTTTACCGCAGCGACTGAAGAGTCAAGAGTTTTAAGCCAAGGGACAACACCACTTGAAAGACCGTTTGTGCCCTTAATTAGTGAACCTTTTGAGCGAATTCTAGACCAAGCAACTCCGATTCCTCCAGCAAATTTGGATAGGCGAGCGATGTCAGAATATCTTTTATAGATGCCGATTAAGTCATCTTCGGGTGAATCCAGAAGGTAACAAGAAGACATTTGAGCGTGTCTGGTTCCGGAGTTGAATAAGGTTGGGCTTGAAGGCAGGTATGCGAGAGAAGACATAAGGTCATAAAACGCAATTGCTTCTTCCGCTGATTTTGAAAGCCCGCATGCAACTCTTAGGAAGAAGTACTGTGGCGTTTCGGTTACTTGCCTTGTTTCTGGGTGTTTGAGTAGGTAACGGTCATAAACGGTTCTTAGTCCAAAGAATTCAAAGTTGCGTGCACGGTCAGAATTTATTGCCGCATTGAGTGCTGGAGCGTTTTCGTTTACAAACGCAAGTACTTCGTCGCTTATTAGCTCTAGTTCATAACCTCTTTGTATTGATTCTGAGAACCATGGAATGTTTTGGTTTCGTACTTCTTTGTCTATGTAAGTAGAAAGTAATCGAGCAGCTAGTTTAGAATAATTGGGTTCTTCAACAATAAAACCGGCTGCAGTGCGTATTGATAGTTCGTCTAATTCTCTTGTGGTTGCGCCATCTGCTAGGGCTGAAATGGTTCGCGTGGCTACTCGCATTGGGTCAACGTTTAGAAGACCTTCAGAGCATAAAGCAACCGCATTAACAATTTTATTAACGTCTACGGATTCGTAGCTGCCATTGCGTTTGCGTACTTGCATTTCTATTTTTGGTTGATCGTTTGCAGAAGTATCATTTGTGTTGATTTCTGTAGTTGAATTATTTGTCAATGTCATTAAAAGTCTAACCCCTATAGGCCTCGAAGCCCGAATATGTTTGTATTGCCCAAGTGCCCTAAATTTCGCCTACAAAAGAAACAGGCGCAAGAAGTTCTGGATCTACAATTACACCAATGTAATTAGCAAACGTCAAGTCTTCTCTAAGAATAGTTTGTGAAAACGCATCGTGTATTGAGATTAGCACCTGTGTAAGACATTATTCGGAACAACTTTGGCAGCGATGGCAGATTTTCTTATATTTTTGTTTAGTTTTTGATTTGTTAGCTTGCTTTTGCTTTGTTTTGGTTTCTGTGTCGGTTTGGTGTCGGTTGGTGGTTGGTGGTCTTTGTTTGTGGTTGTGGTGTGGTAGGCTGTTGTTTATACATGTTTGGTCTCTTTTGGCGGTAAAGGATACGTGTTATGTTTGAATTATTTGATGGTTTGTTGAGTTTAGATGTATTGGCTCAATACGAAGTGCCTAATGCTGAGCCTCCTGCTCTGGGTGGGGTTATGAAGAGCCTCTTGGGTTGGGTTAAGTGGATTGCTATTTTTTGTGGTGTTGGCGGTATTTTTGTTATTGCGATCATGATGATGATTGGTCGCAGGAATCGTTCTCAGATGGCTGCTGATGGTATGTCTGCTTTGCCTTGGATTGTTGGCGGGTTTTTGTTGATTGGTGTTTCTTCTGCGTTTGCTGAAGCGATTGTTAACTCAACTGATGAGATTACTGCTGAAAATATTAATTTGAATGGCCAGAGCGATCCAGAACCAGCAGATGACGATGACCAACCAGCAGCTGGTGAGTAAGTTGTTAATTTAGGCTAGTAAGAATATTAGGGGCAAGGGTTATGATAAAAATATTTGTAAAAATCTTAGCCGTTCTTAGTATCACTAGTTCTATTATTTTGATTAGCAGTCCAACTGTTAGTGCTTCAAACTTAAACCTTGGATCACAAATCTCTACTTCTGCTTTTCAGGCTCCGTTAGAAACTCGATGTCCTGGCGTGCAAGGAGAAGAGGGTCTTGCTCAATGTCTTACTCAGATAGCGAATGAAGAGGGTGTGGATGTTGGCGGCCAATGTCAATCTGATTTTAATGGTATAAAAAACTGTATTGAAGAGTTAGAATCAGAAGGAGTTCTTGGAATCATTGGAAATACAGTTTTTTTAAATGATGCCGGTAATGGTAATGCCTCGAATGGGGTTTCAAGCCCTCCTGCTATTGGTAGCTGTGAGAATGACCGAAATTGTAATGCAAATCTAGGAAGGTTCAGTGATGAAATTGCTGGTTGGTTGCGATGGATCGGTGCAGCTTTAGGCATAGGAAGTTTCTTAGTTATTGCAATTATGCTTATGGTTAGTCGCAGGAATCGTTCTCAGATGGCGGCTGATTATTTATCTTCTGCAACCTGGGTCATTGGTGGTTTAATACTTTTAGGACTTTCTGCTACTTTAACATCTGCCGTTATAAGCGCCGCAAATGCAGATACATATGAATATCGGCAAAATAGTACATCGAGACAGCGTGAGCGGCCTGATGGTATGGATTTAGATGCTGATAATCTGCCTCAGAACTTCCAACCGGATGTTTTGCCTTAGGAGGGGAATATGGCTGATTATTCTAGAAAACAAGCAAGAATGGTGCTGATTGTTCTTTCGGGAGTTATTCTTCTTGGTTTTATCGGTTTGATTGTTTTTTTAATAAATTCGATTTCGAGTAATTCTGATACTCAAGCTACTACTGAAACTACTGTTGCTTTGATTTCTTCAACTGGTATCGATCAGAGCCTTCCAGCGGAAGAAAAAATTGTACAATTTCATGATGCTTTGGTGTCTAATGGAACTGATCTAGAAAGTCTTTCTTTTAATGATTTTCAAAAACTCCGATCAGAACAAAATATCGAGCTAACTGGGTATGTAGATGAATTAGAACCATTAAAAGTCAAAAATGAAATCCAAGGATTTACCTTTGATTCACAAGATGGTTTTTACTGGTATCCAATTTCGTCTGCGGGGCCTGAAATTTATACATCTGACAGGTCAATTGGATTTGAACAGTCTGAAGAGGGGGCAGCATTAGCAGCCATACATATTTATTACAGAACTATGCCGTTCAATTATTCATACCAGCAAACTATTGAAGAGCAAACAACTGGTTCTGGAAAGGCCGATTATTTGTTATCGCGCGAATTGCTCGAAGAAGATCTATTGGAATTAATCGGATATTCATATATAGAAGCACCTTTGGGTTGGACTATTAAGTCTTATACAGATACTGAAGCTGAAATAGAACTTTTTTATGGTTACCCAAAGTTAAGTAATGTTGTAAATGTAGTTTGGCGAGATGGTGATTGGAAATTGTTAATCCCGGAAGAAAAGTGGAAAAGAGATTTCACAAACGTATTACCAAAGACAGTTAGTTTTGAGGGAGTGTTCCGATGAGCTTTAAAAGGGTTTTAATAATTCTAACTCTAGTCTTTTCTATGATATTAGGTGTTGCTTCTACGGCTTTCGCCCAAGGTAATGAAATTGTAGGGGATGAATCCGCAGATTCAGTGAATGAAGACAAGATATGTGGCATCGGCGGGAACGGAGATTTGGGGTCAGCAAATTTTTCGAAGAATCCGGTTTCATGGGTCACAGGTACTTTGAGTACAGCGGCTCAATTAGTGGATGTGGTATGTGATACACCGGGAGCTGCTATTGGATTTGCCGCTTCGATAGTTTATGAAAATTTAGCTATAGCAGCAGACCAAGCATCATCTGGTTTAAAGAAATTATTTATTGAGACTCTTCAATTAGGGATAAATCGAGACAGCCTTATTTTGGATGGCGATGGAGATTCAGCTGAGGGTTGGATACAAGTAACCAATGAGGTGCAAGGCAGTCTTTATCTTATAGCAATTACGTTGGTAACTTTAGGAATTATTTGGCAGGCAGTGCGTATGATTTGGAATAAAAGTGGTGTCCCACTTGCTGATTTATTAAAATCGATAGCGATTTTTATATTTGTTTCAACGGCTGGCGTGGCCTTAGTGCAGATGGGGGCAGCCGCTTCGGATTCCTTGGCTAGAGTTTTCTTAAACGGTTCAGCCGATACTCAAAATCTTCAAGGTATGCGATTAGATCTAGCAAGTGGGACAGCAGGTAATGGTGTTGTAATATTGCAGTTATTTTGGACGTTATTGCTATTTATAGGGATGTTGATTCAAGTATTTATAATTATTATTAAAGACATTTCTGTATTAGTTGCATCAGGGGCTCTCGTATTAGCGGCTTCTGGCCAATTCTTTAATTTCTCAAAAAGCTGGCTTGATAAAATTATTGGTTCACTAATCACATTTTTGCTGTACAAACCGTTAGTTGCTTTAATGATGAATATTGCTATTACTATGATGAATTCTGGTGGTCTGACCGGTGTTCTTATGGGTGCTGCAATGATATTTGGTAGTGCATTAGGAATAAGCCCTCTAATGAAAATTTTTCAACAAATTGACTATTCAGGTGGAATAGGGTCTGGCGGAGGCATGGGTACAGGTGCTGCTTCTGGTAGATCCGGTGCCAATATCCAGGCACCTTCTGGAGATAAATAGACCTTGAAAACAAGGGTTCGGGTGCTAATACAGATAGATTCTAAGATGCTACTATAGTGTTAAGCCATTGAATCAGATCTGGGGGTGACAACTTGGCAGAAGCAACCCTAAATGAACCACGCAACTATGGTGGTTGGAGACGGAAAAAAGGCTTAGGCCTATTTGGTCTTGCTCAGATTGAAACAGGAATAGCTAGTCTCGTGTTGTGCCTAGTTCTGATGTCTGTCGTTTGGTTCAGATTCTTTTTGTTACCTAGTGCGATAATTGCTTTTATTGTGATTTGTTCAATGGCGCGTCTTGATGGTGTCCCAATTTGGTCACATTTACACGGTGAATACAGAATGTTGGTATCTGCAGCCCTGGGTCAAGGCAGATTTGTTTCAGCATATTTCTCTAATAACGCTGATAATTCTGGTGCCGATTTACCTGGGGCGTTAGCGCCGACAAGAACATTTGAAGTCAAAGCGGGCCCTCATCAAACTTACGGAGTGGTTTGGAATGATGCTTTGAAGACTGCCACAGTTACTTGGAAAGTTCATCCGCAGACTCCTCATTTAGCTGATCAAAATCAAGTTGATATCTGGGTATCTTCTTGGCATCAGTTCTTGGCTTCTTTAGGTTATATAGATCAAATTGCGCATGTGGCCGTGACTGTTGTTACAGCAACCGAGCCAGGTGCTGTTGTTGCCGAAAACTTGGCTAAGTCCCGTGCGGCTAATGCGCCAGCTTTTGCGAAAGGTCTATTGGACGAGTTAGCTGTAAGAGAAACTGATGGCACAATTTCGTCTCAAACATATATTTCGGTTACTTTTGATACTCGGTATGGTCCAGCAAGTCGCAAAAAAGATCCTGTAGAACGTATTGAACATGTGGTTGGCTTAATAACTGCTATGAACCGTGATTTACGTTCATGTGGCCTTGCGTCAGCTAGTCTGTTAACTGTTCCTGAGTTGGCTGCGGTTACTAAAGGGGCGTTTGCTCCTTCTTTAAGAAAGCCTTTAACAGAAGCTTTGCAACGTGGTGAGACCAATGCTTTGAAATGGCGAATTTCAGGTCCTACAACTGCTACAGCTAACCGTGATTACTATCGTCACGATGATGCTATAACTCTGGGTTGGGTTTTATCGGAGGCTCCGAGGGGTTATGTAACCGAAGAAGTTTTATACAACTTGATGTCTGCTGGAACTTTTCCTAAACGTGTGACTTTTTTATGGAATCCAATTTCGGCTGATAAAGCCGCAACTGTTTTAGAGCAAGAACGTACATTGAGTGAAGCGCGTAGGTTGATGAAAGATCGAAGTTTGAGTGATGAGACTGCACGTGATGAGTATGATCGCAGGATGACCGAAGTTGCAGCTGCTGATGAGGCAGGTTTAATTGCAGGAAATGTGTATGTAAATTTACATACTCCTAATAATGGAGGCGGAGAGTTAAGAGGGCAATTAACTCTGGCATTAGTTCCACCAGTTAACGCGGCTATTCCTACAATGGGGCAGTGGGGATTAATGGCCTTAGGCTTATTAGTTATGATCTTTGGGATTGTATCATTAAGACAAAGACAAGTTACAATGGCTTAGTCATTAACTTTTAAGAGAGCGTCATCAATATGTTGGTGCTTTTACTAAAAAATATATTTTAAAAAGGAGAATCCTGATTCAGGGTTCTCCTT
>ENA-ORXT01001978-ORXT01001978.1-marine-metagenome-genome-assembly--contig:-NODE-1978-length-25821-cov-5.917884_pt1 | contig 25821 bp, 23 predicted proteins | sample MGYA00237868_ERZ511482 | MGnify/ENA metagenome assembly ERZ511482
CGGTCCATCTTGTTCACGAAGGTCAGGATGGGCAGGTCGCGCATCCGGCAGACCTCGAACAGTTTCAGCGTCTGCGGCTCGATCCCCTTGGCCGCGTCGATCACCATCACGGCGGCATCGACGGCGGTGAGCGTGCGATAGGTATCCTCCGAAAAATCCTCGTGACCCGGCGTATCGAGCAGGTTGAACCAGCAATCCCCCCACTCGAACGTCATGGCGCTGGCCGAGACGGAGATGCCGCGCTGCTGTTCCATCTTGAGAAAGTCCGACGTCGCGCGCCGCTGCTCGCCCCGCGCGCGCACGGCCCCGGCGGTCTGGATCGCGCCGCCATAGACCAGCAGTTTCTCGGTCAGCGTGGTCTTGCCCGCATCCGGGTGCGAGATGATCGCGAAGGTGCGGCGGCGCGCGACTTCGGGGGGGAGCGGCGCGCCGCTGTTGTGTCCGATCTGGGTCATGGGCGGGGGTCTACAGCGTTTCGGGGCCGGGTTGAAGCACTGTATCCGCTTTCGGGACATGACCCGCCGGGGCGAGCGGGGCAGGGAAAGGCCGCGTCATATGGCGCGTACGGCGTATTCTATTTAAAGTTGATGACGTGGATTGATGTTCTCTCTAAAGTATCTTCCACGGGAAGACGAAAACTCACATCGTGGGCAGCCTCGCCGGGCCGTCGCACTGCTCGAATTTTCACTCCACTCCTTCCTGAAGATGCGCCGGGGCGACTCTCCTGCGGTCCCGGCGCATCTTCCCCGTTCCGGCCGGGTCGTCGGTCAGAAAACCGTCACCGTTGCCGAGCGGGTCAGCGGCACGCCCTCCACCGTCACGACGCGGTGGGTCGGGGGGCGGCTGAAGCTGACGGTGATCTCGTGCGGGCCGGGGGGCAGGTCGTCGAGGGTTGCGACGGGCGTGACCATCGACATCCGTTTCAGGCCGTCGACGAAGAGATGCACATGGCCTTCCAGCGTGCCGGCGCGGCCCGTCCCGCAGATCCCGGCCAGCGCCAGCCCGGTCAGGGCCAGTTGCACGCGCAGTTTGCCGCCCCCCAGCGGCGTGGCCTGCATCGCCAGCGTCCGGGGCGCGGCGGAGGGGGGTGCTTCCTCGAAATACCGCTCCGGCGAGGCGAGGACATCCATGGAAGGGGCGCGTATCGCGACGCCCAGCCCCGCGAATCCCGCGCCCAGAAAGATCAGGCGCGCGGCTTCACGCCTGCGCATGGACCGCCCGTGCATAGCGCCCCGCCCGCGTCGTGCGCCCCGGTCCCAGCAGCAGGAACGACACCATCACGCCGTAGAGCAGCATGTGTGCCGTCATCGTCTCCGGCAGGAACAGCGCGAAGAACACGAACGCCCCCAGCAGCGCCAGCGACACCACCCGGATCAGCACCCCGGCCAGGATCAGCAGCCCGCCCCAGCACTCGACCATCGCCATCACGAAGACGAAGGTTTCGGGGGCCAGCGACAGGATCGGCACCTCGTACATCGTGATGATGCCGACCGACAGGTTGGGCTGCATCACCTTGAAGTACAGGCCCATGGACAGCAGGTTCACCCCGGTGCAGATCCGCAGCACCAGTTGCGGATAGCGGAACAGGACGGGCGGAAACATCTCCGACAATCCCGACAGGGCCGGGTCGCGCCAGCAGTAACGGCCCCCGCCGCGCACCAGCAGATAGTACCCCACGCCGATCCAGACGGGCGCGTAGAACAGCATCGCCCCGCCCCACAATCCGCCCCCCAGCGCCGTCATCGCGATCAGGGCCAGCCCCGCCCCCTGCGCGGCGATGCCGACCAGCAGCCACAGCGCCACGACGATCTGCAACGGTCCCAGCCATTCCCGGCCGGGGCCGAGATCGGCGATGATCAGGTCCGGGGCCATGAAGCTGGGGGTGGTCAGGATGGCCCGGCCCACCTGCGGCTCCATCCCGAAGGCGGAACTGAGCAGCACCCAGGCCGCGCATCCGCGCAGGATGGTCGGCACCCAGTACGCATGCTTGCGCGCGCGCCCCGAAATCAGGATCAGCCAGCGCGGAGTCGGGCCGTAATGCATGCTGAGCAGCGCCCCCGTCGCGGCGGCGAAGACGATCAGGATCAGCGTTCCCTCCACCGTGAACAGGGTGAAGATTTCGGGCTTGGGCCGCGCATTCAGCCGCATCGCCTGATCGGGATTCAGGATCCACCGCTCATGGGCGAGGGCGGGCAGGGCGAGCATTGCCCCCATTCCTGCAAGGCCGTAGCGGAGCGGTGCCATCGCGTATCCCCATTTCCTGCGATCCTTCCGGTTCGTCGGGGAGAGTATAGCGAACAGCGGCGAATCAAGGGTTAGCGCGATGCGTTGGTGCAGCTTTTGGTGATGGCAATCGCACGCGACTTGCCTCCTGCAATATCGAGGGGCTTCATGGCGGGCCGTTCCGGAAGAATGCCTCGCCTATGGCGCTGCACGCGGCATGCAGACCCACGGCCTCGCGAAGCAGGGCGCTGGTCATCGAGGCCCCGGGTCTTGCGCCCGGGGCAGAATGGCCGTTGTTCAGCAATCCTGCTACGGGGTGGCGAAGCGGGAATGTCGCTTCATGTGCAAAGCGGGAATATTCTCAGAAAATCTTCGGAATCGGCAGCCCGAGGATCGTCTTGCGGCGGGGGGGCAGGCGGCCCTGGGCTTGCAGGATCGCCTCGCGCACGGGGACGACCTTGGCCCAGGTGTTCGTGGTGCCCTCGATGGTCGAGAAGCCGTTGGCGTGGACCACCGCGACCAGGTCGCCGTCCTCGTCGAAGACGCAGGAGCCGGAGATGCCACCGATGACGCCCTCCGCCGCGATGCCGTCGTCCGAATCCTTCAGTTCGACCCACCAGAAGGGCGGCTCCGGGTCGTCGGAATAGACGAGGCCGGGGATTACCTCGCCGTCGCGGTCCCGGGCCGGAAAGCCGTGGATCTCGACCTCGGTACCGGGGCGCATCTCCGGGTAGTCGTCCGCGTCCAGCTTGGCCGCGTCGATGCCGAGGAACGACCAGTCGGACAGGTCGTCCGAGATCGTGACCGCATCCTTGGGGCCGACCAGCGGGGTGCCGTTCTCGGTGACATGGGCGACCGAGACGTAGCCGCGCTCGCCCATCGCGAGAAAGCCGCGCCGGTTCAGCTTGCACACCGTCCCCCAGGCCGCCGCCCCGTCGCCGCGATAGAACACCCGCTCGGCCCGGGAAGACACGCTCGGCGAGCAGGCGGATACGACCATCAGCGCGGTAACGGCGGAAAGAACGCGGATCATGGGGAGCCTCTTTCGAATCTGGGGAGTGCCGGGGGGACGGGGAGCAGCACCGTCATCCGCATACATGATGGCATCATCATGGACGGTCGGGCTTCTCTTCCTGCGAAACGTCCGCACCCGGTCGGAAGGACCGTGGCAGACGACGTTTGGCCGGGAATGGTTATCATCCCCTTACCGGGCGCATCCCGGGTTCCGCCGTCGCGCGCCGTCGGGGCGTCGATCGGCGGGCGCGGAGGCGTTACGCGGAAGCGGTGATCCGCAGGGTGACCGGCGGCTTCACTTCCAGCACCCGGGCGGCGGGCAGGGCGATGGTCACCGTCGTTCCGACGCCCAGCGTGCTTTCGAGCGTCAGGCGGCCCCCGTGCGCCTCGATCAGCGAGCGCGAGATGGCGAGGCCCAGACCCGTCCCCTGCCTTTCGCGCGCCGTCCGTGCCGCGCTGCGCTCGTAGGGGTTGAACAGGCGCGGGATCTCGTCGGCGTCGATGCCCATGCCGCAATCGCGGATGGTGATGACCGCATCCCCGCCGTCGCAGGTGACCCGCACCTCGACCGTATCCTCGGGGTCGCTGTACTTGGCCGCATTGCTGATGATGTTGATCAGCGTCTGCCGCAACAGCCGCTCGTCGCCGTAGAGGGCCACGCAGACGCTGTCCGGCGCGTTGTACAGCGTGTCGTCGGTGCGCGAGAAGGCGCTGCGGATGATCGTGATCGCCTCGTCCATCAGCGCGCGCAGGCAGACCCGCTCCTCGCGCAGTTCGAGATGCCCGGCCTCGATCTTGGACATGTCGAGCAACTGTTCGATCATCTGCAGCAGGTGCCGGGCGGAATCGTGGATATGCCTGGGATACTGGCGATACTTCACCGGCAATGGTCCCATGATCTGAAGGTCCATGACTTCGGAGAAGCCGAGCACGGCGTTCAGCGGGGTGCGCAACTCGTGGCTCATGTTCGCGAGGAAGGTCGATTTCGCGCTGCTCGCATCCTCCGCCTCCTGCCGGGCGGCCACGGCGTCGTTCGAGATGCGCTGCAATTCGCGCGTCCGGTCCCGGACCAGCGTTTCGAGCGTGTCGCCGTGATCCTTCAGCACCCGTTCGTTGCGCAGGATCAGATACGTGACGTAGAGCGCGATGCCGACGCCCAGCAGGACCGTCACCTCCAGCATCGTCAGGATCAGCGCCCGGGCCGAGCCGTGCTCCCGGGCCGAATTGCGCACCGCGCGGTGGTTCTCGACGCCGTACAGGTCGCTCAGGCCCTCGAAGATGCCGTATATCTCGTCCTGGGCGGCCACGGCCTCCCCGGCGAGGATGCCCTTCGCCATGTCGTAGCTGCCGGCCTTGTCGCGCCACAGCATGTCCCGCACCCGGTCGTTCAGCGGGGCGCTGCTCGCGGCGGCGCGTCCGAGTCGGGACAGGAGTTCCTTCTCGTCCGTCGTCAGGGGCATGGCTTCGAGTTTCCGGCGCGCCAGCTCGAAGTGGCCGGCCGTCTGCATGTGGTGCAGGGCGGCGGCGTCGAGTTCCAGGGAATCGTCGGTGATCAGCATGTTCTGAAGGCTGATGACCCCTTCGAAATTGGCGTGCTGCATCTCCTCGATCAGCGCGGCCTTCTGGTTGTGGACCCGGACGATGGTGTCGAGCCGGGCCTTGGAATGGCCGAGTTGGGACAGGGACTGGTGCGTGATGGCGATCATCAGCAGGATGATGATCGAGAAGCCGCACAGCAGCAGAGCGAGCGTGTTCCTGCTGCCGATACGCCACGCCATGATCGATGTTCCCCCGGAGCAATCGCCTTCCCTCGGGAACGGAAGATAGTCGCGGAGCAATAAGAGTGTTTTAATCGCACGGCGCGCGCGGGGAAATTCTTTGCCTGTACGGAACCCATTTTCGTCCAATTCGACGGATATCCCCCGGCGCGGGGCGGTTCGGGCTGATATTTGCAAGAGGGAAGACAGGCGATGCGCCTTTTCAGACACGCGACCATCTCTTTCATGCTCCTCGCGGCACCGGCCCTTGCCGAGGAAGCGAGCTTCGAACGCTTTCCGTTCGGGATGGAGGCGGGGACGTATCGGGATCTGATCGTCGCGTCCGACTCCGACTCCGATACCGATGTCGGCGACACGCGGAACATGCGGCTGGTGTTTCCCTCCGTCACGGTCGAGCGGGCATCCGGGGACCGCGTCGCGCTGCAACCCGGCGAGGAACGGCGGGTGGTCGTGCAGACGGGGGCGGGGCGGGGCGGGTATGAAACCACCGCAAACCTGTATCTCGCCGACCGCCCGCTCGTACTGACGCGCCGCGACGGACGTGTCGAGATGAAGGCGACGCTGGAGAGCATCGCGATCCCGCTGCTCGACAATCGGGATGCGGCATTCGGCACGGTCGCGTTCCCGGGCGAGGGGCTGGGCATCGCGATCTCGTGGCCGACCCGCGCCGCGCCGACGCTCCAGACCGTCGACATGGTGCTGGGCGGGGCGGGGATGCAGGTGGATGCGCGGCTGCTGTCGGTGCCCGGTGCCGCCGCCCCGCGCATGGAGATCGGGGCGGTCGAGCTGCGCGGGCGGGCCGTGCTGCGCCTGACCGACGATCCGGCCGGGATGGCCGATATCCTCGCCTCGGTCGAGCGGATCGAGATCGACCGGTCACGCGCGGCCCTGCTGGGCGGCGGGGTCGCGGCCTCCGGCGTGGCGCGGGTATCGCCGGGGGCGGATGCGCCGCTGACGGATCTGAACGGCACGCTGGCGCTGGGGAATTTCTCGACCATGATCCAGCGGGCGATGGCCGCGCGGCTGATGGCCCCCGAACAACTGATGCCGCTGGCGCTGCTGGCCGGGGGCCTCGGCACCCTGACGCCGGACGGCACGCTGACCTTCGACATCGAGACGACGGCGGACGGCGACGTCATCGTCAACGACCGGCCCACGGCCTTCCGATTGCGCGAGTGACCGCCGCCGCCTTCCGCGCGGTGTACTGGAACATCCGCGCGGGGGGCGGCAGGCGCGCGCAGGCCATCGGCGACCAGTTGATCGCCTGGCACCCCGACGTGATCGGCCTGAGCGAGTTTCGCGGCACCCCCGCCAGCCGGTCCCTCGCCGCGCGGCTGGCCGAAGCGGGGTGGCCGCACCAGATCCGGACGACCGATCCGGCGCATCCGCCCCGCAATGCCCTGCTGCTGGCGAGCCGCTGGCCCCTGCGCCGCCGCCGGGTCGCCGGAATGCCGATCCTGCGCGACCGCTGGCTGCTGGCCCGCGTGGACGCGCCGCACCCCTTCACCATGGGGGTGCTGCACGCGCCCAACTTCACGGCGCCGGAGCGGAAATATCCGTTTCTGGCGGCGATCCTCGATATCGCCGCCCGCTGGCGGCTCGGTCCCGCGCTGATCGGGGGGGATACCAATTCGGGGCTGCGCGATCTGGACGAGGAAAACCCCCTCGGCCCGCAATTCCACCGCGAATACGCCTTCATCGCGGGGATGGGCGAGCACGGCTGGGCGGACGCCTTTCGCCACCTGCACGGGGCGCGGCGCGAATACACCTGGTATTCCCACAGGAACAACGGCTTCCGCCTCGACCACGTGTTTCTGAGCGCGCACCTGACCCCGCATCTGACCGCCTGCCGCCACGACTGGGGAACGAACCCCGCCGACCCGGACCGGCGCGAAGGTCTGAGCGATCACGCGGCGGTGGTGCTGGATTTCGGGGTCAGCGCGGCCCCAGTGGCCCGAAGAACAGACGCTTCAGGGCCACGAACGGATTGACCTTTTCGGCGGAACTGATCGTCAGGACCGCAACAAGCAGTCCGGTGAAGAGTATTCCCAGAATCCCGTAGACGGCAATATCCACGATCACTTTTCCCTGTGCAGCGGCACCGGCGACAAATACTGCCGGAACGCGGGAAGGGAGTCCATCCCGGGTTCCTGCCGCATCACGCGCGAAAGGTGCTATTCCGCCGCCGCATCGCGCCACACGTCGCGCTGGTCGGCGATGCCGCCGTAATAGGCGACGGTCTGGGACACCATGCTGGGGGGCAGATCCTGCCCGACCAGCCGCCGCGCCTCGTCCGTGCCGCCCTTGAGCGAGAGGACCATGGCGAGGTTCTGGCGCACCTGCGTGCCCGCCGTCGGGGCGACCAATGCGCGGCGCAGCGTCTTCTCGGCCAGATCCAGGTCGCCGTCCATCGCGTAGGACAGGCCCAGATTGTTCAGGGCCATGGCGTTGAAGGGTTCCGCCTCCAGCGCGCGCTTGTACTGGGCCTGCGCCCTGGTGTGCTTCTCGGCCCGGTCGAAGGCGACGCCGGTGGCCGAATACAGGCGCGCGGCGCGGGCCTTGTCGACGCCGGGCATGCCGTTCAGCCGCTCGATCAGCACCACCCCGTCGCGCAGGCGGCCCGAGGCGATGAGCGTCTTGGCCATCTCCTCGCTCAGGTCGATGTCGTCCGGTTTCTGGCGCAGGGCCTGGAGCAATACGCGCTCGGCATCCTCGTGGCGGCCCAGGACGCGCAGGCTGACGGCGAGGTTGCGGGCATAGGTCATATTGTTCGGCTTGATCGAGGACAGGTGCGCCCAGTGCTTGGCCGCCGTGTCGTATTCGCGCTGCTGCTGGGCGAATTGCGCCGCGCTTTCGAGGAAGACCACCGGATCGTTCTCGCGCGAGAGGGCGCCGGGGGCCGGTGCGCCCCGGGATTTCGAATCGGTGTAGGACACCTTCGACTTGCCGATGTCGGAGCCGCCGTCGTCGTTCAGGACGAGCATCGAATCGACCTGTCCGCACCCGGCCAGAAGCGCCGCGAAGCACAGCGGAGCAAGGCCCCGCCCAATCCGTTGGTATCGCATGGTTTCCGTTCCTGAATCCTTGGGGTGCCGGTCGTTTTCGGCTCAATACCCGCATCCTGCGCGATCCGGGTGACCACGGGATTAACGCTGTGTCCGCAGGCCGTCGCGCGGCGGCGGGCCGGGATGCCGGCCGGGATGCAATCGATTTTTCACGGTTGGTGCTTCATTGGTATCCCGAAAGACTGTACTCAGCCTGAACGACGCACCCGCCCCGACGCCCCAACGACCGGAGACTGCCGTGGATACCGCCTTTGCCTGCCTCGCCCCGGATGACGAGGGCGTCGATGCCGTTCCCGTCTGGCCGCTGACCGACGAGGGGTTCAGCGCCTGGATCGAGACGGCACCCGATGCGGACAGCGCCTGGGCGCTCGCGAACGGGTTCTCGGCGGGAAAGGGCGATATCCTGTGCCTGCCGGGCGAGGGGGGGCGAATCAAGGGGGTGCTGTTCGGGGCGGGCGACGGCCGGTTCGAGGGGCTGGAGGCGCGCGGCTTCGGCGTGCTGCCGATGGAGTTGCCCGAAGGCACCTATCGTCTGGAAGGGCTGGAGGAGGCGGAGGCGCGCGAGCAGGCGATGCTGGGCTGGATTCTCGGGGCCTACCGCTTCACCCGCTACAGGAAGGCCCGGCGACAGCCCGCGCGGCTGGTCCCGCCTGCCGAGATCGATCCGGCGCGGGTGATGCGCCTCGCGCGCGGCATGACGCTGGCCCGCGACCTGATCAACACCCCCGCCGAGGATATGGGACCGGAGGAACTGGAGGCCGCGATCCGCAGCGCGGGCGAGGAATACGGCGCGTCGGTCACGGCGATCCGGGGCGCGGATCTGCTGGAGCGGAACTATCCGCTGATCCACTGGGTCGGGCGGGCCTCGGAACGCGCCCCGCGCCTCGTCGATCTGCGCTGGGCGGGGCCGGATGCCCGGCATACCGTCACGCTGGTCGGCAAGGGGGTGTGCTTCGATACCGGGGGGCTGGATATCAAGCCGTCGGCGGGTATGCTGATCATGAAGAAGGACATGGGCGGGGCCGCCTGCATCCTGGCGCTGGCGACGATGATCATGGACGCGAAGCTGCCCGTCACCCTGCGCGTGCTGATCCCGGCGGTCGAGAACAGCGTGTCCGCCAACAGCTTCCGCCCCGGCGACGTGATGACGTCGCGCAAGGGGATCACCGTCGAGAACCGCAATACCGATGCCGAGGGGCGGCTGGTGCTGGCCGATGCGCTGGCCGAGGCGGCCTCCGAAGACCCCGACCTGATCGTCGATTTCGCGACCCTGACCGGGGCCGCGCGGGTGGCGATGGGGGCCGACGTGCCGCCCTTCTTCACCGATGACGACGATCTCGCCGCCGCGATCCACCACGCGGGCGAGGCGGCGGGCGATCCGGTCTGGCGTCTGCCGCTGTTCGGCGGGTACGAGCGCGATATCGCCTCCTCGGTCGCCGATATCACCAATGCACCGGCGGGGGGCATGGCCGGGTCGATCACGGCGGCGCTGTTCCTGCGCCGCTTCGTCAGGAACGCGCGGCACTGGGTGCATTTCGACATCTACGGCTGGTGCCAGCGGGGCCGCCCCGGGCGTCCGGAAGGGGCCGAGTGCCACGCCGCGATGGCGATGTACACGGTGATCGAGAACCGTTTTGGCTGACGGGATGAAAGGCGACCCGCGCCTCGACCCCGAAGCGGCCGGCCTGACCGGCGACCCGGCGGCCATGGTGGTCGAGGCGGCGGTCGCGCCCCTGAAACCGACGCCCGACCCCTACGGACCGCTCGCCAGCACCCTGCTGCACGGCGCGGTGTTCGAGGTCTTCGAGACGGTCGAGGGGTGGTGCCGGGGCCGGGCGCGGGGCGACGGCTATATCGGCCATGTCCCGGCGGCGACGCTGGGACCGGTGGGCGAGGCGGCGACCCATGCGGTGGCCCTGCCCGCCACGCATCTGTATGCCGCCCCGACGATCAAGGCCGAGCCGGTCGGGATGCTGTTCCTCGATTCCCGCGTCCGGGTGACGGGCAAGGCGGGGGCGTTCGCGGTCCTGTCCAGCGGCCTGCATGTCGAGAAGACGCATCTCGCGCCGGTCGGCGAGGATGCCCCCGATTTCGTCGCCATCGCCCGCATGTTCCTGCACGCGCCCTATATGTGGGGCGGCAATACCGTGCAGGGCGTGGATTGCTCCGGCCTCGTGCAGGTCGCGCTGAACCGTGCGGGCCGCGCGGCCCCGCGCGATTCGGACATGCAGGAGGCCGGAATCGGCACCGCCCTCGACCCGGGCGCTCCGGTGCGGCGCGGCGATCTGGTGTTCTGGCGCGGCCATGTCGGAATCGTGACCGGCGAGGACACAGTTTTGCACGCGACGGAGTACACCCTGCGCGTCATCGAAGAACCGTTCGGGGCGATGCGCGCCCGCCTTGCCGAATCCGGCCTCGACATCACATCCGTGAAACGCCCCTGAAGGAGAAACCATCATGCGCGCATCCCTTATCGCTGCCCTTGCTCTCACGTTCGCGATGGGCGGCGGCATGGCCGCGCCTGCCCTCGCGCAGGACGAGGTCGTCATCACCTACGAACAGCAGCAGGGCTTCGAGCGGTGGAAGCGGGGCTTCCGCGCCGAGGCCCTTGCCGCCGGAATCGCGCCGCAGGTCTTCGACCGCGCCTTTGCCGGGGTAACGCTGGACCCCAAGGTCCTGCGCCTCGACCGCAAGCAGCCCGAATTCTCGCGCCCGATCTGGAAGTATCTCGAAAGCGCGGTGTCCGAGACGCGGGTGGCGAACGGGCGCGAGAAGCTGCGCGACAACCTCGAACTGATGACCGCGATCGAGAACCGCTACGGCGTCGACCGCGCGGTCGTGCTGGGCATCTGGGGGCTGGAAAGCGCCTATGGCTCGTTCTACGGCAACGATTCCGTCATCCGCTCGCTGGCGACGCTGGGCTTCGACGGGCGGCGCGAGAAGTTCGCGAAGGAACAGCTTCTGGCGGCCCTGCGCATCCTGCAACGCGGCGATATCTCGCCCGAACGCATGAAGGGGTCCTGGGCCGGGGCGATGGGGCATACGCAGTTCATCCCGACCAGCTTCGAGGCCTATGCCGTCGATTTCACCGGCGACGGGCGGCGCGATATCTGGGCCGACGATGCGCAGGATGCGCTGGCGAGCGCGGCGAACTATCTGGCGCGGCATGACTGGCGGCGGGGCGAGCCTGCCTATGCCGTCGTGCGCCTGCCGCGCGGGATCGACTATTTCGAGCTGAACGCCTCCAACAAGCAATCCGCCGGGTACTGGGCGGGGCGGGGCGTGACGCTGGCCAATGGCGGGCCGCTGCCGAATTACGGCGAGGCGGCCATCGTGCTGCCCGCCGGTGCGCGCGGCCCGGCGATCATGACGTTCCACAACTTCGGCGTGATCCGCAAGTACAACAACGCCACCAGCTACGCGCTGGGCGTCGCGCATCTGGGCGAGCGGATCGAGGGGGCGGGACCGCTGCGCCTGACCTGGCCCACCGACGACCGCCCGCTGGGCCGCACCGAGCGCAAGACGTTGCAGGAACAACTGACCGCGCTGGGCTTCGACACCGACGGCATCGACGGCATTCTCGGCCCGAATTCGCGCAAAGCCCTGCGGGATTTCCAACGCTCGCGCAGCTTGCCCGCCGATGGCTACGCCTCCGAAAAGCTGTTGCAGCGCGTGCAGATGGCCACCGAAGGGCGCGAGCCGATGGGCGCGGGGCAGATCGCGTTCATCCAGTCCGCCCTGAATGCACGAGGGTTCGATGCAGGCCCCCCCGACGGCGTGACCGGCCCCCGCACCCGCGCCGCCATCGCCGCGTTCCAGCGGTCGGTCGGCGCCCCGGCGGACGGACAGCCGAGCGTGTCGATGCTGCGCGCGCTGGGGGGGTAAGCGCCCTCAAGTGGATTTCCCTGCCCCGGACGCTGCGCGCCGCGCTTGATCCGGGGCCTGTTCGGGGCATACTACGTCGCTCCGAAAGGCCCCGGATCGCGTCCGGGGCAGGGATACATCACCGACAGGACGCCCCACCCCATGCAGACCCGCAAACTCGGCCGCACCGGCATCGATGTCAGCCTCTATTGTCTCGGGTCGATGACCTGGGGGACGCAGAATTCGGAGGCCGAGGGCCACGCGCAGATCGATGCGGCCCTCGATGCCGGGATCAATTTCATCGACACCGCCGAGATGTATCCCACCACCCCCCTCTCGCCCGAGACGCAGGGGCGGACCGAGGAGATCATGGGCACCTGGGTCGCAAAGTCGGGCCGCCGGGACGACGTGGTCATCGCCACCAAGATCGTGGGCGAGGGGTTCGGCGGCATCCGGGGCGGCGTCCCCATCTCGCCCGCCACGATCATCGATGCGGTCGAGGGCAGCCTGCGCCGGTTGCAGACCGACACTATCGACCTGTACCAGCTGCACTGGCCCAATCGCGGCTCGTACCACTTCCGCAAGTGGCACAGCTTCGATCCCGCCGGACAGGACCGCAGCGCGCCGCAGGATATCGCGGCATGTCTGGAGGCGCTGGACGGTCTGGTGAAAGCCGGAAAGATCCGCGCCATCGGCCTGTCGAACGAGTCCGCCTGGGGGACGATGCAGTTCCTGAACATCGCGGAGGCGAACGGCTGGCCGCGCGTGGCCAGCATCCAGAACGAATACAGCCTGCTGTGCCGCCACTACGATCTGGATATGGCCGAAGTGACGCATCACGAGGATGCGGGGCTGCTGGCCTTCTCGCCCCTTGCCACCGGCCTGCTGACCGGCAAGTATCTGGACGGGGCCATTCCCGCCGGATCGCGCATGACCATCGGGCCGCAGATGGGCGGTCGCCTGACCGACCGGGTCGAGGCCCCGACCCGCGCCTATGTCGACCTGGCCCGGGCGCATGGCATGGACCCGGTGCATCTGGCGCTGGCCTTCTGCGCGCAGCGGCCCTTCATGACCTCGATCATCTTCGGCGCGACGACGATGGAGCAGTTGAGCGTGGCCATCGCGGCGGCGGATGTGACGCTGTCGGAGGAAGTGCTGGACAGCATCGCCGCCATCCACCGCGCCCACCCGATCCCGATGTAGGGGCGGGATTACGCCCGCCAGTCGCGCACGGTCCCCGCCCCGTCGATCAGCACCGCCCGCGACGCCCCGCCCGCCCGCAGCAGTGCCTCGGCCTGACCCACCGGCGCAGCGGCAATCGCGGTGGACAGCGCATCCGCCCGCCACGCCTGCCCCGCCAGCACCGTGACCGAGCGCCAGCGCGGCCCCGGGCGCTGCAACGGGTCGACGATATGCGCGTGGCCGTCGATCAGCGTGCCGTATGGTTCGGAGGTGGCGACGGCGACCCCCGCCACCTCCAGAACCGCCGCGATCCCGCCGCTGACCGGATCCTGCACCCCCAGCCGCCACGGGCGACCCGGCGCGGACCCCAGCGCGCGGTACTCGCCCATATTCACCAGCGCCGCGCGATAGCCCTGCGCGCGCAGCACTCCGGCCAACCGGTCCGCCGCATAGCCCTGCGCGATGCCGTTGAACGTCGCCGCCATGCCGGGGCGTGCGAAGCGGGCGCGCGCCGCCGTCACGGACAGGGCGCGCCAATCGACCAGCGCGCGGGCGGTCCCCTCGTCGTCGCCCCGCGCCCGGGCCAGCCACACCGCCTGCACCGTCGGATCGAACGCGCCCCCCGTCGCCCCGGCCATCGCGCGGGCACGGGTGGCCAGCTCGATAAGGCGCGGGTCGGGGCGGGCCAGCGACCCGGCGGCATTCAGACGCGCGAGGTCGCTGTCGGCGCGCCACAGGCTGAAGGTCGCCTCGATCCCCTCGATCTCGGCCTCGCAGGCATCGAGCGCGGCCCCGGCCCGCTGCGGCGCACCCAGCAGGGTGATCCGCGCCTCGGCCCCCAGCGCGCGAAACCGCCGCACCGTGCGCACGTCCCGCTCCCGCTCCGCCTGCGCCGACCCGCCGACCATCGCCGCCGCCAGCACCCCCATCGCCCGCCGCCGCGTGACCCTCATGCCGTCTTCCCCCGCTTGGCCGCCAGGATCAGCGGCACGCATTGCGCCGCGTCGTCATGGATCGTCACGCAGTCGAGGCACTGGAAGCATTCCGAGTACTGCACCGCCCCGTCCCTGCGGATCGCGTCGTATTCGCAGCGCACCTTGCATAACTGGCACGGCGTGCCGCATTCGGCGCGGCGCGGAATCCACCCCCGCGCGCGCAGGCCCCCGCCGACCGCCATCGCCGCCCCCAGCGGGCAGACATAGCGGCAGAACGGCTTGAACCACACCATCCCCAGCGCCAGCCACGCCAGCGCATAGGCGACGTAGCCCCACTCGCGCCGGAACCCGACCGTGATGGCGGTCTTGAACGGCTCCACCTCGACCAATGCGTCGTTGAGGGCGGGGGCGGCGATTCCGGTGACGATCAGCAGGGCCAGCACGCCGTATTTCACCCCCTTCAACCGCCGATCCCACCGCTCCGGCACCCGCAGCGCGGGCAGGCGCAGGGCGCGGCCCAGCCAGTGCGCGAACTCCTGCAAGGCCCCGTAGGGACACAGCCACCCGCAGAACAATCCGCGCCCCCACAGCACGAAGCCGAGGATCGCCGCCCCCCAGATCACCAGCGAGAACGGGTCGTAGAGCAGGAACGCGAAGCTGCCCCCCTCGCCCGTCACCCGGTCCAGCCCCGCGCGCAGGGTGCCGATCACGGTGACGACGGAAAGCTGCCCCTGCCCCCACCACCCGATGAACACCGTCACGAACCCCAGCACCCCCAGCCGCACCGCGCGGTATCCGCGCAGGGCCGCGAGACGGCTTTGCCCGAACAGCAGCGCGCCGGTCAGCAGGGCGAGGAACCCGGCGAGGATCATCAAATCGGTGCGCCGGTCCAGCACGCTTTCCAGCCAGACGGGGCGCTGCACGGGCGGCTCGATCACGTCGAAGAAGCGCGCGGGGGTCGATTGCACGGCGGCGAATTCGCGGATGCCCACTTCCGGCATGAACGCCCCGTGCCGCCGGATCGCGCGGATCGACAGGGTCCAGTCGCGGGTCGGGTCGAAGCCCAGCCGCCGGTCGGTGCGGATCATCATGCGATGCTCGAAATCGGGGACGCCGTCGGCCAGCCACACCTCGACATCCGCATCGCGCAGGGCCACGGGCAACCCGCCCTGATCGGCCAGCAGCAGGTCGGGCGAGGTGTTGCGCACGAACGCCTCCGATACCAGCCCGTGCCGCCCGTTCGCCAGCAGCAGCAGCGGCTCGTCATGGTCGGCCACCACCATCAGGGCGTCGCGCTCGGCCAGCGTCTCGGCATCCAGAACCGCGCGGGCGATGGCATCCGGCCCGATATCCACGACCCACAGGTCGAGATAGATGCCGCCCGGATCGTCCAGCGCCTGCGGGTCGTCGTCTTCCCAGAGGGTATCGTCGAAGGCGGCCTGCAATTCGCGGTTGGTGACGATGCGCCGTTTCGCGATACCCTGTTCGACCAGCGCGGCCCAGTCCAGCGCCGGGCCGCCCGGTCCCCGTTTCGGCGTCACCGGCGGTCCCCCACCCAGCCCCGCCATCCGCTCGCGCGCGACCGCGAGGCTGGCGGCGAGGATCGATTCGTGGGCGATGCGCACCGACGCCGTCGCCTTGGTCACGCCGTCCAGCCACACCTGCCCCGAACTCGCCCGATCCCCCGCGCCATAGGGGACGCCGACGCTGATCGTGTCGAAGATCGACAGGCCGCGATACTGGTGCATGAAGTCGTAGAACGGGGCCTCGCCCAGCCCGGAGACGAAGATCGGTTCGTTATGCTCCAGCAATTCGGCGCGCAGGAACGTGCCGTGGCGGTCCAGCGTGACCAGCACGTTGATCGGCGCGCCGGAAAAGCCGGGCAGGGGGGCCAGCGGCAGCGTCTCGAACACATAGCCCGCATCCAGCCCGCTGCGGTCGCGGATCGACCAGACGCCGTCATCGGTCAGTTGCTCGCCCAGTTCGAAGGGGGGTTCGATCCTGGTGGCAAGGGCGTCGCGGGTCAGGGGCTGCGCCGAGGCGGCCCCCGCGAGGAGAGCGAGGAGGACGGTCAGAATCGCGGCCAGATGCCTCAATTCACCTGCGGCAGCGCCGCGCGCTCGTACTGTCCGAACAGGTGCGAGACGCTGCGCTCCAGCTCGACCGGCTGCGCGCCCATGGCGGCGAAATCGGGGGGCAGGGGCAGGTGCATCGCCTCCACCATGTCCAGCCCTTCCTCCGCCGCGCGGGTCATCGCGGCGTCGAGCCAGTGCAGATACGCGCGGGTCTGGGCGAGGGATCGTTTCCCGGTGTCGAAGGGACCGTGACCCGGGACGATGCCGCTGGTCTCCAGCGATTCCAGTTGGTCGAGCGAGGCGTGCCAGTGCCCGAAATCCGCATCCGGCGTGGTCGGCGCGCGGTCGAGGAACGCGAGATCCCCGGCGATGGCGGTACCCGTCCGGCGGTCGAGGATCACCAGATCCGCCTCCGTATGCCCGCCCAGCGCCAGCGCGGCGAACGAGCGCCCGCCGATGGTCAGGTCGCTGCCGGTCAGCACATCGGTCGGCGGCATCGGCTCGGTCCCGCGCATCCAGTCGCCGACGAGGCGGTACATGTTGTCGGCATAGCCGTCGCCATGCTCGGCGATCAGCGATTTCGTCTCGGGCAGGGAATGGACCGGCACATCCGCGAAGACCTGATTGCCCAGGAAGTGGTCGGGGTGGTGGTGGGTGTTGATGACCGCCGCGACGCCCAGCGGCACCGCCGCCGTCACCACCTTGCGCAGTTCCTCGGCATAGCGGCGCGAGGGACCGGTATCGACGATCACCGCGCCGGTATCCGTCTCGATAAAGGCGGTATTGACGATATTCCCGCCGTTTTCGAACGTGAAATACTCCGTCGCCCCCTCCAGCATCCAGATGCCGTCCGCCACCCTGCGCGGCACCAGATCGTAGGACAGGCGCGGGGCCGCCCATGCGGGCCGCACCCAGGCATGCGGGGCGACCATGGCGGCGGCGGATGCGGCGAGCAGGCTGCGGCGGCTCGGCCTCATCGAATGGCCCCGTCATAGGGAATGGTCGCGTCGATCTCGTTGCCGTTGTTGTCGCGCCCGCTGACGGTCAGCGGCCCGGTCAGCGTGCCCTTCGCGAAGCGCAGCGAGAAGGCGGGGTCCTCGTTCACGGGTTCGTGCAGTTCGATCCGGGCCACGCGCGCGCCCTCGGTATCGCTGAAATCCAGATTCTTGATCGCGAAGACGGGGATGCCGTCGGCCAGGCCCGTATCCATCGGATGATCCACGATCACCCGCACGCGCCCCGTTTGCGACCACATGCGCGCGCGCACGTCGCCCAGCTTCTCCTCCCAGTCATCCGATGCGTAGGCCATCGCCGGGGCCGAACATCCGCCCCCCGCCGCATCGACGACGGTGCCGCCGACATGCCACGTGCCGTCCGTCGTCATGACGGCGGCGCGCACCGGCGTGCTCTGGTCGATCTTGAACCGGAAGGCGAGCCACGGTTCGGCATCGCCGGGGTAGAAGTCGAGAATATGCGGGATCGGGCCGTAATCGACGAACAGGGCGATGCGCTCGACGCCCTCGATCTCGCGGGCATCGACGGTGACGGGGACGTGAAAGCTGTCCTCCGCCGAATGGGGGGCCATCACTTTCACGCGAGAATCGAACTCGATCGCCGCCGGGTCGCCCAGCAGCTCGCGTTGCAGGTATCCCAGCATTCCCGTGCGATAGGGGTCGTCCAGCGTCACCGCCGGACCCTCCAGCGCCCGGGCGGGCAGGGCGGCCAGGGCCAGCAGGGTGGCGGCGGTCAGGGCCGCAAGTATCGGAAATCTCGGCATTCTTCTCTCCCTACCAGTCGGGCGCCCGGTGAATCAGGCCATAGGATTCGAAGATCGCGGCGACCCGCCCGTCCTCGACGGCCGCGCGGATGGCATCGTCCACCGCGTAGCCCAGTTGGCGGTAAGTATGCCGCACCCCGACCCCCAATGTCCATTCTCCAAGCGCCAATCCCGGCAAGGGAACATCGGAGACGGAAATGCGCTCCTGCGCATCGCGCGCGCCGTATTGCAGTTGCGTCATCGGGCCGGTCACCGCCCCGATCTCTCCCCCGCGCAGGGCCGCCATCGCCAGTTCGTAGGTCGTGAAGCGCCGCACCTTGTCGCGCACCTGTCCGCCGAAGGCCGAACTGAGGTAGAAATCCGCGAGGCTGTCATTCTCGACCCCCACCGGATCGTAGCGGAAATACGCGGGCGTCGGCGCGTCGTCATAGGTGGCGGTATCCCACGCGATGCCGATCTTCTCGTTGAAGTACTGCCCGGTGAAGACGATCTGCTCGTTCCGGCAGGCGAGGTTCTCGTTATACGGGATGTGCAGCATGACGTTCGAGACATGCTTGCCGACGAGCGGGCCTTTCCAGACATGGTTGCGCAGGTCCGCATCCACGTTCTCGCTGGCGGCGACGGCGGAGAAGCGGGCCTCGACCCCCAGATCCTCCGCGACCAGACGCCCGATCTCGATATCCACGCCGGTCATCGCGCCATCTTCCTCGAAGGAGAACGGCGGAAAATCGGTGTAGACGGCGAATTCGATCCAGCCGCGCTCGACGATCGTGTCGTAATCCGCGCCCACATCCTCGCGCGCGGTGTTCTGGGGTTTCGGGCCGGGGGTATAGCCCTCGCAGGCCGCATGCGCCGCGCCGCCCGACAGCATCAGGGCCAGCGCGGCGCGGATCGGCAGGGCGCGCACCGGCTACTCCGCCGCCGAGAGGCCGATGGTCAGCGTCTCCGCCGCCTTGCGCACCCCGTCCGGCGTGCCGTCGAGCATCGTGACGGCGCGCGAGGCGGCGGAATCGGCCACCTCGGCCCCTGACTCTCTCTCGACCTGCTTGGCGATCTCGTCCAGTTCCGCGCGCAGGGTGGCGATATCCTCCTCGACGGCGGCATACCCGGCATCGCCCGACAGGGCCGTATCCTTCGCCTTCAGATCGTCGCGGATCTCGCCCAGGCGGTCGGCGAAGGGTTCCAGCGCCCCGTCATCGGGCCGCGTCTCGACATAGGAGCGGATCGCCCAGGCCGCCTTTGCGCCCAAGAGGTCGGCAAAAGCGGGCATCTTGGTCACGCCGTTCTGGCTGTAGCCGTTGGTGAACCGCTCGACATACCATTCGTCCCCCTCCCAATCGGCGCTCAGATAGCGCAGGTCGGGGGCCAGACCGCCCGACACCACCTCCAGCCCGTGGCACCGCGCGCAGTTCTGGTTGTACCCGGAGGCCCCGATCTCGATGGATTTCGCATACACCGCGCCCCCCGCCTCGCGATAGGGGTTCTCCTCCGGCCAATCCTCCTCCAGATCGGGCAGGGCGGCGGTATCGACGGGCTGCGGGGTCACGTCGCCATGGGCGAGGGCCTGCACGCCGGTCAGGGCGATGCCGAGGGCGAGAAAGGTCTTCAGAAGCGAATGCATGAACGTCCTCCGGAATTTTCCTTCGATGCTGTCATAGCAATCCTGTCCGGACGATGCGACCTTTTCGACCGCGTGAAGATGCGGCCTTGCCCATCCTGCGGCTTTACTCCCCCGCCCCCGCCCCAGTCAGCGCCCGGGCGAATTCGTCGGGGTCGAAGGGTTGCAGATCGTCGATCTGCTCGCCGATGCCGATGGCGTGGATCGGCAGGCCGAATTTCTGGGCCAGCGCGACGAGGATGCCGCCCTTCGCCGTGCCGTCCAGCTTGGTCATGACGATGCCGGTGACATCGGCGACCTTCAGGAAGACATCCGCCTGGCTGATCGCGTTCTGGCCGACGGTGGCGTCCAGCACCAGCAGGGTATTGTGCGGGGCGTCGGGGTCGAACTTGCGGATGACGCGGACCATCTTCTCCAGTTCGCTCATCAGGTCGGCGCGGTTCTGCAAGCGGCCCGCCGTGTCGATCATCAGGATATCGACCCCCTCGGCGCGGGCCTGCTCCAGCGCGTCATAGGCGACCCCGGCGGCATCGGCCCCGACGGTCTTGGCGATCACCGGCACCCCGGCGCGGTCGCCCCAGACCTGCAACTGTTCGATGGCGGCGGCGCGGAAGGTATCTCCGGCGGCGATCATCACCGATTTCCCCGCGCCCTTCAGTTGCGCGGCCAGCTTGCCGATGGTGGTGGTCTTGCCCGACCCGTTGACGCCGACGACGAGGATCACCTGAGGCTTCGCCCCCGCATGCAGCGGCAGGGGCCGGGCGACGGGTTCGAGGATGCGGGCGACTTCCGATGCCAGCAGGCGCTTGATCTCGTCGGCGGCGATCTTCCTGCCGAAGCGCCCCTCGGCCACGGCGGCACTGGCGCGCAGGGCGACATCGGTGCCCAGATCCGCCTGGATCAGCAGATCCTCCAGCGCCTCGACCGCCGCGTCGTCCAGCACCGTGCGCTCGGCGATGGCATCCACCCCGCCGGAGATGCGCGAACTGGCCTTGGTCAGCTTGTCTTTCAGCTTCTGGAAGAATTTCATCGCGCACCCCCCGGTCGTTTCCGTCCGTTACATACGCGGGACGGGGGCGGGGGGGAAGGGCGAGATGAAATCCTTTCACGGGGGCGGGCGTTCGTGGCACGAGAGGGCATGCCCTTCGCCGGAGACCCCGCCATGACCCCCGATGCCCTCAAGTCCCTGCTCGCCGATTTCCGCGCGGCGACCGCCACCTGCGAACCCGGCCCGGTGAGGGCGGCGGCGCAGGCCCTGTTCGCGCCGGACATGGCCCTGAAGATGAGCCATCCCTTCGGCGAGGGGGGCGATTTCGTCGACGACTGCCTCGCCCCCCTGCACGCCGCCATGCCCGATCTGGAGCGGCGGGACATGATCGTGATGGCGGGGACGACGCCCGAAGGGGAGGACTGGGTCGGGTGCATGGGCAGCTATATGGGCACGTTCAGCGCGCCCTTCCTCGATATCCCGCCGACCGGGCATCTGGCGCATATGCGCTACCACGAATTCTTCCACGTGCGGGGGGGGCGCGTGGTCGGGATACAGGCGATATGGGACATTCCCGAACTGATGATGCAGGCCCGCGCCTGGCCCATGGCCCCGCAACTGGGCGCGTTCCTCAACACGCCTGCGCCGATGTCGGGCGACGGGCTTGCGGTGTCGGGGGAGGGCGGCGCGGCCATGGCGCATGTGATCGCGATGCTGACGGATCTGTGCCGCTATCCCGCCGATCCCGACCCGGCGGTGATGCGGCTGGAGGATTACTGGCACCCGCGCTTCAACTGGTACGGCCCGGCGGGCATCGGCACGGCGCGGGGCATCGCGGGCTTTCGCACCTGGCACCAGGGGCCGTTCCTGCGCGGGATGCCCGATCGCAAGCTGGATGCGATGGGCGACCTGATGTCCCACTGGATCGGCGAGGGGCAGTATGTGTGCGAGACGGGCTGGCCGAACATGCGGCTGACGGTTTCGGGCGACGGCTGGATGGGCATCGCCCCCTCGGGGACCGAGATCCTGATGCGCAGTCTCGACTTCTGGCGGCTGGAAGGCGGGCTGATCCGCGAGAACTGGGTGCTGGTCGACCTGCTGGACGTGTATCGGCAACTGGGCGTCGACGTGCTGGGCCGGATGCGCGAGTTCGGCAGGGCGCGGGTGCCGGGGGCGGTCCCGGCGCTCGACTGGCGGACGGGGTAGCGGCCCTATCCCTCGGCGGCGTGGCGGCGGAACAGGCGTTCCAGTTGCTCGCTCTGCCGTACGCCGTGCAGGATATCGCGGCGCGCGCCCTGTCCATCGAACAGGATCAGCGTGATCTTGCCGACCCCGTGGCGGATCGCCAGGTCACGGCCCTCGGGCTTGTCGAGGCTGGCGACGGCGTATTGCAGCGTCTCGCCGTCGAAGGCGCGCATCGCCTTGCGGACCTGCTTTTGCAGCGACAGGCAGGTGGGACACATCGGATCGTGGACCTGCACGACCATCGGCACCCCCTGGCCGATGCGGGTCAGGTCGTGTTCGTGCATATCCGCCTTGACCGTGCGGGTCAGCAGCAACCCGGCCCCGCCCACGACCACCGCGACCCCGAGACCGGTCTTCGCCGCCCTGCCCAGCATCGCCCGCCGGGTGACCGGGGCGGGGGCGGGCTTGGGCGCGGGCGCGGATTTCCTGCGCGGGCCGGATTTGGGGGCGTTCTTCGAGCGTTTCATGGGCGCACCGTTCACGGTTGAAAGGAAGCATGGCCTCCTTTCTAGCGGGTGATCGCCGCCCGGTCGGTTAACGGATCGGGCGCTCACGCAAGGGTGATACCGACGGCCTCCATAGCCGACCGTTCCGGAAGGATGCCCCTGCCCCGGGCGCAGACCCGGAGCCTCGTGGAGCGGTGCACTGCTCGTCAAGTCCCTGCGGTGCACCGTGCAGCGGCTGTGCCCGGAGCAAGGTAGAAAGACCGGTCGCGGTCGGTACTTCGGACATCACCCCTTGAACGGGGCCATCCCCATCCGCGCCAGCTCGTCCGCGCGCTCGTTTTCCGGGTGGCCCGCATGGCCCTTGACCCATTGCCATTGCACCGTATGGCGGGCGACGGCGGTGTCGAGGCGCTTCCAGAGTTCCTCGTTCTTCACGGGTTTCTTGGCGGCGGTCTTCCAGCCGTTGCGCTTCCAGTTGGTGATCCACTTCGTCAGGCCGTCCTTCACGTAGACCGAATCCGTGACGAGGGTGACCGCGCTGGGTTTCTTCAGCGCCTCCAGCGCCGAGATCGCGGCCATCAGTTCCATGCGGTTGTTCGTCGTCTCCTGCGCCCCGCCGGACAGTTCGCTTTCCTTCAGCACGGTTTCCCCGTCGCGGGCGATCATCAGCACGCCCCAGCCCCCGGGGCCGGGATTGCCGCTACAGGCCCCGTCGGTATAGGCGAAAATCTCGGGCATGGGGGTCGTCTCCGCTGGCATCGGTTTCGCGCAGGACGTATGCCGTAAAGGACGCACCGACAAGGGGGAACACCGATGGCGACCATGACCACCGACGAGATTTTCGCGCTGGCCGACAGCACGTTGCGCCGCTTCGGGGCCGACGAGGCGAATGCCGGGGCCGTGGCGCGCACCATCGCCACCGCCGAGCGCGACGGGTCGCATTCCCACGGATTGTTCCGCCTGCCCGGCTACGTCAAGGCATTGAGGAGCGGGCGGGTCAAGGGCGATGCGGTCCCGACCGCCGTGCCGATGGCCGCCGGAATCCTGCGCGTCGACGGCGACGAGGGGTTCGCACCGCTCGCGCTGGAAGTCATGCGCGACCCGCTGATCGAGATGACCCGCGCGCAGGGCATCGCCATGTGCGGCGTGATCCGCACGCATCACTTCGCCGCCCTGTGGCCCGAGGTGGAGATGCTGGCCGATGCCGGGCTTGTGGCGATGGCGATGACTCAGGCCATGCCCTATGTCGCCCCGGCGGGCGGGCGCGAGGCGCTCGGCCGCCAGCGGGCACAGTCACGCTCTGGTAGCAGTCTCCCTCTCGTAGGTCGCCTGGTGAAACAACCGCCACTGCCCGTCTACGCCTGTCGTCCGCCGCCCGTGCCCGAAAGGGGGCACACACTGACCCTGCGGGACACGCTACTTGCGCGAGCTCCCCGGTAGACGCGACGCGGAGCCAAAACAAGGACGCCTGCAAGAGTGACTAAAAAGATTGGTCGAGGCGCACGACCAACGGCACGCGTCGCACCGCGGCGGCCGCTCGCCCGCGCTCCCAACCTGCTGTCCACGCCACCCATCGCGCATTGCTACGCCTGCTGCTCGCTTGTACTACACACGCAGGCGCGCATCACCCGCCCACCCCCCCCCACACTTGTGGTTGCATGCGCGCGCCGCTCACTTTTTCAGGCCCTCAAAGTACGGCCGCAGCGCCGCGCCCGTCGCCTCAATGTCCGCCTTGGTCACCCCCGAAAAGGCAAACCGCACGTACCGCTGGGACTCGCCCGCGAGGGGCGTGCCAAAGTGCGCGCGCGTGCAAAAGCTCACGCCCGTCTCCTTGAGCACCCCGCGGCGAAACACCTCCAAGTCGTCGGTGCCCGCCAGCTCCATCGCGCCCGTCACATTGACCATCATGTAAAAGGTGGCCTTGGGGATGAGTGGCACAAAGCCCGGCACCGTCGACAGCTCCTTGGCGAGGAGGTCCCGCCGCCCCTCCAGCTCCGCAACCATGTCCTTGGTGAACTTTTTGGCGTCTGGGTGCGTCAGCGCCGTCACGCCCGCCTTTTGGATAAAGTGCGTCGTGCACGCCTCGTCGTTGGTGTTGATCTTGGTGACCGCGTCGACAATGGCCTGCGGGCCGAGCACCGCCCCCAACCGCCAGCCCGTCATGGCAAAGGATTTGGAGTAGGTGTAGGCGCAGATGGTGCGGTCGGCCATGCCCGGAAGCGCGGCAATGTGCACAAAGTCCGACTTGTCAAAGTCGGAAAAGACAATCTGGTAGTAGGGGTCGTCCGACATGACAAACAGGTCGTGCTTGACCGCAAACGCGGCGAGCGCCTCCATCTCGGCGCGCGTGTGGGCGACGCCGACGGGGTTCTGAAAGTTGTTGACAATGATGGCCTTGGTCTTGGGCGTCACGAGCTTCTCAAGCACCTCAATGTCCAAGCCCCACCCGCCGTTCTTCTCCACATACTCGTACGGGGTGGCGGTGAGGTTGAGGAACTTGGCCATCGACTCGTAGATGGGGTAGCCCGGCGACGGGAAAAGCACCTCCTCCCCGTCATTGACGCAGACCATGAGGAACTTGCCAATGGCGGGCTTGCCGCCCGACTGCACGCTCACATTCTCGGGGCCAAAGGAGAGCCCAAACGTCTCATTGTAGTGGTCGGCGAGGGCCTTGCGGAGGTCGGGGATGCCCGCCGCCGCGCAGTAGCCCGTGTGGCCCGCGTCGAGGGCGTCCTTGCACGACTGCACGACGACGGCGGGGGTGCGAAAGTTGAGGTCCCCAATGTGGAAGGGCAGCACCTTCTTGCCCGTCGCCTTCAGGGCGCCGGCTTCGAGGGCAACCACGTAGGCCGTTTCCGTGCCGAGGCGGTCGAGGCGGGTGGCGAGCGCGGGGCGCGACGGGCCGTCGCCGCCGCTGCCGGTGCCGCGGCCCATGGCGGCGGGAGGGGGGGGGGGGGGGGGGGGGGGGGGAAGCGGGAGAGAACGGTGGGCGTCGGTGCGGGTAGCCGTCTGCAGCGGCGCGCAGCGTCGACGAGCTCGGGGCGGCGGCGGCGTGGGTGGAGCGTCGGCGGGGTGGAAAGCCGACGCGCTCGGGGGATGCCCGTCGGGGATATAGGCCGGCTCGCTAGGGCTCTGACAGCACCGCGTCGGGAGCGCGCTCCCGCTGGCGCCCCCGTTTGCACGCGCGGCGCCCGCAGGCGCGTGGCGGGCTCGGATCTCGCGACGCGGCGCGCGCCACGCACACTCGCTTGGCCGTGTTGGACGCGTGGTGCCGACCAATGGGTGCTCCTCCGCGCGCATCTCTGCCAAAGGGGTTGTCGTGGCCCCGCCTCACATTGGCGGTCGGGGCCGCCATTGGCTGCACCCCCGTCGGCATTGGAAGCTCAACGGCATGCACGCGGGGGATGTCTTCAGTCGGGGATCAACGCCAGCGGGCCCAGATCAACTAGAGTACTTGTCATCGCATGCGGTGCATGCAACGACAAGTACTATAGTTGATCTGGCCCTCTTGACGAAGCAAGTACACGGGATTTCACGCGGTCCCCGCCTGCGCGTTGATCACATCACCACGTGTCTCACAACGTCGACGGTTCCCCGTTTTGGCGCGCTCA
>ENA-ORXT01001979-ORXT01001979.1-marine-metagenome-genome-assembly--contig:-NODE-1979-length-25820-cov-14.429826_pt1 | contig 25820 bp, 18 predicted proteins | sample MGYA00237868_ERZ511482 | MGnify/ENA metagenome assembly ERZ511482
CCCCGCTGGTTCTTCAGACATGGACCGCACCGGGAGCTAAGCTGCAAGTACATGGCATCCTCTGATTCATCGGTAGAACAAGAGCAGGGCTTCCTGTCGCATCTTATTGAGCTGCGTGACAGGTTGCTCAAAATGCTACTGGCTGTGGGTATTCTGTTTCTCAGCCTTTTCTGGTTTTCAGACAAAATCTACACCGCACTGGCAGCTCCTCTGCTCAAGCACTTGCCCGATAGTCAGATGATCGCCATTGACGTGGCGGCTCCTTTCTTTATACCGTTCAAACTCACCTTGATGCTGTGTGTGTTTCTCGCGGTGCCATACTTGCTTTACCAGATCTGGTCGTTTGTAGCCCCCGGACTCTATTCTCACGAGAAGAAGCTGGTAGTGCCTTTGCTGGTGTCAAGCACAGGCCTGTTTTATCTCGGTGTGGCATTTGCCTACTTCGTCGTGTTCCCACTGGTATTCGGATTCTTTACCAGCGTCGCGCCAGAAGGTGTCACCGTGAGTACCGACATTGGGCGCTACCTGGACTTTGTCATCACCCTGTTCTTTGCATTTGGCATTGCCTTTGAAGTGCCCGTAGCCACTGTGCTTGTTGTGGCAGTGGGAATCACTACTCCCGATAACCTGGTCAAGATTCGTCCTTACGTGTTCGTGGCTGCGTTTATCATCGGCATGTTCCTGACGCCCCCCGACATGATTTCACAGACCTTGCTGGCTATCCCCATGTGGCTGCTATACGAGGTGGGGATTGTGTTCTCCCGCATCTACAAGCGGCGCATGGACGAAGCTAGCGCGGAGCGCGAAAGGCGTTATAACGAAGATGATGATTCGCCGCCAGAACCTGATGGTGGTGGTTCTGCCAAAGGGCAGGCAGATACCGGCAAACGGGCAACATCTACATCCACTGACGCTACCGATTCTTCTGCATCGGCTGGTGATGCTGCAAATGCTTCCGGTAACGCGTCATCTCAGACAACAAGCTCTGATAAGACTAAAAATACGGATTCGCGAATAAACCCGGCCGCTGCACCACGGCCTGCCAACCGGAATAACCCCGACAATACTGCAAAGCCCTACGTTGCCGGTGCGGTTGATCCGTCGCTGATTCAAAAGCCGGATGCATCAGGTCAGTATCGCAACAGCATGACGGATGCGTCTGATGAAGAGCCCCGCCCAGGGGCTGCAACAGACGGTTTTGCGGATGAGGACTCCTCGTCTGGAGACGTAACGACTCCAGACGCACCAACCGGTGATGCGAAAAGTCAGGATCTTTCATCTGGCAACGGAGCCGATCAGAGTTCTTCATTTGATAAGGAAGGTGATCAGGATTCTTCATCTGATAAGGGAGCTGACCAGGATTCTTTATCTGAAGACTCAGCCAGTCAGGATTCACCGAAGAACAAGGACTAGCTGTCTGTTTCGTCCGGGGCACCAACACACTGTCTCGCACTGTTTCCATTTACGCCAGGAAAATTCGCCAATGAGCACACCCGTTATGCCGCCGCGTCGGCCGGTACTGCTGATCATCATGGACGGTATTGGTGTTAATCCGTCGAAGCGTAACAACGCGGTTGCCATGGCCAGCACGCCCAACCTCGACAGGATCCAGTCCAGCAACCCCACATGCCTGCTGGAAGCTTCTGGCCGTGCTGTGGGGTTGCCTGAAGGGCAGATGGGCAACTCAGAAGTCGGACATCTATCCATTGGTGCGGGGACATTATTGCGACAGGATCTAGTCAAGATAGCGGATGCAATCGATGACGGATCGTTTGGTGAAAACGAGGCTATAGCATCGGCCGTAGACCGAGCAAAGCAAAAGGGCGTACCACTACACCTGATTGGTTTGGTATCTGATGGGGGTGTTCATAGTCATACCGATCATCTGATTGCGTTGTTGAAGCTGTGTGAGGCGAATAGCGTTCAACCGGTCTTGCATATGATTACAGACGGTCGTGATACTGCGCCTAAAAGTGCAGAACACTATCTGGCTACCGTAAAGCCTGCTATGGAGGGTGCCAACGGCGTATACGGTACCTTGTCGGGCCGGTACTACGCCATGGATCGTGACCAACGCTGGGAACGTATCCAGATGGCCTGGGATGTCATGGCGCGAGGTGAGGGTCGAACAGCGGATTCCATTGAAGCGGCTATCCATGTAGCTTACGAGGCAGGTGAGACAGACGAATTCATTAAGCCTACGGTGTTGGCAGGCTATCAACCGGTTGATGAGAATTCAGAACTGTTCTTCTTCAACTTCAGAAATGATCGGCCCAGAGAGCTCAGTGAAGCGCTGGCGCTTGAGTCGTTCGACGGGTTTGACAGAGGTAGCTACCCGTTACCAACGCTCACTACCATGACGCGTTACGAATCGTCATATCCGTTTGCCTGCGCCTTTGCCCGAGACAAGCCGGGTAAAACGCTAGGCCAGGTGGTGGCTGACGCCGGCATTCAACAAATACGTTCTGCGGAGACTGAGAAGTATCCACACGTGACTTTCTTTTTCAATGGCGGGCAGGATGATCCGTTGCCAGGTGAAAGTCGCCTATTGGTGGACTCACCCAAAGTAGCTACCTATGATCTACAGCCTGAAATGAGTGCCGTAGCTGTCACTGATGGCATTCTCAACGCATTGAGAGAGAGCATTGCAGGTTTGATCGTGGTGAACCTGGCTAACGGCGATATGGTGGGTCATACGGGTATTCCCGATGCGGTTGTCAAGGCGGTAGAAACCGTGGATACGATGGTTGGCAAGATGTGGCAAGCGGCTGTTGATAACGGATACTCCATTATCCTGACCGCTGATCATGGCAACGCCGATATGCTGATTGATCCGGTGTCCGGGGATCCGCATACGCAACACACAACCTTTCCGGTGCCCTGCACCGTGTACGACTCCACCGCCTGGGAGTTGGGGAATGGCAATGGCTTGCCCGCTATTGCGCCCACCATTCTTGAATTGATGGGGCTTGATACGCCGCAGTCCATGAGTGGGCGTTCGTTATTGTTAGGGCCATACGGTTAAATCGGTATAAGCGTGTAGCAAGTGTGTTTGAGTTATACGAGTCCGACAATCCACAATAACCGCACTAGCGTTGCGATGACCGTTGTTCTTTGGGAAGAACAATTGTGACGCAAACTCCTGTGTCATCATGCGCTGGGCTTTGGATTGCCAGTTTGCCACCATGGGCCTCGACGATACGCTTGCACAGGTGCAGACCAAGGCCAAAGCCACCGGTTTTTCTAGTGCGTGAGCTATCAGGGCGGTAGAACGGCTCGGTGACAGAGGACAAATGCTTACTATCAATACCAGGCCCGTTATCGCTAATAGTCAGCGTGATCTCTGAGTCATTGTCATTCAGTGCAATTCGTACCGAAGCGGCTGTTTCTGGTGATGGACTACCATGCTTCAGTGCGTTTTCGATTAGGTTGCGCAGTAATACCAGAATTCTTGATTCATCTGCATGTAAATTAATCGGGCTATGCGGAGCTGACCAGCTAATTTCAGCATCAAAGCTGTTAACGCTCTGAGTAACTAATTGGCCTATATCGACATCCTTCAGATTAAGAACAGCATGTGTTTGCAAACGTTCGCTCTCGACAAGCCGTGCTATTAATCTCTCCATTTCGTCGATATCAGAAATGAGTTTCTGCTGGTGGCGTGAAGGTTCAAGTAGTTCAGCGGCAACACGCGCTCTGGTCAGAGGCGATCTGAGTTCATGACTGATTGCCAGTAACAACTCACGCTTCGCGTCCAGCATTTGTTGTATTCGACCCGACATGCTGTCAACACTTTGTGCTAACACAGCCAGATCGTTTGAGCCACGTACGTTGGTGCGGGCAGTGAAGTCTCCACTACTGATACGCTGTACGGCTTCCTGAAGGCTGCCTATTGGCTTCAGAAGATGCTTGATAGCGAGATAGCACAGCCCTATAAGGAGTGCCAGTCCGGCTATCGCCCATAGCAATTCATCCAGGCCTCGTCCTCGTCCACCTTGCCGCTCGAATTCTATATAGACGTTTTGGTTCTCGAGTCCTAATTTTAAAACAGGTTGCCGTCTATCATCACCAATGGCGATATCTTTGAATGATGCCTGTGTCGGTTCTTTAGACGTGCGATCTGCATTACGCTTATTGCGGCTTGCTTCGTGCTCGCCAGATGGCGGGGTTTTCGCAAGAGCTCGCCAACGCTGCGTATCACGAAATCTGATTTTCTGAATCGCGATTTTTTTGTCAGCGGTAGTGAAAAGCATTTTTCCATTGCTACGGTCGTGTACCTGTATCTGAATCGGGAGCCTCTGTGTCAATGCTCTTGCACGTTGTTCATCAGGCGGTGTTCCCAAGTCTTCTCGGATGTAGGCAACATATTGAACCAAGTGGGGTGCGATACCCCGTTGCCACTGCGAGCCGAGGCCGTGAGAAAAGAGGCTCGCCGTTAGTAGCACAGCTGCAATGGCTGTTACCACGAAAACGGCAATGATTCTGGACGATAGCGATGAGGGAAGCCAATCTCTCATCAGCGTCGACGTCCAATAAAGGCGTAGCCTGCCCCATGTACAGTCTTTATTGGATTGGCAGGCTTCAATTTTTGGCGTAACCGACTGACCAATATGTCGATGGAACGGGTGAAGAGCTCAAGATCGCTACCCTTTATTGCCGAGAGCAGATCATCACGTGAAAAAGTCTTGCCGGCAGAGCAGGCTAGAATCGATAACAGTTCGTACTCTTTCGTTGTGAGCTCAACCGGATTGCTGTCGATGCTTACTTCCCGCCTATCCGTATCTATCGTCAATTCGTCGAAGATCAGAATATGATCATTAGAGGATTTCTGATGGCGTTTCATGTTGGCCTGTAGGCGGGCCATCAGCTCTCTGGGTTCAAACGGTTTGGGCAGGTAGTCATCAGCGCCCAGTTCGAGACCTACGATGCGATCGGTCACATCTCCGCGTGCCGTGAGCATGATAATGGGAATATCGCTGAATTGACGGATTTGCCGGCAAGTTTCGAACCCATCCATCTCCGGCAGCATGACATCAAGAATGATGGCGTCGAACGGGTGATGTGCTCGCAAAAGGCTGAGCGCATCGATCGGGTTGTGACAGGCGGTTACATCCATTGCAAAACGCTGAGCATATTCGACGAGAAGCTCTGCAAGATCTTCGTCATCATCGATCAGTAGTACGGTTGACATGAAGCGGGGTGTTCTGCGGCTGACTGATTGATTATAGACGCTAGTAGTGTTAGAAGCTTTGGCTTAACCAGGCTGCGTAACTACGAGGTGGGATACTAAAAGTCAGCGAGATTTTCGCTCTCTCCGACTTCTGGTTAGTCACAGCTTCAGCCCCCTGTTTATCTATACCGGGTTTCGATACACTAACCCAGCCCTGGCCTGCTGTAGGCAACAAGCCAGGGAGACGAGTTAGCTCAGAGGGCGTTTGCTGTTGGTTGCGTCCTGCTACTTGTCGTTGCCGTGTCTCTTGGAGCCACCGCGACGGTTCGAGAAACGATCCATGAGCTCATTCAGCTCTTGCTTCTGCTCTGCACTGAGTCCATCCAGAAACTGCGCAGTAGCCGCTACTAGTTCCGGACCCTGTGATTGCATGGCGGTTGTTCGCGCCGTAATCATTTCCAAAGCTGCGCCTTGATCAAAACTATCAGCGCCTATGAGACTCTTCAATGTTTGACCGTCCGCTCCCATGTCAGTCCTCATGAGTTCCCGAGTTTCGCTGATTTCCTCTGTCAAGGACTGCAGGTCGGCGACTTGTTGATCATTGAGCTCCAGTTGTGAGGTCAGTTTGCCGATCATGCGATCGCCCATGCGACCTTGCCCGCCAGCGGCCATCGCTGCTGTGCCTGTGACAATAGCGGCTGCTGTGATTGAAGCTAATACGATTTTGGTATTGCGTTTCATATTGATATTCCAGTTGTGTGTCAAGCCGGCACCCCAGTGGTGTGGCATGTGGCTAGTATCGGCACAATCGTCCGACAAGACATATCAGAATCGAATCAGCTTGTAACAGCTTGTAACAAGACAGCGACTGAAGATACCCGTCAGGTGCATGATTATGGATTGACTGGATTCACTGGATGCCTGTTTGGTACCTGGGTTCCACAGGTACCTATGCGCGCAGGTCCCGTCGGATAACTTCCAGACATTTGTGCACTCGTTCCCGTGTGAAGCCGCCGATGGCCGTCAGTGGGAATTCGCCGATTGCCATCGTGGACCCAATCACGTTGCACTCCCCCGCGTAGGATTCTGTGTTGAATCACGCTCTGCCAACGTCTGCGCCGTCGTGCCTAATTGTTCTGAATTAGTCGGAGAACCCTGTTGATCTCTTGCCTCTACCATGGAAACCAGGGACTCATCATCATCATCGTCATCACCGCCAAGAGACGATAGAACCGGTAACGGATCAACAAATCTCCACGCCGGCAAGGATGACAGCACACTCCCCATCAATGTGCCGCCACGGATCAGCCAGAGCAGATATCCTACGGACAGCCCCGTAGTCACCCCAGCCGAACTTCCAATGAGCGTTTGGGAAAAGTCGGCTCGTTCCAGCTGTTCATTTTTTTCTTTATCCATTGCTTCACTAAGCAGGCTCGACGCAGCAACAAAATCTGATGCAGGCTGCTTGAGCAGATCTGCCAGATTGAATGTGTCTATATCTGTAGCAATTGTACGGCTGATCGAGTCAGCTTGAGATGCTGACCCCGCAGCATCAAGCACGGCAAGTTCCAGCGAACCGAACGTGGGCAAAGGTGTAATGAGAGAGTGCAAGTCGATAGAATCAGTCACTTCCTCCGCGTCCAACACCTCTTCGGTTTTGGGTTTGCCTGGCTCGTTCGGCGTATCAGCCTCTGCGGATGTTTTCTCGCGGTCAGGCACTTCAGTTTGCCTGTCGATTATCACCGGTTCGAACACAGGCAGCTCAATTTGTTCTGTCACTGCAGGTTCAGCCGCTGACAATTGCGGATCGAACTGCAACAAAAGAGGAACGAAGGTCTGCCCACCCCTGCCATCGTCTGCATTGATACGAACCTCCAGCTGAGAAACTGTCAGAGTAGGATCAACAACATGGAAAGTACGCTCCTCGGTATCAAACTCTAACCATTCTGGTAGCGCGTCGCCATTCTCAAGGGTCGCACTATAACGAATAGCATCTCCGTCTGAATCAACAACAACAGTGGCTGGCAGCTGATAACCATCCCCGTCTGCAGGGTCCGGTGTAATCACGATTTCAGGTGCATCGTTGACATCTACGACATCAATCACGATGTTTTCGACAACACTCGCACCAGCAGAGTCTGTTACCGTCAGATCAAAAAACACCTGATTCTCTTTCTCATAATCTAGGCTTTCCTGGTCATTCAAGGCGAGCACACCATTCATGACATTGAACCGGGTATCACTGACGCTCACTAAATGTTCGTCATCCATATCAGGATCAGTGATGATTATGTCTCCTACCGCCGCACCTGCTTCATTCTCAGCGACCGTGTTTCCGGTCAGCGTCATCCACGGGAAATCATTAACAGGCTCGATAGTCAGTAACAGGGTTACCGGCTCAGACTTATCAAACCCATCTGACACACGAAACTGTATCGATTCTTCAAAAATTTCGTCACCGCCGTGTCTATACACGACCTCCCCCAAAGCGAGTTGTTCCTGAGTAAACGAGCCCTCGCGCTCAAGAACTACACCATTGACTTCCAGTTGGCCCGCTTTCAATGCAGAGTGGTAGCTATAAACAAGACTTCTTTTAGCGCTGTCTGAATCGGTAGCGCCTAAATCGCTGACCAGTAGAACATGAGCATCGCCTTCGGCCAACGTGATAGATGGCATCACCGGATTAAGTTCTGGCGCATCATTAATCGCTGTGATGGCGAACTGTAGATCTGCATTGGGTGAGTCCAGGGCATCGTCTGTTACCGTGAAGGTCAGTGATTCTGTCGTGGTATCAGAATCATCGTGACGATAAGCCACCTGACCGGCGATCAGTTCAGCGTGCGTGAACGTACTCCCCACAGCCAGCTCACTGCCGTTCAATTCCAAACGGCCATTCAGCGGTGTTGTAGTGTGGCGGTACACGAACGTACTGTCGGCACTGTCTGAATCGGTAGCGCCTAAATCGCTGACCAGCAGTACATGAACATCACCTTCGGCTAACGAAATTGGCGGAGTCACCGGGTTGAGTGCCGGTGCATCATTTATTGCTGTGATAGCGAACTGAAGAGCCGCACTGGCAGAATCGTCAAAACCGTCTGATACGATAAAAGTCAGGTTCTCTGACGCAGACTCTGATCCATCATGACGATACGCCACCTGACCCGCCATCAGTTCGGCGTATGTGAACGTGCCACCCACAGACAACTCATCGCCGTTTAACTCCACGCTGCCATTCTGCGGTGTGGTGGTGTGGCGGTACACGAACGTACTGTCGGCACTGTCCGAATCGGTAGCGCCTAGATCGCTGACCTGTAGCACATGAACATCACCTTCGGCTAACGAAATTGGTGGAGTCACCGGGTTGAGTACCGGTGCATCATTTATTGCTGTGATGGCAAACTGCAAGGCCGCACTGGCAGAGTCCAGAGCACCATCCGATACCGTAAAGGTCAGTGATTCTGTCGTGGTATCGGAATCATCATGACGATACGCCACCTGACCGGCCATCAGTTCAGCGTGCGTGAACGTACTCCCCACAGTCAGCTCACTGCCGTTTAACTCCACACTGCCATTCTGCGGCGTGGTGGTGTGGCGATAGACAAACGTATTATCGGCACTGTCTGAATCGGTAGCGCCTAAATCGCTGACCAGCAGTACATGAATGTCACCTTCATCCAGTGGGATTGCTGGAGTAACCGGGTTGAGTGCCGGAGCATCATTGACCGCAGTGATGGAGAAATCCAGTATTGCACTAGTCGAATCCAGGGCACCGTCTGATACCGTAAAGGTCAGTGAATCTGTTGTGGTATCGGAATCATCGTGACGATACGCCACCTGACCGGCGATCAGTTCAGCGTGCGTGAACGTACTCCCCACAGCCAGCTCACTGCCGTTCAATTCCAAACGGCCATTCAGCGGTGTTGTAGTGTGGCGGTACACGAACGTACTGTCGGCACTGTCTGAATCGGTAGCGCCTAAATCGCTGACCAGCAGTACATGAACATCACCTTCGGCTAACGAAATTGGTGGGGTCACCGGGTTGAGTACCGGTGCATCATTTATCGCAGTGATGGAGAACTGAAGAGCCGCACTGGCAGAATCGTCAAAACCGTCTGATACGATAAAAGTGAGGTTCTCTGACGCAGACTCTGATCCATCATGTCGATACGCCACCTGACCCGCTGCCAGTTGAGCGTGTGTGAACGTGCCTCCTATAGCCAGCTCTCTACCGTTTAACTCCACGCTGCCATTCAGCGGTGTGGTGGTGTGGCGGTACACGAACGTACTGTCGGCACTGTCTGAATCGGTAGCACCTAAATCGCTGACCAGCAGTACATGAATGTCACCTTCATCCAGTGGGATCGCTGTGGTGACCAGATTGAGTACCGGTGCATCATTGATCGGGGATATTTTGATCTTCAACGTATATTGGTCAGACGTATGCAACGGGTCCTTCAGTGCAAACTGTATCTGATCTTCGAGTGTGTCACTTCCGCTGTGTCGATAGACAACCAGACCCGCTGTTGCCTGCGCCTGCGTAAACTCTGCGGCGTTTTCAACACCAGCGACAATCAACGTACCATTTGATGGAGTCGTTGTCAGAAAAAACCTGATCTGGTCTGGTAGGGAGTCAGTATCACTACTGAGAACAATTGCGTCGTTTATCGTACCGCTCGCACCCTCATTAATCGACAAACCATTGTTCTGTACCAACTCGGGCTTTGCTGTAATTGTGGACGTAACTGCCACTGCCAGTTCGCGAATTTCGGCATCATGTGTGTACCCACTATTTTCTGTAACAAGATCCGAGTACAGTGTAGAGATCTTGTCTGTAGCATCGGATGACCACACCAGCTGATCGTTGGCATCATCAAAATCCAGACTGCCAGGGTTAAGATCAGGTGTTGTCGGATAAAACAGCGAAGTTCCCTGCGCAACATCCAGCCTGCCTAATTCGTCGCTGTCGGCTTCGCCCCAGTAAATGAAGGAGCTTTCCGAATTCACAGAGACTGATTGTGGATTACTGGCAGCAGCATGAATCGCAAGATCACCACCAGTAAGATCCACTGAGCGGATTGAAGCGCTGATGCCACCACCACCATTTTCCGCCCAGTAAATTCGACCGGTAGACTGATTCACCGTCATGTCCACTGGGTTAGCGATAATGCCGTCATAGAGAGTGGCTTGCAACACTCCCGCTGCATCGTATTTATCTATTCGGGAATTAGCCCCGGAGAAACCAACATACAAATACGCAGTAGCACTATCGATAGTGATGCTTGAAACATCTGCAAGCCCCGTGAGAATGCTGGTTACAGCACCAAGCCCGTCAAGCGTTGAAGAGACAATCTCCGCGCCTCCGTTCTCTATCCAGACAAGGCGATCTTGGTGATGGTCTACAACAATATCGGTCGGGTCGGGGCGATTTTCAACGATGCTTTGAACATTGGTAAAGTCTGTATTGGATCTATTAATAGATCCATCGCTATCGGTCCAGTAAAGTAACGACGCTTCCGAATCCCGTTCAGACGAGCCAGTATCTGACACTTCATCTCGAGCAAAACCTTGCGCATCCGTGTCACCTGGCTTTGAAGCCAATCCAGCATTGATGGCTTCGCTATCAGCCTGTAACGGGTATGCACTGACATACCCGACTGTCGTCATCGGGCCAAGTGAGGGTTTCCCGTTGACTATATCCGTTGGATGCGTAGAAATCTGTCCTGCTTCGAGTAAATTGAAGCCGGTCGTCGAAAAAGGTGCACTGGCGGAAAGATCATCAAGAGTATTATTGGAAAACAAAGATGAACTGACGTTGACTGTGCCTCCGTCTACCCAGAGCGAACCGGCCTTAGTCGTGGCGGTATTGCCCACGAAGGTTGAACTGGTTATATCGCCGTCACGTTGCGTATACACTGCTCCCCCCTCATTAGCGCGATTCAACGCAAACGTAACGTTTGACACGGTCAACGTTCCAGCGGTTATGTGATGAATTGCCCCACCTTCCATGCTGGTTGCTGTATTCGAGACAAATGAGGAATTCTCGACAGATATGGAGTCCCGGTTCCACAGCGCACCTCCCCGGTCTGACGCCGTATTGTTCCTGAATCCAGACTCAGAAATATCGATGGTGCCTGCATGTCCAAAAATAGCACCGCCGTCACTGTCTGCAGTATTGGAATCAAACAGACTTAAAGTTACCGTCGTATTGGCTCTAAAATACAATCCAGCACCATCTTTGTTGGCGGTGTTACCGACGAAACTTGAGTCGGTAATAGAGCCAGTACCACTGCCGTACAATCCGCCCCCGTCTTCGTTGTGTGTTTTATTATCGTTGACACCAGTACGAATCACGGTGTAATCACCAACTACGTTGATTCCGCCCCCGTCTTCGTCGGCTTCATTCTCTCTGACGGTGCTATTCTCAAGCTGTAAGCTGCTAGCTGCATAAATTCCACCACCCTGACTACCGGATAGGTTTTTCACCACTTCGGTAAACGTCACCACAACATCGTTGCCATAGATGCCTGCGCCACTCGCGCTGCTTGTATTGTTGAAAATGGTTGAGCCGGATACGCTTAAAGATCCCTCGACATACAGCCCACCCCCCTGGCTAAGGCTGCTATTTCCCGATATCGCTGAATCCGTTACAACGACGTCACCTTCGGAATAGACTCCACCACCTTTTCCTGCAGATCCATTGCCGGTGATCAATGAGCTGTCGAGCGTAACAGTAGTACCGGGTTGAGCGGAAATAGCTCCGCCCTCTACACCTGAAGTACCCCCGGTGATTTGTACGCTCTGAAACTCTGCGGATGCCATCCTGATTTCGATGGCCCGATACCCGACCTGTGTTTGGCTAATGATAGTATCCGATGAATCCTGACCAACAATGATCACATTGTCAGTCGAATCCAGGTCGCCCAATTTAGTCGCGTCATCAATGCCAAATCTAGTCAATTCGTAAACACCCGACGGCAAGTTGATCGTATCAGTACCGGCACTCTGATTAGCTGCATATAGTGCTTCGCGCAGCGAAACTGATTCACCAGAATTTGCTTGCAGATCCAGCAATTCCGTCATGGTTGTTCCATCAGGGATATCAAACTCATCATTAGTCGTATCCACCGTTATTGCTGCCAATGTATGCGTCCAGTCATCAAGGGCTCGTGCATTCAGCATGGAATCTGTCTGGACGAAACCTGTTCGGTATTCAAGATCCCAGTCCGCGTTGCTTTGTAAATGCCCGGTCAGATCTGTGCTGGCCGCAATATCAGCGCCTGTCAGCGTTGCAAGTGAATCAACAAACATTTTTCCTTCTGCGTTACCTGCCACATCACACCCCAACAGCAGGATATCCGCATCCTCAGCGAGTGCATCTGCCCACAGTCTTACTGAGGACTGTTCATCCAGCAACAGGTTCCTGTCAATCTGAGAGGAACCCAACGATATTTGCCCGCGTTCTCCATGAGAAATAATAGTTACCGATGACAGTTCAGAGTGCTGCGAGAGTGTCCGACTGATCAGGGCCAAACCGTCATCATCACTCTGGACAAAAACGATGATTGTCGATGGTGCTTGAATAGTATTAACAAGAATTTCAGTTTCAGGCACCGAACTATCAATAAACACAATACTGTCTATTCCACCATCACCAGATTGTGAAACCAGATCATTTTCTATCGCTGAATAGTCAAGTAACACAGTTGCTGCCGTATCCAGTGTCGATCGGGTATCAACAACGCTTTCAGCATCAGTCCGACCACCGAAAAGCTCTTTTGCGGTCTGTGGAACCAGGTTGAGTGACCCAAGGTCCAGCTCAGGCTCATCGTCCTCCTCCAGCAGCAAGGGCGCCAGAGGGCCGAGTGCATCTGCGGAGTAAAGCACGCGCATCTCGAGCACTTCCACGACCGGGAGCGCTCTGGTCTGTACATTTTTTCCTCGCCGATACAGCATGCTTGTCCGTGTAGGGGGTTACGCCAATGTGTTTGTCATTGCAAAGGTTTGACCTTCAGGGGAGTTAATCGGCGCTGGAGCGCGTTTCTTCAATTATTTGTGATTCAGCACTACATAAGACTGCGAACCAACGCACAAGGCAACCTTCCTATTCACTCCGGCTTTTCTCATGTAACGCTGTTAATCACCCCGGCAGATGTACTCTCAGGACGCTGAAGTAAGCCTTATCCAATATGAGCTGACATGAAGGACAACTTGAAATACGCAGTGTCAGTCGTCGATGACGAAACGCGGGTTGCACCATGCCAAGTATTTAGGAAGTGCGTTTGGGATAGAGCGTTGAGGGCAAAATTAAGGCTCCTGCACTAGGGTAAACACAATACCTTGTGCTTAAACCGCTGCTGCCAGCGCTAGTGAAATTCGATTGAATCGCAAGCCTCTGGTGCCGTCCACAGCATGCGCACGCACAGCGGTAAGCCAGCTACTCCAGTCAGGGCGAGACCACGATTGAGACGATGGACCAACTGCACACCCATGGGCTCTTCGAGCATGCGAATCTGCTGACTGACCGCAGCCGGGGTCACGTTCAGCTCCTCAGCTGCCTTTTTGAAACTCTTGTGTCTTGCAGCAACCTCAGAGGCATTGAGTACGTTGAGAGGAGGTGGTCCAGCCATAGGCAATCCTGCTATTAGTTTTTCTTTGCATACAAGGATAGAAAATGTCGTTTGTTATCAGGTCGAGCAATCTTTATGTTCGTTGTTACTCAATGGCGGCAAGCTCGACAACATGAGAACACGGAGCATCAGCGCAAACTGCCTGCTATCGGACAGAGGGTGAGGGTATTTACCTGCGTCATTGATGAATTTCTATTCATGGTTCTTTTCAGGAGAGACATATGTTATTTGCAATGAAAAAACTAGTGGCGGGGTTCGATGACTGGATGACCCGTGTTGCTCGAGCTCGCACGTGTGAATTGCTACTCGCCAGCAGTGACAGAAGATTAGCGGATACTGGATTTTCACGGCATCTGCTTGAACAGGGGGTCGATGCGTGGCCTTGGCGTAGCGAGACTGTGAGTGCCTCTCTGCCATTCATGCAGCTCGATCTTACGGCCAAGCAACGAGCCGTCAGAGAGCTGGAGAAATACAGTGATCGCGAGCTTGGCGATCTGGGTATTTCACGTGGAAGCATTGAAGATGCCGTTGCCAACGGGCGTGCCGGCATAGATGATGAGCAACGCCGCGAAGCTGCATGATGGTCTATCTGCTTCGAGTCAGGTGCATATCGACTGCCGTGGTCTTCGTGCCACGGTCAGTCGAACGGCGAACTTGCTGGCATTTCGGCTTGCTTTATTATCTTGCGCAGAGTTTTAAGATCGGACGTTTTCGTTGAACGATAGATCCACGGTGACTGCTAATGACATATTCTAAGTCCACGGCGCAGTAACAGCGAAACTTCCACTCACGCATTAGTGGCTGAATATTCATTTATTGGTAAAACGCTGCCATCTTAAAAAGTTGGTTGCCAATTGCTGTTTGATAGAACGCCTCTATAGCATCTTCATTTATCACACTCACAACACTAGAGTTCGGCATTACCTCTGCAGAGAACATCAAACCGCCCTTCGAAATTAACAGATTATTGTCGGGACGTTAGCAACAGAAATACGAATATACTGACAAGCTACGAATCGTTGAAGTTATAACCCTTGCGTGGACAAGGTCTGGAAAAAGACCGCTGAGGGCACAGACCTGAAACCGCTCATGAGTAGTATTGTGTGGTTTCTGATTACTATTTCTTTAGCCCCTGAGGAATAGGGTTCAAGGCCGGTGCGATACCCCAGGTTTTCGGCGATCTGTCCCGGTGTGGTGCCAATGCCGAGAAACAGGCTTTAGCCATCGGGTATCTGGGCCGCCGTGAGTCTGGCAATATGCTTCGAAACTTTCAGTCAATTCAATGCTTGACAGTGTGCCGCCGCGGCTACTGAGCAGATCGATGATCTGAGTTTGACGATCAGAAAGCTTCATAGCGGGTAACAGTGACAAAGAGGTTTCGTACTAATATGGAAAACAATCGTTAGGTGATATATGCTATTTCGTATGAAATACAGAGTTGTTAGTCCTTGACTATCACTTCGCAATTTCATTTCATGTATCAGTAAGATTCAGACGACTGATCGTTGTTGGGAATTCAGTCGCTCTACAGTGGTACGCGTGGTGCAACTAACAAGAAAAACGAAGCACCGCAGTTAATCGTAATAAGGGGTCCGTTGGAAATACTACTTTTGTTGGTCAATGTTGCCGGGGCAGTTGCACTGCTGCTGTGGTCTGTGCGGATGGTCAGAACCGGGGTTGAGCGCGCAAAGGGCGATCAACTAAGAGCCGCTGTCCGGCGTTCTGCCAGAGGGCGAATCAGGGCAGCCTTCATGGGAACAAGTGTGGCGCTTCTGTTGCAGAGCTCAACGGCTGTGGCTGTGCTGGCGGCAGGTTTCGCGGCCACGGATGTCATCAGCGTCACTCAGGGAATCGCTCTGTTGCTGGGAGCCGATCTGGGCTCTGCCATTGTTGCGCAGTTATTGTCCTTCAACGTTCAGGGTCTGATACCGGTGTTTCTGATCATCGGCGGACTGCTGTTCTTCAAGGGGCGTTCCGGGTATGTGCGTCAGATGGGTCGCATCATTCTCGGCATCGGCATGATTCTGATTTCGCTACAGTTTCTCAGTGATGCCACCTTGCCGCTGAAAGACAGTGCATTTCTGGTTGATGTCATGCGCTATCTGGATGCTGATCTACTCACCTCATTTCTTATCGGTGCCATGGTTACCTGGATGCTTCATTCAAGCGTTGCGTCGGTGTTGTTGATAGCCACTCTGGTCGCTCAGGCTGTCGTACCTTTTGGTGCGGCTTTGGGTTATGTGCTGGGCGCTAATCTGGGTAGTGGCGTTATTGCCTACATGCTGACGCATAAGCAGAATGCCAAGGGGCGTCGCATTCCAATGGCCAATCTGATATTTCGGCTATCGATAGCCTGTGCTGTTCTGTTTGCGTTGAATCTGGTGCCGTTACCACAACCGACGTCGGTGGCTGAAGCGGCCAGCTGGACGGTCTATGCGCACGTTGGCTTCAATGCCCTGCTTTTGGTGCTCTGCCTACCATTGGCGGGCCTGATGGCAACGGTGACGCGTTGGCTGGTGCCGGACGATGTGCGCACCAGAGAAGCATCTGATGCTCTGAGTGAGCCTGAGTCTGCACTGGACATGAGTGTTATTGACTCACCGCAGCTGGCGTTAGCCAGTGCCAGTCGAGAGTGTTTGCGAATGGCGGATGTGATTAACATCATGCTGACGCCCGTCATGCAGTTGTATGACAAGACTGACCCCTTCGCTACCACTCGCATTCTGGCGCTGGAGCAGCAGGTCAACCGTTTGCACTCCAGCATCAAGCTCTATGTGGCCGACATAGATGAACAGCACCTGAAGGATGAGGACGTTCGCAAGAAATATGCGTTGATCAGTTTCGCGGGTAATCTTGAGTCCATTGGCGATGTCATTGCCAAGAACCTGTTACATCTGGCCGAGATAAAAAACCGTGAGTGTCTGACGTTCTCGGCAGAGGGTTGGGAGGAGCTCATTGAGCTGCACAAGCAGGTGGTCACCAACATGCATTTGTCGTTCAACACACTGGTTACCGGCAACCTGACGTTTGCGCGCAGACTGGTTGAGGAGAAGGACCGCCTGAGGCATCTTGAGCAGCGCAGTAACGAGCAGCACTACTATAGGCTGCAATCAGGAACCCCTGCGAGTATCGAGACTAGTAACATCCACCTGGAAACCATACGCGGTTTGCGACAGATCAATTCACTGTTTGCAGCCGTTGCTTATCCGCTGTTAAGTGAAAGTGGGGACTTGCTGGATAGCCGACTCACCAAGGTCAATCCGGTTCATCAGTGAGTCTGTAAAGTCAGAGTCCACGTATGCGCTGGACAATGGTGTTGAGACTAACGGCACTACTGCAAGGCCGTTATCCCCGCGGAGGCGGGGATCCATCCCAGTGCTGACATGGATTCCCGCGTTCGCGGGAATGACGTTTCCTTCGCGGGAATGACGCTTCAAGCATGGGCAGAACGTTTCCTGTGCGGGAATGACGTTTCAAGCATGGGCGGAACGTTCCCTGTGCGGGAATGACCTTTCAAATACGGGAATGACTTCGCAAGTCACGTGTTTCAGGTCTCTACCCAGTCTGCTTCTCTTCCAGTGCTTCCCAGCGTGCATACAGGCCTTCAAGCTCTGTCTGCAACGTAGCAGCTTCTGCAATCTGCTTGTCTGCCTTGATCTTGTCGGCATAAAAATCAGCACCGTTCATGGTGTCATGAATGGATGCAATTCTGGTTTCCAGCTTGTTGATGTCATCAGGAAGAGTTTGCAGCTCTTTGTTCTCCGCGTACGAAAGCTTGGATTTGGCCGCTGCTGACTTGCTGTTGCCTTGCGCCGGAGCCGGTGTGGCTACTGGTGCGGGCGCTACGCTAGGCGTGGGTTTTGAACTTTCGAACACAGGCTTGAGCGCACCTTTGGAGGCAGCTCGTTCTCGTTCAAAGTCTTCGTAGCCACCGGCAACATCAATGAATTTCCCATCACCCTGATACACCAGACTTCGGGTCACCACGTTTTCAAGAAGCTCACGATCGTGACTGATCAGAATAACGGTGCCCTTGTAGTCGCCCAGCAGGGACTCGAGTAATTCCAGTGTTTCAATATCAAGATCGTTACTGGGCTCATCAAGCACAATCAGGTTGGAAGGTCTGAGGAACAACTTGGCCAGCATCAGCCGGCCCATTTCACCACCCGATAGCGCTGTGATAGGTGCCCTTGCACGAGACGGTTCAAACAGGAAGTCCTGCATGTAGCTCATGATATGCCGTGGTACACCGTTAACGTCAACGGTATCGCGCCCGCCACTGACGTTGTCTGCTGCGGATAGCTTGGGGTCCAGTGCTGTGCGAAGCTGATCGTAATAGGCAACTTCGAGCTGTGTGCCCTGTTTTACTGTGCCTGACGTAGCCGTCAGTTCACCGACCAGCAACTTGACGAGTGTGGATTTGCCACAACCGTTAGGGCCTATGATACCGATGCAGTCTTTGCGCATGACCACGGTGGAAAGGCCATTGATGATAGTTCTGTCACCGTGCGCAAAGCTTAAATTTTCCGCTGCGAAAACAATCTTGCCGGAGTTGTCTGCCTGATTGACCGACATCTTGGCCGTGCCCGTAACCGAGCGTCTTGCCGCGTGTTGTTCTCGCAGTTTTTTCAGATCACGCACACGGCCTTCGTTTCTGGTGCGACGCGCCTTGATGCCTTGGCGAATCCAGGTCTCTTCCTGTGCAAGCTTCTTGTCGAACAAGGCGTTTTGCTGTGCTTCAACTTCCAGTGCTTGTTGCTTGTTGATTCGGTAGGCTGCAAAGCCTCCAGGCCATTCGGTTAGATTGCCACGATCGATCTCGCAAATATGATTGGCGATGGAATCCAGAAACTTCCTGTCGTGAGTGACGAACACCAAAGCGCACTTCAACGAGGCCAGATGGTTTTCCAGCCAGGCGACAGCGCCAATGTCCAGATGGTTGGTGGGTTCGTCAAGTAGCAGCACATCCGGATTGGTAACCAGTGCACGTGCCAGAACAACTCGGCGTTTCATGCCGCCCGACAGGCTCTCTACAGTCACGTCCATATCCAGTTGCATCTTGGACAAGGTCTGTTCGACGGTCTGAATCAGAGCCCAGCCATCAACGGTATCGATCTGATCCTGCAGGCGGCCTAGATGATCAATCAACGACTTTCCGGTGCCCTCTACGGTCTCGTGACCGGCAGCAAGTCGCTGGGATTCACGATGAAACTGACTCAACAGGTCGCCTGCGCTCTCTAGTCCGGAAGCCACGACATCATAGGTAGTGCCTTTGAAATCAGTAGGCACTGCTTGTGGCAGATAGGCGCATTTGAGGCTGGATCGTGTGATGACCTCCCCGGTATCAGGCTGCAGTGAGCCCGACAGTATTTTAAGCAGCGTGGATTTACCCTCGCCGTTGCGACCCACAAGGGCTGTTCTGGCACCCGCTTCCACCGTCATGGAAACATTTCCCAATACTGTGGTGGGGCCAAAGGCAATGGAGGCGTTCTGCACTCGAATCAGTGACATGCGTGTCTTGCGTTAAAGGCGCATTGGAAAAGGGTGATCAGTGACTGCATCACAGGCCGGGAATCGGCTAACAGAGTTTGCGCAAACCGCTGTTGGTGCGAAGACTACCTTATCGCGTCGCTTAAGTGCTTAGCCAGCTCTTCGTACTGAGGGCTCTTCATCGATAGTGGCGCTGTTTGCGGGTTTGTTTTTGACTTCAGCGACGTTATCAATCCACCAGGGGGCAGGCGGACTCTTCAGATCAAAATAGAACGTGGCATAGAAAAGACCAAAGTCGTGGGCCGCTTTCTTTGCGGGGAAAAGCTGGAATCGAAAATCGGTTCTGCTCAGGGTATGCAGGTGTGTCCATAGTCGCGGGCTGTGTAGGGGGCCGCCTGCCAGGCAGGCGTGTACTACGTACTGTTCGCCGGCGGAGTAGCCTATAGCGCGGAAATACGGTGAATCGAAATGACTGAGAACGGTTGTGGAGTTGGCTGAGGAAAGCTTGCAGGCGTAGGCAGAAATCGGTTGTGTATCGTTGTCGAGCACATCAACGATGAATTTGTTGGGAAGCATTACTACCCGCTTGGACTGATCGGCTGAGAACTCAGCCATTTCGACAAGCCTGGTAATACCAATGTGCGGGCTGTCAGCGTTCAATCTGTGCGGAGAGGATAGCGATCGGGCCTTACCGGGCAGTCCTGTCTGTTTCAACAGTATGCTGAGCCCTAGGGCAATGGTGGGTGGTTTTCTATCGCGGTTCTCGACAATGGGCTGGACTTCAACGCGTCTTCGGTCCTCGACGAGTCGCAGCTCGTTGACCTTGGCAAACATCTGCAAGTACCGCAGGCTTTGAGGCTGCAGCTCTGCCATGTCCGGTGGTACGTATAACCCGGGTTTGGATGAGGTCAGGTCGCAGGACAGGACCGTCTTCATACGAGATTCCTCGATGTCCCCCGTCCGGCGGATAACTGAGGCAAGAGAATAGACCCACGATTTAGCAGGCGGGTCCTTCTCTAGGTCACTTTGCTTCGACTGTGCCATCCCTATTACAGATACTCGCTACGAAAACCATCAAAAGACCCAGTCGTTAGCCTCAAAAATAGTGGCTAACGTCGGATACACAGGATGATAGATAGCGAATTTCGGGCCATTCGTGCGCCGAAAGTGGTGGCTGGCGACAGATTTACGGCTCTTTTTCAGGGCGTCACAGGGTGTGCCTGCGTGTGCCCCCGCCTGAGTCTGGACAATGGACAGGTAAACTACCGCCAGAGTTGCGACTATCCAGTCGGGAAAGCCGCAACTGAGAATCTATCCGGCTGATGAGGCGCTTTTCCACTCATCTTTGGTGAACGCCTTTATCGACAGTGCGTGGATTGCCCCCGACTTGATGTGCTCATCCAGCACCGCGTACACCATCTTGTGGCGTTTAAGAGTGGATAACCCGTCAAATGAATCGCTGACTACGCGCGCTTCGAACTTGCCACCGTCGCCGGTGATTTCAGCCTGTGAGTCAGCGATGGCCTGTTCGACCATATCGCTGAAAAAATCCATTCGCATAGTGTTCACCTCGGTTGCGGCGCGCAGTATAGCGCGCTACGGCAATCAAAAAAAAGGGCCCGACAAGCGGGCCCGATTGGGGGTGAGAACGTGACACCAACTATCGATTGGGTCGCGCCTCAAGACTTTAGTTGGCACTGTAGATAAGTCAAATAAATTATTGAATTAAAAGACTTAAATATGTCTTCAACTGCGCATAATATCGCGATCTAGTTAGGATCTTCAAAAAATACGTACGACGTGGAGTAATCGCTGAACTCGAAATACACTTTTTTCTCGCCGCTATCGACGGTGCCGTTCAAATTGACGTCCATAACGCCATAACCGAAACGGTAAGGCCTGTCCACGCCGGTGCTGGTGCCAGCCGCTGTTGATAACTTGTCTATCTTCATGAATCGCTTGACCAGCTTGTCACCGGCATAAATTTCGATGATGCCGTCGGTGCCGGTCCAGTTCTGGATCGACCTGCCAATCTTGTTTTGCGATTCTTGCGTGCAGGCACTGATTAACAAGACGGATGTCAGGGCCAGGAAAACGCCGGTTCGTTTAAGCATGTTGTGCAAATCCAATACGAATGTGGGTTGATTATCCGTCAAATAGTGTTCAACCACGCGTTACGGCGCAATTTGACACAGTTTGGCAGGCAGGCTGTCTCAGCGGGTGAAGCTGATGGAGCTTTTACAGCGGAGCGCGTCATTGAACAGTGTATGGCTGTATCCTCGCATTTCACCCCTTAATGCATCGGCTTGTGCATCGGCTGACTATCCAGTGACGGGGTTGATTGGTCGATACTCTATAGAATGGGAGGCAACGTTATTATCGGCCAGACCCTCATCAGCTTCGCGTATCCTTCGCTCTTGTGGAGGCTGGAAGATCGTGAATCTGGTAGCTCCGAACACACCTACATGATCAGCCCCACCCGATTTTTTGCGCAGATGAGAAGCCCGCATGTCAGTTGAGAACAGTAAAACGCGTTACGGCATAGTTGTCAAAATGCCTGATAACGACCCGATGGCGGCGCCGCACCTGCTTGGAGAATCATGGTCCAGCGAGCGCTGGTACGATTCTGCCGAGGCTCGAGACAAGGCATTTGACGGGATGCAAAAAGACCCGGGTAATTACCGTAAGGGTGATCGACCGTCGGTGCAGTTGTCTAAAGTGGATAACACCTGATCAGCCATTTTTCGGATAATCCTCAAACAGGAATTCCACCTCGGGTGACTGGCCCGTCAGGTCAGTCCCTGACGCATATGAAAAATGCCGAATGCCCAGTGTAGGCATGGGTGCCGAGCATTGATCACAGAGCTGGGCACTTAGATCTTCCAGCCCCGGGTTATGGGCAATGATCATCGTATGCGCATAATCGATACCCAAAGATTGCACGGCCGACGAAATGGTAGCGGGTGATGCAAGGTATAGCTCGTCGTGGAATTGAATGGATTCTTTGTCGAGGCCCAACCCGCTCATCAGCAAAGCTGCCGTCTGCTGAGTACGAACGGCTGAGCTGCACAGGATTAGGTCGGGTATGCAGCCTCGATCTACCAGTCGCCTGGCCATCACCGGCGCATCGCCGGATCCTCGTTCGTTGAGAGGCCTGTCATGGTCGGATTGCCCGGCTGTCTGCCAACTGGATTTTCCGTGTCTGACCAGCGTCAGCAGCTGCTTTCCCATAATGAATACTTGCTATTGCAACAGGTTGGAGACCGGTAGCAGGTCACATTACACTAGTTAGGCATCTCGATGATGCCATCAACAGCACGCAAATATCCGACGCCGTCAGCGGTAATGACCTTGTACCAGTCGTTGACTTCGCGCTCCAGTTCAAACACCGTTCCGGGGGCCACGCGCATCATCAATGTGGAATAGCTCGCCGGTTGTTGATAAACACCTTTGGGGTAATAGGTGCCCACCACTCTGACCTGGGGCATCTCGCCACTTGATGAGCGGGAGGGACGAAGTTCTGATTCGTCAATCGGGTTGAGATCAAACGTTCTGTTGATGACAACCGACTGCACCAGCACGTCTGATGCAGGAGCAACAGGTTCTCGCTTGAGAGCCATCGTATTGGTTGGTGTAACCGGTAGCGCTGCAGGTGAGCCTGAGTTGCCGGCAACATCCAGTGATGTCGTGCTGCCTTCCAGGTTCCTGGTAGACAGCTTGAGCTCCGCTGTTCTTAGCTCTTCTGGGATCAGCGAATACGGGATCGCAATGACATCACCAATTCTCAACGAACGTGGATCAGTGATGTCGTTGTAGGCCGCTATGGCGCTCCACTGGTTACCGTCGCCGGTGTACTTTGCAGACAGGTCCACCAGCCGGTCGCCGGGTTCTATGGTGTGTTCGATGATGGTGTCGTAGACGCTACCCGGGTCAATATCCATGGCGTTGTTGGACATCGCGACACAACCTTGCAGGCTAATCAGCAACATGCCAAGAACAGCGGCTTTGATAATACTTGTGCTTTTTTTCATTGTTTTTCCAGTCACACAGTGTTTTCCATGACCCATGAAAACCGTTTGGCGACGATTCATTGTTATCGTCAAATCGCTCGGATTCAGTTGGTTGGGCCAATCTTGAAGCAGATTGTGCGCGGAAGCCAAGGCCGTGGCTGCGAACAAGGTTTGATATCGGGGTGCATTAACGTGTATTGCGTCGCACTCTGTCAAGATTCAACACACGTACGCTGCCTTGTCAGGTCAGTAGTCTCGACAGAGCGGGTGAATGAAATGATATTAAAATCATACAGTTGTTAATGTCAGTCAAGAAAACCGGGGCGAAAAAAAAGCCCGAACCGGTTAACCCGGTCGGGCTTTCTATTCACGTTACATCGAAAAAATCAGATCTATTACCGAACTGAAAATACCTCCTTCAGTTCAGTGAGCAGTGCTTATCTGCAATCGATCAATCGAATCATTTGATATCGCGCTGATGAACGTACCCAACGCCTTTGTCGGTTTCAACTTCAAACCAGTTACCCATTGCCTTGGAAACCTGAAGAGTGGTTCCTGGCGAGACGCGCATTAACAAGCTGGACGAAAAGTCTGCATCGTTATAGATAGCCTTCGGGTAATAAGTGCCGCTGACCATGATTTCGCCGTGAGCAACTTCTTGCAGGGTCAGATTGCCTGACTCATTGAACGTTTTTTCGATCGTGCGTGGCACAAGGCTAGGGTCTGTCTTGTAGGTTGCTTCAACAATAGTCATTGGCGCTGCCTCACTGCCGGACAACTGTGTTTCGTCCAATGTGGATGCTTGAGCCAGAAGCTCACTGCTGGCCTCAACAGCTGTCTCGTCAACTGCGCTCATAGTACTGCCTGCTGCGGCCACAATCGTCGTACCGGTCTCTGCCATGACAGGTTCAGCTGAAGCTACCTGAGGAGTCTCAAGCAGTTCGTCGCTGGCAGCCAGATCAAGGTCAGGTTTCAACAATGCGTCGGGTACGTTGATGGACTGACCGGGTCTGACCAGAACAGCCTGCTTCTCGGTAAAGCTGTTGTGTGCGGCTATGGCCTGCCAGTTGGTGGCATCACCCGTTGTACGCTTGGAGAAGTCCCACAGCGTCTCGCCCGGCGCCAGTTTGATGGGTGTGTCGTCAAGGGCAACTTCGGGTGCTTCCAGTTCACTGGCATCCAGTTCAGGTATCACAAGACGCTCTGCCGGCGCAGCTGCGTCGGCTGAAGCCATAACAGGCTCAAGCAGTTCGGTAGACTCTGGCGCGTCAGCCAGAGCTAACTGCTCATCACCCATTGCCAGTTCAGACTGTAAGCCCGCCTCGGCTTGCTCAACGGACATCTCTGGAGCATCCAGGTAGCCTGGCTTGACCATGTCGGAAGGGATGATCAGCTGCTGACCCGGATAAACCGATGCAGTGGGTGAAAGGTTGTTAACGTCGGCCAGAATGTGCCAGTTGTTAGCATCGCCAGTGGTTTTCTTGGAGATATCCCACAATGTCTCTGCGCTGGCTACTTCATGGACCAGATCCTCAACGGCGACAACGGACGAGGTTGTGTCAATCAATGCGGCGTCGGCAAGTGTGGCAGCAGATTCGTCCAGCGCTACTACCGTGTCGTCGAGCATTTCAGGTTGCTCGGTTTCAGTCGTGGCCACCGCCTGCGGGATAGTCACGGGCGTCAGTTCAAGATTAAGTGGCATCAAGGCATCTTCCTCGGCCATGGCGATGTCTACTTCATCTTTGAGCAGAGTGTCGTCGCTCAGGGTGTCGCCGTCAGAAAATCCGAGCAGGTAGGTAGTTCGGTCCCAGACACGTTCGCTAGTATCAGCTGTAACGCGTCCGGCTTTCATGATTCCGTCACCGATACGGCTCAGATCGTAGTCATCAATGCGAGGTGCTGTCGAACAGGCACTCAACGACACGATGGCAACGGCAAGCAGGCTTCTCTTGAAAACGACGGGCTTGTGGGTAGGCATAAGGTTCTCTCTCACCAGCGGATTTTGTTTTAGGGCGAACTATCGCAGTGCGTTTTCGTGGCCTCCAGCACGAGACAACGTGCATACAGGCGTCATCACACCGACGAACATGACACTAAAGTTAATAGTCGCTAGAACGGAGTCCGTCAAACCGAACTTCATGTTTCTGTGACAATTCGTTGAAACAGCCCCGTAAGCAGCCGCCCTAAAGAAAGCAGGCGGCGTGCCGATGAGCGCCGTGTTGGCGCATCTGTAATGAAACTCCGGGCGAAACTACTTCGCCCAGGTGTCGCGCAGCGTCACGGTCCGGTTGAACACGAGATTGTCAGCCGAGTGATCGCGTCGGTCTGCCACGAAATAGCCGATACGCTCGAACTGGACGTGCTGCTCAGCTGCTGCATCGCGCAGGGCGGGTTCCACAATGCAACCGGTGAGTATTATTTCAGACTCGGCATTGATCACAGAGGTCAGAGACTCGGCTCGGGCCGGGTCCACTTCAGTGAACAGCGGGTTGTACAGGCGCACCTCTGCCGGTACCCCGTGTG
>ENA-ORXT01001980-ORXT01001980.1-marine-metagenome-genome-assembly--contig:-NODE-1980-length-25819-cov-51.815749_pt1 | contig 25819 bp, 17 predicted proteins | sample MGYA00237868_ERZ511482 | MGnify/ENA metagenome assembly ERZ511482
CGTCTTCCCGTGATCCACGTGGCCGATCGTGCCGACGTTCACGTGCGGTTTGTTTCTCTCGAACTTTTCCTTGGACACCTGTCGTCAAGCCTCTGTCGGTTGTTAGGGGGGGAGCGGCCGTGAGGACGGCTTCCGGCACGCGCTCGCGGGTTGCGGATGGTACGTCAAACGGGCGCCAATGTGGCAGTCGACGCGACGCGACACTCAGCGATTGAGCACGGCGTCGACCACCGCCTTCGGCGGCGTCTCGTAGCTCTCGAACTCCATCGAGTAGACGGCCCGGCCCTGGGTCGCCGAGCGGAGGTCGGTCGAGTAGCCGAACATCTCGGCGAGCGGGACGTGCGCACGTACCACCTTGCCACCGGGCTGCTCCTCCATGCCGTGCACGATGCCGCGGCGGCGGTTCAGGTCGCCCATCACGTCGCCCATGTACTCCTCGGGGGTCACGACCTCGACCTTCATGACCGGTTCGAGCAGCGTCGCGCCGGCCTCGAGCGCACCGTTCCGGTAACCCATCGAGCCCGCGATCTTGAACGCCATCTCGTTCGAATCGACCTCGTGGTACGAGCCGTCATACAGGGTCACGCGCAGATCCACGGTCGGGAAGCCGCCGAGCACGCCGTTCGCGAGCGCCTCGGTCACGCCCTGCTCGACCGCCGGCACGAACTCCTTCGGAATCGTGCCGCCGACGATCTCGCTGGCGAACTCGAAGCCCGCCCCGCGTTCCAGCGGCTCGAGCTTGAGTCGCACGTCGCCGTACTGGCCGGTGCCGCCGGTCTGACGGATGAACTTGCCCTCGGCCGTCACCGACTTCGTGATCGTCTCGCGGTAGGCCACCTGCGGCTTGCCGACGTTCGCCTCGACGCTGAACTCGCGCTTCATGCGGTCCACGATGATGTCGAGGTGCAACTCCCCCATGCCGCTGATGATCGTCTGACCCGAATCGGCATCCGTGCTGACGCGAAAGGACGGATCCTCCCGGGCGAGTCGGTCCAGGGCCGCCGCCATCTTGTCCTGATCGGCCAGGGTCCGCGGCTCGACCGCGACCGATATGACCGGTTCCGGGAACTCCATCCGCTCGAGCGCGATCGGCGACTTCTGCACGCAGAGGGTATCGCCCGTCCCGACCTCCTTGAGACCGACGATGGCCGCGATGTCGCCCGCCCGGACCTCCTTGATCTCCTCACGGTTGTTCGCGTGCATCTGCAGCAGGCGCCCGATCCGCTCCTTCTTGCCTCGCAGCGGATTGAGGACCATGTCGCCGGTCTTGACGGTGCCGGAGTAGACCCGGACGAAGGCGAGCGAGCCGACGTGCCTGTCGTTGGCGATCTTGAACACGAGTCCGGCGAACGGGGCATCGTCCTCGGCCGGCCGGGTGTCGGTGGATTCGTCCGGCGCGAGCCCCTCGACCGCCGCGACGTCGTCCGGCGCCGGCAGGTAGTCGACGATCGCGTCGAGCAGGGACTGCACGCCCTTGTTCTTGAAGGCCGAGCCGCAGAGCACCGGCACGATGTCGTTCGAGAGGGTCAGCACGCGAAGCCCCTCGCGGATCGAGCCGGCGTCCAGATCGCCGTCCTCCAGGTACCGTTCCGTCAGCGCGTCCGAGGCCTCGGCCGCGGCCCCGACCATCGTCTCGCGCAGGCTGGCCGCCTTGTCGGCGAGCTCGGCAGGAATGTCCGTCTCCTCGAAGGTCAGCCCCTGGTCGGCCTCGGTCCAGAGAATGGCGCGCATGGACACGAGATCGACGACGCCGCGGAACTCGTCCTCGCTGCCGATCGGCAGTTGAACGGCGACGGGATTGCCCGCCAGGCGCTCGCGGATCTGCACCAGCACCCGCGGGAAGTCCGCTCCGATCCGGTCCATCTTGTTGACGAAGGCGACGCGCGGCACGCGATACTTGTTCGCCTGGCGCCAGACGGTCTCGGACTGCGGCTCCACGCCACCGACCGCATCGAACACGGCGACCGCCCCGTCCAGCACGCGCAGCGAGCGTTCGACCTCGATCGTGAAATCGACGTGGCCGGGCGTGTCGATGATGTTGATGCGGTGCTTCTTCCGGTCCCCTGCCATCCCCGACCAGAAGCAGGTCGTCGCCGCCGAGGTGATCGTGATGCCGCGCTCCTGCTCCTGCGCCATCCAGTCCATCGTTGCCGAGCCGTGATGGACCTCGCCCATCTTGTGGGAGACGCCGGTGTAGAACAGGATGCGCTCGGTCGTCGTCGTCTTGCCGGCGTCGATGTGCGCCATGATGCCGACATTGCGATACAGCGACAGGGGTGTGGTTCTGGGCACGGGTTCGGACGGCTCCGGCCGGCGTCACGGTTGTCGAGAGAGCACGACCGGCGCGGCTTGCAGGTGATTCGTGCGCGCCCGGCTGCGGACTCGCGGTTTCATGAGTCGACGCTCCAGCAAGGAACGCGCGGCCCGGAACGGCAAGAGGCGAGGCGCGCCGACACCGGAAGAACCGGGCGGAACGACTCGCCTCGAGGACGAACGGCTCCGGGCGCTCGGCCCGAAGCGAAAGACGCCCGGGCGTGTCGCCCGGTTCCGACTACCAGCGGTAGTGGGAGAATGCCTTGTTGGCTTCTGCCATGCGGTGGACGTCGTCACGCTTCTTGACGGCCGAACCGCGGCGCTCGGCCGCCTCGGACAGTTCGCCGGCGAGCTTGAGCGTCATCGACTTCTCGCCACGCTTCCGCGCCGCGTCGATGATCCAGCGCATCGCGAGGGCGCTGCGACGGACGGGGCGCACCTCGACCGGCACCTGGTAGGTCGCGCCGCCGACGCGACGCGACTTGACCTCGACCGCCGGGGAGACGTTCTCGAGCGCAAGCTCCAGGGACTCGACCGGATCGGCGATCCCCTTCTCCTTCATCACGTCGAGGGCGCCGTAGATGACGCGCTCGGCGACGGCCTTCTTGCCGTCGAGCATCATGATGTTGATGAACTTGGCCAGACGGACACTGCCGTACTTGGGATCGGGCAGGATATCGCGCTTGGGGGCCTGGACTCTACGTGACATGCGTTCGGCTCGTTCTGAAGAGGGTACGGTCAGACATGACCGCGATCGGCAACGAAGACCGCCCCGGAACGGGCACGGCCTCCGCCCGGAATCAGGATTTGGGCTTCTTGGCGCCGTACTTCGAGCGGCCCTGACGACGCGAATCGACGCCCTGGGTGTCGAGGCTGCCGCGCACCGTGTGATAGCGCACGCCCGGCAGGTCCTTGACCCGGCCGCCGCGGATGAGCACGACCGAGTGCTCCTGAAGGTTGTGACCTTCACCACCGATGTAGGACGTGACCTCGTAGCCGTTGGTCAGGCGCACGCGGGCCACTTTCCGCATGGCCGAGTTCGGCTTCTTCGGCGTCGTGGTGTAGACCCGCGTGCAGACGCCACGCTTCTGCGGACACGCCTGCAGGGCCGGAACGTTGGACTTCTCGGCCTTCCGCTTGCGCGGCTTGCGGACCAGCTGATTGATCGTCGCCATGCGATACCGTTGTCGAGCGAAACAGGCGCGGGCGCCGGCTCCGGGAAGAATCGAAGGATGATGTCGATGCGGCCGGACCGGGGACGGTCGGACCGCGACGGGACGGCAGCCGAACATCGACCGCGCGCCAAGCCGGGGAAGTCTAAGGTTCAGCGGCGGCAGTGTCAACGGGACGCGGCTCGCGCGGCGGCCTGGCCGCGGCACCTGTCTCGGCGACATCGCCCGCCTCCCCTTGTCGCGGAGAGTCTTGTCGCGGGGATTCTTGGCGCGGAGATTCCCGGATCCGCGATCTCGCGCAAGGACACGGTAGGCGAAATCGTCGAAGGTGATCGGCGAACGAGACCACGGATGGTCGCATCATGCTGTATCGGACATTCCGCACCGACCATCGCCTGACGGTACACGCGTCAAGAGGCGGCACGATGCGCCGGCGTCGCCTCCGACGCCGAGTCCCGACACTCCTCCTGCTCGTCGTCTCGCTCGGCGACGTCCACGCGAACGGCATCCCCGGCATCGGGGGAGAGGCAGACTGCCCCGCCTCTCTTGCGCCGACGGGCCAATGCGGCGTCGACCCCGGAGCCCAGGGTTCGGGCCCTGTCCTCGACGCGACCGACCCGGGCGCCGCACCCCCTGCGCGGCTGCCGTCCACCACCCTGGGGAACCCGGTCGATCTCGTTACCGGCGCCAAGCGACAGGCCGAGATCGACTACGACGTCGTGGGCACGACGCTCGCCTTCGGGCGCCACTATTCGAGCGCGAGCGCGGACCGGGACGTCGGGCTGGGGCGTGGTTGGCGACACAGCTACGCCACCCGCCTCGAAAGCCTGCCCGACGGGGGCCGGTTGCTGACGGATTCCGCGGGGCGCCTCCTGCGCTTCGCGCCAGACACACCCGACGGTCTATTCGCGGCCCGAATCCCGTCCGACGGCTACCTGCAGCGAAGCGACGGCCGCACGACCTGGAACGTGCCGGACGGTCGTCGCCTCGTCTTCAACGGCTCCTTCCTGATCCGTGTCGACTGGCCCGATCAACGCCGGCTTGCACTCCGATACCGCCACCGCCGCCTCGTCTCCGTCACCGACGAGACTGGCGCCGCGCTCGGGTTCGAGTACACGGCCGGACGCCCTGGACTCATCGGCTACGATCCGGACCCCTACCGCTCGCACTCGGGCTACCTCTCGGCGCTGATCCTGCCCGACGGCACGCGTGTGCAGTACGCCTACGACGAGCGGCAGAACCTGACGCGCGCGCGCTACCCCGACGGGACGGCACGCCTCTATCACTATGAAGACCCCCTCTTCCCGAACCATCTGACCGGCCTGACCGAACGCACCGGACAACGCGTCCGGAACTGGGCCTACGATGATCGCGGGCGCGCTCGCCTGTCCGAACGCACCGAAGGGATAGAACGGGTCACCCTCCTCATCGACGCGCCGGAAGATCGGCCCGGCGGCAGGACCGGTGACGAGGGCCGCACGATCGTCACCGACAGTGGCGGCGCCGAAAGTGTCTATCGTTGGCGACGGGATCCGCGTACCGGCGCGTCCGAAATTCTCTCGGCGACGGGACCCGGGTGCGTCAGTTGTCCGCCGACCGCCCGGCGCTACGCGTACGACGCCGACCGCCGATTGTCGGAAGTCGCGCGGCTTCACGACGACGGAACCGTACTCGGCACCCGCCACTACGAGCACGACGAGCTTGATCGACTCGTGCGGATCGTCGAGACGGTCGAGGGGTCGGACGGGCCGCGCGAGCGTTGGCTGGAACGCCGCGCTTACGAAGGCGACAGCAGCCGAGTCGCGATCCTCGCTCGCCCGAGCGTGAACCCTGCCGGCGACCACGTGACCGAGCGACGCTACCGCCCGGACGGCTTGCTCGCGAGCGTCACCGAGCGCGGCTTCGTCCCGCGCTTCGACACCGAGGCGCTCACGCCGAGCGGGTTCGAACCGATCGAGCACATCACGCGCTTTCGGTACGAGGAAGGCCGGCTCGTGGCCTTCGACGGCCCGCGAGACGATGTCGACGACACCATCCGGTTCGACTGGGACGACAGGCGACGACTCGTCGCGATGCGCCCGCCGATGTCTCCGGCGTTGCGCGTGCTCCGCTTCGATGCGCTCGGTCGCCCGCTCGAGTTCCAAGTCGGCTCGCGACGACCCGTCGTGCATGCGTACCTGAACACCGGCCGGCTCGTCCGAGTCGACGAGGATGGTGGTTCGACGCACTTTCGTCACGACGCCGAGGGCAGGCTGCTCGCGATCACGGATGCGGACGGCCGGGAGCGGACCGCCCGGTACGACGCCGCCGGACGGCCCGTCCGAATGACCGACGAGGACGGGCGCGTGACGACGCGCACGCTCGACGATGAAGGGCGGCTGATCGGCGCGAAGGAGGTCGGCGCCGACGGCACCTCGATCCGCAGCATCGAGCAGCGCTACGGTTCGCTCGGACGGCTGCTCGAACGCACGACTGGGGTGCCCGAGCGGCACACCGGCGACGAATTCGTCTACCGACGCGACATCTCCAGAGACTTACCGAACGGGAGAACCACCTCCCTGGATACGGGCTCCGGCCTCGCCTCCCTGCACATCGCCGATCCATTCGGACGAGTGCGCACGCTGATCGCCCCGGACGGGAGCCGCCGCGACTACGACGGCGGCGGGTACCGCCACGCGCCGGACCCGCTCGCGGTCGTCTCCTCGTTCAGCGATGCCCGCGGGAACGTCACCACGTACGCGCGAGACGACTTCGGCCGCGTCGTCATGGAGGACTCGCCGGACACGGGACGCGTCACCTACCGCCACGACGCCGCGGGCAATCGTATCGAGATGCTGGACGCGCTCGGTCGTCGCACCTCACTCGCCTGGGATGCGGCCGACCGTCCGCTCCGACGCCAGAGCGTCGACGGCGAGACGATCTTCGAGCACGACCCGGCGAGCGGGCTCATGACACGCGCGACCAACCCGACGACGGAGGAGACCTTCGAGCACGACGCCGACGGCCGCCTCGTCGCCCACACCCGCACGCTCGGCAGTCGCACGTTCACGACCCGCTACGAACGGGACGACCGCTCCCGGGTCCTCGCCAAGACGCTTCCTGATGGAACGGAGCTCCGATTCCGCTACCACACGGACGGTCCGAACCGCGGCGAGCTGGCCGCGATCGAGCGGGCGTCGTTGTTCGGCCTGGTCAGGACGCCGCTCGTCTCCGACATAGACGCTCGTTCGGCCGACGGGACGAGCGGTCACCTCGCGGCCGACGGGCGGCGGGTCGAGCGACGGCACGCACCGGACGGCGCGATCGAATCGATCGATGTCGGCACACTGCTCTCGCTACGCTACCGCCATGACGGCGCCGGTCGAGTCACGGCCACCGTCGAGAACGGTCACGAGCAACGCTACCACTACGCAGACGGACGGCTTGTCGAAGCGGACACGCTGACCGGCCTGCACGGCTATGCGCACGACGAGACCGGCAACCGTGTCGCCCGCCGTCACGTGTCGCCGGCAGGCGAGATCCGACACGAACGGCTGCGATACGCGTCGCCCGGCGGGGGCAATCGCCTCCTCGGTGTCGATCGGTACGAGCCGGTGGACGGAGACGCCGGACCCACGCTCGAAACACGCCTGCACGATGCGGCCGGCTCCCCGACGGCCATACGCCACCAGGGCCACACTCGACGTCTCGTGCACGACGCCGAACAGCGCCTCGTCGAAGTGCACGAGAACGGCACCCTTCTGGCCGAGTACGGCTACAACCCGTTCGGCGAGCGCGTCTTCAAGCGCGTCCATCATGAAGACGGGCCGGCAACGACGACCTGGTTCCTGCACGACGGTACGCTCGTCTCCAGCGAGATCGACGGCGGCGACGGCGTCAGTGGCGGTGGCGGTGGCGACCGGCACTATCTCTACCTGGACGACATCCGCCCGGTGGCGATGCTGGTGGGCGGACGGGTCCACGCGATCCAAACGGATCATCTGGGCGCACCGCGTGTCGTCACGTCGAGCGACGGCCGAACGGCATGGAGCGCACGCTACGCCCCGTTCGGTCGCGCGGAGGTCGCGAGCGACGCCGAACTCACCCTGAACCTGCGTTTGCCCGGGCAGTACGCCGACGAGGAGACCGGCGTTCACTACAACGTCCACCGATACTACGCCCCCGACCTGGGGCGGTACCTCACCAGCGACCCGATCGGGCTCGCGGGCGGCACGAATACCTACGCGTACGTGAACGGCAATCCGCTGTCGGCAATCGATCCGCTCGGTCTCCGCGCGGCAGGCCTCGCTGCCGTACCGATCGTCCGGCCGCCGATCGTTCGCCCGGGAACGTCGCCCGGACGTCGACCGGTTGCTCGCTCGGAAGGACAAGTGATCCGGCTGGATCGCTACACGCGGGCAGAGCAGGCTCTACGGCGCTACCGCCCGGACTGACATCCCACTCTGACACCGGCCGGCTGGGTACCGGACTGGCCGGCCGTGTTCGACCTCGAATACGAGCTCTACCGCGCGCAGCACGACTACGCCGGCCTGTCCGAATGCGACGCGAGTTTCGACGCCGACATCTGGCATGACGCGGTGGACGCCGCGCGCAGCTACGAGACCACATGGAAGCCGTTGATCGACGATCAGCCGTTGCCGAGTGCCACGCTTCAGGAGCTCCGGGACGTGTACGACGTCCCGTACCGGGAATACCTGGCCAACGGCGGAACGGACTCGTTCGAGGACTGGCTGGCGGACGGGATGCCGAGCGAGAACCTCGATGGCCATACAACTTCTGTCGCGAAGTACGATCCTCGTCGCGAGAACCATGTTTTTCGACCCGCCGAGGGCCATATGAATCCTTCCTCCGACTCGGAAAGAACGCGCTATATTCAGCTGTTCGAAAATGTCGCGTCCAACGACCGGAACTTCCGACCGGACGCCGTTCGCAGTGGACTTATCACTTCGCGGGCGGAAAGCAGCGGTGTGATCGCTTACACGATGGTGCTACCGGACGGCACTCAGGCGTGGGTGGTTGTAAGGAACGGCCTGATACAGAACGCCGGGATCAATCTGGCGGGGAGTTTTCGATGAGCATGCTCGCCCAAGGAAAGATAGCCGACTCGGAAGGTAAGTTCGTCATCGCAATGGGGTTCTACGAAAAAGCAGTTGAAGAGGAGAACCCGAACGGAGAAGCGATCGCGTATCTGATGGCCCTGTGTTGGCAGATGACGGAGTACGGCTTTAACTGTGCGCATCAACTGTCCTCCGCGTCGATCCAGCAAGCGACTTTGGTGCTCGACGGCTACCTCGACGCGGCATCACGACATGCTTCGCGCCCGGAAGTCGCTTTCTGGCGCGCGTACATCGGCTGGGCGGACCTCGGTTGGGAGCTGGCCGTGGAAGAGTGCGAAGGCTACCTCGCCTTGCGGCCGAACTTTCCCGACCCCCTCGTGTACATCGCTCAAAGTGTGGAGGATAAACCGGGAGCAGCGGCCGCTCGACAACTTATCGATCGATTCGCTCACGAGAAAACTGCGCGCGGCATGTATCTGTCGTCCGTTGCCGAGGCCGTACTGGCCTGACTACAAAATCGCGTTTACGCGAGGCATACCGCCGACTTGCGCAGCGACGAACGAACAGAGCGCCACAGCACGGCGATCGAAGGCCACGCCACGGCGCTCATGTTGCGCGCGGCGCATATCGGCGCACTTAGCCCATCGCCGAGTTGAAGCATCGAAGAACGTCCAGAAGGCCGAGTTCGCGGTAAATCGGCCAAGCGCTCTGGGCCGCGACTACCAGAAGAGACGGAACACAGGTATGGACACAATCGCGCGGCGGGAAGATCATCAACGGCGACGTGAATTCCATGCCGAGGGTATTCAATACCGTCACGGGACTCTCCGCCACCGACAAGCCGAGCCAGTGATATGCATCAAACCCTGACTTCCGAAAGAAGCATACAGAGCCATGTACCACTACTTGCACAAGCTCTACGAGTTGACGTCGTCAGACGATCTCGCTGGATTTTCAGGAGGAATGGCCTCTCTACCGGACGGCAAGCCTGCGGATCCGGCGGTGCAAGCAGACTGGGAAGACGCTATCTTCAAGGCGAAAAATGAATCCGCAGAGACTGCTTCCTGATTTCCAGGCAGCGTCACCGGAAGTGGTGAAAGTCCGATCCGTTCTCGTCGCTGGCGAGAGGTACGCGTTCACGGCATGACCACTGGCAGGATGTGATGTACCGGTCTAAGTGCTCGACCTTCGCCTCCACGGAGGGATAGTCCTGGATCTGGCGACGCTTTACGACAACGTGCCGATCCCCTCCCAGAGCTGACCGCTCGAGGTCGAGCCGGCACGCGCCGCCGACGCTGTGGAGACGTGTGGACACCGCTGCCAGGCAAGCCACCGCCCGGGGCAGCGCTTCGGAAGAATCGGCACGTGGTGGCGAGTTTCGATGCGTCCCGTGTTCGACAGCGCGACGCCCGACACGACCAGGACCGCACCCGGCGCGAGGCCCGCCGTCGCATACAGCGGGCTCTCGGGAAGACTGAAAAGACGCTGTCCACAGGGCGAGAGATGAATCCGCGGCGTCCGCTTCCTGAAATCCGAGCCCGAGTGCCGATCGGTCGATGTTCTGGGGCGCGGGGCGCGAACATGCCCTGCTCACGCAGCCTGTCGCAAGCGCGACCACGGCTCCTTGCGTGTCCGATATCCCGCTGTCGTGGTCGCGATCGCCGGCACTTCCGCGTTCACCGTGAAGGGCGTACCCGCCTCCGGGCGTATTCGCTTCTCGAGACAGGATGATGCCGACGCGGTACATGCCGGGGACGCTTGTTCCTGCCTGCGCGTCTCACGACGTGAGGACGCCGCGCCGCGCCCCGTATTCAGCAGCGCCACACCCGCCACGATCAGCACGGCGCCGAGCGCGAGGCCTGCGGGCGGGCTTTCGCCGAGCAGCAGGATCGCCGCCGGGACGCCGATCAGCGCACCGACCGAGCCGATCAGGCTCAGGAAGACGGGGCCGCCGCGCCTCTGCAGCTGGAACAGCAGCACGAACTGCAGGGCGAAGACGAGGGTCTGCACGCACACGAGCGCGAGCGGCCACACCCGGTCGGTCGGTACGGCAAGCGAGAAGGCGGGGTGCGGCAGGAAGCCGGCGCCGAGCAGCATTACCGTGGCGGCGCCGAGCATGCCTGGCGCGAGCGACTCGGCCGACAGGCCCGATGGCCAGCGCAGGCTTCGATAGAGATTGCCGATGGCCAGCAGGACGGGTCCGAGCAGCGTGAGTCCGATCCAGAACGTCGCGGCGTTCGGCAGGGACAGCTCGACGACGGCGATGTACGCGGCGCCGGCAAGCGCGAGAACGACGCCGGACGCCCTGCCCGCGTGAAAGCGTTCCATGCCGAGCGCGACGGCGCCGACGTAGGTCAGGAGCGGCGGCAGCGCGGCGGCGGGCGCGACGAACCCCGCCCCGACTTCGGGCGTCGCCGACACGAAGATCAGATTCGAGGCCGCGACGGTGACGAACGCGGACAGGACGAAGTATTCGATCGTGCGGCGGTTCATCGGCGGCAGCTCGCCGCGAGCGGCGGCTCGGCCGAACAGCAACAAGCTTGCCCCCGCGACCGACCACGCGAGAAAGGCCAGCGGTGCGAGGCCGCTGTCGCCGGCGAGCTTGGCGAGATTGGTCGACAGTCCGAGGCATGCGCCGGTGGCGAGCAACAGGAGAAGGACGGCGACGCCGACGACGGGACGCGCGGTAGAGGCGATGGACGCACCGACGCTTCCAGACTCGCCGAGTTCGATGTCCAGGCGGGCCTGCAGGCCGCGCCCGACGACGCGAGGGCAGACCCGGATCGGTCCGTCCTCGCCGAGACGAATGTCCGGCGAGTCGAACAGCACTGAACGCGAACGACTCGGAGACAGGTTCACGAACGACTGCACCATGCGCTTCGACTCTCGGGGGATCGAGCAGCTTCATGCACGTGCGCCTTCGTCGGAAGACGATCACGTTCGCGGCACGGAAGCGACCCGGCAGCCGCTGCAAGTGCAAGAACCGTGCGGAAGCCGAAGCAGGAGCCGACAGGCGATGACGTCCGGGAGGCAGGCATCGTGCGCTGACCGGCGTAGCGCCCGGCGCGCCGCGGCGAGCCGTCGCTCAGATGTCGATGATCGTCACGCCGGCCGCCTTCGCCGCGCGCTTGTCGAAGGTGACCGTCCGTTCGCACCCTGCCCGAGCGGCCGGTCGTTCGAGGAGGCGGTCGGCGACATCGGCCGTGCACGACTCGTGGGCACGCTGCGCCTCAGGCGGGTTCGCGCGTACGACCGGCGTTGCCGGCACTCCCCACTTCTACGGCAGGGAGTGCCGACGAACGCCCGCTCTATTCCGGCAGACGACCCGGATCGAGTGCCTCGCCACCATCGGCCGCGGCAGCCGCCGCCTCGGCCGCGGCCGGATCGCCGATCAGACCCGGAGGTAGCTCGGCGGAATCCTCGGGAAGAATGCCTGACGCCAGCGCATTCTCCTCGACAAGCACCTGCTCGAACGCCTCGTCGATGTCGAGCTTCGTGCGACGCTTGCGACGCTCGTTGTGGAAGGCGAGACCGGTTCCGGCCGGCACCAGACGCCCGACGATGACGTTCTCCTTGAGTCCGCGCAGATCGTCGCGCGCACCGCGCACGGCCGCGTCGGTCAGCACTCGCGTGGTCTCCTGGAAGGAGGCCGCCGAAATGAACGACTCGGTGACGAGCGAGGCCTTGGTGATGCCGAGCAGCAGGTTGTCGAACTCCGCCGGCGTCGCGTCGGGGTTCTCGGCCAGCAGCGCCTCGTTGGCTTCGCGAACGCGCAGGAAGTCCACCTGCTCGCCGCGCAGCAGACGCGTGTCGCCGGCCACCGAGATCTCGACCTTGCGAAGCATCTGGCGAATGATCACCTCGATGTGCTTGTCGTTGATCTTCACGCCCTGCAGACGGTAGACGTCCTGGATCTCCTGGACCAGGTAGGCCGCCAAAGTCTCCACGCCGCGCAGGCGCAGGATGTCCTGCGGATTCGGTTCCCCGTCGGCGACGGTCTCGCCCTTCTCGACCGTCTCGCCCTCGAACACGTTGATCTGGCGCCACTTCGGAATCAGTTCCTCGTAGTGCTCCTGGTTCGGGCCGGTGATGACCAGACGCTGCTTGCCCTTGGTCTCCTTGCCGAAGCTGACCGTGCCGCTGGTCTCGGCGAGGATCGCCGGCTCCTTGGGCTTCCTCGCCTCGAACAGATCGGCGACGCGCGGCAGACCGCCGGTGATGTCACGCGTCTTCGACGAGGCCTGCGGGATTCGCGCGACGACGTCACCGACGAGCACCTCGTCGCCGTCCTGCAGGCCGACGATGGCGCCCGGGGGCAGGAAGTAGTGCGCCGGGATCTCGGTGCCCGCATAGTTCAGATCGTCTCCGGTCTTCTTGTCGACGAGCTTGACCATCGGACGCAGGTCCTTGTTGGTGCCGCCCCGCGCCTTGTGGTCGGTGATGACCGTATCGGTCAGGCCCGTGATGTCGTCCACCTCGACCTTGACCGTGACGCCCTCGACGAAGTCGGAGAACTTCGCCACACCGGCCACCTCGGTGATGACCGGGTGCGTGTGCGGATCCCAGGTGGCGAGGATGGTGCCCGCCTCGACCGGCCCCTCGTCCACGACGTTGATCACCGCGCCGTACGGGATCTTGTAGCGCTCACGCTCGCGACCGGCTTCGTCGACGATGGACAGTTCCGCCGAACGCGAGACGGCCATCAGCTTGCCTTCCTTGTTGGTGATCTCCTTCATGTTGAGGAGACGCGCCGAGCCCTTCGACTTCGACTCGACGCTGGAGGCCGCGGCCGACCGGCTCGCGGCACCACCGATGTGGAAGGTCCGCATCGTGAGCTGGGTGCCCGGCTCGCCGATCGACTGCGCGGCCATGACGCCGACCGCCTCACCGATGTTGATGACGTGACCGCGCGCGAGGTCGCGGCCGTAGCAGGCCGCGCACACACCGTAGTCGGCGTCGCAGGTGATCGCCGATCGCACGAGGATCTCGTCGACGCCGGCCGCCTCGAGTTCGTCGACCATGGCCTCGTCGAGCAGCGTGCCCGCGGGCTGCAGCACGATGTCCTTGTCCTCGCCGGGCTTGAGGATGTCGGTCGCGGCCACGCGACCGAGTACCCGATCCTTCAGGGCTTCGACCACGTCACCACCCTCGACCACCGGCTTCATGGTCAGACCGTTGCTCGTGCCGCAATCGGGGTCGACCACGACCATGTCCTGGGCGACGTCGACCAGACGTCGGGTCAGGTAGCCCGAATTCGCGGTCTTGAGCGCGGTGTCCGCCAGTCCCTTCCGCGCGCCGTGCGTGGAGATGAAGTACTGGTTGACGTTCAATCCCTCGCGGAAGTTGGCGATGATCGGCGTCTCGATGATCGAGCCGTCCGGCTTGGCCATGAGGCCCCGCATGCCGGCGAGCTGTCGGATCTGGGCCGCCGAACCTCGCGCGCCGGAGTCGGCCATCATGAAGATCGAGTTGAACGACATCTGGTCGACCGTCTCGCCGTCACGATCGACGACCTTCTCGGTACCGAGACCGGCCATCATGGACTTGGCCACCTGATCGTTCGCCGCCGACCAGATGTCGACGACCTTGTTGTAGCGCTCGCCGTGCGTGACGAGACCGTTGGCGTACTGGTCCTGGATCTCGCGCACCTCGCCCTCGGCCGAACCGATGATCTTGCCCTTGCTCTCCGGCACGACCATGTCCTCGATGCCGATGGAGACACCGGCGAGCGTCGCGTAGCGGAAGCCGAGGTACATGAGCTGATCGGCGAAGATGACCGACTCCTTGAGCCCGAGCCTGCGGTAGCAGAGGTTGATGAGCCGGGAGATGTTCTTCTTGGTCAGGTTGCAGTCGACGTTCGCGAACTCCATGCCCACGGGCAGGATGTCGGAGGCGATGGCGCGACCGACGGTGGTCTCGACACGCTTCGACTGCAGCGTCCAGCGACCGGCCTCGTTCTCGACCGAATCCATGATGCGCACCGTGACCTTGGCGTGCAGGTCGGCGACCCCGCTCTCGTACGCACGGTGGCACTCGGCGACGTCGCGGAAGGCCATGCCCTCGCCCTTCGCGTTCACCCGCTCGCGTGTCATGTAGTACAGGCCGAGGACGATGTCCTGGGACGGCACGATGATCGGCTCGCCGTTGGCCGGCGACAGCACGTTGTTGGTCGACATCATCAGCGCGCGCGCCTCGAGCTGCGCCTCGATCGAGAGCGGCACGTGCACGGCCATCTGGTCGCCGTCGAAGTCGGCGTTGAACGCCGCGCAGACGAGCGGGTGCAGCTGGATCGCCTTGCCCTCGATCAGGACCGGCTCGAACGCCTGGATGCCGAGACGGTGCAGCGTCGGCGCCCGGTTCAGCATGACCGGGTGCTCGCGAATGACCTCCTCGAGGATGTCCCAGACCTCGGCGCCTTCGCGCTCGACCATCTTCTTGGCCGCCTTGATGGTCGTGGACATGCCACGCATCTGGAGCTTCGAGAAGATGAAGGGCTTGAACAGCTCGAGCGCCATCTTCTTGGGCAGGCCGCACTGGTGCAGCTTGAGTGCCGGGCCGACCACGATGACCGAGCGGCCGGAGTAGTCGACGCGCTTGCCGAGCAGGTTCTGGCGGAAGCGGCCCTGCTTGCCCTTGATCATGTCGGCGAGCGACTTCAGCGGACGCTTGTTCGAGCCCGTGATGGCGCGGCCGCGTCGACCGTTGTCGAGCAGCGCGTCGACCGACTCCTGCAGCATGCGCTTCTCGTTCCGGACGATGATGTCCGGCGCGTTCAACTCGAGCAGACGGCGCAGGCGGTTGTTGCGGTTGATGACCCGGCGGTACAGGTCGTTCAGGTCGGAGGTCGCGAAGCGCCCGCCGTCGAGCGGCACGAGCGGACGGAGATCCGGCGGCAGGACCGGCAGGATCGTCATGACCATCCACTCGGGACGGTTGCCCGAGGCGATGAAGCTCTCGACGAGCTTGAGTCGCTTGGTCAGGCGCTTGAGCTTGGTCTCGGACTTGGTCGCCTCGATCTCCTCGCGCAGGTTCTGGGCGTCGTCGTCCATGTCGATCGAGCGCAGCAGGTCGTGCACGGCCTCCGCCCCCATGCGCGCGTCGAACTCGTCACCGTGTTCCTCGATCGCCTCGAGGTACTGCTCGTCGGACAGGAGCTGCCCGGTCTCGAGGGTCGTCATGCCCGGATCGATGACCACGTAGGCCTCGAAATACAGCACGCGCTCGATCTCCCGAAGCGTCATGTCGAGCAGCAGGCCGATACGGCTCGGCAGGGACTTCAGGAACCAGATGTGCGCGACCGGGCTGGCGAGATCGATGTGCCCCATGCGCTCGCGACGCACCTTGGTCTGCGTGACCTCGACGCCGCACTTCTCGCAGACGACGCCACGGTGCTTGAGGCGCTTGTACTTGCCGCACAGGCACTCGTAGTCCTTGACCGGGCCGAAGATCTTCGAGCAGAAGAGCCCGTCGCGCTCGGGCTTGAACGTGCGGTAGTTGATCGTCTCGGGCTTCTTGACCTCCCCGTACGACCACGATCGGATCGTCTCGGGCGAGGCGAGCTTGATGCGGATCGCATCGAACTCTTCCGTCTGGCCCTGCATCTTGTACAGGTTCAGAAGATCTTTCATGTCTGTGTCCCCTTGTCCCGTGTTCCGGGTCGCGACCGGGAGCCGCCGGTCGCCGCGGATCGTTCTGTCGGATGCGCTCGCGGCGGGCGAGTGCATCCCGGACCCGTCGGGCGCGGCGCGGGATGTTCTCCGCGACCGGCGCCCGGCAGGCCCGTCCCGCCTAGTCCGCCTCGAGCTCGATGTTGATGCCGAGCGAGCGGATCTCCTTCAGGAGCACGTTGAACGACTCCGGCATGCCCGCATCCATGCGGTGATCGCCGTCGACGATGTTCTTGTACATCGTGTTCCTGCCCTTCACGTCGTCGGACTTGACGGTGAGCATCTCGCGGAGGGTGTAGGCCGCGCCGTACGCCTCGAGTGCCCAGACCTCCATCTCGCCGAAGCGCTGACCACCGAACTGCGCCTTCCCGCCCAGCGGCTGCTGGGTGACGAGCGAGTACGGACCGGTCGAGCGCGCGTGCATCTTGTCGTCGACGAGGTGATTGAGCTTCAGCATGTGCATGTAGCCGACCGAGACCGAGCGTTCGAACTGCTCGCCGGTTCGCCCGTCGAAGAGTTCGAGCTGACCCGACTCGGGCAGGTCCGCGAGCGCCAGCATCTGCCGGATCTCCTTCTCTGCCGCACCGTCGAACACCGGGGTGGCCATCGGCACGCCGCGCACGAGGTTCTTCGCCAGTTCGGTGATCTCCGGATCGGACAGCGAGCCGATGTCGACCTTCTGGCCAGCCCCCTCATGGTTGTAGATCTTGTCGAGGAAGGCCCGGATCTCGCCGACGGCCTGCTGCGCCTTGATCATCCTGTTGATCTTGTGCCCGAGCCCCTTGGCCGCCATGCCGAGGTGCAGCTCGAGCACCTGCCCGACGTTCATGCGCGAGGGCACGCCCAGGGGGTTCAGGCAGATGTCGACCGGCGCGCCGTTCTCGTCGTACGGCATGTCCTCGGTCGGGACGATCATCGAGATCACGCCCTTGTTGCCGTGGCGGCCGGCCATCTTGTCGCCCGGCTGAAGACGCCGCTTCACGGCCAGGTAGACCTTGACCATCTTCAGCACGCCCGGGGCGAGATCGTCGCCCGAGGTGATCTTCTCCTTCTGCTCGAGGAAGCGCTGCTCGAACGCCTCGCGCTGTGCCGTGATCTGCTCGTTCATGCGCTCGAGCTGCACGTTGAGCGCCTCGTCCTGCATGGCGATCTGGAACCACTTCTCCCGATCGAGCTTCTTCAGGTAGTCACGCGACACCTTGTCGCCCTTCGAGAGACCTTCCGGACCCTTGTCCGCGACCTTGTTCGCGATCAGCTTCTCGATGCGCTGGAACACGTCGTTCTCGATGATGCGGGTCTCGTCATCGATGTCCTTGCGAACCTGCTTGAGCTCGTCGCGCTCGATCGTCTGCGCGCGGGCATCCTTGTCGACGCCGTCGCGCGTGAACACCCGAACGTCGATGACCGTACCGTCCATGCCGGGCGGCACGCGCAGCGAGGTGTCCTTCACGTCGGACGCCTTCTCGCCGAAGATCGCCCTGAGCAGCTTCTCTTCCGGGGTCAGCTGCGTCTCGCCCTTCGGCGTGACCTTGCCGACGAGGATGTCGCTCGGGTTGACCTCGGCACCGACGTACACGATGCCGGACTCGTCCAGCTTGGAGAGCAGCCCTTCCGAGACGTTCGGAATGTCCGCCGTGATGTCCTCGGGCCCGAGCTTGGTGTCGCGCGCGACGCAGGTCAGCTCCTCGATGTGGATCGTCGTGAAGCGGTCCTCCTGGACGACGCGCTCGGAGATCAGGATCGAGTCCTCGAAGTTGTAGCCGTTCCAGGGCATGAACGCGACGAGCATGTTCTGTCCGAGCGCGAGCTCGCCCATGTCGGTCGAGGGGCCGTCGGCGAGCACGTCGCCGCGCTCGATCCGGTCGCCCACGTTCACCAGCGGACGCTGGTTGATGCAGGTGTTCTGGTTCGAGCGGGTGTACTTGGTCAAGGTATAGATGTCCACGCCGCCCGTGCCGTCGCCGGCCTCGGCATCGTGCACCCGCACGACGATCCGGCCGGCGTCGACCAGATCGACCTTGCCGCCGCGCTTGGCGACCACCGCCGAACCCGAATCGACCGCGACGATGCGCTCGATGCCGGTACCGACCAGCGGCTTCTCGGCACGCAGCGTCGGTACGGCCTGGCGCTGCATGTTCGAGCCCATGAGGGCACGGTTGGCGTCGTCGTGCTCGAGAAAGGGGATGAGCGCGGCGGCGACCGAGACGATCTGCTTGGGCGAGACGTCCATGTACTCGACCTTGTCCGGCGTGGACATCGTGAACTCGTTGTTCGTGCGCACCGACACCAGCTCCGAGGTCAGCCGGTTGTCGTCGTCGAGCACCGCGTTCGCCTGCGCGATGACGTAGTTCCCCTCCTCGATGGCGGAGAGGTACTCGATCTTCGCCGTCGCGACGCCCTTGTCGACCTTGCGATACGGCGTCTCGAGGAAGCCGAAGCTGTTCGTTCGCGCGTAGACCGCCAGCGAGTTGATCAGTCCGATGTTCGGCCCCTCGGGCGTCTCGATAGGGCAGACCCGACCGTAGTGCGTCGGATGAACGTCCCGCACCTCGAAACCCGCGCGCTCGCGCGTGAGGCCACCGGGCCCGAGTGCGGAGATGCGGCGCTTGTGCGTCACTTCCGACAGCGGGTTGTTCTGGTCCATGAACTGCGACAGCTGGCTCGAGCCGAAGAACTCCTTGACGGCGGCGGCCACGGGCTTGGCGTTGATGATGTCCTGCGGCATCAGCCCCTCGCTCTCGACCATGCCGAGACGCTCGCGCACGGCACGCTCGACCCGCACCAGGCCGACGCGGAAGACGTTCTCCGCCATCTCGCCGACCGAGCGGATACGCCGGTTGCCGAGGTGGTCGATGTCGTCGACGACGCCGTTGCCGTTACGGATGTCGATCAGCACCTGCATGACCGAGAGGATGTCCTCCCGATCGAGCGTGCCCGGTCCTTCGGTCGCTTCGCGCATCAGACGACGGTTGAACTTCATGCGCCCGACCGGCGACAGGTCGTAGCGGTCGGGTTCGAAGAACAGGTTGTTGAACAGGTTCTGCGCCGCCTCCTTGGTGGGCGGCTCGCCCGGTCGCATCATGCGATAGATCTCGACCTGCGCCTCGAGCTGCGTGCGGGTCGGATCGATGCGGAGCGTGCTGGAGATGTAGGGCCCGCGATCGAGGTCGTTGACGTACAGCACCTCGATCTTCTTGACGCCCGACTCGTGGATCTGCTCGACCAGCTCGGCGGTGAGCTCGGCGTTCGCCTCGGCGATGATCTCGCCGCTTTCCGTGTCGACGACGTCGTGGAAGAGGATCTTGCCGACGAGGTACTCGGCGGGAACCTCGAGCTTCTTGATCTTGGCCTCCTCGAGCTGGCGCACGTGGCGAGCACTGATCCGGCGACCGGTCTCGACGATCACTTCCTTGCCGGCCTTGATGTCGAAGGCGGCCGTCTCGCCGCGCAGGCGCTCGGGGACGAGCTCCATCTCGATCTTGGTCTTCGTGAACGAGATCTTGTGGGTGTCGAAGAAGGTGTCGAGGATCTCGGCGGTCTCGTAACCGAGCGCGCGCAGCACGATGGTGCCGGGCAGCTTGCGGCGACGGTCGATCCGCGCGAAGAGGCAGTCCTTCGGGTCGAACTCGAAGTCGAGCCAGGAGCCGCGGTACGGAATGATCCGCGCGCTGAACAGCAACTTGCCGGAGGAGTGCGTCTTGCCGCGGTCGTGATCGAAGAACACGCCCGGGGAACGGTGCAGCTGACTGACGATGACCCGCTCGGTGCCGTTGATGATGAAGGTGCCGTTGCCGGTCATCAGGGGCAGCTCGCCCATGAAGACTTCCTGCTCCTTGATGTCCTTGACGACCTTGCTGCTGGCCGGCGCGGTCTTGTCGTAGATGATCAGACGCGCGAGCACGCGCAGCGGGGCGGCAAAGGTCAGGCCGCGGATCTTGCACTCGCGCTCGTCGAAGGCGGGCTTGCCGAGGCGGTAGCTGACGTAGTGCAGCTCCACGTTGCCGGAGTAGCTGACGATCGGCATGACGCTGTTGAAGGCACCGTGGAGGCCGACCTCCACGCGCTCCTCCGGTCCCTTGTCCTCCTGGAGGAAGGAGCGATAGGAGTCGAGCTGCGTCTGCAGCAGGAAGGGAACCTCGAGAATCGGCGCGCGCTTGCCGAAATCCTTGCGGATCCGCTTCTTTTCAGTGAACGAGAAAGCCATCGACGATCCTCTACGGTCTCTGGGGCACGGGCCGCCCCCGGGGAAGGGCCTGCACGGCGAGTGGGACGGGAACAGCTGTACGACGACCTGCTGCAAGGCGACCTGCTGGACGACGGGCGGAACGACGACGTTCCGGCCGGACATGCGCGGCCGAAGCCGGAACGACGACAGGGCCGGCCACCCGAAGGTCGCCAGCCCCTTGACGCCGGGCGGCCCGAGGGCCGTCCGCCGCTATGGCGCCGGCCGCGAGGCCGGCGACCCCGCCGTCGTCGATCGCCGCGTCCGGGGACCGGCGACCGAAGACTGCGAGGTCATGACGACTACTTGAGCTCGACAGTGGCGCCAGCCTCTTCCAGCGACTTCTTGAGCTCGTCGGCTTCTGCCTTGGCCGCACCTTCCTTGACGGCGGCCGGAGCGCTCTCGACGAGATCCTTGGCTTCCTTGAGTCCGAGGCCCGTGGCGGCGCGAACCGCCTTGATGACGCCGACCTTGTTCTCGCCGAAGCTCGAGAGCATGACGTCGAACTCGGTCTGCTCCTCCGCTGCCGCGCCGCCGGCATCGCCGCCGCCGGCCGGTGCCGCAGCGACCGCGGCCGCTGCCGAGACGCCGAACTTGTCTTCCATCGCCTTGATCAGGTCGACCACTTCCATGATCGACATGTTCGAGATCGTGTCGAGCATTTCCTCTTGCGAAACTGCCATCGTGCTATCTCCGTGCGGGCCGCCTGGGCGGCCCGGGGTTCAGGTCGGTGTGAGTGTGAAAGGTTCGATGCGTGAGCCGGACGAGGCCGGCCCGCCGCCTCAGGACGCCTTCGCCAGACGTACGGCTTCCACCGTACGGACGAGCTTGCCGGGTACCTCGTTGAGTGTGCGCACGAACTTCGTGACCGGCGCCTGCATGACCGACATGAGCTGCGAGATCGCCTCGTCCCGCGTGGGGAGATTGGCGAGCTTGCCGATGTCGGCGCCCTCGATCGTCTCGCCGCCGACGGCGCCGAGCGTGATCTTGAGCTTGTCGTTCGTCTTCGCGAAATCGCGGAACAGCCGCGCCGCCGAACCCGGATCCTCTTTCGAGAAAGCGAGCATCAGCGGACCGCTCAGACGGTCGTTCATGCACTCGAACTCGGTCCCCTTGGTCGCCAGTCGTGCCAGGGAATTCTTCACGACCCGCACGTACACGTCACTCTCGCGTGCCTTGGCACGGAGTTCGGTGAGTTGCGAGACGGTCAGTCCCCGGTACTCGGCAGCCACGGCAGACGACGCGCCGGACGCGACGTTCGCGACCTCCGCGACGACGGCCTGCTTCTCTGCATAAGTCAGAGCCATGGAGCACCTGTCGTTGATTGAACTGCCCTGCGAGGGAAACCGCTCACGCGATGCCCCTCGCCCCTCCGGTTCCCTCGCGCCACCCCCGGACCAGCGGGCGGCTCGCGTTCCCCGTCTGCGCAGGCCATTAAGTCCGCTCCGACAACTTCCCGGCGCGGACACCTGCGGTCTTCGACGAGCAGAACCCTCGGCACGACCCTACGAAACGGGACGTCCCGAACGGGCCTCGCGGCCCGCCCGGTCTTGCTCACCCGAACTCCGAAATTCTTCAGCCGGCCATCTTAACCCGCGGCCGAAACCGATCAACCATCCCGCCGGACCAACAGCTCGTCCGACCCGGTCGCCCCTACAGGCCGACGAATCGTAGACACCGCTCCCGGACAGGCCGGGAACCGCGCCGACGACGATCAGACGAACGGCGAGTGATCGACCGTCAGGCCCGGGCCCATCGTCGTCGATACGGTCACCTTGCGCATGTAGACCCCCTTCGCCGCCGCGGGCTTGGCCCGGTGCAGATCCGCGATCAGGTGGGCGAGGTTCTCGCGAAGCGCCTGCGGCTCGAAGGTCACCTTGCCCAGCGTGGTGTGGATGATGCCGCCCTTGTCGGCGCGGTAGCGCACTTGACCGGCCTTGGCGTTTCGTACCGCCTCGGCCACGTTGGGCGTGACCGTGCCGACCTTGGGGTTGGGCATCAGGCCACGCGGTCCGAGGATCGTGCCGAGCGCACCGACGACGCGCATCGCGTCGGGTGCCGCGATCACGACGTCGAACTCGAGGTCGCCGCCCTTGACGGCTTCGGCGAGATCCTCGAAGCCGACGCGATCCGCCCCCGCCTCGGTCGCGGCTTCCGCCTGCGCACCCTGGGCGAAGACCGCCACGCGGACCGTCTTGCCGGTGCCGTTCGGGAGGACGCTGGACCCGCGCACGACCTGATCCGACTTGCGCGGGTCGACGCCGAGGTTCAGCGCGACGTCCACCGACTCTTCGAACTTGACCGACGACAGCTCCTTGAGCAACGCGAACGCTTCCTCGACCTCATAGGCCTTCAAGGGATCGACCTTGTCGCGCATCGCCTTCGTGCGCTTTCCGAGACCCGCCATGATCAGACCCCCTCCACCGTGAGACCCATGCTGCGAGCGGTGCCCGCGATGGTACGAACCGCAGCGTCCATGTCGGCCGCCGTCAGGTCCGGGTTCTTGGTCGTCGCGATCTCCTCGAGCTGGTCGCGCGTGACCTTGCCGACCTTCTCCGAGTTCGGCCGGCCGCTGCCCTTGGGCACACCGGCGATCTTGCGGAGGAGCACCGAGGCGGGCGGCGTCTTCTGGATGTAGGTGAAGCTCCGGTCGCTGTAGACCGTGATGACCACCGGAATCGGCAGACCCGCTTCCATGCTCTGCGTCGAGGCGTTGAACGCCTTGCAGAACTCCATGATGTTGACGCCGTGCTGACCGAGCGCCGGCCCGACGGGCGGGCTCGGGTTGGCTTGCCCCGCAGGGACCTGCAACTTGATGTAGGCCGTGACCTTCTTTGCCATCTCTCTCTCCGATCGGGTGCGAGCGCTCCGCGGTCAGTGCCGCGCGAGCTCCCCGACGTCAACGTGGGTCAGGCCTTCTCGACCTGACTGAAATCGAGCTCGACCGGGGTCGAGCGTCCGAAAATCTGTACCGCGACCAACAGGCGGTTCTTGTCGAAGTTCACTTCCTCGACGACCCCGTTGAAGTCGTTGAACGGTCCGTCGGTGACCCGCACCACCTCGCCGACGTCGAACAGAACCTTCGGTCTCGGCTTCTCGACGCCTTCCTGCACGCGTTGCAGGATGGAGTCGGCCTCCTTGTCCGAGATCGCCGCCGGCCGGTCGGCCGTTCCGCCGATGAAGCCGAGCACCTTCGGCACGTCCTTGACCAGGTGCCAGGTCTCGTCGTCGAGTTCCATCCGCACAAGCACGTAGCCGGGGAAGAACTTCCGCTCGGAACGGCGCTTCTGTCCGTTCCGAATCTCGACCACCTCCTCGGTAGGCACGAGAATCTCGCCGAACTTGTCTTCGGCGCCGGCGCGCTCGATGCGCTCGGTCAAGGAGCGCTTGACCGTGCCCTCGAAACCGGAGAAAGCCTGCACCACGTACCAACGCATCGCCATGCCAGCCTAGATCCCCGTGATCGTTCGGAACAGCCCCGCGAGCACCATGTCCAGCAGCCAGAGGAAGATGCCGACGATGATGACGATGATGACCACGGTGACCGTGGTTTGCGTGGTCTCTGCCCGGCTGGGCCAGACGACCTTCCGCACCTCGGTGCGCGCGTCGCGGAAGAAGGCGACGGTCCGCTTGCCGAGAGCGGTCTGATAGAGGATGAACGCGACCAGCCCGAAGACGACGAGCAACGCGATCGTCCGGAGCAGCAACGATTGCTCGGCGAACGCGTAGAACGCGACGAGTCCCGCCAGCCCGAGTGCGCCTGCCGCGACGAACTTGATCGTGTCGGCACTACTCGTGGGTACTTCGGCCCTGCTAGCCATCGGATGGATGTTCCACTGCGCGGCCCGCTCTTCTGAACGGGTTCCGCGATGATCGACGAGAGAGAACCGGATTGGCAGGCCAGGAGGGAATCGAACCCCCAACCTGCGGTTTTGGAGACCGCCGCTCTGCCAATTGAGCTACTGGCCTAATCCGGATGATGCGATAAAACCTCTGAATAAACAGATGCCTGACCGTTACTACACGAAAAGCCCGCCACGAGTGGAGGGCCTGTCGCTCAGCGAACCCACGATTGTACGCTAATTCGATTCGATATAGGGACTGAAGGTTACAACAAAAACTACAGCTCGACTATCGGGATTATCCTACTCGATGATTTTCGCAACAACGCCAGCACCCACGGTGCGGCCACCTTCACGAATCGCAAATCGTAATCCGTCTTCCATCGCTATCGGATTGATCAGCTCGACCACGATTTTTACGTTATCACCCGGCATCACCATCTCGGTGCCTGAGGGCAACTCGACCGCGCCCGTCACATCCGTCGTCCTGAAGTAGAACTGCGGTCGGTAGTTGTTGAAAAATGGCGTATGTCGGCCACCTTCATCCTTACCCAATACGTAGATCTCTGCCTCGAACTTCTTGTGCGGCGTAATTGACTTGGGCTTGCACAGCACCTGACCACGCTCGATCTCCTCACGCTTGGTTCCACGCAGCAGGATGCCAACGTTGTCTCCCGCCTCTCCCTGATCCAGCAGCTTACGGAACATCTCGACACCCGTCACCGTTGTCTTGGTCGTGTCCTTGATGCCCACAATCTCGATCTCTTCTCCCACCTTGATAATGCCACGCTCAACACGGCCCGTCGCCACTGTTCCTCGACCTGAAATCGAGAACACATCTTCCACAGGCATCAAAAATGGCAGATCTATCGGACGATCCGGCATCGGTATATACGTATCCAGCGCCTCCACCAATCTGGCTATCGACGGACGACCTATCTCCGAGGTATCACCCTCGATCGCCTTCAGTGCCGAACCTGTGATGATTGGCGTGTCATCGCCGGGAAATTCGTAGCTGTCCAGCAGCTCTCGTACTTCCATCTCGACCAACTCCAGCAACTCGGCGTCATCCACCATATCTGCCTTGTTCAGGTACACCACGATGTACGGTACACCTACCTGACGTGCCAGCAATATATGCTCCCGTGTCTGAGGCATTGGACCATCTGCTGCCGAACACACCAGTATGGCACCATCCATCTGAGCCGCTCCCGTAATCATGTTTTTCACATAATCGGCGTGGCCCGGACAATCAACGTGCGCGTAGTGCCGGTTCACACTCTCGTATTCAACGTGCGCTGTGGCGATCGTTATGCCACGCGCTTTCTCTTCCGGTGCATTGTCGATCTGGTCGTATGCACTGGCCGATCCGCCGAATTCCTCGGCCTGACAGATTGTCAGCGCCGCTGTCAATGTCGTCTTGCCATGGTCCACGTGGCCTATGGTGCCAACGTTGACGTGGGGTTTGGTACGTTCGAATTTTTCCTTGGACATCAGGAGCTGCCTCTACCGGATTAAGTTGTTCTGTCGTCGACTTTGATAAACC
>ENA-ORXT01001982-ORXT01001982.1-marine-metagenome-genome-assembly--contig:-NODE-1982-length-25791-cov-17.303298_pt1 | contig 25791 bp, 15 predicted proteins | sample MGYA00237868_ERZ511482 | MGnify/ENA metagenome assembly ERZ511482
CAAGAGAAGTTGCTCTCCCAAATGACATTGCCGAGGGTGTCGGTAGAGAGTATGGTGGAATTGACAGTGTTACCATCATAGTAATTGAGACCGTGTACAATGATATTGGCTTGCTCACGGTGGGTGATGAACATAATTGCTTCTTCGCCTTGTGGAGAAGTGTATTGCCAAGAACTGTCGGTGACTGTGGTGAGGTCATCGCTTAAGATTAACCTTCTTGCTTTAATCAATGATTCTGATTCATTAATCACAGTAATCCCCATAACCTTTTGTTGGTTATAACAACTTAATGACTGTTGGCTTTTTGTTTCGCTTGCAACAGCATCATTTACAATAATATCCCAAGAATCAATATCGCCTCCCATTTTATTGATTTTAGTGATGGTGATTTTATTACCGTAGTCAGTTGCGAAACCTGTTCCTATTATCGTATAATAATCGTCAGCTTCCAAAGCTGAAGAGGTCATCCATCTATCTGTAAGTATAAAAAAACGCTCCTGTCCATAAAGCATATGATTATAGAGAAAGGCAACAGATAATATCAAAAATATTTTTTTCATAACTTTAAAAATTATCCGACCACCACGAAAGTGACGGTCGGAAAGTGAAATAAAATATTATTTGGAAAGGATGAATTTTTCTGTTTTTACAGTTTTTGAACTATTACTAATCGTACAGAAATACTGCCCTGCAGGAAGTTTATCGGTGATTATCACCAATTCATCTTGCGGATAGTTGAGCTTCTCCTGATGTACTACTTGACCATTTATATTGGTGATAGTCAATAGAGAGGCTTCAGAAGATTCTATAATAGCATACTCCACAATTAGATATTCATCAGCCGGATTAGGATAAATGAGTAGCTTACCCTCACTCACCTCCGGTGTTTCCACCGATACTATCGGGTCATCTTCCTGACAGCCTTCTTCTAAGCAGCCGTACTCGTCGAGTTTGAGAACGAAGCCAGTTTGAATGTACTCGGGATAGACATCACCGGGATTTATTTGCAACTCTCCTGTGCAGATAAAGCCTCCATCAGAAGTGACAGAGACTCCTTTGATATAAAACTCTGAATATTGGTTGGGAGTATTTATAAGCTCGGGCGGACGAACACGCCTTGCCCAGATGACTTCTGCATTTTGATTAATCTTGATAATCTGGTCGTAGCTTGTCAAAGCAAAATTATCATCCGGTAGTCTAATCATTTGATCCATTAGATAAACTACTTCTTCTGTTCCCCAGAGTTCTATTTCTTCTGCTATATTTTTTTCCCATATTTTATGACCATTAGAGTTGATTTTAGCAAACCATATGGTAGCGTTAGGATTTGTATTATAATGGTCAAAAGTAGTACCATCAGAAGTCCGGACACGATTATCTGCCCAAGCACACAGATAGTTGCCATCATCGGTCGGTTGTAGTAGAATATGCGGGGAAGTGTAAGGCTCGCCTACACCGCCGGGACGAATACGCCACTCTTGTACGCCCAAGCTATCCGTCTTGATTATCGTACCAATATCCAACTCGCCTACGATACCGCCTTCGGCAAAGCCGCGACGCTCATTATTGGTGAAAATATAACCGCCATCATGTGCAGCATGAATGTGACGCGGCTCCATCCAACAGTAAGTGCCGCCACAGGAGAAGTTGCTCTCCCAAATGACATTGCCGAGGGTGTCGGTGGAGACGAGGGTGGAATTGACGGTGTTGTTATCAGAGTAATGAACACCATGTAATATTTTATTGGGGTCTTGGTAACAAGTTGCGAACATATCAGATTGCTCTTCTTGTGGAGGTTGATAAGTCCACATACTATCTACTATTTCAGAGAAATCATCATTAAATATTAATCTTTTTGATTTTACAATATTGTCATTAGTAATTATTGTAAGTCCCATTATTCTTTTGCCAAACTTCAAATCACTTAAACATTGTTGAGTACCTATGTCACTAACGACTGTGCCAGAGATATTAATTTGCCAAGATTCAATTAATTCGCCCGTTTTGCTTAATTCGTTAAATTGAATATTATTGAGGTTTGAATTATTGAGTCCTGTTCCAACAACAATATATTTGTCATCATACTCAACGGGAGCTATGGTTGTCCAACCTTCTACAAAGGTAAAGAAGCGTTCTTGAGCATATAATGTGTTAGTAATAGCAAATAGAAATATTATTATTTTACTTAGAAATTTCATCACAAAGAAAATTAAAAACCCGACTGCCCATCATTGGGCAGCCGGAAGTGAATAAATTATTTTACTAAAATAAACTTATTGGTCTTTATGATATTATTGTCATTTCTTAACGTACAAAAGTACTGCCCTTGTGGGAATTGTTGAGCAATAATCACTAATTCGTCCTGCTGATACGATAATTTTTCCTCATAAATCTGTTTACCTGAAAGGTCGGTAATAGTTATGAATAAATCAGTATTGTCGGACTCCGTTACGGCGTATTCTATAATGACATACTCATCTGCGGGATTTGGATAGATGAGTAGTTTATTCTCATTAATAATTTCATCCTCATATTGTATTATTCTAAGTTGAGTTTCAACTTCAGCCGGAAAATAAACAGGCTCTTTATATGTATCAACCCCATTCAATCTCAACAAGGCATTAGCCTCTCCCGCTGTGATATTAGCATGTTCAGTATAGCTTTGCAATGCTTCTATATCACCTTCAGATAAGGCAAGCAGATTTTTATTTTCTGTTTCCCATACTTGCATTAAACTTCTAAAACTCACATAATCTGTATGCGCCTGTATTTCTTCTTCGGAAAGCTCCATATTTCCGATTGCAGTTAGTACGGTTTCGGCTTGTTCCACTTCTCCAAGCACATCATACGCTTCTGCCAAGCGATACTCATATTGAATATCTCCAGTATTTGCAAGAAAATCTATCATATCAGCCGTGCGATCTATGGTGTCGGATGCAAGTAACTGCACTGCCTGATTGATAGCGAGGTTGCGCTCACGTTTGTAAGTGCTGATGTCCAATTCCATCTGTTCTTTTGCTGAAATTACTGTCAAACCCTGGTTGATTTGGTTTCGCATAAAAAGCGGTAGTTGATTAATTCGATTGTCAAGATTTTCCTGAATAGTCGCAGATTTAGCAGCTTGTGGGTGTTGGCGTAGTACATTGCGTATCATACCTTTACTCCATCCTGTTTCCTTCTTACTAACTGCTTCGAGTATTTCATCAGACGTGAAGGGTTTTTGCTGCATAATCTTGACATAAGCTCTAAAACTTCTGCGCGGTTGAGGGGAATTGACTGCCGCCAACAGCAAAGGCGTATTCCCGTTATCCGTTAGTGTTTGTAAAGTGCCAAACGTCGTTTGTATCAGATTGTTTTTGATGTTTTTGATACCACCAAATATTATAATGCCATCATTAATATCAATTCCATCGCTATCTGACAATAAATCAGGGCAAGTGGTATTCATATTAAGCGTAACACCAGAATTTGTCACACTCACCCCATTACTCACTAATGTAGGCTGCACCCGTGCCTCATTAGCAGGATTATGATGATTATAAGTCATCTGTACTGCACCAGGGAGGTTTATGATATGTTTGATAAGTGCATAATTCGGGTCCATAGGGTCATCTAAAGTAAAGAGATTCGCAGGTAAATCTTGTATCGGCTTGATGCCATTGATAGTAGCTGCAGTAAGGTTAGGATTCACTTCCGGCGATACGAAAATATCCACTCTGCCATCAGTGAAGTCATTGCAACGGAATTCCAATCCAACGTCACCAAGTAGTGGATCTATACCTCTATTCTGCGCAATCGCCTCGCATCCGACATTAAAGTTGGTAAAGTCATTGCGATAAATCTGCTCACCACCTCCGTGATTATTTCTGACGACTATCCCTGCGGTTTCATCACCGGATGTGGGGCTTCCTAACTGATACTCGGATGTGAGGTCGTTATTTTGTACGGTATATCCCCTGCATTTGTCGAGATGTACGCCGTAGGAGGGTACCACGTTCCAGTCGGGGTCACCATTGGGAAGCTGAGGGATGTTTTGCCGTTTGACATTAAAATTATTACCCTCAATGGCAAGTGTGCTGATGGAATGTGCGTGTATGCCGTGCCAAGTATCAAATTCGGCGTTTCTGACGGTAATGCCATAAGATTTGAGACTACTGGAACTTATGCCGTACCCAAGATTGATAAATCGGGCAGGTATCCCTCCGGTGCAAGAGAAAGGGGGTGGAAACGATATAACATTACCACAATCTTCGTTGACAGTGTAAGCAGTATGCAAGGACTGTATGCCTACTTTTTCGGAGGGATTATCGGCATCAATAGGGAGTCCGGGGCTTTCCTCTGTTCGGGCATCTTCAAAGGTACAGCCTTTGAAATTGATACCATTGACCGCCCACATCGTCACATTGGGTTTGATTGTCGGGAAGCGATATTGGTCGTCAATTGATAGCGTACAAAGCCTAAAGTAAGAGACATTATTGATGATTCCGCTTGCATTCGTATTTCGATACTTCAGCATTTGTATATCGCGCTTATTGTTTAGGAATTGCGTATTGGTTGCTTCAATCATTCCGCCCATCGTGCCATCGGCATACCATGAGGGTGAGTAGGCGCGAGTAGAGATGGCGTCATGGGCATGTTCAATCGTAGCATTGACCAATTGTACCCTGCCTTGATTGCTGGTGTTTTGTGGCAGATCGGCATTACCTTGCACATATATACCTTGCCAAGTGTTGTCACAAGCCGCCGTAATAGTACCGCCAATAACACGCAGTTGAGACCCCGGCTCTACCTCAATCCGTGTATCGGGTGACATAAAGAGCGTTGTATTGATGGTCAATGTCGCTCCATTGCTGACGATGATATTATTATGAGCATACATAGCAGGTCCGGCAGCCCAAGTCTGGTCGGTAGTGACGAGAATCTCCGGACTTGTAGGCAGTGCCGACGAGAATATACCGCGTCCGTGCGTAGCGGCATAGATGCGGTTTTCGCAATGGTTGATTTCGAGGTCAAGGACGATGGCGGGCGGCATTCCCATGTTGAAACATTCCCATGTAGGAGATGCAGCATTGGGGTCGTATCTGTACACACCTACATCCGTACCTGCGTACATGACGCCGGACATGTCTTCGCGGATGAGGGTGTTGATGGGGAGTGGGGGGAGTCCGGTGGAGATGTCGGTTTCGAGGTAGGTTATCTCGTCAGGTTGTCGGACGAGTTCAACGATACGCCTCATACCATTGTCACATTGAGCATTAATATCTCCCGGAAAGAAACTATTTAACCCGCACCATAATTTATCGGGATTTAATGGGTCAATGAGGATGGTTCTTGTAACATAATTTGCTGCAAAACCTGACTCCTGACCATTATTAGTATTCCTCACTATATTATCATCTATTCTATCCCAGTTCTGTCCACCGTTGTCGGATCTGTAAAGCCTCTTATTGTCATCATTTTTTGATAGATATATAATATCAGGTTGGGATGGAGATAGTTCGAAAGTAGCTATTTTGCCTTCACATCTTGAGAATTCACGGTAGAAATTTCGTGTGATAGAGGAAGGAGATGTATTTCTATTTAAAGATTGAAACAACCAGCCTTTTTTTACATATATTTTTTCACCATCAAAGGGGTGTTGGCATAGTTTGAAATTGTCAAATTTTTTGAGAGATTCTACGCTTGGCATAACACCGTCACATGACTTATTACAACCAGAAGTCAAATCTCCGGGTTCACACTGTCTAATAACCTCTGATCCTCCACCTGAATATCTTAAGTATTGATTAGCTCTCCAGAAATATCTGTTCGGATTTGCCCAGTCAAAAAGAGATGCACCGCCGTCGCTGCCGTCAATATGCCCCCAAGTAGTTCTTACAGTAGGGTCTGGTCCGATTAATCCGGCATCCATAGTTCCATTATCTTGAGCACCTCCAAATAAACTTCTCTGAGAATTGGGAGCTACATCCATATCAAAAAACTCTGTAATGCAGAGTTCATTGACTACCATGCCTGTCGTTTGGTCGGTTGTAATTATTTCATGCCCATTCATATTTGTCCAGTTATTAGAATTGCTCTGAATCAGCCCCGTCATAGTATAGCTTATTCCGCCATCCGTACCAATTAACAGGTGGTCATCTGCACCATCTGGAGAAGATGCAACCACTTGTATAGCACGAGTATCGTCATGTACTGTTCCATTTAGATAATCTCCAAAGTCATCGGTCGGCGTCAAATTTGTATAATTGGTGATTAACACATCAAAGCGTTTGATGTGAACACCTCCAACGTAAAAAATAGTCGGGTTAACTTGGCTTACTTCAAATGCGGGAAAACTCTTGCTAGGGCTGCCGACGTTCTGGGATACCATATCTAAATTACGTAGGAACTCCCATTCCCAGTTTCCCGTAGAGTCGTCTTTTACAAGTTTATATGCAATAAATATATTATCACAAGTCGAATGAAATAGTACAAATAAAGTGTTTGGTGCGGCGGCAGAGGTAGCCAAATAAGCTCTTTTACCGTCGAGATTAATTTTACAAGGATTACTTGGGTCATCAGCAGGTAACGGTAAATTATTAAACGAATTGTCTGCCCCTGTTTCAGAATACCTAATCACAAGTGACGTAGAATTGTCATCTGCATAAGGTTCAGCCAAACTAAAAACAGCACCATAACCAGCGCCAGTCTCATCATCCACGACTTTAACTTCTACATAGTCCCATGCACTGGAACCATTAGTATTATTAGGGTCTGTATCTTGAATTTCATCTACAATATCTTGAGTTTCATCTACGATATTCCAAGTATCCCCAAAATCTGTAGACCTATGAATTGCTCTGTTAGCCGCAGCATATACTATTTGAGAATTTTTGGGGTCTATCTCCAAATCATATACCACCTGCCCAAAGGCAGGATCCCAGCTTAAGGGCATTGTAAAATCATCACCACCATTGGTTGATTTCAAAACCCCGAAACCGTATGCTTTTCCTGCACGTCTCCTAAATCCGGTAGCGACTAGTATTTCATTGGTATCAGTAGGATGTCCTACAATATCCGGTACGCCTATACCGGGCATACGTAAGTCGTCTGTCAAACATATCCAATTGTCACCGCCATTGGTAGTTTTCCAAAGCCCACCTGCTCCTGAACCTGCATAAACTGTATTCGGAAATTGACTGGGATGACTATACACACTGAATACTATTCCTGAACGTTGGTGATTCCCATTATAGTAAAACGGACCTTCCAACTCCCACTCACCATTTACAGCACAACACTCCACCGCAGGAGGCGCAATTTGCCCATTAGGTGGTGCCGCAGTCGGATCGGGTAAATTACTCAATTCAGCCATCGTATTTAGGTAAGTAGAAAATTCATAATTTTCATCCACGCGAGACACCCAAAAGTCTGACCATCTGCCAAAATCCTTTTGGTATCTTTCGGTCACAGCAGTAGCGGTGTCAAGATAACCTTCGTTGAGGGCAATAATCTGGTCGTAAGGAATGTCGAGCGTGTACGTGTGTGAAAGTATGCCGGCTTCGGTGTCATTTACACTTTCTTGCGCCGACATAGATAGTGCGTGTAGAAAACACATTAAAATTAAAACAATGTAATGGGGGGGGTAATGCGAAGAATGTTAATTTTCATAGTTAAAAACATTTTTGCGGTAGCGGTTTAGGGATGAAAAGATAATAAACGTTACATCTTCACGCCGTTATTTTTTCTTTACACGAGCCAAATTTGACGCGAATAACGGGTTATTTAAGGAGAATTTGGTGAAGTGTAAAGGAAAAAGAACAAGTCAAGATGTAGTGTTTATTATTTTTTCATCCCTTAGTGAAAGAAAATAAATGTTTTAAAAAATAGCATTTTAAAAATTCTGAATTGCCGTTGTTTTTATTTAAAATAAAAATATAATTCTGTTTAAATTCGTTTTTCATCTCCTACGCGAAATGTGAATGGTTATGAGAAATATAATGGAAAAGGCTTCAAATATTATTTTGAATTTGAATGATGCAAATATTTACCAACAAAAAGCGCGAAACCTATCGTCATATAAAACTGTCCGGCGATGTTAATTAGTACGGATAAAGATTTTGCAGCTGCGCTTAGAGGAACAATGTCTCCATATCCAACGGTCATTAAGCTAATAAAACTGAAATAATAAAAATCATAATCGCTTATTCTAGAGGCAAATAAAACAGATCCTGGTCTGGCATCTTCCAAAATCTCAAATGCTACGCCACCGATAAGCCCCAATAGTACGAATCCTGCCATAGCACCAAATATTATGCTTACATCAATTTTTTTTGAATCAATACAATTCCGAATTAGAATGAATGTTAGAATAATGAATAAAATAAATGAGGCAATCATTCTGAAATAAGAAATCTCAATTCTGGTAGGTACAAAAAACTCAATCCATACTGATATTAAGGTCAGAGAACCTAATATAATGGTCAATAACTTGGGAATTTTCAGCTCCGCTATTGCAAATCCAGCGAATACTATCAAAGTAAAACTTATCAGGCTAATAATGGTATGGGGGATACCGATAAGCATAGATGTCAAAGGTGCAAGCACTAAAGCGATTAATGCAAAAAATATCAATTGAAATTTGTATTTTCTTACTCGTTTCATTTAAGCGTTTATTCCGGCATATGAAATCCCTGTAAGTCGGTGCATGTCATGGTCAAAAGTACTCAAATCATTTGTGTTAAATTTTGAGACAGCATCGTGACCGCAAGCTCTTGCGATGACTTTGATTAAATCATTGGTCGCTAAGAAGAAATTCTTTAATTGCTTTGCAGAAGATTCAACGATTAATCGACTTCGTAGGTCTTCTTTTTGGGTAGCGATACCGACCGGACAGTAGTTGCTGCCACATGCTCGCATGCCTAAGCAACCGATGGCTTGTATAGCTGAATTGGCAATCGCAATAGCATCTGCGCCGAGCATCATGGCTTTGGCAAAGTCTTCGGCAACGCGCAACCCGCCTGTAATGATGAGCGTAATGCCGGTTGCACCGACTTTGTCCAGGTGCTTTCTGGCTCTTGCCAACGCCGGGATCGTAGGGATATTGATATTGTCCCTAAGTATCGTAGGCGCAGAACCTGTACCGCCGCCGCGACCATCAAGAATGATATAATCCACACCAACTGCCAATGCAAAATCAATGTCGTTTTCAATATGACTTGCTGCAATTTTAAATCCCACCGGGATGCCTCCGGTACGTTCTCTTACTTCATTGGCTACTTTTTTGAAATCCTCCACCGTCACTAAATCGGGAAAGGTAGCCGGCGAAACAGCCGTTTCTCCTTCCTCTAATCCGCGAATTTCCGCGATTTCTTCGTTTACTTTATTGCCTGGCAGATGCCCGCCCGTTCCTGTCTTTGCGCCTTGTCCCCCTTTGAAATGAAAGGCTTGTACCTTTTCTACTTTTTCCCACGAGAAGCCAAATTTGGCAGAAGCCAATTCATAAAAATATTTGGAATTATTTTCTTGTTCTTCCGGCAACATGCCGCCTTCACCGCTACAAATTCCTGTTCCGGAAAGCTCTGCCCCCATCGACAAAGCAATTTTCGCTTCTTTGGATAATGCCCCAAAACTCATGTCAGATACAAATAAGGGAATGTCAATTACCAATGGTTTTTTGGCATTTGGACCAATCACGACTTTTGTCGCCACCTCATCGTCATCCATCAAGGGTCGAGTAGCTAATTGCGCCGGAAGAAACTGGATATTTTCCCATTTTGGCAAAGTATTTCTATCCACGCCCATCGCTGCCGACGGTCCGTGATGACCATGTTTTTCCAAGCCATTTTTCGATAGTCCCTTTATATATGAATTGTAGGGTTCTGTGTCCTGCGGATTGGTATCGGCATATTGTCCCAAGTATTCGTCTCGGTTAAATGGTTGCGGATGCTCTTTGAGGTAGCTATCAATTTCATCTTCATCAATAAAGACAGTATCTCCTTCAATGGTTGTTGAAAATTTATGTAAGGCTTCAGAATTGTCGTACTCGCTCACTCCCGTATCAACCCTATAATCCCAGCCATGAAGTCCACAAATTAAATTTTCGCCTTCAACAAAACCGTCTGACATCAATGCCCCTCGATGCAAACATCTTCCATAAAGGACGGAAATATCATCGTCGTATTTAATAATTACCAAATCCAATCCGTTCACCATTTTATGCGCAGGTGTTCTGTCTTCAAGCTCTGAGGTCAAACAAAGTTCGTATTTATTCACGTATTATTTTTTTTCTTTCACTAAATGAGTATCAGGAACAAAATAAATGTATATTCTCGACTTGTTCTTTTTCCTTTATATTAGACTTTATTCCAAAATATTTCTAAATAAAGTCTTTTGTATAGAGTAAATAATCTTTTTCCACTACTCTGCGTTGCCTGAAAATTCACTATGCTAAGGCATAGCTCAATTTCAGCCGCCTTGATTAGTGAAAAAATCTTTATTTCCTCTTTCATCCAAACTATTTTAGAATAAAGTCTATTTCACCAAATTTTCCTTAAATACAGTGAGTATTCGCGTCAAATTTGGTTCGTCTAAAGAAAAAATAACGACGCAAAGAATGTACATTTATTTAATTCCTGATACTGAATGTGCAATGTAGAAAAATATTAATATTTTTTTTAAGAATTTCGCTATAAATGTTCTTAAATTGTCCGTATCGTTACAGACGAGAAGTTTTTCTTTAGTTTAAGATATTTTTATCTTAAACTATATAAAATGCTGTTTTTTAATAAAATATAAAACGCTGTCGGCTGATATTTTGTAAATGTCCGACGACTTGTACTGCCACCAAAACTATTATTCAAGAACAGATTTTAGCACTTTTTAATAAATAAATAATTATTAAATATTATTCCCGTAGAATGTGAAGTTGAACCAAAAATAAACGATAACTTGCTGATTATAAACATGTAAGATTTTTAAAATCTTATAGGTTTGGAGCAAAAAACTCACATCAAACATCAAAAATTTTCCATTGGATTTGTCAAAGAACCATTACCTTTAACGAAATCAAAAGAGAAAAAGAAATTAAAATGAGTGTACCACAAATCGGTGGCAACGGCAATCCAAAACTACAAATCAAACCGTCTTTCTGAAATAAATTCAGGAAGACGGTTCATTTTTGGTTTTTTATTTTCTTTCACTAAGCCTATTTTTGTCCCACTACTTATCTACCGATTTGTGATACACTCATTTTTATTCAAAAATAAGGAAAAAATGGGAGAATTACGAATACATAAAACGATTTTATAACGCTATTTTAGGAAGGGATAGCAGATACAAATAAAAGGTCATCGAAATCCGATGACCTTTTGTTATTTTTGCAAAACTTATGCGCTTGTAAAGCCGTTATCAATTATCAACTTTCAATTCTCCATTAACATTTCTATGGAAAAAAAATCAAAAATATACATCGCCGGACATCGCGGTATGGTCGGTTCTGCCATTCGACGCAAGTTGGAGGTGGAGGGTTATACCAATTTCGTAGTACGCACCTCACGCGAATTGGATTTAAGAAACCAACAAGCCGTCAACGATTTTTTCGTACAAGAAAAACCCGAATACGTCTTTTTGGCGGCTGCCAAAGTTGGCGGTATATTGGCAAATAATACACAACGCGGCGCATTTATTTATGAAAATTTGATGATACAAAACAACGTCATACATGCCGCTTATGTCAATGAAGTCAAAAAACTCATGTTCTTGGGTTCGTCGTGTATTTACCCCAAATTTGCCGACCAACCCCTCCGCGAAGACTCCCTCCTCACCGGCACACTCGAACCCACCAACGAACCTTACGCCATCGCCAAAATAGCGGGCATTAAAATGTGCGATGCCTACCGCGACCAATACGGCTGCAATTTCATCTCCGTCATGCCCACCAATCTTTACGGTCCGAATGATAATTACGACCTTAAAAACTCGCACGTATTGCCAGCCTTACTCCGCAAATTTCACGAAGCAAAAGCCAGTAATACGCCACAAGTCGTCATGTGGGGAACGGGTACACCCAAGCGCGAATTTCTCCACGTCGATGACCTCGCCGACGCTTGTTATCACCTCATGCTACATTACAACGAAGCCGAAACCATCAATATCGGCACAGGCGAAGACATTGCCATAAAAGACCTCGCATTGATGATAAAAAATATCGTCGGCTACGAAGGCGACATACAAAATGACCTCACGAAGCCAGACGGTACGCCACGTAAGTTGTTGGATGTTAGTAAATTAGCGTCTAAAGGTTGGAAGGCGAAGATCGACTTGGAAGCTGGGGTGCGGCGTGTGTATGGAGAGGTGAAAGAAAATTTTTAATTTAGTAACAAGTGCCGAGTCACGAGTAAAACAACCCGAAACTCGCTAACTCGCAACCCGAAACGCACAATATGAGTACGACCACCTACAACATAAGCCTCCCTCAATTTGAGGGACCATTCGACTTGCTGCTGTTCTTTATCGAACGCGACGAGTTGGACATATACAATATTCCGATTGCCAAACTGACGGATGATTTTTTGGAGTACATTCGTCAGATGGAAGAGATGAATATTGATTTGGCGAGTGAGTTCATATTGGTGGCGGCTACCTTGATGCGGATAAAGGCGAAGCTCCTCATACCGCGAAAAGAACTCGACGAAGAAGGCAACGAAGTAGATCCGCGCGAAGAACTCGTCCGCCGACTGCTGGAGTACAAACGCTACAAAAGCGTACTTGACGATATGCGGAAGCTGGAGGAGCTACGCGCCGGCAGAGAAGGACGTGGCAACATCAGCAAAGAACTACGAGGCATCGCTACGAAGGCATTGGTAGATGCAGAGTTGGAGTCGCTCACGATGTTCAAATTGCTAAAAACATTTGAAAAAATACTTACACGATTTGAGTATGAAAATCGGGAGATGATACATAAGGTCGTCAAGTATAATTACACCATTCAAGAAGAGCGCGAAAAGATTTTGACTGATGTCAGAAAGCGCGAAAAATCTGATTTTCATTATATCTTCCACGAAAAAAGATGCGACAATCGAATGCACGCCATTTTTATTTTCTTAGCTTTATTAGAACTATTGCAATCTCAAGATGTCGGTATTATTTGGGGTGAAGGCATCAATAATTTTTGGATAACGGGGGAAGGGGCAAGTTGACGAATCGACGGGTTGACGGGTTGACGGGTTGACGAATTGACGAATTGACGAATTGACGGGTTGACGAATTGACGAATTGACGAATTGACGAATTGACGGGTTGACGAGTTGACGAATTGACGAATTGACGAATTGACGAATTGACGAATTGACGGGTTTTCGCTACGCGAAACCACGAAACGACAACACCACGAAACCACAACACGACAATACCAAGAAATATTTTTACAATCACATCTAACCAACTCTCCCAACATTTTGTTACCTTGTTGAAATGATTAACTATCTTCTATTTAAAACGAATCACGAGTCAACGAATCACGAATAACGAAGATGCTGCAAGACCAACAAGTACACGAAGAAACCCTAACAACAGAGGAGCAAGACATGCTTAATTCGGTGCGATTTAGCCGAGTTATCTTGCCCATGCTATTGGGTCTGAGCGTGGTGGGCTACATGATGTGGCGATCATTTCAAAAAGAAGACTTACCGGAATTAAATTGGACTTTGGGAACGGCGGTACTGTTGGCGTTTACCGTATTTCTATTGGGTTTGCGGCACATGGCGTATGCCCTGCGCTTGCGCGTATTGACCGAAGGCGAATTTACGTGGCGCAAATGTATTGAACTTATTTTTATTTGGGAATTTAGCTCCGCCATCACGCCTACGAGTGTGGGCGGTTCGGGTGTCGCGCTATTTGTATTGTCGCAAGAAAAATTGGTCACTGGAAAAATCGCTGCTATTGTTTTTTATACCGTTATTCTGGACACCGCTTTTTTTGTCATTGGCTTGCCTATACTGCTCTTACTCTTGGGTTTACCGATGATTTTTCCCGAAGGCGAAGCGGGCGGTTCGAGCGTTATCACCAATTCATTTTTCATTTCTTACGGACTGATGATGACCTATGGTTCGCTGTTTTTTTACGGGATTATTATTCGTCCCGACAAAATTCGTAGCCTACTCGGTTGGCTTACTTCATGGAGATTTACCAAGCGATTTCGCCGCCGCGCTATAAAAATGGCAAGTGATATGATAGCAACCTCCAGAGAAATTCGTACCAAACCATTTTTGTACCACGCTACCGCTTTCGGCGCAACGGCAGCTGCATGGAGCATTCGTTTTGGTTTGGTCATGGTGCTAATGCTTGCCTTTATTCCGGCAGTCCGCGAAGGTCTCGGATGGGCGCAACAAACCCTGCTCTATGGTCGGCTCAAAGCCATGTATGTCGTACTCGCACTCAGTCCTACCCCCGGTGGCACGGGTATTGCAGAAGCGGCTTTTGGTCCATTTTTGAGAGATTTTATTGTAGATTCCAATGGAAAGTACGCCGCAGGAATGGCAGTCTTGATTGCTTTTATATGGCGTCTATTGACCTATTATTTTTATATATTAGCAGGAACAATCGCCGTACCCAACTGGATTCGCGGCGTAGTCAACGAACGGATAAGGAAACGGAAAAGTAATGATTAAGGGTAGGGTGTGTAATCATTAATTAGAACGAGTAGTCGAAATCAAAAAATCAAACCATATATTTGTTGGGATTGTCCAATGGAAAAAGTTCCATTGAAGGTTCTGCTGAAATAAGGGAAGAGGAAGAAAATAATCTACCCCAAATGAAGAAGTTATTTTTTTCATATGTTTGGCTAAATTTGACGCACATAGCCGAGCTACGTAAGGAAAATTTAGTGAAACATATGAGAAAAAGAACGATTCAAGCGGGTAGATTATTTTTTTCGTCTTCCCTTATTACATTCCCTTGAATTTCAACACCTTTGTAACTCACTGACTGTCAAAGTAGCCAACATCAGACGGGTAGCCCAAATTTTGCAACGTAAAACTCGAATAAACTCCTATCTTTTCAGGAAGGAGGGGGAGGTATGAGGTTGTCTGTTAAAAAACATCCAAAATCTCAAAAAACACGTATAATTGCTTAGTCTTAATATCGTTAACCGTTAATCATTATCTATTAATAAAATTATGCAATTCAAAAATTTACTAATCGCTGTACTATGTCTATGCTACGTAGCAAACACCGATGCCCAACAAACCAACTGCTTGATGACTACTGCTCCTGCGATTGCAGTTCCGGCTGATACGGAATTATGTGTGGGAGAAATGTTCACTGCAAGCACTGCCGTAGCTGCTACGGGCTTGCCCAATACAGAGTACCTCGTCACCGACCAAAACCAAATAGCAGGTGACGGCGGACCGCTGATTTTGGGTGCAGATGCCGACGGTGTTTTTAGTCCAACGGATTTTGGATTGACCGCTGGAGATGAATTTTGCGTCACTGCGGTGGCTTACGATTTAGAGCAAGTACAGACCGTTTTGGAAGGACTTTTGACGGGAAGTGCTGCGCCTTTAGGCTCTTGCTGCGGTTTGGTGGATTTTGTAATTCCGCAATTCTGCATCAATCTTGCGGCTATGGGCATTACTTCCGGCGAAGACATTACGACGCTCAATGATATATTTACCCTTGTCGGCGAGTTTAGTGCTGCGACCACCACTTTCTCTGCACAAAGTTTTCTCGACCAACTCAATCTTCTCAATACTACCGCCTCTACCCTGCCTGCAACTTGCGGTACTGACGGCTTGCCACTCTGCTATGCTATTGACTTGAATGTACAGGCTTGTTTCACGGTCACAGGCACGGGTACACTCAATGCAAACGCAGGACCGGACACCACAATCTGCGATGGCGAACCCATCACGCTCACCGCTACGGGCGGTACGAGCTACATCTGGAGTAATGGAGAAAATACCCCCGAAATAACAATAAGCCCCTCATCAGCAGAGACTTACAGCGTTACGGTAGCGAATGTTTGTGCGTCTGGTACGGATGAAGTCACGGTATCGGTACTCCCTACGCCCGACCCGAGCATCGCCATTGGCAGCAACGGTAACTTGATTGCACAGCCCGCCGGACAGATATATCAATGGCACTTCAATGGCATGGAAATTCCGGGAGCTACCGCCCCAAATCATACTCCACTAAGCACTGGAGATTACACCGTAGAAGTCACAAATGCGGATGGATGTTCGGCTATTTCCGTAGCGATTCCTTACGTTATTGTTGGCACAGGAAATATCGAAGGCGTCGAAAAATTCGAGGTTTTTCCCAATCCATTCAACGATTTTATTGATATTAATTTAAAAAATCATAATTTAGAAACTTTTTATGCAAAAATTGTCGATATTAGAGGCGAAAAGCTATTTGAAAAAAAAATTCGTTCAACGGGAAGCCATATTACTCGTATAAATGTAGCCGATTTACCGAAGGGTATTTATTTCATTCAATTATCAAACGATAATGGGCAAATAATTAAAAAATTAGCAAAATAATCTGTAATTTTCGACATCGTAGGTCGGCTATGTGCGTCAAATTTAGCAAAACATATAAAAAAATAACGGCTTCATTTAGAGTAGATCATTTTCTTCCTCTTCCCTGTACTAAATAAAAACCCCGATGCGAAGCACATCGGGGAAAAACTCTTCCACAAAAGTGGAAGAGAAAAAAAAAGAAGACAAATATAGGAAATTATTTAAGAACAAAAACAAAAACTGCGTGAAAAAATACCGAGCTATCTTACTACTAATATGTGTTATTTCTACGGAAATGATAGCAACGCATATTGTCGGTGGCGAAATGAATTACCAATGCCTCGGTGACGACCAATACCAAATCACCTTACAAGTATTCCGCGATTGCGAAACGGGCGTTCCCTACTTCGATCAACCCGCTTCGATAGGTGTTTTTGGTGCGGATAATGACCTCGTGTATGACCTCCGTGTGATGCCGATGGGCGATGATACGCTCAATCCGCAACTCCAAAATCCATGTCTCGTTATTCCCCCTTCGGTGTGCTATCATTCGACGATGTACGATACCATCGTGACGCTACCTTTCCGCGAAGGCGGCTACCAACTCGCCTACCAACGCTGCTGCCGTAATCAAAGCATTGTCAACATCGAACTACCGCTAGAGACGGGTGCTACGTATTACAGTTTTATATCAGAAGAAGCCCTACTCGGCTGCAATAATGGTGCGCGATTCAACGATTGGGCACCCTTTTATATTTGCGCCGGATTACCCTTTGAATTTGAACATTTTGCGGTCGATTCCGATGGCGATTCCATTGTTTATGAAATGTGTGCGCCCTTTCTCGGAGCAGACCCGACCTTCCCAATTCCACAACCACCCACCTCGCCGCCCTACGATTCCGTAGCCTGGATCAATCCGCCCTATAATACACTTGATATGCTCGGCGGCGTGCCGCTGACGATTGATAGCGAAACAGGTTTTTTGACGGCTACGCCGAATAATTTAGGGCAATATGTGGTCGGTATTTGTGCAAAAGAATATCGAAATAATACGCTAATTTCTACTACACGCCGCGATTTTCAATTCAATGTTGGGACTTGTGGTTTGGAAGTCGTTTCCTCTTTTTTCGCACCAGAATTACAATGCGACAACTCGTTTTTTGTTGAATTTGACAATCAAAGCGAAGGCTCAAACAACTATTTTTGGGACTTCGGCGACCCGACAACGAATGACGATACCTCCACCGAACTTAGCCCAAATTATACCTATACCGATACCGGAACTTACGAAGTAACCTTAACAGTCGGAAACGGTGCATCAGCCTGTACCGATACGTTTGCACGAGAAATCACGCTGCAATATCCGCCCGAAATCACGATTGAAGCCGAACCTCAAAGCATTCCGATTGGCGTAAGCAGTCAACTCAACATTACCCAAAATCCAAATTATACTTACGAATGGTCGCCTACTAATTCACTGAATTTCAGCGATATACCAAACCCCATCGCCACACCAACACAGACAACAACCTACACCGTAATCGTCACCAATCAAGAAGGTTGTATAAGCGAAGCGATGATTACGGTAGAAGTTTTACCACCCTTTTGCGGCGAACCCAATATCTTTGTTCCCAATGCTTTTACACCAAATAATGACGGTGAAAATGACAGCTTTCGAGTGCGTGCAAGTTCGCTCATTACAGATTTTTATTTTGCGATTTATGACCGTTGGGGAGAGCAGATTTTTGAGAGCGAAGATATAGCGGAAGGCTGGGATGGCACATTTAGGGGGCGCACACTGCCGCCCGATGTATATGGTTTTTATATGCAAATTCGCTGCGCGAATAATGAAGAATATTTTAAAAAGGGAAATGTAACTTTATTGCGGTAGATTAACGTAGCACGGTGCTTCCAGCCCGTGTCGCATTAGGACGCATGTATACGTGAAACACGGGCTGGAAGCGCCGTGCTACGTTTTATTTTAAATGAAAAAAATATTATACATATCATTTGTTTTAACTTTTTTTGCGATAAATGCTTGGTCACAAGACATACATTTTACGCAATTTTGGAATGTACCTTTATACCACAACCCGGCATTGACGGGTGTGTATAGCGGTGATATCAGAATGGCGGCAAACTACCGCAATCAATGGGCGAGTGTACCCGTACCTTACAGTACGTTTCATGGAAGTTTTGAACAAAAAATACCCATAAAACACTTGGGAAATAATGTACTTGGCGGAGGCATCCTTTTGAATCACGACCAAGCGGGCGATTCCAAATTGAGCCGTACAAATATCACGCTATCATCGGCTTATACGCATCAATTATCCGATAAACATTTTCTTTCTGGCGGACTGCAAGTCGGCATAGGGCAAAGTAGGTTCAAAACCGACGACCTCACATTCGACAACCAATTTAATGGAGATGTTTTTGACGGAAATTTGCCAACTAATGAAAATTTAACCAATAAAAATTTTATATTTGGCGATATAAACGCAGGTTTAAATTGGCATTATCAAATATCTCCAAAGAATATTAGTGTAGATGCAGGAATTGGCTTGGCACATATCAACAAACCGCGTCAGCATTTTTTTGAAAATGGAGATATACGACTGCCGCGTCGAATGTCCTTTTTTGCGAAAGCAAACATCCCAATCACACCAATTATCGACTTCCAACCCGCGATATTGATACAGCGACAAGGCGCGTACCGCGAAAATATATACGGCACAAATATCAAATATCATTTTAGCAAAAAAACAGGCAACGAAATGGGTGCGTACATAGGGGCGTGGCATCGCACAGGCGATGCACTCGCATTTTCGGCGGGTGTTGATTATCTTAATCTGAGGGTCGGCATCAGCTATGACATCAATATTTCCCTCTTCAATACCGCCACCAACGGTGCAGGAGGACCGGAAATTTCCGCCGTTTATACCATCACAAAAGTAAAATCATTGGAAGAATATAAATCTTGTCCCATATTTTAAGTAAAAGAAATTAAATAAAGTCTAATGGGGCAAGTTATTTATTTTCTTTTACTAAGGGCAAACGCACGAAAATATTTTGCTTCTAACGAGACATCAAATACGTTCAAAATATTCCATTAGGAACAAAATAAGTAGTGGGACAAAAATAGGCTTACAATTTTGACGTGGTTATTTTTTCGATATTTTTTTTACAAAAACCGCACATAGCCTACGTTACAGCCTGTCCCGTACTTGATTCGGGATAAGGATTTTTGTAGGGAAAAATAGCGGAAAAAGAAACCGTCAAAAAGTAAGGATATTTCTATCTCACTACTTATCGGTAGAAAAGCATCAAAAATGCGTTTCGAGTGCCTTTAGGTACTCAATACTTCATGTTTTAGTTCATATAGTTTATTTGGTTTGTAGAGTTTATAAGGTTCATTTGGTTTATACGGTTTGCAAAATTTATTGAGTTATATAGATATTTAGTTTTTTAAATAAAGTCTAATATAAAACAAATATTATATGGCTTTTATAAATGCTATAACCCGTGTGAACTCAATAAACTTTATAAGCTACATAAGCCTTTTACACTCAATAAACCACACTATGAAAAGAAAAGAATTTTTAAAGAATGCCATGCTGGTAGCCGCAGGAGCTACGGGCGTACTTGCTTGTGCGAGTGAACAAAAAGAAACCGAAAGCGGTGCATCAGGAGCTATCAGCAATAAGCAATATAACTGGCGGATGGTCACGACTTGGCCTCCTAAATTTCCAGTTTTGGGTGAGTCGGCGGAGTTGTTTGCGGAGTGGATGAAAGAGGCAACCGGCGGACGGGTGAACATAAAAGTCTATGGTGCGGGCGAGTTGGTGCCGGCATTGGAGACATTCGATGCGGTATCTTCGGGAACGGCAGATATGGGATCGGGTGCATCGTATTATTGGGCAGGAAAATCGCCTGCCGCACAGTTTTTTGCTGCCGTGCCTTTCGGTATGAACGCCCAACAGGTGAATTCGTGGATGCTTGCCGGTGAAGGCTACGACCTATGGCGAGAAGTGTACTCAAAATTTAATCTTGTACCATTTTTGGGTGGCAATACAGGTGTACAAATGGGCGGTTGGTTCAATAAAGAAATCAATACAGTGAACGACCTCAAAGGTCTGAAAATGAGGATTCCAGGACTCGCAGGCAAGGTACTTGAACGTGCCGGAGGCGCAGCGGTTCTGGTGGCAGGCGGTGAGATTTATACGAGTTTGGAGCGTGGCGTGATTGATGCGACGGAGTGGATTGGTCCTTATCACGACCAGAAAATGGGCTTTAGTAAAATTGCGAAATACTACTACACTCCGGGCTGGCATGAGCCGGGTACGCAGTTGGAAATGTTTATCAATAAAGAAACTTATGACGGACTTCCAGCCGACCTAAAAGCGATAATGAATGCCGTTTCGATGCGTGTACATGCGTGGGTACTCGCGGAATTTGACGCACAAAACGGAACTTATCTCGAAAAATTGATGGATGATGGCGTACAATTGCGTAGTTTTCCGAAGCCTGTATTAGAAGAATTGAGGGCGCAAACGAATGTCGCACTTCAGGAAATCGCAGATGCCGACCCTGTGAGTAAGAAGGTCTACACAAGTTACAAAAAATTCCAGAATAAAATCGCCAAATGGTCGCAACTGACCGAACAGGCGTATTATAACGATATTCAAAAGGTGGACAGTTCTTATTTGCAATAAGGTCAGCGGTTTATCAGTCCGCAGTTCGCCGTTTATATGCAAGGAAATTCACGTTAAAGCGGCAACCTGCAGACCGATAGACAGCGGACGCGTTATTGCGTAACGTCAGCTATCAACTCAAGAAACTCATCGGGTGCTTCAGCGTGTATCCAATGTCCGGCTTTGGGTATGGTTTTTAGCTCGGCTTTCGGAAAGAATTTTTGGAGATTGGGCAGGTCGGTGGGGGAGAGGTAGTCGGATTTGCCGCCATTGATGAAAAGTGTTTCGCCATCGTAGGTGTAGTCGCTTTCTATGGCGTCGAGAATGCGCCCGTAATTCGCATGAATGACAGGCAAATTCATTTTCCATTCGTACTGTCCGCTTTCTTTATTTCGGGTTAAATTCTTTAATAAAAATTGTCTGACAGCAATACTCTCAATTCGCGTAGCGAGTTGATTATCAGCTTGTTTTCTATTATTAATTTTGGATAAATCTAAACCGAGTAAAGCCTCAAAAATTGTCTGATGTCCGCCAACATACGCTTGCGGTCCGATGTCTACGACAATTAATTTTTCGACCATTTCGCCATAGTTCAGCGCGAATTGCATCGCCGTTTTTCCGCCCATCGAATGACCAATAATCGTGGCTTCGTAAATCCATTGCGATTCCATAAAATCGCGCAAATCTTCCGCGAGCACTTCATAATTAAATCCCTCGTGATGCGGCGAACGCCCGTGATTGCGTTGGTCGATGATGAATACAGTATGGTTTTCGGACAAGCGGCGCGCGGTGGTCTGCCAATTATCCAATGTACCAAACAGTCCATGTAAAATAATGATGGGCGAACCTTGTCCAAATTGTTTGTAGTTTAATTCCATCGTAACACAGACATTTCTGTCTGTTTTATATGTTTGTTCACAGACAAGAATATCGTCATTCGTCGGTACAAGTTGTCTGTTACGTTATAATTATTTTTTGATAAAAAACATTTCCATTCGACTGAATACCAATCAAATACATTCCCGCAGGTATGTCATTAATTTCGATAGAAGTCGTAAAGCTGCCGTTGGTATTTGTCTCAAAAAGTGGCTGAATGAGTTGCCCTTTCATATTATACAAATTGGCTTGTATATGTAGCGATTGATTGCTTGTTAATTCGATGTGAAGCGACTGCCCGGCAGCAAGCAGATTAGGATAGATATTCAATGCTTCCATGCCATCAATCTCTTGAACTCCAACTGCTTCATCTGTACTAAAACTTTCTCCTTCGGAGGGAAGGGCGCAAGTATTTCCTTGATTGAAAGGCACAATTCGCCAGTAATAAGTCGTATTTAGAAGAAGGTCTTCTATTTCAACGCTCGTCCCTTCTACGATTCCGCTTACAATGACAAACGCAGAGCTAAAATTGCTCAACCTGTTTACCTCATAAAAGTAGTGTGTGGCATTGGGTACATTTTCCCATGAAAGATGTACCGCATTTACCGGAACTTGCTCATTACCAATGGGGGCTACGAGTACGGGAGCATCTGTGATAAGTGCGTTTTGCGAGTTTTGATTATAGAGATAATCCGGTTTTTCATCAAGCAGATTGGCACGCATAGCTGCGGTTTGTTCGGGCGTAAAACGACGGGCATCGCATGTAAAATCAGCATAACTCATAATATTAGTCCCATCCGAACGAAAGTCAACGCTATCTGGGTCTTTTTGTAGTTGCATGCTTAAGGTATCAGAATTGCACTGCCAGCCTCCGGAAAGATAATCAGGTGGTGTATCGCAAAAACCATCTGCGGCTTCATAGCAATTGGTACGTGCCACATATTCGACTTGGGCGGTGTCAATAATGATGGTATCGGTATAAAAAACTGGCTTAAATGAGGTATAATTATAATAGACTTCTGTCGGTGTCGGCTGATCATAAACATAAGGATTTCCTTCCCAACCGAGAAAAGGGTGTTGTATAGAAAGATTGTGTCCAATCTCGTGTGCCCATGTATGCGTACCAATACCGATATTACTTCGTAGCAATGCGATGGAATTGGCAGAAGGGAGGTTGTAACCGCCTGAACCCGCCGCAACAGCAACGATATAACAATTAATAGTATTGGGAACATTATTGGTAATCATCATTTCGTAACCTGTCGCGATTTCGGTGTGGTTGAGCCATGCTGAATTGTTGAGGTATCTGAATTCACCTTCAATAAAAAATTGAATGTTGCTGGGCGCAAAATCCTCATTGAGTTCGCAAAAACTTTCCATGATATTCAGTATGGGGAAGTAACTTTCCCCTGCATCTGTGCCTAATATATGCAAAGTCAATGGAACATAAAGCGTTGTATCACTGCCTTTTGCATAAGTATTGGGCGTTTTTTGATATTTTTTCAACCAGTCGGATTTAAAGGGAGGAGTACCACAAGGAGCAATATCCTGTGCAAAGGAAAACGCACCAGTGAAAAGCACAAATGAACTGATGAGTATGAGCTTTGGTAGAAACATAATGTATTTATTAATTCGTAGATTCGTTAATTCGTTAATTCGTTATTCGTTAATTCGTTAATTCGTTAATTCGTTAATTCGTTAATTCGTTGATTCGTTGATTCGTTAATTCGTTAATTCGTTGATTCGTTAATTCGTTAATTCGTTTTACGGATAATGAATAACGAATAACGAATAACGGATAATGAATAACGAATAACGAATAACGAATAACGAATAACGAATCATCGGGTGACAAAAAAACGCTGATGCGCTGTGCCGTTTTCAGTCTGAATGGCAATGATGTACGCGCCTTGCGATAAATTTTGGGTATTGATGCTTGTTGAATTTGTGCCAGAATTAAATTGATGATTAAATTGTCGAACTAATTTACCTTGTGTATCGTAGAGTTTAATTTCTGTTTTGAGTGTTTTGGAAGTATTAATTTCCAACAAAATCTGCTCTGCGCCGCTACTCGGATTTGGATAGATATTGAGCGATTCGATACCTTTTATTTGTGTTACACCAACCAATTCACCTGTTTTGAAAGAGGTCCCTGCACCGTAATCGGTACAAGTGTAGGTTTCATTGAATGGGCGGACACGCCAGTGATAATTGAGATTTGGCAATAAATCTGACAATTCTAAGGAGTTGGTATTTACGATAGTACGTTGCACCACAAAACTCGGACTGAAACTCGCTATTCGGTTGATTTCCAACAAATAAGACGTAGCTCCCGGAACGGCATCCCAAGTCAAAGTAACGTTATTATTGACTGTCGTTTCGCCATTGATAGGATAGGTGAGGTTGGCTTGCCCATTGATATCGGCGGTATTTGGCGAGCCGCTGACAAAAGTACGGTCAGCAATATCGGCATTGATAACATCGTTTTGAATGGGACTGAATGTATGTGAAGGACAATTAAAAAAGTAACCCATAAAATTCGTCTCATCGGGGTCAACCGCAACACCGTCAGGGTCAACTGCGCCGCCAGTGTAGTTGCAGTCCGCTACACCAAAACCGAAGTTATAATCGGGCGGCGTGTCGCAAATTCTATCAGCTGCTACGGAGCAATTGCTACCATCGACGTACTCGACTTGTATACCATCGATGACCGTGGGCGTAGGTTGTGAGGAGTTATAGTTTTCATTTTCCCAACCAAAAAATGTATGCGCGAGGCTGAAAAAATGCCCCAATTCGTGCGAAAGTGCAAAGGATTGTCTATCCATCGTACATTTGTCAATAGCGACATAATCGCTCGCCGGGCTGTAAAATCCAAGTATTCCGGAGCAGCCTTGCACCCCTTCTGTGAAAACCTCGCTAACGAAAATATTAATCGTATTGGGAACTTTTAAACTGCTGGGATTCAGACTACCCGAACCAAGTATCAGGTAGTAATCAGTATCATAGATATAACGAAAGCCATTGCGAAGATAGAATTGCACGCCGATGCTTTCAAAATTTTCATTGAGGCGACAAAAGCCGTCCAAGGCTTGATCTTCACTAATCAAGCCCGAACCATCGTCATTGGCAATTAATGTCATCGTGACAGGTAGGTATTGAATGTCCGAACGGGTTTCGAGGCTTTGTGCGGCTTCAAGGTTGGCTGTGAGGCGTTCCATGTCTGCGCCATCAGATGTACCGCACTCAAAATGAGTAATTTGTGCCGACAATTGAAGGGCGAACAAACAAAATAGAAGAAGGGAATTGATTATTTTCATGAAAAATAAGATTAAGTTTAAGTGTCGGAATTGCCCATTTATTGGGCAAACTCAAACCTATAAGGTTTCTAAAACCTTATAGGTTTCGTTATCAGGTCACTTACTTTTTTCTCAAAAAAACAATGAGCACCCAAAATGGGTACTCATTGAAATGATTTTATGCTAAAAATGTAACTATTTGATTATGAAATGATTACCCTGTTTTTGCGCAGCAAAAAAACATAACAATTTAGCAATCAAATAATTCAACAATAATAAGGGAAGACGAAAAAAATAATCTACCCGTCTGAATTGTTCTTTTTCTTATATGTTTCACTAAATCTTCCTAAGTGAAAGAAATTAAATAACTTGCCCCATTATGCTTGTTCTTTTCCCTTCTAAAAAACACAAAAAATAGTTCCGTAG
>ENA-ORXT01001983-ORXT01001983.1-marine-metagenome-genome-assembly--contig:-NODE-1983-length-25789-cov-4.032708_pt1 | contig 25789 bp, 18 predicted proteins | sample MGYA00237868_ERZ511482 | MGnify/ENA metagenome assembly ERZ511482
AGGTATCGCACCTTGGGCGATGGAAAGTTATAATGCTGTATTTGGATGGTCAGCTATGATTAAAAATGTTTTATTGGAACAAAGAATGCCGCCATGGCAAGCAGACCCCCATTATGGGGATTTCTCTAATAATATTTCTTTGAGTCAGGTACAAAGAAGAAAAATAGTCGCTTGGATAAATGGGGGGTTAAAAAAAGGAGATGGCGAAGATGCATTAGCAAATGCACGTCCTGAACCATCAGAATGGAAACTTGGCGAACCCGATTATATCCTCACTTTGAATCAGGAAGATATTCCTGCGACTGGCATTATCGATTATAGATATCAGACTCACGAATTAATATTTGAAGATGATGTCTATGTCAACAGTTATCAAATTTTGCCAGGTAATCCTTCAGTTCTACATCATGTGTTGGCAAATGTGGAGTACCCTTCAGGTGAAAAATTTCCAATCGACGATAGAAAAAGTAAGTGGCTAGATGGAATCTTGATTGGCTGGGCTCCTGGAGGAACACCAGAAATATTTCCGGAAGGATCTGGAAAACGCATCCCTAGAGGATCAAAAATTATATTTCAAAATCATTATACGACAAGTGGAAAAGCAGAATCTGATGTGACTAAGATTGGTTTATACTTTACCAAAACCAAACCTGAAAAAGAATATCTAACCATTGGTCCTGCTAATTTCAGAATAAAGATTCCACCAAATGAACCAGCAGCAGCATTTACGGCTGTACAGCATGTGACTGAGGATATGACACTTTATCAAGCCTTACCTCATATGCATTACAGAGGGAAAAGCATGGATTTTGTCGTAGAATATCCCGATGGGAAAACTGAGAAAATACTAAATGTGCCAGGATATAATTTTAACTGGCAGCGATTCTATAATTTTAAAACACCTATGTCGATTCCTGCAGGATCTAAAATTTACGTCAATGCAGTATTTGATAATTCGGCCCAAAATGACTTTAATCCTGATCCCAGTAAGACACTTTATTTTGGAGATCAGACCTTTGATGAAATGTTGGTCGGATATTTGTCATATACTATAGATAATGTAAATCAGGATTTGTCAATGATCGACTAATCTGCTTTTTAACTGTATCAGTATGAAGCACATCCCTGTGAAAAGGACAGCATTTTTGCTAGTCCTATCTCTTTTCTGTTGCAATGTCTTGTTCTGTCAGATATTGGACCGGTTTGACTGTCGTTCTGCTGAAGAAGATAAGGCTGTGACATTTCCATTTGAGATATCCTCAATTACCGTCAATACAAGCACGAGTCCCGCACAGATAGTCAGTATCGCAGAAGATGGTACATTATTATTTGAAACTGCAGAGACATTTGGTGATGGTTTCGCAGGAGCATCCACAAATACGATAGCGAATTGCTTGACTGATTTAAGCAATGATTATGAAGGTATCGTCTATTTATTTGAAAGAAATTTTCGGTTCTATTACGCCGTATTATTTGAAGGAGCAAACACAAACAATCCCAATAAACTATTATTAGTCAGTACAGATGCCGTTGGTGGATCAAATGTGAGCAATTGTCGTATTGAGACAGAAATAGGACTCCAATTTGCTTTCAGCGATGGCTCTAGATTGAGATTCAATGATGGAGATGGTTTAGAGGGTGTCACAATAGATCATTTAGGCTTTTTATACTTCGCAGAGGAAAATGAAGATTCGGGGCAACCGAAATTATACAAATCAATTCAGCCATATTTAGAAATATCAGATTTTCCCGACGATGCATTGATCATTATAGAAGAAGTGAAAACTGCAGTCGAAGATCAAGACTTTTATGGGATGTCTGCAGACTTTTCAGATCTCTATCATTTAAGTCTCGTAGATACAAATTTGAGAGATCAAATTCTATTTGTCTCAGAATTAAGAAAGGAAATATTCCATATTGATTTATCGCGACCCGATTTTTTTAGGTCAAAGAGTATTGCAAATCTGCAGATGGCTGACAATCAAATTTACAAACCAGAAGGGATTACCATCCTTGATGATTTTATCTACATCATTTCGGATAACCAAACGAATAATAATAGTTTAACACATTTCAAAATTGGGTCGTTGCCTGTTGCAGATGCTGCTCCGATTAATTTATTCCCTGATTCGACGGGCGGAGTTCAACTTGGTGCTAATCCACCAGTCGATGGCTGGACATATGAATGGATGCCACCTGAAGCTTTGAATGATCCATTTATCGCACAACCGATTGCAAATCCAGATACGACCACTACCTTTGCCCTTCGGGTGACAAACGAATTAGGGTGTAGTGATGTCAGCGCATATACTTTAGTGGTCACGATCAATAGAGATATGGATAATGATGGCTTTTCTACGCCAGAAGACTGTGATGATACTAATCCTGCGATCAATCCAAATGCCATAGACTTTCCAGATAATGGAATTGATGAAAACTGTGATGGCGTGCAGGTGATGTCTGGCCTCCAATATTTATCTGGAACAATTAAAGATGTAGATGGTGACGGTATTGCAAAAGTCGCTGTGACACTGACAAGTGGTCAATCAACTATTACCGATGAAAACGGCTTTTTTGATTTTAATAATGTGGTGATAATCAATAGTGTTGGATTAGAATTCGAGCGAGATGATGATCATGTAAATGGCTTATCAAGTGTTGACTTGGTGCGGATCGTCAATCACATTTTGGATTTAAATCCTTTTACCGATGAGATCACTCCTCTTGCAGCAGATGTCAATGGCGATGGTGCTATTTCTAGTTTGGATATCGTTTTGTTACTTCGAGTAATCCTTGGACTATCTGACAGATTTACTGAAAAAGACGCTTGGGAATTCGTACCTGAAAGTTTTACATTAACGGAAGTACCAGCAACAGCTCTAGAGATCATTGGCTACAAAGTCGGTGATGTAAATAGTAGTGCCAATAACAACTAATTTATCTGGCATAGCTTAAGCTGAGTTTCATTGTTCCGTCGAACTTGGGCATATTAAAGTGATAGCTATTTATAATAAAAATGGAAATTGCATGAAGCAAAAATGGAAATCGAGAAATCACATAGTAGAGTTTATTTCAATTTTCATTGCTGTCATCTCTGCCTTTGCATTAAATAATTGGAGTGAAAACCGCAAAGACAAGCAAGCGGAAAGTAAGATACTTCAAGAAATTCTACATGGTATTGAAAAGGATCTTGAAGACGTACAGCTAAATATACGAGGGCATAAATTCGGATTAAAGTCAACTCACTTTTGGAGAAAAATTATAAAGGAAGAGACAGTAAATTTGGACTCTATTACACAATATTATTTCAACTTTACCAGAGATTTCATTTCAATTCAAAATACTTCAGGATATGAAAATCTTAAATCTAGAGGATTGGAATTGATAAAAAATGATTCACTAAGAACTGCCATCATCTCACTCTATGAATATAATTATAAAACTCTTAAAACGCTTGAAGAAGAATATTTTGAAATGCAATTCACAGAGAATTATTACAAAGACATAAATAATTTTATAGCTCCAAATTTTCAGTACAATGAAAATGGGGACATAGTAGGAATAAAACAACCCTTACACTTAAATGAGGAAGATAAGAACATACTCTTAAGTTACTTATGGAAAATCGATGCTAACAGAAATTTTGTTTTGGCTTTCTATGACGATATTGAAAAAAATATTCTTGCTTTAAAAGATAAAATTGAGAATGAATAAGCTTAGATAATATAGATCATACCTTTCCACACCTCAACGCTAATTAATATCATTATGCAATAGCCAGGATTCTATTTTTTTATAAATCTGTCATACATTTTTCCAATACCTAAAATTCCAAAACAAGTCAGTATGATAATGATTGAGCTATCAAATCCATATAAGTATGACTGCGGAATAAGCTGATAATAAAATCCAATCAATAACAATTCTCCAATGATGATAGATGCTATTGAAAAGAATGCAGAGACTCCATTCAGCCTTAGCACAAAAAAAGAAACAGGAAATAAAATGGCTAAACCTCCAAAAGCCAATCGACCCATATCATCAATTGTATCAAATGGCTGAGCCGCGATAGCTAAACCAATACAAGCAAAGATGACGACCATTATCCGACCGATACTGACCTGTTGTTTAAGGTCGATATCCTTACGAAATGGTAAAATAAAATCTCGAGTAAAAATGGTACTCAGTGCCAATAATTGTGAATCTAAAGTAGACATGAATGCCGCCAATGCTCCAGTCATGACCAATCCCGCGAACCATTCGGGACTATGTGTCGCTAACATTTTAGGTAAAATTTGATCTGTTTCATTACCAATGAGGCCAGGAAAAGATAAATGTCCCAAGACGCCAATGATCACGGGAAGGATTGAAATGAAAAGTGGAATCAGGCCATATAGCAGGGCAGACTTCTTCAGTGTATTTAAGTCTTTGGCGATATAAAATCTCATGAAAATCTGTGGAAACATTGGAATACAAAATATCCAAAAAACCAACATGCTAAACCACTTTCTCGGCCCATAGGCATTATCTGTTCCTTCTCTAGAAAACAATTCTGGCTTTAGTTCATAAACATTTTGATGAGCTGTGCTCAAACCTCCCAATTGATTTGTGATCACGATGACTGCGACACACATTAACACAATCATTAAAATACCTTGTTTCAAATCCGTTTTCACGACACTCTGCATACCTCCAATCCATACATAAGCGATCGTAAACAGGGTCAAAAAACTTGCTCCCCACAGATATGGTATTGTGCCATGCGTAATGCTTTCTAAAATATATCCTGCACCAATAATTTGTAAGGCTAAATATGGAAAAGTAAAGATCAGCATAACTGATGCGAATAACCATCTTAAATATTGACTACCTGTTTGATTATAGATGAGTTCTGCAGGCGTAATAAAACCGTTTGATTTTCCTAAACTCCAAATTTTTGTGCCAAGTAAAAAGAATGAGATAGCCGCAAAGCCAGTACCCAAAGACATGATGATATAGTGAGGGTAGCCTATTCTATAGCCAGCGCCAGCAAAGCCTAAAAAGTAAAATGCGCTAAAGTTTGTAGCTAAAATTGTAAAAAATAATGCTAGCGTCCCAAGTCCTCTATTCGCTAAAAAATATCCTTCCACGTTTTTGGAATTCTCAGAAGCGCCTCTTAAACTCCCAAGGAAAACAATGGCGATATAAATAATGAGTATGAGATATATCATTCTCTCCAATGTTTTTTAGCAAAACAATACAAGGCTAGAATAAAGACAATATGAATACAAGCAAACCACCAAATCCAGATTGGAAACCCGAGGTATGAAGGTGTATTATCCCAATGAATATAGAGGTAATCTTGGGATGATAACAAGATGATTAAGAAAAGAAATGCCCAAAAGACCCCTACTTTTTTCTCCATTGTTGTTCTAAGTTTACCATGATCTTGCTTTTTAGGCATGATTCTAAACATCAAGGGATAAAGGTGCTTCAATCTCTTGAAAATGAGGAATAATTTAAAGGATTGTTTAGAATCTCTAAATACGCTGTTACTATTATATTGATTACCAGTTACATAGATACATTAGAGCATCATTTTTCACAAAAAGTAAATGAAGGCATATTGTCGTGTAACAGCTAAATTCTACAAACGAAACAACTTAATCATCTTATTTTTAGCGACTTATAGTTAAAAGTATTTCATATATGAAAAACTATATATATATTTGCACCAAGCCTAACAGCTTATATTTTGCTAAAGCTTTCGGAATTAGTTGTCAATAAACCAATCTGAAGAGTTGGATAATAGACCTAAACCATTTCCTACTCGAGACTTGTTCTGGAGGCTTTGGCTTTTTTTAAGGTCAATTCAAGGTAGATTCTATTCGAATCTGCGCTTTCAACATTAAATTTCTCTATATTCAATTTAAGCATTCGAAAGAGACATCCGCAGCAAGCGGAGGGGAAATTCTTTAGATTAAAGCTTATCTTAGTCATATGGAAAGACGGTCATTTATTAAAGATTCTTCGGCCATAAGCATTGGTTCTCTAGTAGGACTCTCGTTGTTATCTTGTAAAGACAAAGCAGAAAATACTTCAGCCACTATGAGTCAAAAAACACTTGACATCTCTCTTGCTCAATGGTCTTTAAACCGCGCATTTTTTGCGAAAGAATTAAATGTTAATGACTTCGCTCACATCGCATCAAAAGACTATCAAATTCAAGCAGTAGAATATGTGAATCAATTCTATGTAGAACATGCCAAAGACGAAATATTTTGGCAAGAGATGAAACGAAAAGCTGATGATGCTGGAGTAAAGAATCTTTTAGTTATGGTCGATGCCGAAGGGAACTTAGGAAATACAGATGATCAAGAAAGAAAACAAGCTGCTGAAAATCACTTTAAGTGGGTCAATGCCGCAAAGCTTCTAGGTTGTCATTCAATCAGAGTCAATGCTTTTGGTGAGGGAAACAAAGAGGATGTCAGATCAGCCTTAGTCGATGGCATGTCACGATTAGTGGACTATGCAGCTACAGAAAATATTAATGTCATTATTGAAAATCATGGCCTATATAGTTCTGATGGAAAATGGATCGCGGGAATTATCAAAGAAGTCAACAAGCCAAACTTTGGAACTTTACCTGATTTTGGAAATTGGTGTTTAAATGCAGAATGGGGAAGCATGAAAGATAATGGATGTACTGAAGTCTACGATCCATATCAGGGTCTAAAAGACTTTTTACCCTATGCAAAAGGTGTCAGTGCAAAAGCATACTCTTTTGATGCTGATGGTAATGAAAGTATCATTAATTACAAACAGATGCTAGACTTAGTCAAGGCATCAGAATTTGAAGGATATATAGGCATCGAATACGAAGGTGAAACTCTGAATGAACCTGATGGTATCCGCGCAACCAAACAGCTTTTGGAGAAATATATATAACTATCTAGTGTATTGAGAATTTACTAACAGGTGGACCTATCCTAGGATTCGTATTATTTAATACCATTCACAAAAGATGGATTTAGATATCCAAAATATTCTTTAATCTGGCTGCACTGCATCAAGTATATGCTAATGCCGAAAATAAGTCTCTCAATCCTCAGCGTAATAATGAAAAAAGACAAATACATAATTAAATCAGAAAGACTCGGTTATCGTACCTGGAAAGATGATGATGTGGAAGAATTTTTAAAACTAAATTCTGATGAAGAAGTCATGAAGCATTTTCCAAGAACACTATCGGAGAATGAAGTAGAAATATTAATTGATAGGCTTCAAAAACATTTTTATAAAAATGGATACACATATTACGCAATTGAAATCTTGAAATCTCAAGAATTTATTGGCATGATTGGACTTGCCCTTCAGGAATATAAAACAAGTTTCACACCAGCAGTTGATATTGGATGGCGCTTAAAAAGAGGCGCCTGGGGAAATGGATATGCGACAGAAGGTGCAAAAAGATGTCTTGAATATGCCTTTAACGAATTGGGTATGAAAAAGCTTATATCAGTTTGTACGATACACAATAAGAGCTCTGAAAATATTATGAAGAAAATAGGAATGACAAAAATGGGGAAATTTAACCATCCGGAAATGGCAAGTTATCCTGAATATGTAAAACATTTTCATTACGAAATAAATAGAGATAAAACCGAAAACTAATCCATTAATTATCAACTTAGAGCCAAAGACATCGAATCCGACAGACATCAACGGGTCGTTTATGTACACCTAATAAAAAAAGAACTCTAAAAGCCTCATTCCATTTTTCAGCTAACCATTTAATCAATGGAATTGACCACAGAATCAATTTGATCCACCGTTCACTAATTATAGCACTATAAACAGCATATTAGTTTGATATTCGCAAAATCGCAGATCTATTTTTAATGGGCAGTTTTAGTGCTTCCTCATCTCCACTTTATAATCTCTGAAAAAAGGATTAGATTATTCAGTCATAGAGTTTACAAAAGGTAATTAAAGCTAGCAAACAAAAATTATGAAACACATAACTTCTATTCTTATTCTTCTAGTCTTTGCATTACCTCAATTATGTAAAGCCCAAGAAGTCCAAAAGTATTTACCAAAAATTCAAAATTATACCAAAGGCGAATTAGAACTGAAATCGACTTCTTTTGGTGAGAATAACCCAATCACCATAGGTAAAGTGACGGCAGATGGGACCATCCATTTTAATTGGCCATCATTGGATTTAAACGATATGACTGAGCACAATTTTCATACAACGACTACTAAAGACTTCACAAAAGCAAAATATTGCAGGGACTCTACCGCAACTATGATCAATGAAGATGTCATTTTAGTGGAGAATAAATATGTTTATCTATTCAAATATGGTCAACTAGTCGGTTGCATAATTCCCTCTACACAAGAAGGTCAAGAACATCGCGAAGACCAATTGGGAAGTACATTAAATTGGATCTTTAGTGATGATGAGACTAGCGCTCAGGCAAATTGTACTGAAAAGAAAGAATGGGAAGACCTATATAGTTTTGATGAAACGACTGCATATGATCTAACATTTAAAAAGGGCTGGAATATGATATCCAAAACCCTAAGCGCTGTTGAAGAATATGAAAATGAAACAGGAACAACAAGCAGTTTACCGAAAACTAAAATAGCTCAGTCATTAGATCAAATTCCAACTGACATCCACTGGCATGTGAAGTATTGGGCTAATGATGAACTACTGGAAATAGAGCAATAATTACTGGCAAAAGTACCAATCACAAAAGAAGACTACGACAAGTGGGCACCAAATTCCTTGGGTAATTTAAATAGAACTAATTACGAAGTTGGAAAAGAACTAGAGCGCATGCCTAACACTAACAATATTAATCTTCTTTTTGAAAATGGAACTAAAAAAATAGATTTAACTATTGTTGATTGTGTCGGAAATAAAAATGCTGCTAGCATGTTTACATTAATGCAAGACATGGCAAGCAGAGATTGGAAGGATAAAAAAGAAACTGGTTATCAAAGTGCATCAACAATGGATAACATACGAGTCTTGACTGACTACAATAAATCCGATTCAAAAACTCTTCTTACTTACAATGCTAAGCATCGATTTTCAATAATAGCGGAAGCGAGCGATATAGAACCTGAAGAGCTGTGGGCTTATTTAAAAGACTTAGATTTGGAGACCTTAGTTAAAGAATAAAAAATAAATCACAGCGGTATTATACAACATTATTAAGAACACTGTAAAAACAAAAAGTGGTCAATTCGTTGGCAACAAATGACCTAACCAATCAGCTAGACGATCAGTCCAACTACTCAAATAAGCCTGCCCGAGTGCTAATGCAAATCCATGTCCTCCAAACGGATAAATATGCATCTCAACAGGAATGTTTTGATCTTTCAAAGCCTTATACATGAGTAAGCTATTTTCGACAGGCACAGCTCGGTCATCAGTGGAGTGAATTAAAAAAGTTGGCGGAGTCTCTGCAGTCACATGATTTTCATTTGAAAAATAATGAATTAATTCATCAGTTGCTTTTTTGCCAATCAAATTTTCCTTCGATCCATTATGTCTATCCGCTGGCGAAAAAGTAATGACTGGATATACAAGAATTTGAAAATTAGGATGTGCAGATAGTGTATCCAAAGCATCATAATTTTTAACCAAATCTTCGTCATGATGCATCGTCAAAGTAGATGCCAAATGTCCTCCAGCAGAAAAACCCATCACACCTACCTGGTCCTTATCTACATTCCATTCGTCAGACTTACTCCTTATTAGGCGCATCGCTCGCTGTGCATCCATGAGCGGAGCATGTCTTCCTATGACAACTGACTTTGATTGTGGCAATCGATATTTTAAAACAAATCCTGCGATACCTTTAGAATTTAACCACTTTGCAATATCACTTCCTTCCCAATCATAAGCCAACCCAGCATATCCTCCACCAGGACAAATTAATACACCTTGGCCAGTTGCTATTTTTTCTGTCGGCAAATATACTGCAATATCAGGAGTTTGGACACCAGTCATCCATGTGATATCTCGATCCCCCAAATCAAGTTTTTCATCAGATGGCTGACTATTTGGAATCTCGCCAGACCAAATCGGAATCGTAAGATCTTGGGAGAATGACATAGTACATAAAAGCATAAAAAGATTTGGTAAGATTAACATGGACATTTTCATGAAAGTAAGTTAGGGAATTGTTTGGAGGATTAGGAAAGCTAGAGGACTGAAGATCAAAGTTAGAAGCTAGACGTGAGAGGATGACTATTGTCAATAGAAATTATTATTGATATTGAGATTGTCATGACATTGCCACTAAGAGTGTACTTTACATTGACATCTTACCCTTGATCAAATTCACTACCTTCGCTGTTCACATCATAGATATGTCAGGAGAACGGAAGGATAAAAATGCGATTCTAAAAAAGCTAGGGATTGAAGAACTAAATCAGATGCAACACGATGCTTTTACAGCTATTCAAAGGTCTAACAATGTTGTTCTATTATCTCCGACAGGGACTGGTAAAACGCTCGCATTTTTATTGCCCCTCATAGCACAGCTTGATGTCACAAATCAGCATGTTCAATTACTAATTGTTGCTCCTTCTAGAGAATTAGCAATTCAAATAGAGCAGGTCACGAGAGAAATGGGATCTGGTTTTAAAGTGAATGTTGTGTATGGTGGGCGTGCGATAGCGAAAGATTTTATCGATCTAGATACTCCTCCTGCCATCTTAATTGGCACACCTGGCAGATTAGCAGATCATCTGAGTCGTGAAAGTTTTTCTGTCGATCACATAGCCGCTATCGTACTTGATGAGTTTGACAAGTCACTTGAAATTGGATTTGAGGAAGAGATGGAATTCATCCTAACGGACATTCCAAACATAAAAAAACGCATCTTAACTTCTGCGACAGACATGATTAATATTCCAAAATTTGTTGGAATAGACTCTGTAGAGACAATCAGTTATCTAGATTCAGGTTTAGCCAAGTTACACGTGAAAAAAATTGTGTCTCCAGAGAAGGATAAACTTGATATTCTTGTCAAAGCACTTTGTCATATTGGTAATAAGCCAGGAATTATTTTTTGTAATTATAAAGAGAGTATTCAGCGAGTGAGTGACCATTTAACAGAGCACAAGATCTCTCATGGATGCTTCTATGGAGGCATGGAACAAAAGGAACGAGAGCGCGCATTAATTAAATTTAGAAATGGAACTCATCAAATATTACTCGCCACGGATTTAGCAGCTAGAGGAATTGATGTTCCTGAAATCGGTTATATCATTCATTATCACCTTCCCATAAGAAAACAAGAATTTACACATCGAAATGGGAGAACTGCCAGAATGAACCGAGATGGAATTGCCTATGTCTTGGTTTGGAAAAATGATGAACTCCCAGAATTTTTAATTGATTTGCATGAAGAAATTTTAGAGAAAAAGCCAAACCCAGATTCTCCGTCATGGAGTACCGTCTTTGTATCAGGTGGCAGAAAGGACAAGATTTCTAAAGGGGATATTGCAGGATTATTTTTTAAACAAGCAAATCTAGCAAAGGAAGAATTAGGAATTATAGAATTAAAACAAGATTGTACATTTGTCGCAGTTCATAAATCTAAAGTGAAGCACACCATTCGAAAAGTAAATAACTCAAAAATTAAGAAGAGGAAAGTGAGGGTTTATGAGATTTAAACGAAATAAAATATTTAGGCCCTCTCATCTAATCAAAGCAAAAACACCTGAGATTGATCTAGAAATTCCATCATTCATCACTATTGTTGCTCGATAAACATAACTACCGACGGCTGCAGGTAGTCCTTCGTATTGACCATCCCATCCATCTTCAAGATCACTACTGGCACTTGAAAAAACCTCTACACCCCATCGATCGAAAATATCTAGCTTAGATATTTCAATCAAGTCTTCTCCTCCATTTATAGTAAACAGATCATTTATACCATCTCCATTTGGAGAAAAAGCAGATGGAGAAAAGATTTGATAATATTCTAAATCAATTAGTACCAAACTGTCACAACCTAGCTGACTCATTAAATTTGCTTCGTGCATGTCGGCAATGCTAAAACTAAAATCCTCAACTTGTAAAACTTCACCTTTAAATATTTTAACTCTGGTCGTATCATAGAGTTTCTCCTGCACATTAAGTAACAAGTTTACAATACTATCACAATTGTATTGGGTCTTAAATGTGTCTACATATTGCCCTGACTGTTCAAGTAATTTTGATCCAAAAGAATAACTATCATTTTCACAAATGGAGACTTGCGAGGTATTATTTAAAACAGGAATTGTATAAAAATATGGTTCCACCAATGTACATGATCCATCCAATATTACCCTAACTTGATAATCACCATTACCATACATGGCACTCAGTTCCGTAGATGTTTCTGAGACTAAAGCAATGCCATCTTTGTACCACTGATATGATCTATTATTTTCATACGGTATTGATAGAGAAAAGTCTTCAGCACAAGGATGATTCACCTCTGAGATGACAAATTCAAAGGATTTGGTATCTGCTAAAACGAGATTGTCGAAAAAATAATATGTATTAATTGATGCCGAAGTTCTTGGACAATCTGGACCTATGACAATAGCTTGAATATCATCTTCAGGGATAACATCTATAGAGCCCTTTACCCAACCTCCAGACCCGCGAGAGCCCATTCTCTGAGAACCCAACCTCACCCAATTTGGTCCATTCGTAGGACAGCCAAATGAATCATCTCCTCCACCAAAGGGTAAATTAATGCAATCTGTCGTCCCAAAAAAAGAAATATTTATTTCTGGAGATTTTTGAAAATCTACAAAGCCTAAAAAAAATTCAAATCTATATGCTTCCCTTGCCCTAAGAGGACTCAGCAGACAGGCGCCTGCATATTCTTTCCAGTTATACTCTGGATCATCTAGCTCATCAGTTAAACCACCAGATCTTTGTCTCCCATCGCGAAAACCCATAATTGCTTCACCATCAGGAAATGGTATTGGTGCAGGAAATTCATCCCAACCTTTCCAATCACAATTGTGAATATAATCTGTAGTAGGTGCTGAAGCTTGAATCCACACATCAGCACAGCTTAACTGACTTCGTCCTCTAGGACAGCATCTCATCTCTTCAAAAGATGGATTTGGAATTAAAGACTTTGGCTTTATAAGCACACATTGACAATCATCATCATTAAGGTCAATCAGACTATCCATATCGTCGTCAATGCCGTTGTCACATATTTCTATCATCGAGATAGATATATCATTTATACCTAAGGCAATGAAGAAATTTAATAATAAAGCAGATGACATCACATATATGAGTCTACTCGCGATCATATCTAAAACTACAAATATGGTTCTATATAATATGCAGAATTATTCTTCATAAGATAAAATCGAATGAAAGCAGACATTCTTTAGGTCAAATCTTTCTTAACAAATACACAGTGCGATTTCACTACACGTTTTTACTAATTCACTTCATAACATCAGCAAAGCATAGAAATAACTGCTATTTTTAAGTACAATTAATAATATAAAAGCAACGTTTCCGGTTTAAAATAACAAAAGCGTAGAGTATAGCTTCTACTAAAGAGAGTCAACCGGCTCTCTTTTTTTATGCCTTATGTAATGGTAAAGTGATTGTAAAAATTGTTCCTTGAGGCGTGTTTTTTGTGACAGCGATTCTGCCTTTATGCTCGTTAATAATTCTGTTAGAAATTGCCAAACCCAGGCCAGTTCCCTCACCTGCTCTTTTTGAGGTAAAAAATGGTTCAAAAATTTTTGCTTTAATTTCATCAGGTATTCCATTTCCAGTATCAGCTATTGAAATTTTCATATCATCATTTACCTTCTGGGTTTGAATCCAAATGCGCCCTTTCTCAGGAATTGACTGAATCGCGTTTTGAATAATATTTAAAAATACTTGACTGAGTTCTCCTGGATTTGCATTGACAAAGATCGAAGGTTCATATTGTTTAATAATATCAATATGTTCTTTATGTGAATTATTTAAAATAGTCAAAGCACTTTCTATCGGATCTTCGATATTAACAAGTTGTGTGGTTGTAGAGTTTTTGTGTGAAAAATAGCGTAAACTTTTTATAATGTCTGTCGTTCTCAGCGTGCCTGTTTTGATACTACTGATCAACATTTCTGTTTCCTTCTTGATATAAGATAAATCTAATTTTGTTTTTAAATCTATCACTTGTTTCTGAAATTCTTTTGCATCCATCCGATCAGATTTATATATTAATTGGAAAACATCTTCTAAGTCATTAATATTATATTCTAATGCTTCTGCACTATTTTTAATAAAGTTGATTGGATTATTTATTTCGTGGGCGATGCCTGCTGTGAGTTGTCCTATAGATGCTAGTTTTTCATTATTGACAACTTGTAATTGAGTAGACCTTAATGTTGCTAAAGTTTTTGTCAATTCACTTTTCTGATTTTCAATTGTCAGTGTTCGATTCATAATACTCTTTTCGAGATTATTTTTTGATTCGACTAATGAGTTAACACGCCACTTAAAAAACAGATACCCGATGAATCCAAAAAGTCCAAGCATGAAAAGTCTAAACCAATTTGATTGCCAATAAAATGGTTTTATAATGATTGTTTTTTGAATTGCCTTTCCATGGATATTATATAAAGGGTTCACTACTTTTGCATAAAAAGTATATGTACCTGGTGGAATATTCGTGTACATCGCTTTATTATTTGTACTGCTATAGTTCCAATGGGAATCATAAGGGTCTAATTTATAGGCATACTTTTCATCCTTGTTTTTAGAAAAATTTAAACTTGTAAATTCTAAGGAAAACATCTTTTGCCCTGGATCCAAAATTATTTTATCATGGTAATTTAAATCAGATTTCAATTTGCCTCCATCAGATATTTCTACGGATTCATACTCTATTTGTAGGTCTGTAAATACTAATTTAGAAATGCTTGTATCTGCCTTAATTTGATTTGGATCGAAATAATTAAATCCATTGATCCCACCAAAATATAAAGTCCCATCACTCTTCTTCATTCCGGCTGCCTGATTAAATTCATTATTTTGTAGTCCGTCTCTGATTGTAAAATTTTTAAACACTTCAGTTTGTGGATTGAAAGTCGATAAGCCGTTATTTGTCGTCATCCATAAATTGCCACCATTATCTTCCTGAATGGAATAAATTCGATTATTTGGTAAGCCATCACTTACAGTATATCGGCGTACTCGGATACTATCATTCTTTAGGTAGCGAACTAAATTCAACCCTTTATCAGTACCTAACCATAATCGACCAGATGTATCCTCATGAATTGACCGTATATTATCATTAGAAATACTGGTCGCATCATGTTTGTCATGACGAAATACTATGCATCGTCCTTCAGCATACATCTTGCAAAGTCCATAATTCGTACCCACCCAAAGCCTGTCCTTTGAGTCTTTAAATATTTTCCTAATACCGCTTCCTGGCAAGGCTTGTGGGTCATCTTGGGATGGAAAATAGTTGCTAAACTTTTCTAATTTAATATCAAACACAGACATTCCTGTGATAGATGTGCCGAGATAAACCTTTCCATTTCCGTCAGGCCAAACACATCTGACTGAATTCCCCGCAATGACTTCTGGATCGCTGTATTGAATTTGCCATGACTTAAAAGTGGGATCTCCTTTCGAATTAAATGTCATTAAATTTAAACCAGAAGATGTACCAAGCCAATATGAATCTTTATATAGAATTGATCTCTTGATATCCCATACTCGATCATTTGATATCCCTTTAGCATTATTAGGATTCCTCTTAATGACTTTGGTGATACCTTTTTCGGTATCGTATATGTTTAATCCAACCGAAGTACCTATTAATGTTGTCATTGAATCTAAATCAAAAAGGGACCAAATCACATTATTGCTAAGTGAATTTAATTTTGAATTAGATTGCTTTACGTGAGCAAAAGTTTGAAATGCGGGATCAAAAATACTGACACCTAGTTCGGCAGTCCCTGCCCAAATCCGATTCTCTTTGTCTGCATAAACCGCATATAGAAAATTACTCGCCAATGAATTAGAAGATCCTGGGTCATGCTGATATACACGCATGTTTTTAGTTTTGTCATTATACTCATGTAATCCTCCATCCGTCGCTATCCAATAATTTTCATCTTCAGATTGTATAATTCTATATACTGTATTATTTGTAAGTTTTCGATCTCCTTGTTGATCTGAGTTAAATCTAGTGATAGATCCATCTTTTTTTACCACTTTAATTCCTTCATAATCAATGCCAATCCAAATATCATCTTGCTTATTGATATAAATACAAAGAGGTTCTTTTTCTAGACTATCGACCCGACTAAAGGATTCTGTCTGCGCATCAAACTTAGTCAATAAACCATTCATATGAATCATATACACATCGTCCTCCGTCGACTTATCCATTCTATTGATTACAGAATTTGTTATGGTATTTGTATAATGAATGTATTGATCCTGTTGCGTATCATATTTTGTAATAATGCCTTCGGTATTATTTGTTGATACATAGTAGTCAGTACCACTTAAGCCAAGGATATCAGTGACTGAAGAATTGGGTAATCCACGATTCGGATATCCGACTTCACTGATTGTTTTAAAATTGTTTTTTGACCGATTATAAATATTTAATCCGCTCAATGTTCCTATGAGTAAATTATTTTGATCATCTACATACAATTTATCTATATAGTCATATGATAAAGAATTAGAATCAGACGGATTATTTAAAAACACATCAAAACTTCTCCCGTTATATCGGTTTAAGCCTTCTGCTGTCCCGATCCAAATATAGCCATCGTGATCTTGGATAATATCATATACTGTTGCCTGAGACAATCCATCATCAGGAGAAATATGATAAAATTTTACATTGCTCTCCTGACCAATTCCCGTAATTGGAAAAGAGAAAAACATCACTATGATTAAGTAGTTGATGAAAACTGAATTCATTCTTGTCCTATATCTTGACACTAGGCTTGTAATTTATTTAAACCCTGAGAGCTTTTTATCATTTATTCAGTGAATTCGAAATTAATTGTAGTGAATGTGCACTTTAATTATTTAGGCGCATTGCCAGATCATTCGTTTTCACTACAAAAATTTACCAGCTCACTTCATTTTAGACCATTTACAAGGCGATAGAAATTATATTTGGTGTAACTATAAGACTGACAAAATGCAAACGAACAATCAGAATATCACGTGCCGTGAGCAAGAGATTCTACAATTAATTGCTGATGAACAAACTACAAAACAAATAGCAAAACATTTGTACATCAGTGATCATACTGTCTTTACCCATAGAAAAAATCTATTGGATAAACTAGGAGCTAAAAATACTGCAGGTCTTGTCAGAAAGGCTTTTGAAAATGGGTATCTCAATATTAGGATTCATGACTCTCATTAACAAGGACCAAAAGATGAATATCTTATACGTTGATAACGAAAAAGATAGTTTAAGTTCTTTTCGGGCTGTATTTCGTAGAGATTATAATATTTTCACTTGCTCACAACCATTAAGGGTTCCTTTGTTAATCTATAAAAATAACATCAAAGTTGTCTTATCAGACCAATCGATGCCTTTTATATCAGGTATAGACTTGTTTACTTTTCTTAAAATTGAAAATGAAGATGTCATCCGTATCCTTGTTACAGGATCTGTATTTGAAGATAAAAAACAAGAATTAATCGAGAATGATATCATACATGCTTGGGTAAATAAACCGTGGGAAAAAGAAAAGCTGCAACATATAATTAGTACCTTATCTGTTTGCGTCTAAAGCACTATTAATAACATGTTAGAGAATCCGCCTCCAAAAGCTAAATTGCTTTATGTAGATGATGAGATTGATAATCTGATTGCCTTCAAAGCAATGTTTCGTCGAGAGTATGACATTGTCACAGCGTCTAGCGGTGCGGAAGCTATTCGGTTGTTAGCTGAGCAAACGTTTCCCATGGTCATTTCAGATCAACGAATGCCTGAAATGACTGGTGTAGAATTGTTTTCAAAAATAAAAGATAAGTATCCAGAAGTCATCAGGATTGTATTGACTGGGTATACAGATTTTGATGGGATTGTAGATGCAATCAACAAAGGAAAAATATATTATTTCATCGCAAAACCGTGGAATGCTGATGAAGTAAAAGTGATCATTGCAAATGCTTTGGAAACCTATAATCTTAGGGTCAACAATAAGGCTTTAACGGAGGAGAATATCATAGCACAGTATAATGTCCTCAAAAATCAAATCAATCCACATTTTCTCTTTAATAGTATGAATATCTTAAGTGCTATCATCCCGACTGATCCAGATAAAGCTGTAGAGTTTACGAATGAATTTTCTAAGCTATATCGATCAGTACTAGAACTTCGCGAACAGCTCATTGTCAGTTTAGAAGAAGAGCTTGTGTTTGTAAAGTCATACATCCATCTACAAAAAGTAAGATTCGAAGATGCGCTATTTGTTGAATTCGGTGAGTTTACAAAGCTTGGTCTTGCCAAAGCAATGCCACCATTCTGCTTACAAATTCTTGTGGAAAATGCAATCAAACATAATGTGGTTAGTGTTGACAAACCATTACACATTAAGATCGTTTGTGATGAAAACAGAGTCTTTGTCAAAAACAATCTTCAGCTGAGACCTTCAGTAAAAGATTCTACAGGGACTGGATTAAATAATATAAAATCAAGATATCAACTCATTGGCGGAGAACAAGCTACATTTACTACAGATGAAAATTTTTATACAGCTTCCTTACCCTTAATATAATATGAAGGTTCTAATTGTAGAAGACGAGAAATTTGCTCAACAGCGCATGACGGAATTATTACTTGATCTAGAACCAGGTATACAAATCGCTGCTGCCATAGATAGTGTAGAAAATTCTGTCAAATGGTTATCAGAAAATGAAGTTGACCTCATACTTATGGATATTCATTTGTCTGATGATATCAGCTTTAGCATATTCGAACAGTTGGAAATCAAGACACCCGTTATATTTACGACCGCATATGATAAATATGCATTACGCGCCTTTAAAGTTCATAGCATAGATTACCTTTTAAAGCCCATTGACAAAGAAGAATTGCGATCTTCACTTCAAAAATTTCATAGATTCAAAACACCAAAACGGTCAGACGTTCAGAACATAAGAGATGCAATGGACAGTGGTAAAGAACACAATTATCAAAGAAGATTTATTGTCAAAAAAGGAGATACAATCGCTAGTATTAAGGCTGAAGAAATTGCCTATTTCGAAGGTGAAGATAGGTATGTATACCTAGTAAATAAAAATGGAAATAAATTTTTTATTAACCATAAACTTTCTGACTTAGAATCACTTTTAGATCCAGATATGTTTTTCAAATTTAATAGAAGCTTCATTGGACATTTTGATTCAATAGACTCTATCATGAGCGTGTCACGAAGTCGAGTGAAAGTAAATTTAAATCCATCTCCAAAGAGAGACATCATCGTATCTACAGAAAGAACTCGCGAGTTTAAAGTTTGGCTAAATAGATAGCAGAGTTACAATCCTTTTAAATATTTTGAGACAGCACCTGCTTTGCTGTTAACATGGAGAACATTGTAAATTCTTTTTATATGAGTCCTGACAGTATCAATTGAAATGTTCAATCTAGATGCTAATTCTTTATAACTCAAGCCATCCACTAATCCTTCCATGACCTCTTCTTGTTTAGTTGATAGTCTTTGAACAGGCGGCTTACTCGATTTATTAAATAAATGTTGTGATAGTTTTCTAGCAATGCTTGGAGACATATATGAACCTCCTTGGGCTACAATTCTGATGGAATCCATAATCTGTTCGAGAGGAGTCTTTTTTGACAAATAGGAACAGGCTCCAGAACTTAATGCATTTATAATTTTTTCCTCATCATCATAAGCAGTCAGCATAATGATATCAATATTAGAATAAACATTCTTTATCACTTTAATACCTTCTAAACCTGACAATCCAGGAAGACCAATATCAAGAATAAGTACTTCTGGGTCATGCTGCCCTGCGCTATGAACTGACAGAAAGTCTTCTACAGAATTATGAACAGAAATAACCTCCATATCATCTTGGAACTCAATAAACATCTTGAGGTTCCTTCTGATAATAGCATCGTCTTCTATTAAAACTAGTTTAATCACAATCTAAAGATACATGAAACATATCAGCTCAGGCATCACATATATATGTGACATAAGCACGTATCGCATAAATTTATTTCAAAGGAATTTTCACAGATGTTGAGAATCCATTATCATAAGTAAAAATATATTCTCCATTTATTTTTTGTGCACGATTTTTCATGTTCATCAGACCTTGCCCAGTTTTTCTAATTGTTTGAAAAGAACCATAGTCTTTGATATTAAGAGATAATACTTTCTTGTTGACATGAAGTTTTATATCAACTTTAGCGGTATCCGAATGCTTAACAATATTATTGATTGATTCTTTGGCAATCAAGTAGACAGCCTGTCGAATGTGGGGCATTATTTTAGTTTCACTATTCTTAATATTAGAATCCAGTGAATAACTTATATCCTTGGGGTATAAGGTATCCAATACATAATCAAGAATTCTTTCTTTTAAATCAAGCGTGGAATCCTTTCTAGAATCAATGGCCCATACAGTATCTCTCATGCTACTCATCGCCTCTCTACTTCTCAAAGCGATACTGCTTGCTAATTCCTTTATATTATCATCAGCAAACTTTGCCATCAATTCGGATTGCATTGCGATTCCTGTTAGAATTGTACCTACATCATCGTGGAGATCCTTCGAAATATCAGATTTTAATTGTTCATATTTTAGTAATTGTAGATATCTGACTTTGAAAATAATGTAGACCAAAGCCAATGATGAAAATATCATAAAACTTCTAAACCATAAACTAACATACCATGGTTCTGTAATTTCGATTGGGATACTTAATTCTTTGACGTCTTGTAATTGCGCATCATGTCCTGCTTTGATTTGGAGTATATAATCACCTGGATCCAAATAAGTAAAATTGATTTCATTCTCTGTAGAAGCCCTCGACCATTCAACATGAAACCCTTTTAAAAAATAACTATAGTAGACTGTTTGCTGCGTGCGAAAGTCTGGCATCGAAATTTTAAAATTTATCATTTTGTCATTATGCTGAAAAGTAATTTTCTCTTCTTCGCCTAATGTAAAATCTGTATTGATCCGTTGAGTTTGTCCGTCAAAGTGTTCAATCGAAATAAGATTTAATGTTTGGTTATCAATGTTTTTAAAATCCCTAAGAATATTTGGTAATACTCCATAAACACCATTAACCGACCCAAATAGTAATTGTCCATTGTTCATTTTATAAGATGATTGTCGATTGAATTCCTCTTTTCCTAACTTTCCCAATTGTGTGTGTGCCGTGAATAACTTAGAACGGCTATTGAAACTCAAAATCCCGCTATTTGTTCCGAACCAAAGAGTAGAATCGTTTTCTTCTAGAATAGAAAAGAAATTTCTCTCCTGAATAATTTGATTAGACGCGAAAATGGCTAATGTATGCTGTTGTATATCATTACTCTCAATATCTAATTCGACAAGACCCTTTGATGAACCAATGTAGATGTATTCATCAGTTTCAAATATACAATAATGTGTATCTTTATTGTCATGCCAAAACTCATCAGGAATTATAGATCTAAATTCATAATTTGAAAGATCCAAAACAAATGATCCACCATTTGAAGTTGACAGGAATACTTCTTTTTTCGACTTACTCAAAATCATATCAGTAATTTGTCCTTGATTCTGAATTGAAGGAGGAAGTGATATGTTTTTTCTCTTTTTAGTTATATTATTATAGTGATATAAATAAATTTGGTTCCCATTATTATAACAACTGCTCAACAGATATTGGTCTTCAGATATGACAACATTAGTCACATGACCATTTTGCTTTTCGGGGATAATTATGTGATACTGATTCGTTTCGATGTTATATAAAATATCATTTACCAAAACATTAAGTTTATTGACCTCTAATGAATAAATGCCATTATCGAGTTGGGAAGATAAAGCTTCAATTTTTGAATATTTTCCATCAGACGTTTTCTTTATGAGTCCTGAATATGAGGCTAACCACAAATTTCCATTTGAATCCTCATCAATTCCTCTCATGCTACAAAATCCATTACAGAATTCTGGATCACTTCTTAGAAAAATGCTATATGATTTTCTCCGTGCATCCAGTTGGACCAATCCATAACCTGAGCTTAGCCAAGAAACATTATCATTAGATTTAATAGAAGTATAATGACTAATTAATGGAGGAGATTCAAAATGGTCAAATGATTCAGATATCGATGAGAATATATTTGAGTGTGTTTGATCTTCTGGATTATAATAAATTAATTTGTTGACTCCAAATAACCAAAATATTCCATTTTCAATTTTAATTTTATGAATTTCTTTCAAATCTAAATCAGCAGGTAAGCCTATAATATCATAGGTGTTTTTTGACCTATTGTATTTTAAAATTTTACAGTCGCTACTTAAACAATTTTCATAAATATAAATATTCGACTCACTATCTTTCATTAAAAAAGGAGCGATTCCCTGTTGAGTAAGATCGACACTATCCCTTTTTAAAATATTTAATGCTTTATCTAATCGAATGATTCCATCTCGAGTTGATAAAAATAATTCGTTTTCAGAAAATACTATACTCGCTATTCTGCCAATATCAAATGATCTTATAAATTTTAAATTTGTTCCATCTGATGAATAAAATGCCTTGTAAATAGCAGTCTCATCAGATTTAAATATAATGTAATAACCCCCATTATCATCTGGAACAATATGGTCTTCTAAAAATATAGTCCCAGTCCGTTCATTCGAATAAGTTTGTCCAATAGATTGCAGATGAGAGTTAGCTGGTCTTGCTTGGGCAACAATCTCTTTAATCTGTGTGTCAAATAATGAAATAGTGTTATCTGAACTGACTATTATAAGTTTTTCATCGGAAGTAGAATTAAATAACTGTATATCAGAAAAACGTATTGAATCACTATCATTATTAGCCGGAAAATTTATCAAGTTAAGTCCATCATACAATATTAGTCCTGTCTGGGTGGCAGTCCACAAAAATCCCGAGCTGTCCAAATAAAGGTTCTCTCGACAACTGAGATAACTACCATCGGGAAAAGTTACATATTTATAATCATATGAGTCCCCGATTGGATCTTGACAAAACGCACTAGCGATTACCAAAAAAAGACTAGCTAATAGTAATGGAAGTTTTATAACCAAGTCGTAAACTTTACTTAAAGAAAATGCTCTAGTCGGTGTAAATCTATAGTCAAGTTAGCTAATAAATATCACTCTTACACTTCTAATTTTCCATTTATCATAATTCTGTATCCAGTACTATTTGACTGTAATTCTACCTTTCTTCAAACACCATTTCACTACGAAAATAGTCTAGGTCACATCACTTTAGTTGAAACACAAGTCTATTATTCTTTAGATTTGTCTCATAAGACATTTAAAATATGAAGCACTTATCAACAATATTCAAGGACCTTCCGAAAACACAATACTCCAGTTTAGCTATAGAGGTAAGTGCTGTGTATTTAGCCAATTCAAAACAAACGATTTCCACCACATGTTAGGCCAATTATTTGAAACACATTCTGAATAATCGGCCACTGAGAGTCTTTGCTTTTACCTTCTACATTTTATATACTATCCCTTAGGTACCCGCAAAACTCTCATTTAACATGTCTCCTTTGTCTTTTAACATAAATCTTCGTTGCACCAATTAGAAGCACAACGAAGAAAATCAATAAACTACTCTGTCAGCATCAGCATTACAGGCACTGATCTAAATCCTATTAGAATTAAATAGATCTATATTTCAGCTCAGTGGAAAAATGATTTTGTGATCCAATACAAAATTGAATTAAATAGCTACACAAAATGTCTACCCATTTACAGGAAGAAACCTACCCTCTTTCAGGGACTGCACGTGAACTTTCCCGTTATCCTCATGGCACAGGATATATCCCGTGGCTATCAATGCGATATATAACAGACTACAAAGGTTTCGCACCTCCATTAGTTTTTATTCTTTTACCTCAAGAATATTGAGAATTATCTACATGAAAAAAGTGGACTTCGAAATTGACTGTAGTCATGGTCTAGAATGTAAATTATCTGATCCTTGGCATTATTTTGGCTTTGTATATCGTTAGTCTTACGTTGAATAAAAATCTTAGATTTATGAGTTTTAATTTTTCTGCATTTGGCCTAATTTCTGGAGCTATGTTTACTTTCTTGATTTTTGTGTCTTCACAAGAGCCTGCTACGACACATACAAAAGCAAACACAAATCTCCCACAGCAAATCCACTCTGCAATAGAAAACAAAACCTATACATTTGCAGGTGAAGCCATGCCAGATAATTTTGATAATAGAGAACGTCTCAATCGCGAACTTTCAGTCAATGCATATTGGCAGTCAAACACCCTATTAAACATTAAAAAAGCAAACCGTTACTTCCCTTTGATGGAGCGAATTTTGGCAGAAGAAGGCGTTCCTGATGATTTCAAATACTTAGCAGTAGCTGAAAGTGATTTAAGAAATGCTACATCACACGCCAATGCAAAAGGATTCTGGCAATTTAGGACAGGAGCTGGAAAAGAAATGGGATTGGAGATAAATGACGAAGTAGACGAACGATATCATGTCGAACGAGCGACAAGAGCTGCTGCAAAATATTTAAAGATACTGAGGAAGAGGTTTGGTAATTGGACAAACGCTGCTGCTGCTTATAATGTGGGTCAAGGAAATTTCAATTCCTCCAGAAAAAAACAACAAGAATTCTCTTTTTTCAATATGAATATGAATATCGAAACAAATCGATACTTATTTAGATTAATTGCTATTAAAGAAATTATGTCAAGCCCTGAAAGTTTCGGATACTACATTCAGCCGAATGAATTATACCCACCACTAGATGATTTTTATGAAGTCGTCGTCGATTCTTCCGTCTCCAACTGGAGTGATTTTGCTAAGGAAAAAGGCATTACTTATAGAATGCTAAAAGTATATAACCCATGGTTGATTGATAATAAATTAACAGTCAAAAAAAATAGAAACGATTACCAAGAATGTTAGAACCATACCATACTAAATCGGAAATTGAAGCAGGCTGTGACGAAGCAGGTCGTGGCTGTCTCGCAGGTCCCGTATATGCTGCGGCGGTTATTCTTCCCAAAGATTTTCATCACCCTTTATTAAATGATTCCAAAAAGATTTCTGAGAAAAAACTGAAGTTACTGCTGAAGTGCTACAAACTTATGTACACATCCGTAGTCTTAAGTAAGATTTATGAAGATAACACCAAAATAACAAGTAAATATGTCCATGCTACTTCTCGCGGACATGAAGCCATACAAATTGCAGCAGGCCTAGCTTTGGAATCTTATGATTATGTATATCCGTATTATCGGGATGATAGCATTTTGTTAGGCGCTGGGATTACTCCATACGAACTGATGTTGCAATTACTCGCTAAAAAGAATGATGTGTTTTCCGGTGGACGCACCTATTATTCCCACCCAAGTTTACGGGATGAAGATCGTGTAAAGATTCCCCACCAATCAAGTGCTACGGGAATGCAAGCCATTCCGGCAACCGGCACTGCCATGGGAATACAATACAAAGAACAGCTAGGAATAGATAAAAAAGATCATTATCCAATCGTAA
>ENA-ORXT01001984-ORXT01001984.1-marine-metagenome-genome-assembly--contig:-NODE-1984-length-25787-cov-171.374874_pt1 | contig 25787 bp, 16 predicted proteins | sample MGYA00237868_ERZ511482 | MGnify/ENA metagenome assembly ERZ511482
AATACTCATCTCAGTTCTACTTTTCTATATGCTGGAATCGGTCTGGTATATATTTTTACATCTGGGTCTGGATATGGTGATCCTCTTATTTTTAAGACTGACTGATTTCTGCTCTTGCAGAGTCGATGTCCATACGCGACATCGAAAGGAAGGAACCATAAGCGGGTGGGTGAGGTGAGATGACCATTTCACCTTGATGACACTTGGGGCATAAGTGTGGATCTATGTCTGTAGTGGCGTTTATAAATTCTCGTGTATTTTTATACGCTATCACTTCAGGCGGACATACCTTCAAATGTTTGCTAATAGATTTCAAATTGCGTGCTTTGAATCCCGGTGCAAGAAATCCGATATGTCTGATTTTGATAAATCGCTTTGGTAGTATATGCTCAGCAAATAGTTTTAGAAATTTGACTCCACATACATTTATGAATTTAATAAGATCTTATGCAGAATTACTATTAATTCTGATGGTGATTCTGATCTTGAAAATTGATCCGAGCTTGTAGGAACAAACTATATTGGAATTGATATTACTACACAGGTGCAACCTACGCACAGCGGAATAGCCTGCTTAATACAAAGTATGTCCAATCTCTTTAATCAAGTAACTTCTGAAGCGTAATGCAAAATCCCTCATCGCTTCTATTTGCTCTGAGGTAAATTGATTTACATTCATATCGTACGTCATGTGATTATTTTCTTTTGCCACTGCTGTATGCAGACCAAGCAGTTCTTTGTCAATGCGATTCATCTCCCACGGGTGTCTTAGACCTAAGAAGTGACCCATCTCATGGACCAATGTGCTTTTATCTATCAGGCCAGGATAGGCCATAAATATCCGATCAAACTTTGGTGAATTATTAGAGTAGCTTTTCTGTCGAGCTCTTAGTATTGGTGTAAATCCCATCAGCGCAGATTGCTGTCCATTCTGTGCATAAGTTTCAAATAGATAGACATTGATGGCTCCAGTTCTTTCTATCGGGGAGATGAGGTCTGCGATCATCCCGGTTTTTCTGCGGAAGAAGTCACTGTGCATATCGGGCAGATAAGCATGATTTTCATCCATGACCAGCTCGTTGATGACAAATTTGACTTTGTCTTCGAATTCTTGGTTTAGGTATTCTACATTCTCGCCTATCTGGATGGTAATGTTCTGATCTATAGAATCCATGCCCATCATATAGAAATTAATCTTTAATGTAGGGATCTCATACCAAGTCTTCTGAGTAGAATCAATCGATGTGACAGATTGACTTAAAAGATGAGACATAGAAAACAATAGGCATAGAAATAAAGTGACAGGGGTGATATGTAGTAATGCTCTCAAGATCTATATAATCAACAGTGAAAGTCCTCTATTTATTATAATGCTTACCCTTAACTTATCCATGACTTGAAGATGCGATATGATAATCAGGCATGGTGGGGACTAAGAAGAATAAGGATACACCTATCACTAATCCAATTCTAAATATGGCTAATGAGATTCTGATACACTTATATTTTTACTCAGCTTCTGTCCCAACAAATGTTGATCTCTAATCATTGTTGTATAGAGATGATCACTATCCTTAAGCATCTGAAGCATACCCCAGTTATAATCTCTAAAGGTCATATTGTAGTAATTGCCGAAGTATAAGAGGTCGTCTTGCTTTTTACGCACTTCTTGCTCTGTAGACTCTCCATGAGATTTACCAGGTGTGATAGCAATTAGTGCAAATATACTGGAAGCTGTAGAGGTCACGGCCACCTTTAATATTGAATGCAATCATCTTAGAGAAGAAAAATACAATGATCAGGTCTGATGACCTCAGGATCAGGTAGTCTATCCACAAAACGGGGACTTTTATCGAATCAATTTATTCACAAGAGAATTTACGTATACATTATGAATCTATGAATGATCCACTTGCAATAATAGCAGCAAAGAAAGTCAAGAAAAAGAAAAATTTTTATCTACATTTTAGCCTGTGGCTGATGATCACCTTCGGATTGGTAGTCTTTAACATTGCAGTGACACCAGGATTTTATTGGTCATTAATCATCTCTTTCACTTGGAGTGTATTTTTATTGATCCATGCCTTCCGTATATCAGAAGTCTTCTCCATGTATCAGAAATGGGATCGATATCAGTTTGAAAAAGAATTGGCTAAGCTAGACACAAATGACATTAAATACTTGCCAGAATACTCAGCTCATAAGGAAATGGGTGATTGGAATGGGAGGGAGTTTGTTTAGACGTTTTGTGTTGATTCCATTCATACAAACATCTAACTTATCGCTATCGGGCTTAGCAATATCAGCATCAACTTAGTTTTCCACTATTAGTAAGCTATACCTACGAATCATTATCTGTCTGTACCTGCGAATCAATATCTGCTTGCACCTACGAATGGATATCTGCTTGCACCTACGAATTAATATCTGCGTAAAACTATGAATCAATATCATCTTCCACTTAAGAATCAATAGTCTATATAATCCACAAGTCTATGTGGAGATAACATATTATAAAAAAATGTAATATGTGGCACATGTTTTGTATCATTTGATATGAAATAATAATGGTTTGACTACACGATATAGTAACAAGTCTGTGCATAAGTGTCGCAAAGCGAATAGGTTGCTATTATTCGTCTGTTTCAGTATCATGTATTCTGTGGTATCAAATGGCCAGATAGTACAGGCTTCAGGAGAAAGACTATTAAGCATTGAGCATACGATTCCATCTTGCTTTCAGTCAGGAGGACAGTCCTCATTCTTTGTAGTCGTCTTCGACAGTCAGATACAAAGCAACACCACAGAAATGCTTAAAATTACCCAGAATGGAATCACCATTGTAGAGAAAGCTGTCAGATACGAGGGCGGAGAAAGCTTTCATACAGATCTTATAGTGGACATCGCTTCAACATCCACATTTCTGATTCAATATTTAGATCCTTCAGGAAAAGTCTTATTATCTGAAGAGCAGGTCGTCCATATGGTGCCCGTAATCGAAGCGGTAGTCCAGCAGATGACTTGCCCCGACAAGCCTTCAGCAAGTATTGAAATACTCAATGATAATATAGAATCTATCTTATGGTCTAATGGAAGTACAGCTAATCTGCTGACTAATCTTGGTCCTGGCTCATACACGGCCTCTATGACGACAGATCAGGGCTGCATCTTAGAAAGTACTTATCTCATACTGGACCCTGAAGAGATAGAGATGGAATTTCAGAAAGTACAGTTTGATTGCGATGGATTCTCAGAAGAAATATTGATCATGAAGACCACGCCTTCATCAGCCTCAGTCTTATTTGACTGGGCTATTGATGGATTGGGCGACTGGGATGATCCTAGCATGGTGTCTATTGGTCAGGACGATGTTTATAATATGCAGATCAAGTTTGGTGAGGATTGTATATTTAACCGTCAGGTCAATGTTAAAAATCTAACTACTAGACCTTTTAAAGCGACAGATACGCAGCTTAAATCGTCAAAGCAAGTTAATGGAGAATGGTATGAATTTAATCTAAGATTAGCGCTTGATATGCATCATGGAGATATTGATAATGATGAATCTGATGGCAGTATCTATGATGTCAGTTTTCATGCCTCGAGAGTAGAAGCGGAATTAGCGATTAATCCTATCAGTGAAAGCTATGTGAGCCAGCCGACCACTGTATATGCCCGAGTGCAATCACCAACTTCTTGTTTTGAGACATCCAAAATCGAGCTTAGATCTATCATGCCTATAGATGTCAGTCTTCAGCTAGTACAGGATGAAGTCTGTGATCATGAAGTCCCATTCATACTATCGGGTGGAGTGCCGGCTGGAGGTGTTTATTCAGTGACACAGTGCAGCCAAGGCGCGCCATGTCCAGTGAGTCCGATCAGCCTTGATGCTACTTCAGGCCAATATTTATTTGATCCGCAAGTCGGAGAAGGCATTTATACCATAGAATATACGGTGACAGATGATACTGGCTTGCCTAGTTCAGCTACAGATTTATTAGCAGTACAAGCATTTAATTTTGACTTCTTTGTCGCTGCTTCTACCATCTGTGCTAATTCTGGTAAAATAGAAATTGCTACTGGACCTGCTGGTCAGATCATCACGGGCATAGGTGTCATATCAGAGATACAAGTTATTAATGGAAGAGATAGGATCATCTATTATTTTGATCCGACAGGATTATCTTCAGGTAGCTATAACATTACTTCAGACTATACATTTACCTCTAATACAACAGGGTATTCTTGCTCTGACATTAAAACGAAACAAATAGAAATATTTGATTTTCCAGTTTTCTCCTTAAACTCAACCGCAACTCAAACCTGCGCTGGAGAAAGCGTCACTATGACAAGTGCAGTTGCAAGTGGAGTGGGGTCACCGTCGTACCTGTGGGCAGGGCCAAATAACTTTAGCTCAACTGATCCAAATATTGTTTTGAATGATATCACGACTAATCAATCAGGTACCTATGCCCTGACCGTCCAAAATGAAAATGGATGTACATCAGTAGAAACCATTGAATTAAGTATTTCTGAGCAGCCCACACTTATATGTGAGCAAGTCAATATGGTATCGTGTTTTGGAGAGAGTGATGGTGTCGCTTCCGTCACCGTGCAAAACCCTTCAGGAGATTATACTTATGAATGGACTAATGGTATAATGACAAATACGGTTAGCGACCTAAGAGCGGGCGACCATAGTGTCACTGTCACAGATGTTAATGGATGTGCATCTATTTGTACAGTTACCATAGAAAGTCCAGAACTATTGACGCTAAATATTGAAATCAATAATCAAGTCAGCTGTTTTGCTGGAAGTGATGGTCGAGCGACGGCGACCATCACAGGAGGAGTAGAACCTTACCTAATAGAATGGGATGATGTCGTCGGTCAAGAAATCAATAACACCCTAACAGCTGGCATTAAAACGATAAAAATCACAGATGCTCAAAACTGTGTAGTGACACAAAATATTACCATCACAGCACCTCCTGTATTAGAGTGTACTGTCGTAAATACGATAGATGTAAACTGTAATGGAGAGAGCACTGGAGCTGCTAATATCACAGTCCAAGGTGGGAGTCCTGGATATACATATCTATGGGATAATGGAGAGGAAGTGCTTAATGCAAGAATGCTTGATGCAGATATACATACACTCACAATAACAGATCAGGCGGAATGTACTACCACATGTCAAGTCATCATCAATCAGCCAGAAGCCATCAGTATCAGTTTAAATCTGGAGTCTCAGGTCAGCTGTAATCAGGCCCTAGATGGCTCTGCTTCAGCTACTGTGAGCGGTGGTAGTGGAATCTATAATTATCTATGGGACAATGGTGAGAGGACGCCGACTGCTGTATCACTTTCGGCTGGCCTGCATCACGTGACGATCACGGATCAGAACGCTTGTCAAGATTCCAGTGCAATAGAAATCACACAGCCAAATCCTCTCATACTCACTGTCGTCAGTCAGGCGGATGTCACTTGCTTCAATGAGTCTAATGGAGCTGCAAGCATAACCATATCAGGAGGCTCTCCTCAGTATACTATCGTATGGAGTAATGGTCAGAGTAGCTTATCTGTTAATTCACTTGCAGCAGGTATACATACCGTATCAGTCACAGATGCAGAAGGATGCGTAGAGCAAGCCGAGATCATGATAAGCCAGCCAATGGCGATGTCAGCACAGCCACAGTATCGGCGGCAAGTATCCTGTCATGGTGGTGATGATGGTGCAGCGACTATTAATATGGCAGGAGGCTCTGCTCCATACCGTATCACATGGCCTAATGGGGATACAGGACCAGAAGCGGAGAATTTAGAAGCCGGTAATCATACAGTCATCATCACAGACAATAACAACTGTGCAATGGAAGCCACATTAATCATACAAGAACCAGAAGAACTGGTCATAAATATGAATGTAGGTGTGCCCGTGAGGTGCTTTGGAGAATCTACTGGAAGCGCAGATGTAGTCATCACAGGAGGCATGCAGCCATATCATTATGAATGGGATAATGAAGTCAAAGAGCGCTTTAATCCTAGTCTGGCTTCAGGTGAAAGATTTGTCTCAGTCACTGATGGAAATGGATGTCTCATCTCAGCTTCTGTAGTCATAGAAGAGCCAGTTCCTGCAGTGATCAGTATCGAAAATATGAGACCGCACCTCTGCGGAGATGTGCCATCAGGTGAAGCAACAGTCTTCGTAGATGGTCCATCGACTTATAACTTTGCATGGAATAATGGTGAGATAGGGCCGACGGCAATGAGGCTAGGCGAAGGAGAGCATGTCGTCTCTATCACAGATCAAGCCGGGTGTATGATCGTGCAGGAAGTGATCATAGACATGATATCTTCCATAATATGTGACTCTGAGCAATTAAGAGCTTCGAGCTGTGCAGGAAAAGCCGATGGGTCCGCTGTGGTCAGTGTGCTTAATGGCATACAAGTCAAGTCTTACCTATGGGATTCTGGAGAGACGACAGCCCAAGCTGATCAGTTGACTCCGGGTATACACACAGTCACGATTACTGATGTCAATGATTGTTCGTCTACTTGTGAAGTTGAGATTGAACTTCTTGAACCTTTAGTATTGGCTTGTAATAAACTGGTCAATTATTCTCTCGGTCCGGACTGTGCACTTAATTTTTATCCAGACTTAGTCATAGAGAATTTTACCAGAGACTTTGATTACAGCCTTATCGTAACTGATGATAAGGGTATCGAGATCGATACAAACCTAATTTCAGAATACATCAATAAGAATATTAATTATACCATTCAGGATGACTGTAATGGTAATACTTGTGGTGGTCAACTTAAAATAGAAGATAAGCTCGGACCAGTATTAGAATGTAGAACAAGTCACGAGACTTGCATGTCTTTATATGATTTTGATCGATACGAATTACCAGTGATCGCTGCAAAATCTATTAATAGATTATCTAAACATGAATTCGAGATTGTTTCAGAATCAGACTGTAGCGAGTTTACCCTGAGCTTCACAGATGAGCTGGTAGAAGGTGATTGTGATGCAGAATTCTTATATGAAGTGAAGCGAGAATGGACTGCGACTGATGCTCACGGTAACATCTCTACTTGTATAGAAGACATCCATGTGAGTGAAGCTACTCTGACCATTTACTGGCCTAAGGATACACTGGTCTATGGCTGTATGGCGATGGATAAGGAGCTCATAAGGGAAGATGCGACACATCCTCTTTCTAAGCATTGGATGGGTGTACCGCACTATGAAGGCCTTGATACATTGAATGAATATTTTCATTCTATTTGTTCAGATTTATATCCTGCATACCATGATGACATCGTAGAGCTGTGTACTGGCTCATATAAGATATTAAGGACTTGGGATATAGTGAAAGACTGCAGCTCTACTCAAGAGCAGAAGACTCAGGTCATCTATGTGCAGTCCGCGTTTCCAGAGTTAGTACAGAGAGATACGATAGTGAAGATTAGTACTGGTATCAGCTGTGCAGTGGAAGTCACATTAAGACCTGACTTATCACACTACTGTGGACTGGTAGATCAAGTGACAGCTAAGATTTATCACGAATCTGAAATGGACTACTGTCTTCCTTATGAAGAAAAAATATTAGCGGATCCGATTAAATTTATCAATGGAGAAATCATCATACCTGATGTAGAAGCAGGATGTAACTTCATAGAGATGTATGTACAGTCTGACTGTTACCACATCGATACATTACAGTTTAATATCACAGTAGAAGATTATCTCGCGCCTGTCGTCGTGTGTGATCAGGCAGCGACAGTCGTACTGGGTTCAGATGGGATAGGCTATCTGGCTCCAGAGAATGTCGATAATGGGAGCTGGGATAACTGCGGCATCAGTCAGCGGATATTGGTAAAAACAGATACACTGTGTGCTTTAGATTCAGTAGCAGGCATAGAAAATAAAATCTCTTTCTGCTGTGAAGAGATAGGAGCACCGATCAGAGTGGCGATGATCGTAACGGATATTGCTGGGAATGAATCGAGCTGTTATGTGAATGTGCAGATATCTGAAAATGAATATCCGACGATAGAGTGCCCTGATAATTTAATCATACCCTGTACGACAGATTATGAAGATCTGGAGATTACGGGAAGACCTTGGGCAGCTTCTGGATGCTCTAATTATGAATTTATATATCAAGATTCTGCCAAGCATAACCAATGTAGAAATCAACTGATCAAAAGGACATGGCATTTAGTCAGATCACAAGACACCACTTTTGCCTGTCTTCAGGATATCCAATTATTCAATGAAAATCCGTTCACTGAAAAATACATTCAGTGGCCGAGTGATACCATTATAGAAAACTGTTATGCTGATGTCACACCTGAAGAATTAGGCAGGCCAATCATAGATACACTTAATTCATGTAGTCTCATTGCGTCTAACTTCTTCGATAAAGAATTTTCTCTATCATTAGAATCTTGTAGAAGCATCGTCAGAGAATGGACCATCATAGACTGGTGTCAGTATGATGATGATCAAAATATAGGCAGTTGGAAAAAGTCACAAATTATAAAAATCCACGATAATATCGCACCAGTGATCACCTGTGAAGATATGGAAGTCTGTACTTATGAGAGAGACTGTACTGGACTTGTGGAAGTCTATTCTACAGCCAGTGATAACTGCTCTGATGCAGAAGGACTGAGTTATGAATATCGATTAGACCTGGAAGGAAGTGATGGCACTGATAGCGTGTACAGAGATAGAGGAGCTAGCTTATCTATGGTGCTACCCGTCGGTGAGCACAGCTTATTTACTTATGTTAATGATCAGTGTAACAATACTTCAGAGTGCTATAGGAAAATAGTAGTAAAAGACTGCAAAGCGCCTACGCCATACTGTATTGGCCAGACAGCGACGACCATTCTGAATACTGATGACTATGTAGAAATATGGGCCGTAGATTTTAATCTAGCGAGTAGTGATAACTGCAGTGCAGATGAGAATTTAGAATTTTCATTTGAAGAAGACAGCCTGGTGAATGTACTGGTCATCAAATGCGAGGACATACTATCTAATGGAAGCAATGACTTTAGAGTAGGGGTGTGGGTCAGCGATGAAGCTGGTAATGCTGATGTCTGCTATGTGAATGTAGAAGTAGCGCAGAGAGCAGAGGGAGGGTGTGTCATGCCAGACACAAGCGCAGTAGGCCGTACGATCAGCGGACTTATCAGTGATGTTAATGACGTCGCTTTATCAGATGCTAAAGTCCATATCACAGATGGCACTTCATCACTTGGCGATCGGACTATTGATATCGAAGAGGGCTTTTTCGAAATGAAAAATGCGGTAGCTTCTAATCAATATCGATTAGAATTTACCAAGCAAGGTGACGTACAGGGAGGGATATCTACGACCGATTTAATTCAGATCCAGAATCATATTCTTAATTTACGACCATTCGAATCAGACTTCAAGGTCGAAGCTGCTGATGCTAATAACGATGGTAAAGTCACTTCTATTGATCTTGTATTATTGAAGCAGTTGATCATTGGACAGCGAGAAGACTTACCTGCTTACTCATCACCTTGGAAATTTTTATACTATGGTGAATCTACTGCTGTGAAAAATATGGATGATTCCACTATCGGGATAGCTGACATGTCCACTGATGTATTCTTAGATGTGAAAGCGATAAAAGTAGGTGATGTCAATGGGTCTTTCTCTTCACTGCTGCACACTGAAAATAGGTCACAAGCTTTGATCGATATCTTTACAGAAAATATCTATTATGAGCAAGGTGAAGAAATCGCAGTAAAACTTAGATCTGAAGAATCATATAGAGCTGAAGGCTTACAACTGTATACAGAAATAGATAATAACCAGTTAGTGTTCGACAGAGCAGAATGGAATGGAAATCTGCTTGGCGAATCTGAAGTCTATTTTCATGATAATGCGCTTCACTTTAATGTCGTCAAGCCTCAAATGGATCTGACTAAAGATGATTTTACCATCTACTTTACTTCGAGAAGTGCAGGTGAACTGAGTCAGTCATTCTGGCTTAAGAAAGCACATCTACCTAATGAATTAATACAAAGTAGTGGAGAGAGCCGTACGATCAGTTTAAGATTCAAGGAGCATGAGGATAGTCATCCTTCTTTAGAGGTTGAGTCGGTCTATCCCAATCCTTTTATAGACGATGCGATGATCTCATTTACCCTCACTAAGCCAGGATCTGTAGGCATTTCGATCATGACATCAGATGGGCGTCTCGCCCATCAGGAAGATATAATTTTCTCTCATGGGAGCCATACTCTTAAGCTTAGTGACATACAGCCTGACTTAGAGCCAGGTATGTATTACATCACTTTACTATATGGTAAGGAGAAAAGGTCTCAGTCGATTATTAAAATAGCCCCGTAAATAGACAGTTAATAAGATAATTAACAACTTATTGACAATTCGAACGTCTAGTAATAATTGAATAATAGATACTTTTGCGCCCGATGAAAATACCTGCTATACTATTACTTCTCAGCGTATGCCTCACTTCATTCTCACAGAAGGCATTAAACGTGAAAAGACTGTCTCAAGATGTAGTAATAGACGGCGTATTAGATGAAGCCTTCTGGGATATTGGGGATAAAGCGGATAAATTCTTTCAATATTTTCCTACAGATACGGTACAGGCTTTTGGACAGTCAGAAATCAGCATGTATTATAACGATGAAAGTCTGATTATAGGTATCAAGTGTTATGGTAAAGGAAACGATTGGATCGTAAATTCACTGAGGAGAGATTATAGAGCTGGTGGCATAGATAATATGACGCTGGTATTCGATGCATTTCAGGATAAGACTAATGCATATTTTTTCGGTATCAACGCTGAAGGCGTCATCAGAGAAGGTGTCATCACTAATGGAGGAAATGATTTTAGAGATTTTGATGAATCTTGGGACAATAAGTGGCGAGGTGAAGCGAAGAAATTTGATGGATATTATACTGCGGAATTAGAGATTCCTTTTAAGAGTCTGAGGTATAAAGCTGGCGGAATGCAGTGGAACTTTGATGCTTACAGGTATGATGCTCAGTATAACGAGTGGAGCACATGGACAGGTACGCCAAGAATATTCCCAATGACAAATCTGGCATATCACGGTACCATGGAGTGGGAAGAACCTCTGAAAGCGAATAGTGGGACTGTATCATTTATTCCCTATGTCTCAGCTGGAGTCAGTAAAGATTATGCAGCGGGATCTGATGCTAATATTCTGCGGGAAATCGGTGGTGATGTAAAGGTAGCAGTTACTTCCGGTCTGAATTTAGATTTGACGATCAATCCAGATTTTTCCCAAGTAGAGGTCGATCAGCAAATTACTGATCTATCCAGATTTGAAATATTCTTTCCTGAGAGACGACAGTTCTTTTTAGAGAATGCTGATTTATTCAGCAATTTTGGATTTTCTAATATTAATCCTTTTTTCTCCAGAAGAATTGGGACTACGACAAATAAAAACGATGACGTAGTTCAAAACAGAATATTCGCTGGTGCCAGACTCAGTGGAAAAGTAAATGATGACTTAAGAATAGGTTTGCTAAATATGCAGACAGGTTCAGAGCAAGATAATGGCGTATTTGCGACTAATTATACAGTGACTGCTGTCCAGCAAAAAGTATTAGATAGATCTAATATAGGGTTCATGTTCGTCAATAAGCAAGTCTTAGGAGTCGACGATGTTAATGCTTTTCAATTAGATCGGCATAACAGAGTCGCAGGCATAGATTTTAATTTTGCAGATAAGGATAACATATGGACCGGGAAGACATTCTTACATGGGTCTATGACAGATGGAGAAGACGGAGTGCCGATCAGTCATGGATTACAGGTAGGGTATAGTAGCAGAACTTGGATATTTGGTTGGGGTCATGAATACGTAGATGCTGATTATGATGCTCAAGTAGGATTTATAAGAAGGAAAGACTACCTCAGTCTCAATCCATCAGTGGATTACCAGCTATTCCCAGAAAAAGGGATTTTCAATAATATGACATTAGGTGTCGATGCTGAGTTTATCTATAGACCTGAGATAGGAAAATCAGATCATCAGATAGGTTTTGGTATAAGGGCACAGACAAGAGATAATGCCAGATTTTTCATTGGAGTGGATAATGAATTTGTATTTCTGACAGATGAATTTGACCCAACGGGGACGAGCTCTACAGAGCTACCTGCTATGACTGCTTATAGCTATACGAGTCTGTCAGCTTCTTTTAGCTCAGATAGGCGTAAGCCAGTCTCATTCTCTATTAGAAATTCGATAGGCCAATACTTTAATGGATGGAGATATGGTACTAGAGGTAACATAACTTTCATCGCTAAGCCTAAAGCTCAGCTTTCCATTGATATGACATATAATTATTTCGACATGCCCTACTTAGACAGTGGGCGACAGACATTCTTATTAGGCCCGAGATTAGATTATACATTCTCTAAAAAATTATTCTTCTCCACAATAGTTCAGTATAACACTCAATCAGAAAATACAAATATCAATGCAAGGCTCCAATGGAGATTTGCACCTGTATCTGATTTCTTCTTAGTCTTTACAGATAATTACTTCACGGGTTCTGATGTCTCAGATCGATTTGCTATTAATATTAAGAATCGTGCGATTGTTGCTAAGTTTACTTATTGGTTGAATACCTAGTAAATATAATTATGGACGTTTGATTGATCCTTCATCGTGACTAATTAGCACCAGCACTATAAAAAGAGTCAGCAATTACCCTTTCGCATTTTTATATTGAATGACTTAGGGAGTTTAATTACTAATGCTTTTTACTCTATTGTAGGTATTCATCTACATTCATCACAGCACTGATTTAATAAATAAATCTAATTTTATTTTTACCTCTTTTGGTATTTCCTCATTTTCTATCCAGCAATGTACATCATCAATATAAGTCATACTTAGATAGTTGGCAGCTTCTTTGAATGGCATATGAAATCCATCTTTTAATTCTCTATCTGAGCCAGAACTAATTATTGCCATTTCCATTCCACTTAGTTTTCTTCCTGTTTCTTTTTCAGTTTTTAGGCAATCTGAAATCCGATCGAAAAAAGTTTTCATGATGCCACTCATAGTGTACCAATAAACTGGTGTGGCAAAAATTATAATTTCATAATTATTGACAAGTTTCTTCATGAAAGGATGAAAATCATCACTGGCATTTTTAAACTCGTAGTCAAATTCTCCGATATTCATCGTTTTCAAATCAACTATTGAATAGCCAGTTTGGCTGCTTACATATGATGCCACCATTTTCGTCTCACCATTGCTATTAGAACTGCCTAAAACAATAATACCTTTCCTCATCTATTTTTTAATTTTAGTCGCTGCTAATTGAACACTCATCTATACCTAATCACTCGGTACGCTTCATTGGCACGGTACTCATCCTGGCCTCTCAGTAGTTCCAGGAATGCATCTCCCTCTGTTAGGCTTGCAAAATCACCAGATCCGTTATTATTTACCGGTACAGCTTTAAGTACACCACCCTTAGAGTGCATTAATTTGACAATAGGATAATAGGTCAAGTCGGGTTTAAATGAAATGTCTTTTTGAAGTACGGCATATTCTTGGGGTGACTCACTCAGTCGAAGACATGACTTTAGCCATGGCAAGATGTAATTGTGAGTACACATGAATGAGGACACAGGATTCCCTGGAAGAGCGAATACCAGCTTTCCATTACAGGACTTTCCAAACCAAAATGGCTTACCTGGTCGCTGCTTGATTTTATGAAATATCTGAGTGACACCGAGTTCCTGAAGGACTTTAGGTAAGTAGTCAAACTTACCCATAGACACCCCCCCTGATAGAATGATGAAGTCATAATTATCAAGATGATCTTTCACGACAGAAAGGAGCGTGGGGTAATCATCATTAATATGGGATAGATCGCAGTCTACCTTATATCGCTGGAGTGAAGCTTGGATCATATACACATTCGATCTTCTGATCTGATAGGGCTTTGGCTGGATATCGATATTGACTAATTCATCTCCTGTCGATACGATGACACAACTGGGTATTTTGCAGACCTTGAGGGTATGGTGCCCACAGCTAGCGGCCACACCTATTTCAGCCTCTGTCAGCTGAGTGCCAGACTTTATAGTAAGTTCTCCCTGTGATCTATCCTCACCTTTGTAATGGATATTTTGTCCTTTTGAGATGGTGTCTATCATGATCTCTGCATGATCATTCTCTATCTTAAGATCTTCATATCTGATGACGGTATCTGTCCCTTGAGGCAGCATCGCACCAGTCATCGCTTCTATACATGATGAAGATGATTTCAGACTCGTCTGAGGGCTGCCTGCTGCGGATACCCCTTCGATAGGAAGCCTGAGTAAACCTTTAGCCATACTGCCATCATAATTAATGGCAATTCCATCCATCGTGACACGATCATATGGCGGCAGAGCTCTATCAGTGTGGAGATCTTCCCTGAGGATATGCGATAGACTTAGGGCCAATGGTCGCTCTACGACGCCATAATCTATTACTTCTTTATCTATGAGAGTTCTGGCTTCTTCTACTGAGATCATAGGGCTTGTAGTATTTATGAGTAAGATATTCTTCTTGAGTTGATTCTCAGAATAAGTCTCTATTTAGATTCAAATATCCGCTGCTTTTAAATGATTCAAATGCAGGATGTAATCTCATGTAAGCGAGCATGCCTTCTTCCATAATCTGACCATGATCTAAGAGATGATGTTCGACAGATTTCAGTATAGACTCAAACGCTTGCTTGGCATTTTCTTTATTAGAATAAGCACAGGCTAAATAGAAATATGCTTCTGCATCACCGGGATACATTTTGAGAGCTTTCATCAGATCCTGAATGGCCTGAGTCACTTCGAGATTTTTTAAATTTATAATGCCATCCTTTTTCCAGTAGTTAGCTGCTTTGTCACCATCTGGTATGATGAAGTTTTTTTTGATCGGATCATGGTTCAAGAAGATCTTACAGCCTCGCCTCAAGAATATATTGAGTCCGGTCTTTATGAGGATATAATGGCCTTCTGCTGCTGGCGCAAGTCTGATGTCGTGCTGAGTCTTGAATTTTGCTTTTTTCTTAGATGCGAGCTGTCCATTGATGTATATGATTTCATCACCATTCCATACACCTTCGATTTCTATTTGAAGTTTACCAAACTTTTCTTTGTAGTAGTACATACCCTAATGAAATCGATTTTTATCCACCTATGGTAGCCATAGATTCAGATACAGCATTATTGAAGCCTCTGCTCTTCTCTGCTTCAAATCCATCTTTAGCTCTGTGGCTGATAGCTGATTGTATCGCCACTTTCAGCTCTTCATCAGATGCTCCATTTCTAAGCAACTCCCTGATACTGAATACACCGCTATCATAGAGGCATGTCTTTAGCATACCCTGCGGAGTGACTCTGATCCGATTGCAGGATCCACAGAATAGTCTGGAGTAGGCTGCGATAAAGCCGACACTACCCTGATGTCCTGATATCTGATAATTAAACGAAGTACTATGAGGTGGATCTTTTACTTTTTCCAAGCTGGGATAGCTTGCTTTAATGTGCTTGACTGTCTGCTCGCTGGTCCAGAATAGGGTAGACGGATGATCTCCTGATCCATTGAATGGCATCTCTTCTATGAATCTGACGCTTACTGGATATTTTTCAGTCAGCCCCACCATAGGCAGTATGTCTTGTATATTTTGACCTTGCATCACGACACAGTTAATCTTGGTCTCTATTCCATATTCTATTAATTCATGAAGTGTATTCATCACGGTATCGAATTCATCTCGTCTGGTGATCTGAAAAAATCGATCTTTATCTACGCTGTCCAAACTGAGATTGACTGACTTGATGCCTATTTTCTTAAAGTCTTTGACTCGACCTTTCGTCAGCGTACCATTAGTCGTGATGTGTAGATCTGATATGCCATCTATATTAGCAATGGTCTGTAAGAACTCATACATTCCCTTTCTGAGGAAAGGTTCGCCGCCTGTGATTCTTACTTTATTTATTCCCTCTGATGCCAGCACGGAGATGAGTCGTTCCATTTCTTCATAAGTCATCAGCTTTTCCCTTTTCACGTAGGTGATGCCCTCTTCTGGCATGCAGTAGAAGCATCTCAGATTACAACGATCTGTGACCGCTAGTCTGACATAGTTGATTTCTCTTCCATGATTATCTACGAGCATACTTTGAAGTCATTTATCTCTTTTAATTTTCGATATTTTCTTTAGTGAAAAGTAATCAAATTTATAGTAGGATGGAATAAAATCTGGAAGGAAGATAGATTATCGCTGTAATATCCATCAGGCACAATGCTACCAGCCTTTTGTAAATTTAATTTATTGTAAAATATTATTTCATCAGAGTGTTAAAATTAAGAATAAATGACTATATTTTGACGCTAAACTTCTAAATAACACAAATATGAGCGAAAAATCAGAATCAGTTACAAATTACATGGCGACTAAGCTTATTACCTTTTCACCTGAAATGGACATCAGAGAAGCTACTAAAGTCCTATTACAAAAAAGAATTTCTGGAGCGCCTGTCACCAATAGGAAAGGAAAGTTGATTGGGATGTTGTCAGAGAAAGATTGCATTCAACTTATAGTGAGTGGCGATTATAATCAACATCCATCTGGCAAAGGCACGGTAGAGGATTTTATGTCCAAGGATGTCAAAGCAATTAATTCATCCACGACTATAGATGAAGTGGCTTATCATTTCGTGAATTCTCATTTTAGAAGATTCCCTGTTGTTCAGGATGGTCGACTTGTGGGGCAAATCAGTCGAAGAGATGTGTTAAGAGCAATAGATAAGAGACGACCTAATGTTACCCATGTGCCCTCGTCTTGGAAACCCAGAATACCTACGGCTTAAGACTCTAAATATCAGTTTTTCCAATAATAATTCTGGTAGATATAGATCCTATGTCAGAATTTTATTTCTAACGTTCTGCCGTTAGAGTAAGCATCATTAGTTAGATGTTTACTGCATTTTATGTCAGATATAAATGCCTTTAAAATAAAAAAAGTACCTTTTTGGGAAAGGTACTTTTGATTGGATTAGATTGAGTTATTTGCAATCAATATTTTAAAGATCTCAAGACTTTAAAATTGATCATTTTTGGCTATTTCTCCTTAATATCAGAAATTTTCTTTTTAATCGTTTTATATTCATTATTTCGTGTATTGAGCTTTTGCTTAGCTTTTTTAAGTCGATCTTGATTGGATTTTATTTTTTCCATCAGATCTCTATTTTCCTTGAGTAGCTTAGTTATCTCCTCATCATTATCAGCCATGTCTTCTGACAGCTTCTCTTTCTTATCTTTGATTTTAGCTATTTCTTCTTCTGTATCTTGAATTTTATTAAAATAATATTCTGGTAAATAATCTTGCACAAAATCTATAACAATTCCTCGAAGTGCTGCGTACTCATATGGATGATCTTCTTCAGTAATCCAATTGTCATATCCAAAAGATGCAAAGACTTGCAATAGAGTATTTTCATTATTACTCTCGTCTACCTTAACTAATAAGTCAATTTTTTTTGAGCTTATCTGCGGTACGTTCACGCCATTAGCCGACATATATTCTTTATTAAAAAACAGTAATTTTTTACCATCCAAATTAACTTCATAATTATCATCCATCCAGTCACCGAACTTGTCTTTAATCGTTTCTACTTTTGGATTTAATAGTACATCTATCGTTTTAATTTCTTCATCCTCGTATGTGACCATGCCATCGCTGAAGTCTACTACTTGAGTATAGCAGAATGTAAAGGTGAAAAGAGTCATTATAGTTAATATATATTTCATTTTTTATTGTTTATTTGACCACTTTACTAAATGATCAAGCAATTGTTCGGTTTTAGAACTTTTAAACTTTTAGTGTGTTCAGCGTGCGTGCGAATCATTAAGTATCAGAATCATCAAATCATCATATGATCCAATCAATCAGAAACTATTTATTATCACTGTACAAGCGAATCATTTCCAGTATTGCATTTTATCCAGCATTGATATTAATCGCTTATTTTATACTTGCAGCTATTTTATTGACAATAGAAGAATCTGTTATTTCTCAATGGTTGATCGATAATACTCCGTTTTTGGTGATGGATAATGCAGATACTGCCAGATCCATCTTGACGACTATCATAGGCGGCAGCATATCTTTAATGGTATTTAGCTTTACGATGGTCATGATGATTCTGAATCAGGCAGGAAGCAGTTTCTCTCCAAGGCTTATTCCTGGATTGATATCAGATAAGCGCAATCAAGTTGTCCTAGGAATATACTTAGGGACAATTGTTTTCAATATTTTGGTGTTAATGGGTATACGTCCAGAAGAAAATGAGTATACACTGAATGTTTTGGCGATTTTAATAGGTGTCATATCTAGTATTACGTGCTTAGTACTCTTTATTTACTTTATTCATACCATTAGTAATAGTCTTCAGATCAATAATATATTAGTTAGAATATTTGACGACTGTAAAAATGGAATGACTTATTTACTGAACTCTGAGCAAGTCGAAAGTGCTGAGCATAGCATAGAACATTCATTTGTCATCAAATCGGAAAAATCAGGATATTTTCAAGATGTAAATATTCCTGGATTATTGAAAAAGGCAAATTCTAATCAAGTCAATATCCGTATTCTCCCGCTAAAAGGAGACTATTTATTAGCCGGTGTAGATGCCCTTTCTATTGATAGATCTATTGATGAAGATCTTGCAGAAGATCTATTGAGTTATATTATTTATTCTACTAGTAAGGATGTTAGGGATAACTACTTCTTGGGTTTTAAACAGATTATGGAAGTGGGCTTAAAAGCGATGTCACCAGGTATTAATGATCCAGGGACAGCTATCATTACTTTAGATCGTTTGACGGAATTATTCGCATTGAGAATGAGATTAGGAGATAGACTTGTCCATCAGCCAAAAGGCATAGTATATGTTGTAGAAGAGCAGACTATTACATTCCATGATCTATTATATAAAGTATATGCTTCATACAGACAGTACTGCAAGCATGATTATAATCTCATGGAAAAGTTAATTAATTTATTGAAGTATTTACACCATCAAGAGGCTCATCACCAGCACTATTATCAAAGTATTCAGCAACAATTAAATATTCTGAAAGCAGAATGTGAGGATAATATTGATAATAGAAGCGATCGAACAAAACTCATTGAGCTGATCGATAGTATAAGCCTAAATAGCTAATTGTCAGACTTGATTTTCATAAACTTCATTGAGTTATAAACTACAGAAAATATTGGAAATCAGTGCGTATTCTATTTAATATACACAGTCTTAATATTAACAAATTCTCTAATACCATAGTAACTTAATTCTCTTCCATATCCGCTTGTATTGATACCGCCAAAGGGTAGTCTCGGATCAGACATGACGTATTGATTAACAAAGCAGCTACCTGCATTAATCTCATCTCTAGCGATTCTTTCTCCTCGTTCTATATCTTCAGTAAAGACACAGCTGCCCAATCCGAATTCTGTATCATTAGCTATGGCTATCGCTTCGGATTCATCCTTTACTTTTATCACTGACGCGACTGGCCCAAATATCTCATCGTCATATGCTGGCATACCTGGCTTCACATCAGTCAGGATAGTAGGTGGATAGTAAGCTCCTTCTGCATCTGGTATATGTCCACCACAGAGCAGTATCGCTCCAGCACTGACACTATCTATCACTTGCTGATGTACCTCATCTCTTAAGTCATGCCTTGCCATAGGACCTATATCTACCGCCTGCATAGGATTACCCATTCTGGCACTTTCCATTTCATGTTTAAATTTTAATAGAAACTTACCATATACAGATTCAACTATGATAAATCGCTTGGCGCCTATGCAGCTCTGTCCAGCATTAAGAAGCCGCGACGTCATACAAGCCTTAGCTGCCATATCTAAGTCTGCATCATCTAATACTATATAGGGGTCGCTACCGCCAAGTTCGAGGACTGTCTTCTTAATATGTTCTCCAGCCAAGGCCGCGACAGCGGCGCCTGCAGGCCCACTTCCTGTGAGTGTAGCGGCTTTAACATGGGGATTTTCAAGTACTTTCTTTACTTGCGAACTACCGATCAGTAAAGTTCTGAAAGCATGCTCTGAGAATCCAGCATCTCTGAATATGGCTTCTATATGTAGTGCTGATTCTGGGACATTAGAGGCATGCTTTAGTAGGGCTACATTACCTGCCATAAGTGCAGGAGCTGCAAATCTTAAGACCTGCCATAACGGATAGTTCCAAGGCATCACAGCCAGAATAACACCAAGTGGCCTATAACTTATATAGCTTTTACTTGCATCAGTATCTACCATTTCATCTGCTAAAAATTCTTGTGCATGCTCAGCATAATATCTACACACCCATGCACATTTATCTACTTCTGACTGGGACGCATGATACGTCTTACCCATCTCCAGGGTCATAGTCTCTGCTATGATATCCTTTCTTTCTTCCAGCAGGTCGGCAGCTTTCATCATCATCACTGCTCGATCTGCGAAACTTGATCTTCTATAATTTTTGAATGTATCATGGGCATCACTAATGATCTGCGATACTTCATCATCAGTGTGCAGTGTGATGGTTTTGATTTCTTGATTCGTTGCTGGATTTATAGTAGTAATGGTAGCCATATTGATTTAATTTTTATGTGTGATTGTCTTGTAAGACAACTGCTTCTTCTCTTAATTAAAATAAGTCTCCAGCGATTCTATTAAGTGATTATTGACATCAGTCTCAATAGGGATTTCAATGAGGACTAATTTTTGTTTAGTGATTGCTTGTTCCAAAATATGTTTGAGCTCACTGACTTTGGATGGCTTATAGGATTCTATTCCGAAGCTTTCAGCAAGTTTTATAAAATCTGGATTGCCTATTCTGGTGCCGAAAGATTTTCCTTCGTTCATTTCTTGTTTCCATTCGATTAAGCCGTAGTTATTGTCATTCAGTATGATGATGACACCAGAGATGTTTAGTCTGACTGCTGTCTCCAGTTCTTGAATATTCATCATAGCGCCTCCATCTCCCATGATAGATACGACAGGTCGCTTAGCATCTATTAGCTTAGCTGCTATAACTCCTGGAAGTGCGATACCCATGCTCGCCAGTCCATTGCTGATGATACATCCATTAGGCGTGTAGGTCGGATAGTTTCTCGCAATCCACATCTTATGGCTACCCACATCGCTTATGACTAATCCATCTTCTGGCAGTATTTCTCTGACCGCGTGTATGACTCCAGGGGCAGTAAAGGCCTTCTCATCATTTAGTTTGTATTCATCAAATGACTTAAATATTCTAATTCTGATATCTTCATACCACTTTTGAAATTGGACGTCATGTAGTCCACTGTTTAGTTCTTCTATGCTCGCAGCTATATCGCCGATGACTTCAAGATCGGGATTATAATGCTGGTATATTTCTGCAGGTTCGAAATCGAGGTGAATGATTGTTTTATTCAGGTCTTGATTCCAATTAACAGGATCATATTCTGCTACATCATAGCCGATGCTTATGACGACATCAGCTTTCTCGAAAGCTTCTATGACATAATCTTTAAATCCAAGCCCTATAGAAGCTAAACTGGTCTCTGATAGATCCGATATAGATCCTTTGGCCATGAATGTACTTGCCACTGGAATGTTATGATTAGTAGATAGCTGAGTCAATGCTTTGCTGGCTCGTGTCCTGATCGCACCATTACCTGCTATGATGATGGGCCTATCAGCTCCTTTGATCATTTGCACCGCTTCTTTTATAGCTGCTGGATCTGGAGAAGGTCTTCTTATTTTATTTATTTTTAATGGTTTATGATCATTTTTTATTTGCACTTTAGCTATGTTTTCTGGTAATTCCAGATGTGTAGCTCCAGGTTTTTCTGCTTGTGCCAGTTTGAATGCTTTACGGACCATCTCTAAGACGACATCTTCACTATTGACTGTTCCATTCCACTTCGTGATCGGTTCCATCATCCTGATGACATCAATCATCTGATGAGACTCATGATGGAGCCTGTCAGAACTACCTTGCCCCGTTAGCGCTACGAGTGGCGCTTTATCTAAATTAGCGTCAGCAATGCCTGTCATAAGATTAGTAGCACCAGGACCTAAGGTAGAAAGACAGACTCCTGCCTTGCCTGTAAGTCTGCCCCAGACATCAGCTATGAATGCTGCACCTTGTTCATGTCTGACTGGTACGAAAGTGATATTGGATTTCTCAATAGCGAATAAAAAGTCTTCATTTTCTTCTCCGGGTACGCCAAAAATATATTCTACACCTTCTGCTTCTATACATTCGACCATGAGTTCTGCTACATTCATAAGTGATATTTTAGTTATAGACTGTAATACTTCTATTTTTTTGAAAAGTTCAATTTAGGCGTTGTGGAGCGTCAATTTTTCATCATAGTTCTTTAGCTCTATGATATCTGATGGCATACCAATGCCCGATTCGATTAAGGCCTTTATCGTTTTACTCTGAGCTATGGATTTGAGTTCTAAGCCAGAATATTTTTCATCAAAGGTATTGATCCAGAAGTGGCACTCTATATCGATAGTGCTGGTATTCAGATTTTTGACATGAGTCCGAGGTGGTTTCTCATCTCCTAAAATACCAGGTATGCTTCTAATCGTATTCATGATGATAGTTCTGGCTTGATTCAAGTCTGCACTATAATCTACGCCGATGGTAAAATTTTGTCTCATGAATCCGTCCATAGTATAGTTATAAAGCGGGTTCTTTATGATCTGGCCATTAGGAACAAATACATCTTTACCATCGAATGTCTTAACATGTGTATCTCTTAGGCTCATCATCTTGATGACTCCTTCTACGTCATTTGTCTTTATAGTGTCACCTATTGAAAATGGTCTGTCAAAAGCCATGATGACACCAGCCAAGAAATTTTCGCCGATATCCTTCAACGCGAATCCAATCACAAATGCAGAAATACCTGCTGCACCTAAGAATGATCCAGCGATACCGCCCAGTCCCAAAATATAGAGAAATAGCAATCCCAAAACAATGATATTGACGATATGTATGGCGCTGCTGATAAAGTTGACTAACAATTGATCATCTGCATTATTTCTAAGATATCCGTTAAGCTTCTTCCTTACCATCTTTAGTATAATAGCAATGATTGTGACTATAATAGTCGCCACAGCTAATTTGGGTATATACTCTATCAGACTGCTTAGATAGATATTAAATTGATTCTGTAAATCGATTAATATGTCCATGATTATTTTCTCTTATATTATTTACAATATGCAAGCTGATCTTATACCAAGGGCAACTAAACTTAAAACCCTTTATCTGAGTTCTTTTTCATTAATCTCGGCGTTGAAAAAACCTACCTATATTGGTAGGCAGCTTCGTCTTATCTAAGAATATGCATCCCTTTTCACCTTGATCATCATTAATGTACTCCCAGATTAGTAGCTCAATCTCAACTACACTTCGTATGTGTTGATCTACATTATTATGATTTTTTATTCTGTACTTTTCTCTACATATGAATAGAAGATTTGTTCGAGAGTTTACTTAATAAATGTGTTTGATAAGCTTGTATGTATTGAATATGATTTATGATACAGAATAACGTCTTATATGAAGTGAATCAGAGTCACGTTTCAGAGTGCTAATCAGAAGCATGGCACAGAATAGGAGAAAGCAGATTATAAGTATTCTCTTATTAGCTTTTAATAAAGCAAATTATATCTTTTAACTCTCTCGCTTCTCTCTTATTCTGCGTAATTTTTAATAATCTGGACAGAAGGAGACTAAGATTTCCCTTCGCTTAGGATTTTCATTTTGTTCGATACTTTGATCTATATCATCACACCCATTACGTTTTTCTCCTTTCAGAATTTTAGCGAGACCTCTATTAAATAACGCATCGCTATCATCCTTATGAGTGATCAGATATTCATCGAATTCGTCAATAGCTTTTTCATATTCTCCAAATGTAAGGTAGAAGCCACCTGTTATAAAGTTTGATTTAGATTCATTATCGGTATTAATAGCGATATCTTCTAATTCTATGATAGCTTCATCGTAGTTTCCAAGTGTCTTCTGAAGTAGAGAATAGTTAGTGCGGGCTTCTAAATATTGAGGATTTTTTTCGATAGCTACTTGATAATAGTTGATGGCATTATTAGGATTTTCTAGTCGCTCACTTAATTTAGCCAAGGTGAAGTAGAATACAGAGATGTCTTCATTAAGATTAATAGCAGTCATTAAGTCATCTTTAGCGTCTTCGTAATTGCCTTGGAGCTTATAAGCAATAGCTCTATTATGATATGCTAACGGGAAGAGGGGCATATGATCTATTGATAAAGTGAAATATTCAATTGCCTCCTTTATTCTATTTTTTTTCAGTTCGATAACTCCTCGAAGATCGTATACAATGCCCTTAATATTATCTGTTTCCTCTAAGTCTGATAGGATAAGTTCAGTATTTTGAAGATCATTCTGGCTTAGGTAAAGTATAGCTTTTGATAGTAATGAATCTTGAGAATGTAGCTCCAGATTATCATTGAGATATAGTTGGTAATATTTATTATTGACAGGCGACTTCTTAAAGTTAGGAGAATCATCACTGTGATCATAGTCATATTGTTTTTTCTCGTATAATCGACTTCTCGATCTTTTATCTACATACATGTAAGCAAATGGATTAAGGTAATTAGCATACCTTAGATCTTTCTCCTTCTCTTGTTTCTGACCTAAAATTTCATACACAGTGGCTCTTTTAATATAAGCTTCGGCATCCGATTGGTTTAGCTCAATATACTCTGTCAGCGTACTTAAGGCTGCTTGAAAATTACCTGACCTAATGTAAAATTCAGCTTCGGAAATAGGATTGGTTTGCGCATGACTCAAGCTAATCACAGAGAAAGTGCAGAGCGTATATAGAAAAGTAATGATATATGGTTTTCTCATAGTTTTTACTTATTTCGAGCTATATGAATAGTCACTTTTGATTTGGAAGAGAATCTACCTGATTTTATGCTATTCAGGTGGGATTCACATCTTTTTATATCAATATTAACTATTGAAATGAAGGCCATAAATGCCATAAAATTACTGTAGTATAGCACATCAATTATAAAACGAACCGCCTTTCAATAAGTTTAGGCAATGAATTACTTATCATTCAGACAGATCATTTATTCTAAATTATAGAGTTAACGGCCAAGTATATTAAAGTTTATCAGGCATTGATGTAGGATTTTGGCCTGAATTATGTCATTAGAATAATTTAGGAGCGACTATTCAACTTTTATTGGTTAAATATTATTTTATTTGCACTCTCAGAGAGTGTAGCTCAGTTGGTTTAGAAAGACTAAACGATTTGGAGCTTGCTACAAAATAGATTGACTAAATGTCAATCTATAGTGAAGGAACCGATTCATCAGAATCGGGTGGGCTGGCGTAATGCTTCTCATCTGAAAGAAGAATCTGAGTTTGTTCGATAAAAGATAATTCAGAGAGTGTAGCTCAGTTGGTTTAGAGCATTACCTTGACAGGGTAGGGGTCGGGGGTTCGAATCCCTCCACTCTCACTAGAAAGCTTGTTGCGAAAGTGACAGGCTTTTTTTATTTCATCAGGCTTGCATTTTCCGCCCACCCCTGACTGATGTCAGGGTTCACTCCTTATCGATTGACATTTAGTCAATCGCTTCCACAGAAA
>ENA-ORXT01001985-ORXT01001985.1-marine-metagenome-genome-assembly--contig:-NODE-1985-length-25779-cov-11.943429_pt1 | contig 25779 bp, 23 predicted proteins | sample MGYA00237868_ERZ511482 | MGnify/ENA metagenome assembly ERZ511482
CAGCTCGAGGGTGGTTTGAAGCCGGCCCCTGCAGGCAGACTCCGGAGCGCCACGATTCCTCCATCATGTCCGTAGCTGATCGTACTGATCGACCGGCTCCGTGCCGGCCGTTCCGCACTCCTGCGGCACACCTGTTTTTTACGAATTCTACAGCTGCCCGTACGAGGATCTGGTGCGCGAGGGCGACGCCGCGGTCGATGCCTTCGCGCACCGGCGCTGGCTCGTCATGCACCAGGACCAGTACCACCTGCCGCACGTGCGCGCCTCGATCGAGGCGCTCGCGACGTTCTTCGTCGACACCGTACCGACGCTCTCGTGAGCGCCGCCGGGCCGAGCGCCCGGCAGCCTCAGACGTCCGGCGCGAACCGCGCGCCCACGGTGCCGAGCCCGTCGATCGATCCCCGGATCTCGTCCCCCGCGCGCGCGGGGTGGGGACCGGTCAGCGCGCCGGTGATGCACGCCTGGCCCGCACGCAGCCCGCCGCAGTGGGCACCGACCGTACGCACGAACGCCGCGAAGGTCGCGAACGCGTCGCCGCCGGGAAAGGCGGCGGGCCCGGCGTGCACCTCCTGCCCGCCGATCTCGAGCCGCACGTCGCGCTCGACGAGCCCTGCGTCGTCGGCACCGTCCGAGCGCGTGCCGAGCACGATGCCGCCGGCGTTCTGGTCGTCGGCCAGCTGCCACGCCTCGGGCGCGGCGGTGAAGTCGTCCAGCCGGCTGTCGACGATCTCGAGCGCCGGCAGCACCTCGACGCGCTCGCGCAGCAGCGCCTCGAAGCGCGGGTCGTCCACGGGCGGCGGATCGGCGAACAGCCGGAACGCGACCTCGAGCTCGACCAGGTGCAGGCCGGACGCGGATCCGGGCAGTTCTACGCCGTCGGTGCGGACCTCGGCGGCGCGCACCGGGGCGAGCTTGAGCACACCGTCCGGTGCCTTGCGCCCGCACTTGAACCCGCCCACGGGGCCGAGCCGGGCGGCGACGCCCGCCTGCACGCGGTAGGCGCCGCCGTGCCCGCCGGGCAGCTCGGTGTCGGGCGTCACGCGCGGAGCGCCCGGCGTGCGCGCGGCCACCAGTCGCTCGACGAGGGTCTCGATCGTGTCGATGGCCATGCTTCCGTCAACGGCCGCGAGGCCGGGCAGCGTTCATCATACGGCGCCCCGACCGCGTTCCGCGGTACCGGTCCCGCCGAACCGCGACGAGATCAGCCCATCCCTTGATCGCCCAACTGCTGAACACCGTCGGCCCGGTGTTCCTGCTCGTGCTGTTCGGCTACCTCGCCGTGCGGCGCGCGATGTTCGACGCCGGCACGATCGATTCGCTGATGCGCTACGCGGTCCGCTTCGCGGTGCCGTGCCTGCTGTTCCGCGCGGTGTCGACGCTGGATCTGGGCGCCGCCTACGACGTAGGCGTCATGGCCTCGTACTACGGCGCCGCGATCGTGTGTTTCGCGGTCGGCGCCCTGGCCGCGCGGTACGCGTTCGGGCGCCGGCCCGGCGAGGCCGTGGCGGTCGGATTCGCCGGGCTCTTCTCGAACCTCGTGCTGCTCGGGCTGCCCGTCGTCACGATGGCGCTCGGCGAGGTGGCGCTGCCGACCGCCTACGCGCTCGCGTCCGTGCACGCGCCGTTGTGCTACCTCGTCGGCATCGTCGCGATGGAGCTGCTGCGCGCCGACGGCCGATCCCTGCCCGAGACCGCCGTCGTGATCGCGCGCACGATGTTTGGCAACGCGCTGATGATCGGCATCGGGCTCGGCTTCCTCGTCAACCTCGGCGGCGTGCCGGTACCGGTCGCGCTCGCGTCCGCGCTGGGCCTGGTCGCCGACTCCGCGCTGCCGGTCGCGCTGGTCGGGCTCGGCGGCACGCTCGCCCGCTACACGCTTGCCGCGCGTGTCGGCGAGACCGCCGCGGTCACGGCGGTCTCGCTTGTGCTGCACCCGGCGCTCGCGCTCGCGCTGTGCGCGCTGCTCGGCGTCGACGGGCTCGATCGAAGCGTGGTGGTGCTGATGGCGTCGATGTCGCCCGGCATCAACGTCTACCTGTTCGCCGCGATGTACGGGCGCGCCGAGGACACGGCCGCGGTCGCCGTGCTGCTCGGCACCGCCGCGGCGGTGGTGAGCGTGAGCGCGTGGTCCTGGTTGCTCACGTCGGCGTGACGTCGCTCGCGGCCGCCGCGCCGCCGTCGATCAGCGCCTCGATCGCCGCACCGTCATAGCCGATCTCGGCGAGCACCTCGCGCGTGTGCTGGCCAAGCAGGGGCGCCGCGCGTCGGACCCCGCCCGGCGTGCCGTGGAACGTGACCGGACAGCCGAGCGTCGACACCGTGCCGGCGGTCGGGTGTTCCACCTCGGTGACCATGCCGCGCGCGAGGGTCTGCGGGTCGGCGTGCATCTGCCCGACGTCGAGGATGGGCCCCGCCGGGACGCCCGCGACGTTCAGTCGATCCATCCAGTCGTCGGTGTCGCGGTGAACCAGATACGTCCCGAGCGTCTCGGCCAGCGCCTCGCGATGCGCCATGCGATCGGCGTTGGTCGCGAAGCGCGGATCCTCGGCGAGCTCGGGCGCGCCGAGCACGTCGAGCAGGCGCAGCCAGTTCGCCTGGTTCGCGGCGCCCACGTTAATCCAGCCGTCGCGGGTGGCGAGCGACTGGTAGGGGGCGTTCAGCGGGTGCGCCGAGCCCATGGGCCCCGGGGACTCGCCGGTCGCGAAGTGGATTGCCGATTGCCAGTAGGTGTGCGTGATCGCCGCCTCGAAGAGAGACGTGTCGACCCGCTGTCCGGTGCCGCCCGTCGAACGGTACGCGTAGGCCGCGCACGCGCCCATCGCCGCGAGGATCCCGGCCGTGATGTCCGAGACCGGCGCGCCCACCTTGATGGGCGGACGGTCCGGACCCTCGCCGGTGATCGACATCAGCCCCGACATCCCCTGCGCGATCAGGTCGAAGCCGCCGCGCTCGCGGTAGGGCCCGGTGCGGCCGAAGCCGGAGATCTCGCAGTGGATCAGCCCGGGGTTCGCCTCAGCGAGCGCGTCGTGGCCGAGCCCGAGGCGCTTCATCGTGTCGTGGCGGTAGTTCTCGACAACGACGTCGGCGCGCTCGAGCAGGCGCAGCAGCGCCGCCCGTCCGTCGGGGCTCTTAAGGTCGAGCGCGATGCCACGCTTGTTCCTGTTCATCATCATGAACGCCGCGGACTCGTCCCCGATGGCCGGCGGCACGAAACGCCGGCTGTCGTCGCCGCCGGCGATCTTCTCGACCTTGACGACGTCGGCGCCCATGTCGGCGAGCATCAGCCCGCAGACGGGGCCGGCCATGATGTGGGCGAGCTCGACGACGCGCATGCCGACGAGCGGACCGGTGCGCGGCGCCGTCTTCTGCGCGGCGCTCTCGGGCGACGCATCCCGCGGTGCGGCGTCCGCCGTCACTCGCCGCGGAAGTCCGGCCGGCGCTTGGCGAGGAACGCCTCCATACCTTCGCGAAAGTCCGCGCTCGTGTAGCACGACACGATCAGGTCGTCGCCGTCGACCTCGCTCGCGCGCTCGCGCAGCCGGCGGATTCCCTCCTTGGACGCGGCCATCGTCAGCGGCGCGTGCCCGGCCATCGTGTCGGCGAGCTCGCGCGCGCGGACGAGCGGGTCGTCGACGAGCTCGGTCGCGAGCCCGATCGCGAGCGCCTCGTCGGCGCGGATCAGCCTTGCGGTCAACAGGATCTCCACCGTTCTCGCCTCGCCGAGCAGCGCGACGAGCCGCGCGAGGTTGCCGACCGACAGGCAGTTGCCGAGGGTCCGCGCGATCGGGAACCCGTAGACCATGTCCGGAGAGGCGACGCGCAGGTCGCAGCACGCGGCGATCGCGGCGCCCCCGCCGGTGCACGCGCCGCGGATCGCCGCGATAACGGGCACCGGCACGCGCTCGAGCGCGCCGAGCACCCGGTCAATGCGTCGCTCGTACGCGATCGCGTCGTCGGCACCGTCGAAGTCGCGGAAGCCGGATATGTCGGTGCCGGCGGCGAAGGCCTTCTCGCCGGCGCCCGTCAGGATCATCGCGCGCACCTCCACGCGGCGCTCGCGCACGTCCTCGCAGAGATCGCCGAGCGCGTCGTACATGCCGAAGGTCAGCGCGTTCCTGGCCTTGGGCTGATCGAAGGTGACCTTCGCGACGCCGTTCTCGATGTCGACCTTCAGGTGCTCGTCGCCCATGTCCGTCGTCTCGGTTCGCGCGCCCGCGTTCAGCGGTAGAAGTACTCGACCAGGAACATCGGGATCGCCGGCACGTAGGTGCACATCAAGAGCACCACGAGCAGCACCGCGACGAACCAGACGTTCACCTTGGACACCTCCCAGATGTTCGCCTTCGCGATCGAGCAGGCGGTGATCAGCACCGACGCGACGGGCGGGGTCTGCTGGCCGATCGCGAGGTTCAGCGTCACGATCAGCCCGAAGTGCACCGGATCGATCCCGGCGGCCTGCACCAGCGGGATCACGATCGGAACCACGAGGATGATCGCCGCGACCGAGTGCAGGAAGAAGCCGATGACCAGGAAGAACACGTTCAGGATCATCAGGATTACGTAGCGGTTGTCGGTCATCGCCATCATCGTCTGCGCGATCTCCTGAGGCACCTGGGCGCGCGTCAGGAAACCGCCCATCAGCACCGAGGCCGCGACCAGCAGCATAACCACCGCGGTCTGGATCCCGCCCTCGACCATCGCGGCGCGCAGCCGCTTCAGGTCCACCTCGCGGTACCAGAGCCCCAGGCCCAGCGCGACGACGACGGCGAGCCCCGCGGCCTCGGTCGCGGTCACGAAGCCGCCGAAGATGCCGCCTAGGATGATGACCGGCAGCAGGAAGGTCGGCAGCGCCTCGACGAACGCACGCTTCAACCGCTGCCACTCGAACGCGTCCTCGGTCGGCAGGTCGTAGCGCACCGCGAACGCGTAGGCGACGCTCATCAGCCCGATCGCGCCGATCAGCCCCGGCACGATGCCGGCGACGAACAGCTGCTCGACGCTCGTGTTCGCCGACACCGCGTACACGATCATCGGGATCGAGGGCGGTATGATGATCGCGAGCGAGGCCGACGACGAGGTGATCGCCGCGGAGAGCGGGCCGGAGTACCCGCGCTTCTTCATCTGCGGAATCATGACCGAGCCGAGGGCGGCGACGTCGGCGACCGCGGAGCCGGAGATCTCGGCGAAGAACAGCGACACGCCGATGTTGACCATGCCGAGCCCGCCGCGCACGAAGCCGATCAGCGCCGCGACGAAGCCGATCAGCCGGTCGGTGATGCCGCCGGCGTTCATGATCGCGCCAGCGAGCACGAACATCGGGATCGCGATCAGCGAGAACTTCGTCGAGCCGTCGTACATGTCGAGCGCGACGGTCACGAGCGCGCCCGGACCCTCGCTCGCGAGCAGCCCGAGGATCGCGGCGACCGCGAGCGCGACGGCGATCGGCACGTTGATGCAGATCAGCGCCACGAGCGCGACGAAGATGCCGAGCACGATCACGAGACCGCTCCGTCCACCGCGCCACGGGCCTTGGCCAGCTTCGTCTCCGCCGCGATCTCGGCCTCGATCTCGGCGTGCTCGGCCGACACGCCGCTACGGATCATCCTCAGGTACTCCGGCAGCGAGAGCAGCTCGCATACGATGAACAGCACCGCGCCGATCGGGATCACCGACTGGGTCAGCTGCACCGGCACCCAGGTCAGGCTCACGAGCGTGTCGCCCTCGAGTACCTGCACGACCGTCCAGCCAGCCCAGGCCAGCAGCGCGAAGAAGGCGAGGAACACGATCTCGGCGACCCAGACGGCGATCATCCGCGGGCGCACCGGCAGCGCCAGCAGCACGCCGTCGAAGCCGATCTGCTTCCTCCGAAGCACCGCCAGCGCGCCGCCGTAGTACGTGATCCAGGCCAGCAGGACCGAGGCGACCTCGTCGTACCACGACAGCGACGCGTCGAGCTTGCGGTAGACGACCGCGACGACGACGATCGTCGTCAGCGCGACCATCAGGAGGATCAGGAACCACTCGAGTAGCGTGCCCAGCACGCGCGCGATCGTCTCCACCTCGACGCTTCCGATCCGTGATCCTGCCGGGCGAGTTTCAGTCGGCGAGCGCGCGCACCTGCTCGATGAGCTCCGCGCCGCCGTCCACGCTCGCGGCGAACTCGTCGTAGACCGGCGTCGAGGCGTCGATGAACGCCTGCTTGTTCGCCTCGTTGACGGCCATGCCGCCGGCCTCGAGCTCGCCGAGCAGCTTCTGCTCGAGCTCGGCGGCCATCGTGTACACCTCCTCCTGGGTCTCCTCGGCCGCGGCGATCAGGTCCGCCTGCACGTCCTCGGGCAGCTTCGCGAAGGCGCTCTCGGAGACCAGCACGTAGGCGGGCGTGTAGACGTGCCCCGTAATCGACAGGTACTCCTGCACCTCCTGGAACTTCGCCGACGCGATCTGGGCGTACGGGTTCTCCTGGCCGTCGATGACGCCGGTCTTGAGCGCGGTGAACACCTCCGAGAACGACATCGGCGTCGGGTTCGCGCCGTAGAGCTGGAACATCTTGACGCGCCACTCGCCCTTCGGGGTCCGCAGCTTGACGCCCTCGAGGTCCCCCGGCACGTCGATGGGCCGGGTGTTGTTCGTGATGTGGCGGAAGCCGTTCTCGAAGTAGGCGAGGATGCGGTAGCCCCGCTCGCGTGCCGCCGCGTCGAGCACCTCCTCGCCGAGCTCGTCGCGGATGCGGCGCATGTGGTCGCGGGACGTCACGATGTAGGGCATCTCGAACACGCCGAACGCGTCGGCGACCGAGGACATGACGGATGACGGCAACGCGAAGTCGACCTGGCCGAGTTTCAGCTTCTGGAGAAGCTCGCTGTCCTTGCCGAGCTGGGACGAGCCGAAGCCCTGCACCTCGGCCTTGTCGCCGAGCCGCTCGTTGGCGTTCGCGATGAACGCGTCGACGGAGGCCTCGAACAGCGAGCCCGGCTCGCCGACGTGACCGAAGCGCAGCACCTCCTGGGCGCTCGCGGTGCCGGCACCCAGCGCCGAGGCCGCGGCGAGGGCGACGGCTAGCAGCGCGGTGCGGGTCGCGGGACGGGCGGTCCGGCCGGTGGACGTTCGCGGGGCGAATCTGGTCATGGTCGTACTCTCCTCGTTCGGGCGGTGGGGACGTCGTCTATCGATGGTCGGAGTCGGGGCGGGCGGTCGATGGATCTCGCTCAGGCCGCCTTCGTCACGGCCGGCAGGTCGGATTTGAGGGCATCGAGTGCGGCCTGCGCGCCGCCGGCGGCGTGCGGGACCCCTGCCAGGTGCAGGCCCATCTCGACGGCCGACAGCGTGCCCATCAGCATCGGGTCGCTGAAGTCGCCCAGATGCCCGATGCGGAACACGCGGCTGGCGATCTTCGACAGCCCGTTGCCGAGCGACAGGTTGCAGGCCTCCAGGATCGTCGCGCGGAGCGCGTCCGCGTCGTGACCCTCCGGCAGCCGCACGGCGGTCAGCACCGGCGAGTGCTCGGCCTCGACGGTGCACTGGGTCTCGAGACCCCACGCGGCGACGGCGGCGCGCGTGGCGGCCGCGTGGCGGTGGTGGCGCGCGAACACCGCGTCGAGCCCTTCCTCCTCGAGCATGTCGATCGCCTCGGCCAGGCCGTAGAGCAGGTTCGTGGCCGGGGTGTACGGGAAGTAGCCGCGCGCGTTGGCCTCGAGCATCTCGCCCCAGTCCCAGTAGGCCTTCGGCAGCCGGGCGTCCTTGTAGGCGTCGAGTGCCTTGTCGCTGACGGCGTTGAACGACAGCCCCGGCGGCAGCATCAGCCCCTTCTGGGAGCCCGACACCGCGACGTCCACGCCCCAGTCGTCGAAGCGGAACTCGGCCGAGGCGAGGCCCGAGATCGTGTCGACCATCAGCAGCGCCGGGTGGCCGGCCGCATCCATCGCGGCGCGGATCGCGTCGACGCGCGTGGTGCAGCCCGTGGAGGTCTCGTTGTGCACGACGCACACCGCGCGGATCGTGCGTTCGGTGTCGGCGCGCAGCGCATCCTCGACGAGCTCGGGGTCCGCGCCGCGGCGCCAGTCGGTCTCGAGCAGCTCCGGGGCGAGCCCGAGACGCTCGGCGAGCCGGCGCCACAGCGCCGCGAAGTGGCCGGTCTCGACCATCAGCACCCGATCCCCGGGGCTCAGCACGTTCACGAGCGCCGCCTCCCAGGCCCCGGTGCCGGAGGCGGGGTAAATGATCACCGGGTTGTCGGTGCGGAACACCCGGCGCATGCCCGTTAGCACGCGCGTCCCGAGGGCCGCGAAGCCCGGACCGCGGTGGTCGGTGACCGGCATGCCGATCGCGCCTAGGATCCGGTCCGGCACGGCGCTCGGCCCGGGGATCTGCAGGAAGTGACGGCCGGGCTGGCGCATGAGAAGACTCTGGGCGACGCTTGCGCGCGCTGAATTCTGCATTCAATATCGCATCCATGATGCCTTCGAGTCAACAGTGCCGTGCCTCGCGGTCCGGAGAATCGATCTCGGCGTACAGAGTCGACCGACGCCCGAGTGCCGCACCCATCGGATCGCGACCGCCCATGACCGCCCGACCCCCCGCCTCGCTCTCGACCGAGCTCGGCCGCAGGCTCCGCGCGGAGCTGCGCGGTGATGTGGCCACCGACGCGTTCGAGCGCGGCCGCCACGCGACCGACGCGTCGATCTACCAGGTGATGCCGCTCGCGGTCGCCCGCCCGCGCGACGTCGACGACGTGCGCGCGTGCCTGGCCTCCGCGCGCGAGCTCGGCGTGCCGGTTACCGGCCGCGGCGGCGGCACCTCGCAGTGCGGCCAGACCGTCAACCGCGGGCTCGTCGTCGACTGCTCGCGCCACATGAACGGCCTGCTCGAGCTCGACGTCGAGAATCGGGCCTGCCGGGTCGAGCCCGGCCTCGTGCTCGACGAGCTGAACCGGATGCTCAAGCCCCACGGGCTGTGGTTCCCGGTCGACATCTCGACCGCGTCGCGCGCGACGCTCGGCGGCATGGCCGCGAACCACTCCTGCGGCCAGCGCTCCCTGCGCTACGGCACGATGCGCCACAACGTGCGCGCGATCGACGCGCTGCTCGCGAACGGCGACGGCTGGCGCTTCGGCGAGACGCCCGCGTCGCTCGACGGCGTGCCGAAACCCGCCCGCGCGCTGTACGCGGACCTGCTCGGGATCGGCCGGCGAGAGGCCGACGAGATCGCCGCACGCTTCCCGACGGTCCTGCGCCGCGTCGGCGGCTACAACCTCGACGCGCTGATGCCGCCCGGGGACGCGCCGCGGGCGGACCCCGACGGGGCGTGGAGCGAAGCGGACTTCGCGGTGAGCAGCGTGACGCACGACGCCGCCGGCGGGGCGCTGCACAACCTTTCGCACCTGCTCGTCGGCTCGGAGGGCACGCTCGCGTTCTCGACGTCGATCGAGCTCGCGCTGTCGCCGCTGCCGGGGAACCGCGTGCTCGGCGTGTGCCACTTCCCGAGCTTCTCTCAGGCGATGGCGGCCACGCGCCACCTCGTCGCGCTCGGCCCGGACGCCGTGGAGCTCGTCGACGCCACGATGATCGCGCTCGCGCGCGACATCCCGCTCTACCGGGCCTCGGTCGAGGCGTTCGTACGCGGCGAGCCCGCCGCGATCCTGCTCGTCGAGTTCGCCCACGACACCCAAGATGAGAACCTCGCGGCGCTCGCGCGGCTGAACGAGCGCATGGCCGAGCTCGGCTTCGACTGGCGCGGGAAGGGGGAGCGCTGGGGCGGCGTCGTCGACGCGGTCGACGCGGCGCTGCAGGCCCGTATCGGCGAGGTCCGGAAGGCCGGGCTCAACATCATGATGTCGATGAAGAGCGAGGCGAAGCCGGTCTCGTTCGTCGAGGACTGCGCGGTCGGGCTCGAGGACCTCGACGACTTCACCGCGGGGCTGACCGAGATCTTCCACCGCCACGGCACCGAGGGCACCTGGTACGCGCACGCCTCGGTCGGCTGCCTGCACGTGCGGCCGGTGCTGAACGTCAAGACCGGGAAGGGCGCGCGGGCGATGCGCGAGATCGCCGACGAGGCCTTCGATCTCGTGGCGAGGTACGGCGGCTCGCACTCGGGCGAGCACGGCGACGGCATCGCGCGCTCGGAGTTCCACGAGAAGATGTTCGGCGCGCGCACCGTGCGCACCTTCGCCGAGGTCAAGGCGCTGTTCGATCCCGACGGGCTCATGAACCCGGGAAGGATCGTCGATCCGCCGCGCATGAACGAGCGCACGCTTTTCCGCTTTCCGCCGAACTACTCGATGGAGGGCGCGCGCTCGCGGCTTGACTGGTCGGCGTGGCCGGGGGCTGCCGGCGGGCTGCAGGGCGCGGTCGAAATGTGCAACAACAACGGCGCGTGCAGGAAGCTCCGGGGCGGCGTCATGTGCCCGTCCTACCGCGTCACGCGCGACGAGCGCGACTCCACGCGCGGGCGCGCCAACAGCCTGCGCCTGGCGCTGTCCGGCCAGCTCGGCCCCGGCGCGCTCGTGTCCGACGACATGCGCGAGACGATGAAGCTGTGCGTGTCGTGCAAGGGCTGCAGACGCGAGTGTCCGACCGGCGTCGACATGGCGAAGATGAAGATCGAGGTGCTCGCCGCGCGCGCCGCCACGCACGGGCACTCGCTGCACGACCGGCTCGTCGCGCACCTGCCGCGCTACGCGCCCGCGGCGGCGCGGGTGCCGTGGCTCGCGAACCTTAGGAACGCGTCGGCGACGCTCGCGCGCCTGATGGAGGCGCCGACCGGCATCGCCGCGGAGCGCGCGCTGCCGCGATGGCGGAGCGATCCGTTTCGCGAGCGCGACACGGTCGGCACGGGCACGCGCGAGGTCGTGCTGTTCGCCGACACCTTCGACAGCTGGTTCGAGCCGGAGAACCTGCGCGCCGCGCGGCGCGTGCTCGTCGCGGCCGGCTACCGCGTGCACGTCGCGCAGGTGCCGGGGGAGCGGCACCTGTGCTGCGGCCGGACGTATCTCGCGACCGGTATGGTCGAGCGTGCGCGCGACGAGGCCGCGCGCACGCTCGCCGCGCTCGCGCCGTGGGCGCGCCGCGGCGTGCCGATTGTCGGGCTCGAGCCGAGCTGTCTGCTCACCTTGCGCGACGAGTTCCGGACTCTCGTGCCGGGCGAGGACGCGGACGTCGTCGCGGAGCGTGCGCTGCTGCTCGAGGAGCTGCTCGCGCGCGACGCCGAGGCGCTCGAGTGGACGCTTCGCTCGCCGGCGGCGCGGCTGCTCGTGCACGGCCACTGCCACCAGAAGGCGTTCGGCGCGATGGGCGCGGTCTCGACGGTGCTCGCGCTGCTGCCCGACACCGCGGTCGAGACCGTCGAGACGAGCTGCTGCGGCATGGCGGGCGCGTTCGGCTACGCGGCGGACACGCGCGAGACGTCGGTGCGGATGGCCGAACTCGATCTCCTGCCCGCGGTGCGCGCCGCGGACCCCGACACGCTCGTCGTCGCCGACGGCACGTCGTGCCGCCACCAGATCGATGATCTCGCCGGACGCGAGGCGCTGCACGTCGCGCGCGTGCTCGACCGTGCGCTCGTGGCCGCGCCCGCGTGAGCGCGCTGGGCAAGGTCCGCTCCATCTCGCGCCCCTCCTTGCACGAGGAGCTGGTCGGTCGTCTCCAAGACATGATCGTCGACGGCACGCTCGCCGCCGGCGAGAAGGTGCCGGAGCGCGAGCTGTGCGAGGCGCTCGGGGTGTCGCGCACGCCGATGCGCGAGGCGCTGAAGGTGCTCGCGGCCGAAGGGCTCCTGACCCTCGAGCCGAACCGCGGCGCGCGGGTGCGCGCGGTCACGATCGAGGAGCTTGAGGAGGCCTTCCCGCTGATGGGCGCGTTCGAGGCGCTGGCCGGCGAGCTCGCGTGCCGCCACGTCACGGCCTCGCAGCTGCGCCGGGTGCGCGAGGCGCACGCGCGCATGCTCGAGCGCTACGCGGCGCGCGACCGGGACGGCTACTTCCGCCACAACCAGCGCATCCACGAGCTGATCATGGAGGCGTCGGGCAACGCGACGCTTCGCGAGATGTACCGCTCGCTGGCCGCGCGCGTGCGCCGGGCGCGCTACGTGGCGAACATGAGCGAGGCGCGCTGGGCGGCGGCCGTGGCCGAGCACGAGGCGATGCTCGAGGCGCTGGAGGCGCGCGACGGGGAGCGGCTCGCGGGGATCCTGAAGGCGCACCTGGCGAGCAAGTTCGCGACGGTGCGGGAGTGGCTGGAGGGCGGGGCGGACCGATAGCCCCGACCGCCGGCGCGCCGACCGATCGCGCGGTCGTGACCAAAAGTCCGGACTCGATCCGTTGACCCTTTCCGAGCGCCGACGAGACTCGGCGACGGGGTCGCAACGAAGGGTCATCGCGCATGTCCGACGAAGATCGCGGGTCGATGGCGGTCGAACCCGGCCAGGCTCGCCTGGACGCGTTCTCGCGAGAGGAGTGGGAGGACGCGTACAACCGCTGCCTGCTGCTGGCCGACGGTTGGCTGCGCGCGTTCGGGCCGTAGGAGTTCCGCGACGCCCACGACATCGTGCTCGACCGGGTGAGCCGGTTCGTGTTGGGCCGACGGGTGAAGATTGTCAAGTCCATGGGATGCGGATGGCACCTGAACTTCCACGCGGGGTATAGGAAGGATAAACGGTCCATGGCCCACGGTGATCGTGGAGAAGGGCGCGCGGAATCATGAGGGTGTACCTGACGTTGTCGAAACGGGAGCGGTGTGGTGACGTGTATCGGTGACGTGTATTGGGCAGGGGCGGTGACGGCGTTCTCATCGGTGAGCGAAGGGCGCGAGTCCAGGAGCTGACGGCGGGGTGCAAGGGGTGTGGCGTGCGATCGGCACGGGCCCGGGGTCGGGGCGGCGATGGGTCGGGCGCGGTGGCGCTCGGCGTCGGGTTCGGCGACACCGGGCGGGCAGGGGATCGGGTTTGCCGAATCACGTCCGGTGCGTGCGAGCGGTCGAGTGCGGTATCGGCGGCGGCGTGGCGAGCTGTGGTGCGCGCTGTCGCGCGCAGCGAGACGGAGTAGATATCCGGCCCGGGCCCAGCACGAGGCTCTGCTGATCGAGATGAGCCAGGATCGCGTCGATGAGCGCCCGGTCCTCGATGCAGGCGATGATCCGGAGCTGCCCGCCGCACTGGGCACAGGTCTCGACATCGATGCCGAAGACGCGCTTGAGCCGTCGCGCCCCGGAGAGCGCTCTCGACGCGAACACCCGCCTACCTGAGGTGTCCCGGCGGCCTAGTCGCGGAGGAAGAGCGTGCGGGCCGGACATCCGGCCCCGTCCCTATCGATCGCCAAGCAGCCGTTCGAGCTCGTCGGCGGTCATGTCCATGAAGCGTTCGGCAGCGATGCCGGGTTCCGCATGGCCGGCCATGGCGAACGCGAACTCGTGGTCGATCCGTCGCTCGAGGGGGCGGATGGCGACCGGCAGGTGCTTCGTGTCGCGTGCCATGACTTCGTTCACGAGCGTGACACCGACACCTGTCGACACGAGCGCGCACGCCGTGCACACCGAATGCGCCTCCACCCGGACCACCGGCGTCACGCCAGCCTCGGCGAAGGCATCGTCGATGGGCTGCCGGGCCGCCCGGCGGCGACCGAGCAGGACGAGCGGCACGCCGTCGAGATCGCGGATCGCGATGCTCGCGTGTCGAGCGAGAGGATGGTCGAGCGGCATGACGCACACCGTGCTCGCGGTGATCAGCGGCCGCGTGGCCAGTCCGGCGCTCTGGGCCGGCAGGCGCACGAAGCCGATCTCCGCGCGCTCGTCGAGCAGCATCCTCTCGATCGTGTCGTAGGGACCGGTATGCAGCTCGATGCGGACCCGGTCGTGCGCCTCCAGAAACCGGGCGACGATTCGCGGCACGACCGACAGCGTGAGACTGGACGGGAACGCGACACGCAGCACGACCTCGGCCGAGTTGCCGTCGGCCAGCTCCTTCGCCCGCGCCGATAGCACCGTGCCCCGCTCCAGCACGCCGCGCATGCGGCCCTCGAGCAGGCGAGCCTCCGACGTCGGCACCAGCCGCGTACGGCCGCGCACGAACAGCGCGATCCCCAGGGTCGACTCCAGCTGGGCGATGCGCCGGCTCACCGCCGACTGGGAGATGCCCAGTGCCTGCGCCGCACCGAATGTCGTGCCGGTGGCGACGACGGACAGATAGGTCTCGAGTTGATCCAGCCTCACGGCGTCCAATGTCCTCTTGTCCTATGCATTAGGCGCATCGCGCTAGCACATGAATGCATAGTATTGCATCACATCCGAAGCTGTGGCAGCTTCCGACCAGGCGTCGAGGCAAGGTCACGGACCGTGAAGCTGACTGGAACGAATCGGAAACGAGACCGGACATGACGGCGTTCGTCATCAGGCGGCTGCTGCAGTCGATCTTCGTGCTGGCACTCACCTCGTTGATCGTGTTCTTGGGTATCTACGCCATCGGCGATCCTCTGGAGATCCTGCTCTCCCCCGACGCCTCGCTCGCCGAGCGCGACCAGGTGTCCCGCTCGCTCGGCCTCGACCGGCCACTGCCCTGGCAGTACCTGAACTTCGTCGGCGACGCGCTCGGCGGCGACCTCGGTCGCTCGTTCGTCTACAACCGGTCGGCCGTTACGGTCATCTTCGAGCGCCTGCCGGCGACGCTGGAACTGGTGCTCACCGCACTGGTGCTGTCACTTCTGATCGGCGTGCCGCTCGGGCTCTGGGCGGGTGTCAAGCCGCGCTCCCGGACCGACGAGACGATCATGACCGCCTCGATCCTCGGCTTCTCCCTGCCCAACTTCTGGCAGGGAATGATGCTGATCATGATCTTCTCGGTGACGCTCGGCTGGTTGCCGTCGACGGGCCGGGGTCAGACCGGCACCCTGTTCGGCGTCCAGACGAGCTTCGCGACGCACGACGGCCTTCGACACCTGGTGCTGCCGGCGCTCAACCTGGCACTTGCACAGATCGCCCTCGTCATCCGGCTCACGCGCACCGGCGTGCAGGAAACCCTGCCGCTCGACTTCATCAAGTACGCCAGGGCACGCGGTCTGAGCGAATCGCGCATCGTGTTCGTGCACGTGATGAAGAACATCCTTATTCCGATCGTGACCGTGCTCGGCATCGAGTTCGGCTCGCTGATCGCGTTCGCGGTCGTGACCGAGACGATCTTCGCGTGGCCGGGCGTGGGCAAGCTGATCATCGACTCGATCAACGCGCTGGATCGGCCCGTCGTCGTCGCCTACATCCTCGTCATCGTGACGATGTTCATCATCATCAACCTCTTGGTGGACCTGATGTACTCGGCGCTCGATCCGCGCACCCGGGCGCGCCCCGCATGACCCACCAGGAGCCAGCTCCGACGGGCGGCGCGGTGCTGCCGCCCGACGCCGGCGGCGAGGTCGGAACATCTGCGGCACGCGGCGACAGCATGGCGGGCCGGATAGCGGCAGGCATTCTCGCGAGCCCGAAGGCATCGATCGCGGCACTGGTGTGCGTGTTCCTGATCGGCGCGGCCCTCGGTGCTCCGGTGCTCGCGCCCCAGGACCCCTACGACCTGACGGCCATCGACATCTTCGACAGCCGGCTGCCGCCGATGTCGGTCGGCTACGAGGGCCAGCGCTACGTCCTCGGCACCGACACGCAGGGACGGGACATGCTCTCGGCCATGCTCTACGGACTGCGCACGAGCCTGTCGGTGGGCCTCACCGCCGGGCTGCTGGCACTCGCCGTCGGTACCGCGCTCGGACTGGTGGCGGCGTGGGCCGGCGGGCGGATCGACGCGCTGATCATGCGCACCGTCGATCTGATGCTCGGCTTCCCGACGATCCTCGTGGCGCTGATGATCCTCGTCGTGTTCGGGCAGGGCACCTGGAAGGTGATTCTGGCGCTGGTGTTCGTCCAGTGGGCCTACTTCGCGCGCGCTGTGCGCGGTGCCGCGCTGGTGGAGATCGGCAAGGATTACGTGGAGGCGGCGCGGTGCCTGGGCCTGTCCTCCGGCCGCATCCTGTTCGCTCACCTGCTACCCAACTGCCTGCCCCCGCTGATCGTCATCGGCACGATCCAGGTGGCGAGTGCCATCGCGGCTGAGGCGACTCTGAGCTTTCTCGGCATCGGGCTGCCGATCACCGAACCGTCGCTCGGCCTGCTGATCGCCAACGGCTACCAGGTCCTGCTGGCAGGCCTCTACTGGATGAGCGTCTATCCGGGCCTGCTGCTGCTCGCGCTCGTGTTCGCCATCAACGTGGTGGGGGATCGGCTGCGCGAGATCCTGAACCCGAGGCTCGTGCGATGATGACCCCGCTGCTGAGCGTGAGCGGTCTGGTGACCGAGTTCCCGGGCCGCGACGGTGCCGTGCGGGCGGTCGACGGCGTGAGCTTCGATCTCGCGCGGGGCCGCATCCTGGGGCTCGTGGGCGAGAGCGGCTCTGGCAAGTCGGTCACGGGCTTCTCCGTGCTCGGCCTTGTCGATGCGCCCGGACGGGTAGTCGCGGGCTCGGTCCGGTTCGATGGCGAGGAACTGCTCGGTGCATCGCCGCGGCGTCTGCGTTCGCTGCGCGGCAACCGCATCGCGATGGTGTTCCAGGACCCGATGATGACCCTCAACCCGGTCCTGACCGTCGGCACCCAGATGGTGGAGACGGTGTGTGCCCACCGACGGGTGAGCAGGCGTGCCGCGCGGGTCGAGGCGCGCGACGCGCTCGGCAAGGTTGGCATCCCGTCCCCCGAGGAGCGTCTCGACGCCTACCCGCACGAGTTCTCCGGCGGCATGCGCCAGCGCGTGGCCATCGCGACCGCGCTATTGCACGCCCCGGACCTGATCATCGCCGACGAACCCACCACGGCACTCGACGTGACGATCCAGTCGCAGATCCTCGGCGAGGTGCAGCGGCTGTGCGCCGAGACCGGCACGGGCCTGATCTGGATCAGCCACGACCTCGGCGTCGTCGCGGGGCTCGCCGACGACATCGCGGTGATGTACGCCGGACGCATCGTCGAGCGCGCCGGTGTCGACGACGTGCTCGACGTGCCGCGACATCCCTACACCCGGGGCCTCATCAACGCGATTCCGGGCGCCGGCGAGCGCGGTCGACCGCTGCACCAGATCCGCGGATCGGCACCGTCGCCCACGTCCCGACTCGTCGGTTGCGCGTTCCGTCCCCGCTGCGACCGAGCGGGCGAGGCCTGTCTCGAGGAGCCCGGAGAGGTGCTCGGCCCGGAGGGTCGCCGGTGGCGCTGCTTCCATCCCCTGGAGGCGGGCGCGTGACGGGCGAGGCGACGGAGGTGCCCCTCGTCAGGGTCGACGGCGTGTCGAAGCGGTTCCGACGCGGCACCGACTTCGCGGAGCGGCTGGCGGTGCGGCTCGGCGCGGCCGCGCCTCCCCCCGTCGTGCACGCGCTCGACGAGGTGAGCCTCGAGGTGCGCCGCGGCGAGGTGGTCGGGCTCGCCGGCGAGAGCGGGTGCGGCAAGTCGACGCTCGGCCGCGTCATGGCCGGCCTGCTCGCGCCCACCGAGGGCCGCGTCAGTCACGCTGGACACGATCTGGCGAGCCTCGCGGGGGACGACGCCCGCCGGGCCCGGCTCGCCGCGCAGATCGTCTTCCAGGACCCGATGTCGTCGCTGAACCCCAGGCGCCGGGTGCGCGACATCATCGGCGAGGCGCCCCGCGTGCACGGGCTCGTCCGGCGGGGCGACGTTGCCCCTCGCGTCGCCGGGCTCCTGGAGACCGTCGGGCTCGACCCGGCGATGGCGGATCGCTTTCCGCATCAGTTCTCCGGCGGCCAGCGCCAGCGCATCGGGATCGCGCGGGCGCTCGCCGTGGAGCCCGAGTTCCTGATCTGCGACGAGAGCATCGCGGCACTCGACGTCTCGATCCAGGCGCAGGTGCTGAACCTGCTGATGTGCCTGCGCACCGATCTCGGCCTGACCCTGCTGTTCATCAGCCACGACCTGTCGGTGGTGCGCCACATCAGCGATCGCGTCGTGATCATGTACCTGGGACGCGTGGTCGAGTCCGCCTCGACGGAAGATTTGTTCGACGCGGCCAACCATCCCTACACGCTCGCGCTGCTCGCGCAGATCCCGAGCCTCGACCGGCGTCGTCATCACTTCGCGGCCATCGAGGGCGAGATTCCCTCGCCGGTGAACCCGCCGCCGGGCTGTCATTTCCACCCGCGCTGTCCGCGTGCCTTCGCACGGTGCCGAACCGAGCGTCCCGTGCTGCGCTCCATCGCACCCGGGCACGACAGCGCCTGTCACCTGAACGACGCGTCCGCCGAGGCGGCGCGCGCCGTTCCCACCTCGACCGGAGACCCGACATGATCCGTCCCACCCCCCTCGTCCTCGCGATGGCGTTCGCCGTCGGTACCGCCTCCGCGGCGGACCTCACGATCGGTCGCGCGAGCGAGCCCTCGTCGATCGACCCCCAGTTCTCGCGCACCGGCAACAACCAGGGAACCGCGCAGATGATGTTCGGCCGCCTGGTTGACCAAGACGTGAACCTCGCGATCTCGTCGGGCCTGGCGACCGAATGGAAGGCCGTGGACGATCTGACCTGGGAGATCGCGCTGCGTGACGGTGTCCAATTCCACGACGGCTCGCCGTTCACCGCGGACGATGTCATCTTCTCGCTCGAGCGTACCGACGAGGTGCCTAACAGCCCGGCACCGTTCACCGACATGGTCTCGGCAATCGCCTCCATGGAAAAGATCGACGACCTGACCGTACGCATTGTCACGAACGAGCCGGCCCCGCGGCTGATCGAGGACATCGGGCGCGTGTTCATCGTGTCGAAGGCGGCGACCGAGGGCGCGACTAGCGAAGACTTCAACGCCGGCACCGCCACCGTCGGGACCGGTCCCTACCGTTTCGTGGGATGGCAGCCCGGCGAGAAGCTCGAGCTCGAGGCCTTCGACGGCTACTGGGGCGAGCAGCCGGACTTCGCGGAGGTCGAGGTCCGCTTCATCTCGAACGACGCGGCGCGTGTCGCCGCACTGCTGTCGGGGTCGGTGGACCTGATCGATGCCGTGCCGCCGACCGATGTGCCCCGCCTGGAGTCCGAGTCGGGTGTGCACGTGTCATCGGCGAAATCGGGGCGGGTCATCTACCTCGGGCTGTCGATGCGCGGTGACGTCGCGCCGGGCGTCACGGATCTCGCCGGCGAGCCGCTCGAGGAGAACCCGTTCCGGGATCCGAACGTGAGGAAGGCGGTGTCGCTCATGATCGATCGCCAGCTGATCGTCGACCGGGTGCTCGGCGGCTCCGGCGTGCCGGCCGGCCAGCTCGTGCCCGAGGTGCTCGACGGGTTCGCGGCGGATTTGCCTGCCGACGACCCCGATCCCGCGCGGGCGAAGGTCCTGCTCGCCGAGGCCGGCTACCCCGACGGGTTCGGCATCACCGTCTACTCGTCCAACGACCGGTTCCCCGGGGACTCCGACCTCGCACAGGCCCTCGGCCAGATGCTCGCGCGAGGCGGTCTGAAGGTCAACGGCATCGAGACCGTTCCCTACAACGTGTACTCGGGCAAGGCCACGGACGGCGAGTACGGCGCCTTCGTGTTCTCGCTCGGCAGCTCCACCCCGAGCTCGGCGCCGAACCTGCAGGGCCTGCTCCAGACCTACGACAAGGAGGCCGGCGTGGGGGCGTTCAACCGGGTGCGGTACTCGAACCCCGCCTTCGACACCGCGCTGGCCGAGGCGCTGCAGGAGTTCGACGCCGACAGGCGCAGCGACCTGCTCGCCGAGGCCACGCGGATCGCCTTCGCGGACATGCCCATCGTGCCGCTGTACTGGCAGAAGGTGCACTGGGGCCTGCGTGACGGCGTCGAGTTCGAGGGCGGACTGTCCGAGGACACGCTGGCCCAGGACGTCAAGCGCGGTCAGTGACGGGCAACGTGGACCCGAAGCGGACGGAGGTGCTGGCCGACGACGTCGTCGTGCAGCGGAACGTGATGGTGGCGATGCGCGACGGCGTGCGGCTCGCCACCGACGTCTATCGTCCGGCGCGTGCGGGTCAGGTCCTCGACGGACCGCGCGCGGTGATCCTCGAGCGCACCCCCTACGACCGCTCGGCCACGTCCCGCTCCGAGGTGTCGGTCGCCCGGGCGGAGCCGATGACCAGGGTGGAGCTCGGCGTGCGCCTGGTACGGGAGGGCTACGTTGCGATCGTCCAGGATTGCCGTGGGCGGTACGGCTCCGAAGGAGTGTTCGTGAAGTATCTCGCCGAGGGCGAGGACGGTGTCGACACGCTGGCCTGGATCGTCGCGCAGCCGTGGAGCGACGGACGGGTCGCGACGATGGGCCTGTCGTACGCTGCACACACCCAGATGGCGCTCGCCTGCCTGGACCCGCCGGGACTCGCCTGCATGGTGCTCGACTCCGGCGGTTTCTCCAACGCCTTCACCTGTGGTATTCGGCAGGGCGGGGCGTTCGAGCTCAAGCAGGCGACCTGGGCGTATAACCGTGCGGCCGAGAGTCCGCTGGCGCAGCGTGACCCACGGGTTCGCGCGGCGATCGAGGCGGAGGACCTGCACGGCTGGTTCGAACGGATGCCGTGGACGCGCGGTCGCTCCCCGGTCCGATGGGATCCGGACTACGAGCACTACCTGCTCGAGCAGTGGCAGCACGGCACGTTCGACGACTACTGGAAGAAGGTCGGTCTCTGGGCAGAGGGGTACCGAGACGGCTTTCCGCGCGTGCCGATCGCGTTCGTGTCGAGCTGGTACGACGCGTACGTGCAGTCGACACTCGAGAACTACACCGCGTTGCGCGACGATGCCGGGGGGCGTCCGGCCGCGCTGGTCATGGGGCCGTGGACACACGGTGATCGTTCGGAGAGCGTCTTCGGCGACGTCGATGTCGGACCCCGGGCGACGTTCGATGGCCAGGTCGACGAGGACTGGCTGACGTGGCGGCTGCGCTGGTTCGCGCGCTGGCTGAAGGCGGACGACGGGGAGAGGGTCGACGGGGCGCAGGCGGGGCGCGTGCATCTCTTCCTGATGGGAGGCGGCGCCGGCAGGCGCACCGCGGACGGCCACCTCGATCATGCCGGAGAGTGGATCGAGACCGCCGACTGGCCCCCCCCGGGCGGCCTGAAGGTCGTCCTTCACCTGCGTGCCGATATGACGCTCTCCAAAGAACCCGCAGCGGAGGACGGTTCGTTGTCCTACGACTTCGATCCGGCCAGACCGGTGCCCACGATCGGCGGCTCGCTCACCTCCGGGGAGCCCGTCTTTTCGGGGGGCGGATTCGATCAGGTCGAACGTGCGGCGGTCTTCGGGTGTGTGACCCTCGGGATGCCGCTGTCCTCGCGGCGCGACGTGCTGTCGTTCGAGACGCCGCCACTGCCCGAGGCGGTCGCGATCGTCGGCGAGGTGCGCGTGTGCCTGAATGTGTCCACCGACGCGCCCGACACGGACTTCACGGCCAAGCTCGTCGACGTCTATCCCCCGTCCGAGGACTACCCGCGGGGCTATGCGCTCAACATCACCGATGGCATCTTCCGCGTGCGGTACCGCAACGGTTTCGATCGTCCCGAGCTCGTCGCGCCCGACGAGGGTGTCTTCGAGATCGAGATCCGCCCCTTCGCGACGGCGAACCTGTTCGCGCAGGGGCACCGCATCCGGCTGGACATCTCGTCGTCGAACTTCCCCAAGTACGACGTCAACCCGAACACCGGCGAACCCGAAGGCACTTCCCGACGCGGTCGCGTCGCCTGCAACACGGTCCATGTCGGTCCGTTGCTCGGCTCGTGCGTGGAGCTGATGCAGATTACTCCCTCAGGACGTTGATCCGCCCGCAGAAGGAACGGTGGGAGATCCGTATTCGACCTCGGCGCATGGTCCCTTGCGAAGCTCGACTGGAGGCTGCTGCCGGGCATCGCGGCACTTGGTTAGTCACTTCAGTACGCCACTTGCCGTGATGACGCGGTACGGGGCTGGCCCGGTGCGCAGCGATACCCAGGCGAGCCGATCGAGCATCCCCGCCAGTTCATGACGACGGTTGAAGCGGTAGGCGAACTCGGCCAGGTAGCGCGGCGCGTGCTGCGGGCTGACGTGTCGGTGGGTGCCGGTGAGCGCGGACTTGATGTTGCCCAGTGCCGTGTTGAGCCACTTGAAGCAGGCCTTCTCGACCGACTTGCGGCCGCCGCCTGTGATCGTGACGGTGTGGCTGCAGCCGGCCTCGATGACGGCGCCGAAGGAGGCGAGCCCGTCGGAGTAGACGTCGACGCTGGGCGCGAACTTCCGCTTGGCGAAGGCGGCGATCTGCTCGTTGGTGTAGCCGGTGACGATCTCGAGCGCGATGCGGCGAGGACGGCCCCCGTAGTCTGTCTCCACGGCCGCCACGAAGGGGGTCTTGCCGTCGGCACCGCCCCCAGCGTGGTCCGGTCGTGCGGGACGCTCGCCACCGAGGTAGGCGTCGTCGATCTCGACGCGCTCGGTGAACCGGTGCACGGCGTCGCGCAGGCGCATGACCTCGTCAAGCTTCTGGTGAAGCAGCCAGGCGGTGCGGTAAGTGACCCCGAGGCGGCGCATCAGCTCCATCGCCGAGATATCGTTCTTGGAGGCGCTCAGGTGGTACATGGCGCGGAACCAGGTGGTCAGGGGGAGCTTGGTGGAGTCGAAGATCGTGCGCGCGGTGAGCGAGACCTGGGTGCGGCACAGCGCGCACTTCAGAAGCCGCCGACGCGCGAGTCGATGGGCGTCGTCGTGGCCGCAGCCGGGGCAGATGAAGCCGTGGGGCCAGCGCATGCGTACGACGGCGGCGATGCACAGCGCCTCGGTGCCGAAGAGCTCGGCGAAGCGGGCTTCGGAGAGGCCTTTCTGGAACTGGATGGCGTTCTGGGGCATGGTGGTGGACGGGCGCAAGTGCCTGATTGAACTGGTGAAGCGTACAGTAACGAAGGAAGGCGTACTGAAGTGCCTAGCCAAGTCGCGGCAAGCGCCGCGAATCCGCTCGCGACGGTCCGGGGGATGGGGATGGGTGCACACGACGAGGAGAGGTCATCCGGGGACGTGGTGGCTCTCGGTATCGAGTGGGCCCCAGAGTCGGGAGGCGCCTCACGCCACCTCGTTCTACACAAGTCCGCCCGGGCTGAGTCGAGCGGCCGCGAACTTCATGCCGCGCACGCAGACGGCGATCTGCTCGAGGCCGTCCCAGATCGTCCGCGCCCCCGGCTCGCCGTCTCCCTTGCGCCCGAGAAAGCCGCTGAGTGAGGCCACCAGACGCACGACCTCCTGCAAAGGCGGCGGCGTCTTGGGTACCGGTTTGTCGTGCAGCAGATACGCCGCCTGCCACTCCTCGGTCTCGAACAGCAGGTCCGCCGGCAACTCCGGACACGCCCGACCGAGCCGCATCAGGCGATTGATCCGCCACGCCACGGCCATGTACAGCGCCAGGGCCAGCTCCAGGCGCGGCATCGTCTTCAGTTGCAGCGACTCGACCTTGCAGCCGTTCTTGAGCACGTCGAAGTACATCTCGATCTCCCAGCGTGCCCGATACCAGTCGATCAGCTGCACGGCGTCCTCGACGTTCGTGACCGCGCGATTGGTCAGCAGTCGCCACTCGACGGGCTTGACCCCTGGCGGCGTGTCGATCTCCCGGGCCACCAGGCATGTCACTTCCACCGTCTTCGTCCGCGATCGCCCGTCGGGGACGGCCACGCGCGAGACGTGCAGCCGTTGGCGCACCTCGCGCCGCTTCTGCCCGCGGCGCCGCTCGAGCACGAACGAGAGTTCCCCGAGCGTCGGAGTCTCGAGCACCGTGGCCCACAGCTTCGTCTTGTCCGGCAACGTGCGATCGTGTCTCGAGCGCACGAGATAGTCCGCCGGATGACCGAGCTCGCGCGCCTTCTTGATCAGCGGCAGCATGTCCGCTTCGCGGTCCCCGACGTAGACGAGCCGAGTGTCGGGCATGGAGGCGGCCACTTCGGCGACGCGCTCGTAGCCGTCGGCGATTGTCAAGATAGTTGGTCGGTAAAGCTATGCGGCGACGCTATGGTTCTCGTCGCTTGATCGGGCTGGACGCTCCGGGTTCAGCCACACCACCTTCGGCGGCGTCCAGTTGCGCGTCGTCCCGCTCCAGCGTGACGGGTGCCGGCGCCTTGCGTCCTCGTAGACTTGTTTGCGCGCGGCAAGCATCTCGATGTCGCGACCATCGTGCCGCTGGTTCGGGCTGACGAAGCGGATCGCGCTGTGGTGATGCTCCTCGTTGTACCAGCGCACGAAACCGAGCACCCAGTCGCGCGCCGTGTCGATGTCCGCGAACCCGTTCACCGGGTAATCCTGGCGGTACTTGAGCGTGCGGAACAACGATTCGGAGTACGCGTTGTCGTCGCTCACCCGTGGCCGGCTGAACGAGGTACGGATGCCGAGGCTGTCGAGCGTCGCGCGCAGCGTCGAGGACTTCTGCACCGAGCCGTTGTCGGCGTGCAGCACCAGATCGGTGTCGCGGCAGCGCTCGGCGAGCACCGTGCGCGACAGCAGCGTCGCGGCCAGCTCACCGGTCTCGCTCGGGTAGACCTCCCAGCCGACGATCTTGCGGCTCCACACGTCGACGATGGTGTACAGGTAGTAGAAGAGCCCGCGCACCGGTGAGGCAATCCACGTCACATCCCATGACCAGACCTGGTTCGGACCCGTCGCCCGATGCGAGGTCGCCGTTCGGCTCGTACGTCGACGGGCCCGCCCACGCTCGTGCTGCTGGTCGGCGGCCCGCAGGATGCGATACATGCTCGCCTCGCTGGCCAGGTACACGCCCTCGTCGGCGAGCGCCGGCACGATCTGGCTCGGCGGCACGTCGACGAAGCGCGGCAGCTGGCAGGTCAGCAGGATGATCGTCCGTTCCTGTTCGGTGAACGCGTGCGACGGGGTCGGTCGTGCGGCCTCGGGCCGCCCGTCGGTGCGAACCTCACCGGTGGACTCGTCGATCCAGCGGCGGCGGGTACGCCGATCGATGCCGGCCTGCTCGCAGGCGGCCATGAGCCCGGCCCCATCGGCGACGGCCTGATCGATCAGCGCAACGACCGCGGCGCGATCGCTCACCGGCGTCAGTCGTCCTCGCCCTTGTCGTACAGGGCCTCCAACTTTCCCCGCAGCACCAGCAGAGCGGCCGCCTCCGCGAGTGCCTTCTCCTTGCGGGCAAGCTCACGTTCGAGCTTCTTCACCTTCTTGTCGCTCAGCTTCTTGGCCGTTCGCGCGTGGCTCGAGGCGGCCTGGTCCCAGTCGTTGGCGCGCTCGCAGGCGACGCGCCAGGCGGCGAGCTGGGTGGTGTGCAGGCCCTTGGCCCGGCAGTACTCGCCGAGCTCCGCCTCGCTCATCGTGGCGGTCTCGAGCACGGCGGCGAACTTGTCGGCGGAACTCCAGCCCTCGGGGGTCAGATCGGCGTCCGGCATCAGGCGACCCTCTTTGCGCGCTTTGGCACGCCAACCGTACAGTGTCTGCTCCGAGATGCCTTCGGTGCGGGCAAGCTCGGCGATGGTCGTCGAGTTCGGCGGCATCATCTTCTTGAGTACGGCTTCACGACGTTCTGCTGCGTAGGCCATCAGTGACTCTCTATCCGCTCCCTGCGGGTTCTTGGGAAGCTGCCTGGGGGCAGTGACCAACTATTCTGACGCAGGGGGGTATCGGGCGCGCTGGGAAGTGGAGATGTACTTCGACGTGTTGAAGAACGGCTGCAAGGTCGAGTCGCTGCAGCTGAAGACGATGCCGCAACTGGAGCTCCCGGGTTCGACAGTTCGTGGCCGAAATCGGCTGATTTCAGCGTGTCGGTCTATATCGAATGCGGCTCTCAGAG
>ENA-ORXT01001987-ORXT01001987.1-marine-metagenome-genome-assembly--contig:-NODE-1987-length-25768-cov-4.798568_pt1 | contig 25768 bp, 21 predicted proteins | sample MGYA00237868_ERZ511482 | MGnify/ENA metagenome assembly ERZ511482
AAGTCGTGGCCCCAGGCGGAGATGCAGTGGGCCTCGTCGATGGCGAAGAGACAAATTTTACGTCGCTTCAGGAAAGTGAAGAAGCCCTGAGACAGCAGTTTTTCCGGGCTGACGTACAGCAGGTGGAGTTCACCGTTTTCGTAAGCGGTCTCTATGGTGTGGCTTTCGGCACCCGTCTGGCTGGAGTTAAGGTAGGCGGCGCGGATACCAACGGCCTGCAGGCCGTCCACCTGGTCTTTCATCAGCGAGATCAGCGGGCTGACCACGATGACGGTACCATTCATCGTCACGGCCGGAATCTGAAAACACATGGATTTACCACCGCCGGTGGGCATGAGCACGATGCCGTCTTCGCCCCGGTACGTCCGCTCGATGATGTCGAGCTGCAACGGCCGGAAGTCGTCGTAACCGAAATATTTCTTGAGGGCCGCGCGGGCGAGTTCGGGTGTCATGCTGTGTAAATCTGCTGTTGCCGCAAATATGGGTAAAATATTTTAAAACGGAACGGAAAGTTTTAAACAGGGTGCAGGTTGCAGGTCGCAGGTTTCAACCTGAAACTTGTACCCTGCAACTTGTACCTTGAAACTTGCAACCTGAAACTTGCAACTCTCCCCCACCCCTTCGTAACTTTGATTCAACAATGAAAGACCGCAAACTCGCCCGGCAGATTGCCCGCCTGGAAAAGGCCGGCAATGACGATTTCCAGCTCATCCTGACGGGTGGCGCGGGGGCGTTCGCTACGCACGAGCTGCACCTTTTGCTGCGCCGCATCCAGGTCAAATCGCGGCAAGTGAGCCATTTGCGGGAGACGATGTTCAAGGTCGGCCTGTGCATTCCGTTCCTGATGTTCGCGGCCTGCGCGGCGGCCCTCGTCAGCCTGCGCGGCCTGTTCGAACTCTTCGTGCTCGCCATTCCCGTTTGTCTCATTGTGCTGGTTTATCAGCATACGCGGGCGGGTAAAAGCTTCAGTTGCTACGACCGCGCGAAACGGTTGCGGGGCATCATTCAGCAGGAGTTGGCGCGACGGCGGGAAGGAAGTTTTAAGTAGGAGGTTTTCAGTGGGAAGTTGCGCCAGACTTCCCACTTCCCACTTTTTACTTCCCGCTTAAAATAGGGCGGGGTCGCGGGATGCAAAGCAGGTTCGTTGAAAAACCTCGTTCCGTCGCCCCCAACAACGTTAAAAAACCAGCCTTGCATCCCGCGTCCGCGCCCAAATGCGTAATATGTGCTTCCCGCCAATTGGCCATCACCTGATTACACCCGCCCGCTATGCTCCGAATTATCGTCCCGTTGCTCCTGCTGAGCGGCACCCTCTCCGCCCAGCGTACGCTTTCCGGCATCGTCACCGATGCCGCCGACGGCAAACCGCTCTCTTTCGTTAATGTTTTCCTGAAATCCGACCAGCAGTACGGCGTGCTGACCAACGAGCGCGGCGAATATCGAATCAACCTTAACGAGGAGCAACTGACCGACCGCCTCGTCTTCAGCCTGCTCAGCTACCAGACGCACGAAGAATCGTTACCACAATTGGACACGGCGCGGACGGTGTTTAATTTACAGATGGAAACGTCGTTTGTGGAATTGGCCGAAATAATCGTATTATCCGACCTTGGTTTACGTGCCATCGTTCAGCGTGCCGTCGATGCCGTTCCCACTAATTACGGCACCAAAAAATATTTACTTCGGGCGTATTCCCGCGAGTATAATATTGATGACGGCGCTTATTCTCAGCAAGTTGAAGCTATGGTAACCATTCAGGATGGTTACTGGAAGCGTCCAAAAAATGATGAGCTCGTCGCCGCCCCAAAAACTTGGATCGACCAGTTCCGAATTTCGGATTACAGGGGTAACGCCCGCGAACGTTTCAGGCTGTATAATGAAGGACAAGCCAGCCTGTTGAATAAGTACGGCTGGGGTTCCAACGCGCTACGCGAACAGTCTATTCACTGGTTAGCGAATCTTGGGGATGAGCCGATGGACCTTATAACTTTCACCAACCGTGGAGAATACCTGGACGGTCGCGACACCCTGATTCGTATTCAATACGGCTATGACGGCAGTAAATCAAAAATGGACCCCGTCACCAGAAAATCATTCGAAGATTACTTCACGGGGGAAGTGCTGATTAATAAAACCGACTTTGCCGTACTACGTAATACTCAAGGAGATCCAGCTGGTAAATATTACCGGGATGTCGTTTACCAGCGCGTAGGCGACAAGTACTTCGTCAAGCAGATCAATAATTTCGGACAGTTCAGCTACAACGATCACACGCAGACACAGTATTTCAATGAGGTACTTTATGTAACGGAAGTCATTACCGATGGGAAGAAAGTCCGCAAGGCAGAAAAAGGCAAGTTGCTGAACGTGGACAAGAACCTTACCGAGGTCACTACCGCATACGACCCCAATTTCTGGGAACGCAACGAAATACTGCGCCTGCTCCCCGCCCCCGAAGCCTTAGAACTGGAGCTCTCCAAAGCCAAAAGCCTGGATCAGCAATTCCGCGACAATGCCCGCCGCGTCAAGCGCGACACCATGCGTTAATGGTCGAGGGATTAGTCAGGAGTGTGACGACTGATGACTACAAGACTCCTGACTTGAGGCTTTTAACCACCTCCTCCGCCAGCCCCGCCCGCGTACTCCAACTCAGCTGCACCCGTTTGACCTCGCTACCGTCCGCCGTCTCCGCGTACGCCGCCCAGACCCGGTAATTACCGAGCTGGTCCTTCTCGCAGTAAACGCCGAGTGGCATCGAGCAGCCACCTTCCATCAGGTTGAGCACGGTGCGCTCCACGTTGGTGCATTCGCCCACGTCGAGATTATGCAGCGGCGCGAGTTTTTTGCGCGTGTCGATCGCGTCCTTCCTTGTCTGAATGGCCATCACGCCCTGGCCGGGCGCGGGCACAAACTCGCGTGGGCTGGGCCGCACGACGACCATGTCGGACAGGTCCAGCTCCAGCCGTTCGAGGCCGGCGGCGGCTAGCATGACGGCGTCGAGCTCGCCCGTGCGGGCCTTCTCCAGCCGCGTCGGGACGTTGCCGCGAATGTCGACCGGCATGAGGCCGGGGTGAAGTTCTTTGAGCTGCGCCTTGCGGCGGTTGGAGCTGGTACCGATGGTGGCTCCGTCGGCTAGTTTAAAGGGCTGGCCCGCTACGGCTTTGTCCTTATGAATGATGATCACGTCGCGCACGTCCGCCCGGTAGCTGAGGGCGGCCAGGGTGAGACCTTCCGGCTGATTGGTGGGCATATCCTTGAGGCTGTGTACGGCCAGGTCGATGTCGCCGGCCAGTAAGTGGTCTTCGATCTCCTTGGTGAAGAAGCCCTTGCCCTCCAGCTTGTCGAAGCCGAGGTGCTGGACCTTGTCGCCCTGCGTCTTGATGATCTTCAACTCGGAGTCGATGCCGAGTTCTTTTAGTTGTGCCTGGACGAAGTGGGCCTGCCAGAGGGCGAGGCGGGAGCCGCGGGTGCCTATGATCATGGAATTGAAAATTTTCTATTTAAAAAGTGCAATTGAAAATTGGCGGCCGCGATAGCAGCGTAGGTGTCCGTTGTTTTTGCCTAAGCCGGCTTCTTATCGGTGATTATACCGTCGGGAAGTTCGTAGTAGAGCTTACCGTTGATGCTGATGGGGCTGGCAATGCCTAGCGCCTTGTTTTCGGCGCGAGCTTTTGCGGCCGCTTGATTAGCAATGCGCAAGATTTCCTGGGTATGCAAGGCCATTTCCGCTTTACTCATCGGGAGAAATATTTAAGAAAAGACGGTAAATACTTTCGCCTAAAATAACGACGGCACCGGTAGCCCTGGAGGCAACCAGTTGATAGGATTGCCCACCATTATAATACAGAGACCAAACGTCAGAGATTGCGGAAAGATCAAAACGAAAGTTCCGTAGGCTTCTTTTAAATCGTCTCCGAATATCTTCTTCCGGCACATCATGGCCGCCCTTACGTCTACGAATGTCCACCCGCTCAACGCATTGATCCGCTGAGTTCAGAAACAAGTAGATGACTTCTATTACGTAGCCATTCGCTTGCGCTCTCCTGGCGACTTTACTGGTGTAGGACCCCGACAGCGTCGTCTCGACAACCACATCCCGGCGTGCGTTCAGTGCGGCGTTCAGCTTTCGAAGAAACGCTCGGCCACCTTTGATCATCGCTTGGTCTTCGCCCCGGTCGGCGTACTCCTTCGCCAGTATATCCGCGTTCAAAAACCGCACGCCGATCTCTTCGGTGTAGGGCACCGCAAAGGTTGTTTTGCCGGAGCCTTTGGCCCCGGCGACGATGATCAGCCTTGGGGCTTTATCGGGCATGTCGTAGCGGTAGCTAAATTTTAAATTAGAAATCGAAAATTTAAAATTAAAAGTCCGCCTGTTTCGGTGCCCGCGGGAAAGGAATCACGTCGCGGATGTTACCCATACCCGTCACGAACATCACCATCCGCTCGAAGCCGAGGCCGAAACCAGCGTGGGGGCAACCGCCGAACTTACGCAGCTGCATGTACCAGGCCAGTTCGTCTTCGTGTACGTCCATCTCCCGCATACGTGCGCGGAGCACGTCTTCACGTTCCTCCCGCTGGGCACCGCCGACCATCTCACCGATGTAAGGGAAAAGGATGTCCATGGCGGCGACGGTTTTCTCGTCGTCGTTCAAACGCATGTAGAAAGCCTTGAAATCTTTGGGGTAATCGCGGACGATGACCGGTTTTTTGAAGTGCTTCTCCACCAGCCAGCGCTCGTGCTCGGCCTGCAGGTCGGTACCCCATTCGACGGGAAACTCGAACTTCTTTTTCTTGTACGGCTTGCTGCGCTGGATCAACTCGATGGCTTCCGTGTAGGTGATGCGGGCGAAGTCGTCCTTGACGGTAAACTCCAGCATTTCAATGAGGCCCATCGGGCGGCGCAGGTCGGCTTTCATGTTCTTTTCGGCCTGCTTGATGCGGCCGTCGAGGAACTCGAGGTCGGCGCGGTAATTATCGAGGCAGTAGTTGATGAGGTATTTCAGGTAATCCTCGGCCAGATCCTGGTTGTTGTCCAGGTCGGCGAAGGCGATTTCCGGCTCGATCATCCAGAACTCACTCAGGTGGCGGCTGGTGTGGCTGTTCTCGGCGCGAAAAGTGGGGCCGAAGGTGTAGATCTTACCCAAAGCAAGGGCACCGATCTCTCCCTGCAGCTGGCCGGAGACGGTGAGGTGGGTACACTTGCCGAAGAAGTCCTGACTATAATCCACGTTGCCGTCCTCGTCTTTGGGCGGGGACGCGGGATCAAGGGTGGTGACGCGGAACATCTCGCCCGCGCCCTCGGCGTCGTTGCCCGTGATGATCGGCGTGTGCAGGTAGTAAAAGTTGCGGTCGTTGAAGTACTTGTTGGTCGCGAAGGCCAGCGCGTGCCGCAAGCGAAAGACGGCCGAGAAGGTGTTCGTCCGCATCCGGAACTGGGCGTTCTCGCGCAGGAACTCCATCGTCTGGCTCTTGGCCTGCAGCGGGTATTCGCTCAGGTCGGCCGCGCCGTGAATCGTGATCTCTTTCGCCACCACCTCGACGGACTGGCCGCTGCCCTGGCTTTCCACCAGTTCTCCGGTGACGCCCACGCAGGCGTGAAAACCGATGGCGCGGATGGTTTCCTCCGGAAAGTCCTCGCCGTTGACCACCACCTGTAGCGTTTCCGCCCCGGAGCCGTCGTTCAACACCATAAACCGATTGCCCCGCCAGGCGCGGACCCAACCCATGACGGTGATGGTTTCGCCAACGGTGGGGGATTGGAGGATTTCTGCTATCTCGGTGCGGTGGATCATGCGCTCTGTGTCTTTTGAAGGCGCGAAGATAGGGAAGTATGCCGAGTAGGAAGTAGGGATGTGGGAAGTGGGAAGTGCGTGACTTTTTACTTCCCACTTCAACACTTCCACTTGAACCGGGGCGGGGTCGCGGGTGCAAAGAATTGGGCTAGTACAGGCTGTTCATTGCCTCAATTAGCACGCGCACCACCTCCCCCTGCGTCGTCCGCGTCTTATCCCGCGCGTACCAGGTGTGCAGTTGTTTCTGGAAGTCCGGGTACGCCGGCTTTTCATCTTCCGGCGCGTGTTTATAGTCCATCACCATTTGCTGGGCGGGCGCGGGGCGCGGGCCCCAGCTGCCGAGGACTTCCTTCGTTTGGGTGTCGAGGATGATGACTTTGGGAATACTCCGCGCACCGTCGGTCATGTACTCGTCCATCAGAGCGGGGTGCTCGTCGCGCAGAAGGGTGTAGAGGTGGAGGTTACCCGTAGCGTCCGCCATCCAGTTGAGGACGGGCAGGATCTGGGCGGCGTCTCCGCACCAGCCTTCGGTAAGTACGAGCAGCGTCAGCTCGCGGTCCAGCCCGGCGAGGAAGGCGGATGTTTCCTCGGTTAGCTTCGGCTTACGGTCGAGGCGGGCCATCCGTGCCTGGTTGAGGTGGGCGATCTCGATGTAGAACTCCGATTGATCGGGGCCGGTGGTTCTGCCCTCCTTTTCCAGTAGTTCGGTCAGCATCAGCCGGTAGTCGGCGTAGGATCGGGCGGCGGCGAGGGAGGTATGGATGAGGTCTTGCATGGTATGGTTGCGGTTTCTGATGAAAACCGGGGGTGCAAGTGTTGGTTCGGGGGGCGGAAAGAATTGGTCATACATCGGGTATTGCGGGCCGCCGCGCCGGTTGTCGCGCCCGCGGCGCGTGCGAGGGGCTACGGCGCTGCGCGCCTCCACCCCTCGCTACAACAGACACCCCTCCGGGGTTAAGACGCTTGATTCACGCTCCGAACGAGGTCCTTAAAACCATCTTTTGCACCCGCGTTCCGCGACCCCTAAGGTAGATATTAGCCAAGAATAACGTGTAACCCCTCCGCCACGCCGTCTTCTTTCGCCGCGCCGACCACCCGGTCCGCCACCGCCAGCACCTTGGGTTTGGCGTTCGCCACGGCCACGCCGAGGCCGACGCCCCGCAGCATTTCGATGTCGTTGTAATTATCGCCGAAAGCCATGCAGTCGGCGAGCGTGACGCCAGGGTATTTGTGCGCCAGCAGCATTTCCACGCCCGTCAGTTTGGAGATGTCGCGGCTGGCGATCTCCAGGTAATCCTCCTTGGAACGGTAAAGGTGAAGATCGTTACCGAAGCGGGATTCCATCGTGGCCACCAGCGTGTCGATGCCCGCCGGCTCGCCCATCACCATCACTTTATGCGCGCCGAGCGTGCGGGCGGACCAATCTTCGATCACCGCCCCGTTCGGCTTGACCACCGGCGTCACCCGCGTATTGTTTTGCTCGCGCAGCGCGTAATGCTCCATGCTTTCCACATACCATTCGTCGCCGTGAAAAAGCTGGACGGACAGCTTCAGTTTCTCGTTCAATGCCACAATCGCCCGCACGATCTCCAAACCGATGAAACTGGAATGAACGACCTCGCCATCCACCAACACCAATCCGCCGTTGTAGCAGATCAGCGGCAGGCCGGAGATGCCCAGCTCGTCCTGAATGTGCGTCATCGCCGCCGGCATCCGCGAGGAGATGAGTATGAACGGCAGACCACTTTCGGTGAGGCGGGCCACCTGCTTTTTCAGCGCGGCGGAAGGGCGGCGATCAGCGTTGAGGAGGGTGCCGTCGATGTCGGAGAAGAAGATTTTGGGGGTCATCCCGCGAAGGTAGGAATTGGGAGTTAGGAGTTACACTCCCCCGGCCACTTCAGGTGATTTTTGCTTTGTGGGGCGAGCGCAAGGCATCGCCCCTACAAAGCCGCCTTTGGGAAGGCCGCGTTCGCTGTGCGAACGCAAAATCACCTCGGGTGACCGACGGTACTATAGTTAGGGCACTAACTCCTAATTCCTTGCTTCTGGTTCACCCCAAAAAAATCGCCACGAACGCACTTTTCCGTCGCCGGCTCACGTCGAGGTGCGCCCCATTCATGAACCGCACCACCCCACCCTCGCCGCGCTGGTAAGCGGTCACGCAGCTGAGGTTGATCAGGTAGCTTTGGTGGATGCGGCGGAAATTAGCCCCTTCCAGCATCCGCTCGTATTCCTTGAAGGTTTTGCTGCTTAGCAGTTCGCTGCCGTCTTTGCACGCCGTCGTCTTCGATGCGGGCATGGATATCGTCGGTCGCCTCATCGTAATTTCCGTTAGAAGTTAGTTCGTTAGCGCGTACTAACGAACTAACTTCTAACAAACTAACGAACTCCTAAAGCCCCGCCACCAGTTCGCAAGCCTCCTTGATCGCCCGTTTCGCGTCCAGCTCCTTCGCGTTCAGCGCGCCGCCGATGACGTGGGTATTGACGCCCGCCGCCGTCAGGGCTTCGCTGAGTTCGTTGAGCGGCACCTGGCCGGCGCAGATCACGACATTTTCGACGTCTAGCACGCGCGCTTCGCCCGCCACGGTAATATGCAGACCCGCATCGTCAACCCGCTCGTAAGTACACTGGGCGAGCATGTTGACGCGCTTCATCGTCAGGCTGCTGCGGTGGATCCAGCCGGTCGTTTTACCGAGGTCTTTGCCGTGCTTACCCTTACTGCGCTTGAGCAGGTACACCTCGCGCGGGCTGGGCAGCGGCTGGGGCGAATCGGCCAGGGCACCGCCGCGGGCGTAGGCGAGATCGACGCCCCATTCCTTCATGTAATCCTCCATTTTGAGGCTGACGCTGGGGTGGTCGAAATCGTGGCTGAGGTACTCGGCCGTATCAAAACCGATGCCGCCCGCGCCGATGATGGCGACGGATTTACCGACGGTTTTCTTGTCAGCCAGCACCTCGGCGTAGTTGAGCACTTTCGGGTGATCAATGCCGGGAAAGTCAAGTTTTCGGGGCGTAACGCCGGTGGCGACGATCACCTCGTCGTATTTTTCGTCAACGAGCATTTGGGCGCGGACGCGGGTGCCGAGGTGGGTTTTCACGCCGTGTTTTTCCAGCATGACCGAATAGTACCTGATCGTCTGTTGGTACTCCTCCTTGCCGGGGATGACGGTCGCCAGGTTGAACTGCCCACCGAGGCGATCGCTCGCCTCGTAAAGGGTAACCTCGTGCCCGCGCTCGGCGGCTACGGATGCGGCCGCCATGCCGGCGGGGCCAGCACCAACTACGGCGATCTTTTTCACCTTCGAAACGGCGGGATAATCCAGCAGCGTCTCGTGGCAGGCGCGCGGGTTGACGATGCAGCTACTGACCTGCAGGGTGAACGTATGGTCGAGGCAAGCCTGGTTGCACGCAATGCAGGTATTGATCTCTTCCGGCCGCCCTTCGATGGATTTGAGTACGATGTTCGGGTCCGCCAAAAACGGCCGGGCCATGCTGATGAGGTCGGAGCAGCCGTCGGTCAGCACCTTTTCGGCCACTTCCGGCGCATTGATGCGGTTGGTGGCGACGAGCGGGATGGACACTTCCCCCATCATCTTCTTCGTCACCCACGCAAAGCCGCCGCGCGGAACGATGGTGCCGATGGTCGGTACCCGCGCTTCGTGCCAGCCGATGCCGGTGTTGATGATGGTCGCCCCCGCCTTCTCGACTTCCTTCGCCAGGTGAACGACCTCTTCCCACGTGCTGCCGCCCTCCACCAGGTCGAGCATGGAGAGGCGGTAGATCAGGATGAAGTTCTCGCCCACCGCCGCCCGCGTCCGCCGGATGATCTCCAGCGGGAACTTGATGCGGTTTTCGTATGCCCCACCCCACTCGTCTTCGCGCCGGTTGATCTTCGTCACGATGAACTGGTTGATGAGGTACCCCTCGGAGCCCATGATCTCCACGCCGTCGTAACCCGCCTGCTGGGCCAATTCGGCGCATTTGACGTAGTCTTTAATGGTTTGCTCGACTTCCTCGCCGGTCAGCCCGCGCGCGGGGAAGGGCGAGATCGGGGCCTTCGTATCGCTGGCCGAGACGTTGTGCTCGCTGTAGCCGTAGCGGCCGGTGTGGAGAATCTGCATGCAAATTTTACCGCCTTCGGCATGGACGGCGTCAGTCACTACCTTATGCTTCCACACTTCCTCCTCGTTGTCCAGCGGGTGACCGACGGGCAAAGCGAGGCCCGCCTTGTTCGGCGCCACGCCGCCGGTGACGATCAGGCCCACCCGCCCGCGCGCCCGTTCGGCGTAGAACACCGCCAGCCGCTCGTGGCCTTCGGGAATGTCTTCAAGCATGGTGTGCATGCTGCCCATGATGACCCGGTTTTTGAGGGTGGTGAAACCGAGGTCGAGGGGCGCGAGGAGGTGGGGGTAGTTGGTGGGGTTTTGCATGGTGGGCCGAAGTTAGGGAACTACCGGGAAATAGTCAGCGAAAATTCGCTGGCTCACCCGTCGCCATTTCGCCGGATTCGGTCACCCGCGTCTTTATGGTTCGCTTCCCGCCGGTCGCCCGCCGCTCTATCGCATCGACGGGCTAATCGCAAGGTCGGCTACTACAATGTCACGACGTTAAGCTCCGCAAGACGCTGCTCAGTACTTCGTAAGACGCCGTGGGCAAAGGCCGCGAAGCGACATTCTTGATATTGCCTTTGCTTACCGGCCGGAAGATGCTCCACTTTTCGGAAAAGTTGCTTACATTTCAAAAAATAAAAAGCGAATCATGCAAAAACCATTCTTTACGTTCCTGATGCTGTTTACAGCGCTTTCCTTAGCCGCGCAGGACGGCTTCGAACCACTCTTCAACGGTAAAAACCTTGACGGCTGGGAATCCTACGGCGGAGAAGCCCCCTTCGTCGCCGAGGGAGACGCGATACTGGGAACCGCGGTGATGAATACACCGAATACTTTTTTGTGTACGGAAAAAAAATACGCCGACTTCGTGCTTGAAATGGAATTCAAGAATGAAGCACCGCTGAATTCCGGCGTGATGGCCCGCGGCCAGTGGCGGCGGGACAAAGACATTCGCCGGATTTTCGGTTACCAGGTAGAGATCGACCCCAGCGAGCGCGCCTACACGGCCGGCATCTACGATGAGCAACGGCGCGGTTGGGTCTACCCGCTTCACTACAACCCGTCCGCCCGGTCGGGCTTTCTGCACGGTGCCTGGAATAAACTCCGCGTTGAATTCGTAGGCAACAACCTGAAAACGTTCCTGAACGACAAACCCGTTGCCAACCTGGTGGACGACCTGGACGCCGAGGGCATGATTTGCCTGCAGGTACACAGTGTGAAAGAAGAACTGGCCGGTAAGCAAATGCGCTGGCGTAACATCCGCGTAAAAGAAAACCCCGGCCCGGCGGACCTGATGAAAGGGGCCGCCGCGCCTCAGTACAACCTGATGCCCAACAGTCTTACCGCCGAAGAAGTCCGCCGGGGCTGGCGATTGCTCTGGGACGGTAAGACCACCGCCGGCTGGCGGGGCGCAAAGCTCGATAACTTCCCGTCCAATGGCTGGGAGTTGAAAGACGGGGAGCTGCGCGTGCTGTCCAGCGGAGGCGGCGAAAGTACCAACGGCGGCGACATCATTACTACCGATCATTTCAGCGACTTCGAGCTACAGTTTGAGTTCAAGCCCACCAAAGGGGCCAACTCCGGCGTCAAGTATTTCGTTGACCCGTCCCTGAACAAGGGAGCCGGTTCCGCCATCGGACTCGAGTTTCAGATACTGGACAATGCCGTCCATCCCGACGCGAAGAAGGGAGTGGCCGGCAACCGTACCGCCGGCTCGCTGTATGATTTGATCACGGCTAAGGTTCTCGATACCCCCCGCCGCGTGGAAATGCGTATCGGTAATTGGAATCGTGGTCGCATCGTCGTGAAAGGCGGCCACGTGGAGCACTGGCTGAATGGCTATAAAGTAGTCGAATACGACCGCTTCAGTCAGATGTTCGGAGCACTGGTGGCCTATAGTAAGTACAAAGACTGGGAAAACTTCGGCCGCTGGCCGGCCGGACCGATTTTACTGCAGGATCACGGAGATGCCGTGGCCTTCCGGTCCGTCAAGATCAGGGAGTTTTAACCCCTTCACGCTGTTTCCTTACCGCTCGTTCAATCAACAGCCGATGCCATCCCCGCGGCCGCCACTCATAATACTAAGCTGAATATGTTTGACAAGATCATATCCCCCCTGCTCACAACCAGGCGTTCCCTGAGCGGAGAATTGCTGGAAGAGATGAAAGCGCACGTCAAGGCGGTATCGCTGCGGAAGAACGAAGTTCTGACGGCTGCGGGAAGCCTGCAACGACACGCTTATCTGATCGGTAAGGGCAGCTTGACGAAGTTTTTCATCACCGATGAAGGAAACAGGCTGCCCGTATGGTTTTACTTCGATGAGGTATTCGATATTGCGCTGTGTCCCGATAGTTACTTCATGAACCGGCCTACCAAATACGAGCTTATCGCCAACGAGAACTCCGTGGTGCTCAAATTCGATAAATACAAAGTGGACGCCTGGTTGCGTAAGTACCCGAAGTTCCGTGACTTTTACCATAACGACGTCGTGGCGGCATCGGTGGCCGCGGAGGAGATGCGTGCCTACCAACTGGCGCATAGCCCTTTGGAATTCCTGGCGTACATAGATCGCAAATACCCGGTCTTCAAAAAAAGGATATCCGGGAAAAACATGGCTCGGTTCATCGGCGTCAGTCCGGAGTGGTATTGCAAACTGAAGAAGCGGTGTACGAATTGAGGATTGCGGATTCATTCGACCTTTACCAGGCGGCTGCGATGCCGGACCTTCCCGGAGTCCGCCAGTAGCAGGTATACGCCCGGTGGTAGTCGGGACGAAATTTCGACTTGCATACCGTTACCCGCGGCGGGAAAACGAATGACCCGCCGGAAAACGATACGACCGCTGAGGTCGAGCAGGCGCACTGACACCGTACCGTCCATGCCCGGCGCGCCCGACATATCGATGGTGATGCCGCGGCTGGTTGGGTTGGGAAACACGCGAAACTCCGTTCCCGTGCCCCCCGGTTCCCGGCAATCGACCGACGGCCCCTCCCGCAACGTAAGTCGGGTAACGATGACGGTGTCCAGGTACGGCCCCGTAACCGTTTCCCGGTAGACGCCCGCTTCGGTACGAACGGCACCGGCCACTACCGCCTCCCCGCCCGGACATATCCGTGCGGTGGCCGCTCGCCGGATGCGTGCCGGCCCACCCTGCCGAACTTCGTAATGCGTATTGGCGGGCAAGGCTGGGAGGACCTGCGGGCCGCCGGGGCGGGGCCATTGGATCACGACACTATCTATCCGGGAAAAGCCGCCGAGGCCAAAAGAGAGCCGCCGGCTGTTACACGACAGGTAACTGCCACCGGCACTGAGTTCCCGTAGCTGCCGCCTCCCGTCCGTATAAATTTCGACCATCGCCCCGATGGCGCTTCGGTTGCTGGTCACCCCTTCCAGGGAAATGGTCACCCAGTTTTGCGCGGCGCGCGCGCCTTCGTTATGGTACAGCTTAGTGCCGGCCCCGTGCGCGGCGGACAGGCGGACGTTGCTCGTCACCAGGTCCGGAAAGCCGTCGTTATCGAAGTCGCCGCAGGCGACACCCCGCCCTTTATTGGCGGCGGCATCGGGCAACCGTGCCGATGCCTCCCTGAAAGGAAGCCCGATAGCGTCACCCATAAACAGGTTATTTCGGGTGTTCACGGTCGATTGGCTGAGGTCGCCGTTGGCAAAGTAAAGGTCCAGCATCCCGTCGTTGTCAAAATCACGAAAGACGGTGCCCCAGCTTACCCCGAATCCAAAGTTGACGCCCATCTCCGCGGCCCGGTCGGTAAAGCCGCCACCGGCGGTGGAGAGGTAAAGCGGGTTCTGATCGATGTTGGTTACGTAGTAATCGAGCAGGCCGTCTTCGTTGAGGTCGCCGGCGGCAATCCCCATACTATTGATCGCCGCCCGGAAGCCGGCCGGCCGGCCGGTAGCGGCAAAGGGCGGCGTCGTATCCCGTTGGGTCAAGAGTTGGTTGGGCTGATAGAAGTCACCAAAATCGTTCAAGACGAACAGGTCCTGGTCGCCGTCCCGGTCGTAGTCGGAAAAATGACTGACCAGGGTGCAGCCCGGTGGTATTCCAACGTGCGCGTCATCGAGCAGGGTGAAGGTGCCGTTGCCCTCGTTGCGGTACAGGAAGTTGGCTTCGGGGCCGCTGATGTTTTCCTCGAACGGCCGGGCGGTAAAGGTCAGGTAATTGCCGACGTAAATATCGAGGAAACCGTCACCGTCGTAATCGGCCATGGCCGCGGTCATGCTCCAGGCTTCGTGGTGAATACCGGCGGCGAGGGAAATGTCCTGAAAGTAGTGACCTTCGACGTTGCGTAGCAGATAGTTGCGCCGGCCTTCGGCGGTGGTGACGAAGAGGTCGGTGAAGCCGTCGTTGTCGATGTCTCCCGCCGTCACGCCCATGGTCGTAACGATGTTAAAGGCGGTGATGCGCATCGCCCGGCTGACGTCCGCAAAGGTGCCGTCTCCCTGATTATGGTAGAGCAGGTCGGGTGCATCGCCCCCCGTCAGGTACAGGTCTTCAAAACCATCGTTGTCAAAGTCAAAAATCGCTACGCCTCCCCCCATGGCGGAGGGCTCGTTGGTGTAGTGATCGACCCCCATTTCCGCCGCGCGCTCGGTGAACAGCTGGGCGCTGAGGATGCCAAACGGGAGAAAGCAGCAGCAAAACAAGCTGTGTTTTATGCGGGTGATCGCGGTCATTCGTTACGGTCGATATGGTTTAAATCAGAGGGGCGCGAACGCGGGTGCGGGGAAAAATGGATCAAAGGCCGTGCTGGGTTGAACCCGGCGTTTTTATTCCCCTGCATGCACCCGCGTACGCGCCCCGAAAATTTGTTAAGAGCTTGTTGGGGAATTTGGGTTCTGGCCGAGAGCGAGCAGATTTTGGTCTGTTCGAGGGCGGAAGGTTGATTCATAACGGGTTATAGGTAAATTTCATGAACGAAGAACAGGGCATACTCCCCAACAAGCTTTAATATCCCGGGTTTTGGGTCAGGGCTTCGTTGGCCTCTATTTCCGACAGGGGAATGGGCAACAGCATGTACCGGTCCGGAAATACGTTGGAAAAGTTGCCGTTTTCGAACGTTTCAAAGGTGAGCTCTTCCGGGTCGAAGACGTGCGTCGGCCCACCGTCGGCCGCCCGTGGAATGCTCGTCCGGGTGATCATCATGCCCGTAAAATCATCGTTCAGCACCTCGCTGGCAATGTTCCACCGGATCAGGTCGAACCAGCGGTGGTTTTCAAACACCAGCTCGATGCGGCGCTCGTGCCGGATGGCTTCCCGCATCCCGTCCTGGTCCAGACCATCGGCCAGGGTGGGCAGCCCCGCCCGGCGGCGGATTCTGTTCACCGCGTCGTACACCTCCCCGTCCGGGCCGTTGAGCTCGTTCTCCGCTTCGGCGAAGATCAGTAGTACCTCGGCAAAGCGGATCTCTTGCCAGGCCGTTTTACTTACTCCCTCCGGCGCAAAGCCCAGGCTGGGGTCTACGAACTTCTTTACCAGGTAGCCGGTGATCGAGGCGTTTCCGTCCCGCTCCGTGCCCGGCCCTTCGTTGAAGGCGTTCCACTCCATATCGATGAACGGCTCGCCCCGCGAGGGGGCCACTTCCGAAAATTCCGAACCGTGGAAGAAGATGGAGGCATAAAACCGCGGCTCCCGCCCGGTGTAGGGCGCGCCGGCATCATAGTCCGAATCATCGTCATCGATGTCCGTTCCGTTATCCATCTGGAAGGCGTCGACCAATTCCTGGGTCGGGTCGGTCTGTCCGCCGTTATCGTTACGCCAGCGAACGGGCCAGTTGCCCCGGTCGAATTGATGCGCCCGCTCCGGCGGCAGGAAGGTGATCTCGTAAAGCGTCTCTACGTTCCCCCCTTCGGACAGAAAAAGGTCTTTGTAGTTCTTTGCCGCCTCTTCCCCGTTGGCGGGTTCGGGCTGAAATAGTTGAAGACCGTCGTTCAACAAACCGGAAATGAGTTCTTCCGAGAGGCTGACCGCATCCGCATACCGCTTGTTGAATAGCATCGCCCTTGCGTTCAGGGCCGTTGCCGCCTGCTTGGTAAGCGCGCCCACCGGGGCTTCTGATTTATTGGGTAGAGCCGCCGCCGCGGCGTTTAATTCCGAAAAAATGAAGTTGTACACCTCGTCCACTGGTGTCCGGCTGATGAACAGGTCGTCTTCCAGAGACTGGGGCGCGGTGATGAGAGGAACGGCCCCGTAACGACGCACCAGGTCGAAGTAGAACCATGCCCGCACAAAACGGGCCCGGGCCCGCGAAACGCTGGTAAAGTCCTCGGCAAACCCGGCATCTTCCACGCCCACCAAATAGTCATTGGCCAGCCGAATGCTTGCGTATGCTTCGCCCCAGATGTTAAGCCCGCCCATGTTATTGGGCTGAATATTGCCCTGCCGTACCACCCTGTTGGAAGGAATCCACCCGCTCTTGGAGCGAGCCTCATCAGAGATGGAAGCCAACAGATAGCTGTTCCCGTAGCCGCCACCCGGGCTGTTATACTGCCCGGCGGGCAGCCGCCCGACGATGTTGTTCAGAAAAGCCGCCGCCAGGTTCTGATCCGTAAAAACGGCCGTGGAGGCCAGCTGATCGGTGGGCTCAAGATTCAGAAAATCGTCATCACAAGCGGTGAATAAAAAAATCGCGAGTGCTAAAAGATGGAATATGTTTTTCATGTTCTGTTTAATTGTCGGTGATGAAGGATTGGTGAATCAGTGTTCCGTTCCTCCATTTAAAAGCCCAGGTTCGCCCCAACGGAAATCACCCGCGAGATGGGATAAAACAGGGCATTTCCGCTGTTGCCTTCCGGGTCCCCGATCGACACGTTAGAAAAGGTGAGCAGGTTGGTCGCCGAAAGCGTAAGGGCAAATTGATCCACGCCGACCCGTTCCAGGAAGCCCGGTAGCGACGCGAGATCATAGCTGAGCTGCGCATTCCGCAGGCGCAGAAAGGTGATGTTTTCCACGAAAAAATCACTGACCTGGTTGTTGTTCACGTTGCCGTCCGGCAGAATGCGGGGGTAGCGGGCGTCCGGGTTATCGGGCGTCCAGGAGTCGTTAAGTACGTCGAAGTTGTTGCCTACTTCCAACAGAAACCCGCGGGGAGTGATGTTACGGGCGTACTGCCCGGCGCCCTGGAAACTCAGATTGAGGGAAAGGCCCCGGTAGCCGAGATTTAAACCGAATCCGTAAATCAGGTTCGGGGTGCTGCTCTCACCGATTACGGTGCGGTCGTCGGCGTCGATCTTACCGTCCGGCGCGCCGGTCAGGTCACCGTTGGCGTCCCGCCCGTTGATGTCCTTGTACCGGATGTCACCGGGTTCGAGGGCACCGAACTGGGTCGGCCCTTCGTCTATTTCCCGCGTATTCTGGTAAATACCATCGGAGAGATAACCAACGAGTACCCCGATTTCGTTCCCGGTAAGACTGGTCGCCGGGTTGACGCCCGCCGGCTCGTCGATAAAGATGATCTCGTTGTCGGCCAGGGTCAGGTTGGCGTTAACCCGGTAGGAGAAGTCTCCGATGTCATTACGATGCCTGGCGGATATTTCCCAGCCCCAGCTGTCGACGATGCCCAGGTTCTCCAGCGGCAAAACAGCCCCGAAAGTGAGGGGCACGGAGAGGCTGCGATTGGCGAGAATGTCTTCGGTGCGCTTTTTATAGTAATCGATCTCGAAGCCGAAGCGACCGTCCAGCAGGTCGGCCTCCAGGCCAATGTCCGTCGTCGTTGCGGTTTCCCAGGTGATGTTCGGGTTGGCGATACCCGTTGGAGCGATACCTTGCCGGAAGTTGCCGTCCTCCACGTAGCCTCCGGTAAAGCCGAAGCCGGACAGGAAGCGGAAGGAGCCTACCCGATCGTTCCCGGTAACGCCCCACGACCCGCGGACTTTGAGGGAGCTTAGCCAGTCAACGCCCGCCAGAAATGGTTCTTCGCTGATGCGCCAGCCCACCGAAAAGGCGGGAAAGATGCCCCGGCGGTTGTTCTCCGGAAAAATATAGGACTCGTCTACCCGAAGGTTAGCCTGTAACAGGTAGCGATTCTTGAAGCCGTAATCCACCCGGCCCACGTATCCGAAACGGGCCGACTCCGAAGCGCTGCCGTTGTTTTCGTCGTTGATGACGTTACCGGCAAAAAACTGCTGGATGACCGGCGATAAAAAGCCATCCCGAAAGGCCCGAAGGTTGTTGGCGTCCCCCTTGATGCGCTCGAACAGGGTGAGGCCGGACAGGTAATGGTCCCCGAATTCTTTTTTGTACCGCAAACTGAGCTGCACGGTTTTCTGGTCGTTATTCGCCCGGAATTCGCTCAGCGAGCTGACGTTGTCGCTTAGCAGCGGGATGAACTCCCCGGTCGCCTCGTTGCGTTGGTAAGTAGTGTAAGGCGTGAAGAAACTGCGCTCGGTAGAAAAGTAGGTATCGTAGGAATACAATGCCCGGGCGGACAAGCCTTCGACGAAGGGCAGGTCGTAGTTCAGCTGGAGATTGCTGTTGAATACGGTCAGGGCACGGGCTCTCGATCCGTTCAGGTTGGCATCCCCGAAGGAGTTACCGCTAAAGCCGTCGAAGCCCAGGGAACCGGGCGGGAGATTTTCCGCGCCGGGTCTGCCGTTCACGAAGACGGGGTTGAGGGGATTGGCCCGCAGCACGTTGGAAAAAATTTCGCCGTCGCCGTCCGCGGAGCGGCTCCGGTTTTCCAGGCGCCCCAGCAGGTCGACGCTGGCCGTCAGACCGGGAGCGATGTCGGCATCGACGTTAGACCGGACTTCATGTTGGTTAAAGCCGGCATTTTCAAAAAAGCCTTTCTGGTCGAGGTTGCCGTAAGCAAAGAAATAGCGTAAGGATTCGGTCCCTCCGTCAACGGAAGCATTATACTGCCGCTGCGGGGCGGAGTTGGTCAGCGTTTCGTTCCACCAGTCGAAGCTTTCCAGTTGGCCGGCCTCCGCCTGGGCGAGAATATTGCCGAAAGGCAGCTGATCATTAGGCGTTCCCTGGTTAGCGAGTGCCTGGCGAAAGGCAACTACGTATTCATTAGCATCCATCAGCTCCGGCCGGCCGGCGGGTTGTTGCACGCCGAAGTTAGCCGAGAAGCGGAAACTCGGCTTGTCGTTCGAGCCGCGGCGGGTCGTTACCAGCAGCACCCCGTTGGCGGCCCGGGAGCCGTAAACGGCGGTAGAGGCGGCATCCTTCAAAGCCGTTATGCTGGCGATCGTGAACGGATTGATGCGGGCAAGGCTCCGCTCCACCCCGTCCACCAAAATCAGGGGATTGTTGTTACCCAACGTACTTCTACCCCTGATCTGAAAGGCGGCGTTGTCAAAACCGGGTTGCCCGGAGGTCTGCAGGGTGATCACCCCCGGCAGTTTGCCGGCCAGACCCGCCGATAAATTCGGAGTCGGAGCCACGATAAGGTCATCTCCACTCACGGTGGACACCGCACCGGTAACATCCCCTTTTTTCTGGCTACCGTATCCTACCACTACAATTTCGTCGAGCTGGGCCACGTCGGTCTCCAGAGTGACGTCCAGCAGCGTTCGTCCGTTCAGAGCGATCTCCCGGCCGGCGAAGCCGGTGTAGGAAAACAATAGCGTAGCGTTCGGCCCGGAAACGCTGAGCGAGTACCGACCGTCCAGGTCCGTCACCGTTCCGGTGGACGTTCCCTTTTCCAGGACCGTCACCCCGATCAAAGACGTACCGTCTTCATCGAGCACCGTTCCACTGACCTGGGCAAGCAAGGGGCCCGGAGTAAAACCAAATAACAATAGAAAAAGGGTTACGCCAATGGGCGCAAGTTTATTTAGTAGCATGATAGTGAATATGGTGAGTGAAAAGTCGAAAACGGAAGAGCCGCCGACGGTAAACATACAATTATTATTGGGCCGCTACGGAAATAATACGGTTAATAATATCGCCAAATATAAATTCAGCCATCAATAATTCTATTGAACTAGTTCAATTTTAGAATTTTCTTTCTCCTTGAAACATGGTTATCGTTCGCCTTACTCGATTCTGGTACGGGAAACGGACCGGGCCCTCGTCAGGGTACGGTCGCCAGGTTGAACTGCCCGCCGGGTTGGTGGCTCGACTCGTAAAGGGGGCGTATACGGAGTCGCGGTTTTCCAGCTTCCGGGTAAAGTTTTCGATTACCGGTCGCTGCTGCGCGAACAGGTTACCGCTTAGGAAAAGTGCAAGGGTAATCAACGGGTATTTCATGATCGTTTACTTTAAGGTGTTGAAATGTGTCTAAGACGGGTGAGAACTTGCCGTCCGAACGGTAGACGGGGCTGCCACACTTTCCCGTCTGTGATTCGGACGGCAAGTCCTCACCCGTTTGCACGCGCGCTCAAAACCACCACCCTATCCGTACACCCAAAGCAACCTCCGGCACCACATGGTTATCCGCATCCGGAAGATCACCGTCTGACCAGTCAAAGCCTCCCGTAAAGGGAGAGGCCGGATAGACCCCCAGGTTCGTGTACCGCGAATCCTGATAGCCCACACCCAGACCGACGTAGGCGTCGAACAAGATGTGTTCACTGAGCAGTACTTGCGCACCGATTTTACCGATGCCGGAGGCCCGAAAGCGGTCTTGGGTCGCTTCCGCTACGGGTAGTCGCCCTTCGGTCCGCCGAATGAATATTCCCTCCAGGTCGCGCCGCATGACGGAGATGGGCACCTCTAAACCAACGTAAAACCCGGACCCCGGCGCGAGGTGGTAGCGCGCCTCTGGCCGGGCACCGTAAAAGCGATAGTTGCGGACGTTGAAGCCATTACTCCGGCGGCCTTCGTTTGTTGATTGCTCGCCGTATTCCAGGTCGAGCAGGAAGGCCAATTGTTTATGTTTCACCTGTACGCCCGCGCGGAGGCGCGGCAGGAGGTTAACGAAACTAAAGGGCATGAGGTGAAGGCTGACCCCACGGGCGGGGAAAACGTTCCGTTCCTCCACCGCGATGGCCGCCCGGTTTTGCTTTTTGACGTCCTGGCCCGCCAACCATTTTTTATTGACGCGGGCCGGTGCGCCCCGCTGGGCGGAGAGGCAAAGAGAACAAACGAATAACAGGATTAAAGGGCAGGCGTATTTCATCAACGGCAATTTACGATCTTTGGTCGGTAGACCGGAGCGCGAGGGGATTCGTTGCAACGAGGCCTTTGAAAAACAGGCGTTGCATCCGGCGGCCCCGCCCTCTGATTAGTCAATCAGTCAAGAAGTCAAACAGTCAGATAGTTATTCAGCAATGTTTGACTGCTTGACTTCCCCCGACTGCTTGACTAAAACTAAAGCCGCCCCGCCCCGTTTACCAACCGCAACCCCAAAATATGACAACTATGACCCAGGCCAGAACCCTCGGCGAACTGCGCGCCACCGGCTATACTTCCCGCTCCGTAAAGCAAGAATTGCGGGAGAACCTGATCAAAAAACTAAAGGCCGGGGAGGAAGTATTTCCCGGCATCATCGGCTTCGACGACACGGTGCTGCCCGACGTTCAGCGGGCCGTGCTGAGCCGCCACAGCATCCTGCTGCTGGGTCTGCGGGGCCAGGCGAAAACGCGAATCGCGCGGCTGCTGGTCAACTTATTAGATGAGTACATGCCCATTGTCGCCGGCTCCGAACTGAACGACGACCCGCTGGCGCCCATTAGCCGCTACGCCGTCGACCTGATCGCCGAAAAGGGCGACGAAACGCCGGTGGAATGGGTACACCGCGACTCCCGCTACGTGGAAAAACTGGCCACGCCCGACGTGTCCGTAGCCGACCTCATCGGTGACGTCGACCCCATCAAAGCCGCCACCCAGAAGCTGACGTACGCCGACGAGCGCGTCATCCACTTCGGCCTCGTGCCGCGCGCCCACCGGGGCCTGTTCGTGATCAACGAGCTGCCCGATCTGCAGGCGCGCATCCAGGTGTCGCTGTTCAACATCCTGCAGGAAGGCGACATTCAGATCAGGGGCTTCAAGCTGCGGCTGCCGCTCGACGTGCAGTTCGTCTTCACCGCCAACCCGGAAGATTACACCAATCGCGGCAGCATCATTACGCCGCTGAAGGACCGCATCCAGAGCCAGATCCTGACCCACTACCCCAAAACGATCGAGACGGCCAAGGCGATCACCAAGCAGGAAGCCGACCTCGTCGAGTCGCAGTCCGACATGGTGGAGGTCGACGACCTGCTCAACACCATGCTCGAACAGCTGGCCTTCAACGCCCGCGAGAGTGAGTACATCGACGAGAAGTCCGGCGTCTCCGCCCGCCTCAGCATCACCGCGCTGGAAAACCTGATCTCCACGGCCGAACGCCGTTCGCTGATCAACGGCGACAAGAAGACCGCCGCCCGCATCACCGATTTCTGGGGCGTCGTTCCCGCCATCACCGGCAAGGTCGAACTGGTCTACGAAGGCGAGCAGGAAGGCGCGTACGGCGTGGCGATGAAACTGCTCAGCCAAAGTATCAAGAAGAGTTTCTTGAAGTACTTCCCCAACCCGGACGAGGTGGAAGCCGACGGCCGCACCGGCTCCGACCCCTACGGCGTACTGCGCGCCTACTTCAGCGGCGGCAACGTGGTGGAACTGCTCAACGACGCTAGCAACAAGCAGTACCGCGAAACGCTCGACGGCGTGGCCGGGCTGCGCGGGCTGGTCACCAGCACCTTCCACGACCGGAAGCTCGGGGCGGAAGAAACATACCTTTACATGGAACTCGTCCTCCAGGGCCTGGCCGAAACCGAAGTGCTCAACAAAGAGACGATGGAAAACAGCCTGAGTTTCCGGGATATTCTGGCGGACATGTTCGGCGAGGACGACCTTTATTAGATCTTCTGTTCGTCGGACCGTTAGTTCGCCGGAAACGCGAAGCAAGAGCTAAGAGCTTATTGGTTTAGCTCTTGCTTCGCGCCCGAAGTCGGTTTATCCCCGAAGGTGTAGCGAACCAACTTCTAAAAAACCAACTTCTAACGGTCTAACAAACTAACTTATGCTCATCATCGGCGGTTACACCGAAAGTATTGAAGGCAGCACTTCCTCAAAGGCACGCGGTATTTCCGTGTACGATTTCTTCCCCTCCGACGGGCGAATCGAGTTCCTCGGCTTCACCCCGGCAATCAACCCGAGCTACCTGATCACGGACGGCAAGCGCGGCATCGTATTCGCCGTTCGGGAGACGGAAGACGAACGGGCGGGCCTGACGGCGCACCGAATCAAGCGCAACAAAAGCGGCAAGGTTTACTTCGAGCAACTGGCGGACATCGACCTGCCGGGCAAAGGCCCGTGCCACCTTTCGTTCGCCGAAAAGACCGTATTGGTAGCCAGCTACAACAGCGGCCACGTGCACGTTGTCAGTCGCGACGAAGAGACCGGACTCGGGGAATTGCTCCAGACCATCGAACTCACCCCATCCACGCCGGAGGCAAAACCGCACGCCCACTGCACGCTTTACCTGCCCGCCAAAAAGCAGGTACTCGTTTGTGATCTGGGTGACGACAAACTCAAGGTCTTCGACCGGGCCGACGACGGGTTGCTGACCGAACGGCCGGATTTGGCCCTCGGCTTCGCGAAAGGTGAGGGAATCCGCCACATCGCTTTACACCCGGACGGTGACCTGGCCGTGGTGAACGGTGAGAAAGTGGGTCACGTCCACCTCCTCGACCTCAGCGGTGAAAAACCGATGCGGGCCACCGTGATCAACGCCTTGCCCGAGCGCGTCGTCGACCAGGCGCAAGGCGCGGCGATCAAGATCGGTAAAAACGGTAAGATGGTGTACGTGAGCGAGCGCGCGTTCAGCGTCGTCAACGTGCTGCGCATCGACGAGCGGGCTAAGAAACTGGTCAACCGTGATGCTTACCCCAGCGGCGGCGAATCTCCGCGCGACCTCACCGTTTCCCCTGACGGCGAGTGGCTGCTGACGGCCAATACGGGCGACCACACCGTCGGCGTTTTCCGCATCGACCCGCGCGGCGGGCTGGCGCATTACCATACGTTCAAAAAAGTGCCGAGCCCGACGTGTCTGGCGTGGATGTGATCAGGTTGCAAGTTGCAAGTTGCAGGTTGCAACCTGACGCTTGCAACCCGCAACCTGTAACGTAACTTGCGACCATGAAACCTCACTGGCTCCTCGGCCTCGCTATTCTCCCCGTCGCCTACGTTGCGCGAAAGCTGCGTAACGACCCACAATTCGGCGCGGACGCGGGAGCCATGAAATACGTGAAGGAGCTAGGCTCGGTGGCGTGGAAGATGGGCTCCTTTCGGAATCTCGACAAAACGCCGTTACAGGAAGACCTCGGTAGCCTTTTCGGCGACCTCGTCGGTTACCTTCAGGCGAAGAACACCCAGCCGGCCGAGCCGCTACCGGTTGCCGTTGCCCAAAGCGACGGCACCCCGACTGACGGCAAAGATTATCTGACCTGGTTCGGCCACTCCGCGCTGCGGCTCGAAAGCGGCGGTCATACGATCTTGCTGGACCCGATGCTGGGCGATTGGGTCGCGCCCGTCCCCTTCCTCGGTCACCGCTTCCCGTATAAGGACTACCACCCCGTTCAGGAGTTGGGCGACATCGACCTGATCGTTTATTCCCACGATCACTACGACCACCTGGACTACGATACGTTGATGCAAATCAAAGATCGGACGAAGGCGTACCTCTGCCCGCTCGGCCTCGGTGCCCACCTCGTCGCCTGGGGCATCCCCCGCGAACGGATCACCGAACTGGACTGGTGGCAAAGCGCGGAGCTGGCGGGCTGTACGTTCACCGCAACGCCCGCGCGGCACTTCAGCGGCCGCTCCGCGGGCACGCGCAACAAATCACTTTGGGCGGGCTTCGCCATCAAAACGGCGAGCCACAACCTCTTCTTCGGCGGCGACAGCGGTTACGGGCGTCACTTCGAGATGATCGGCGAGCGGCTGGGACCTTTCGACCTGACGATGCTCGACGCCGGGCAGTATCACGATCGCTGGAAGAATGTACACATGCAACCCGAAGAGGCGTTACGGGCGCACCGGGACGTCAACGGCAAGATGCTGCTGCCCATCCATTGGGGAGCCTTCAGCCTGAGCGACCACGCCTGGTCCGATCCCGTCGACCGCATTCGGCGGGAAGACAAGACGGAGTGCGTGATCAGCCCGATGGTGGGGCAGCGGTTCGCGCTTAACGATATGAAAGACTGCAGAGAAAGCTGGTGGATACCGACGGTACCGGGACCGACACCGACTTGATGCTTCGCTTTACCCGACCGGCGCGCGCGTCGGGAAAATTCCGGTTTGCTGTTCTACTTCGTAGTAACCGTTCGCATCAGCCCCATACCCGTCAGGAAGAAGATGCCACCGATGATGGCTACGCCCCAGGGGTTCTGCCCAAAGGCATTTCCTTTATTAAAAATGGACATCACGCCGACGGCCAGACCGATGGCGCCGATAAGGGTAAAGACGATGCCGAGAATTTGCTTGCTTTTCATGCTTTCTTTATTTCGGGCGAAGATAAGTCACTTGAAAGTATGCGGATCAAGCTGTGCTCCCTATCACACAATCCCCCGCCAAACGGCTTATCTTACGCCTTCAAAATTAACCCAGCAGCATGCCAGCTACCGCCTACGAAACCGTCATTGGCCTCGAAGCCCACGTTCAACTCGCCACCGAGAGCAAGGCCTTTTGCGCCGACCGTAACGAATTCGGCAACGAGCCGAACCGCAACGTCAGCATGATCAGCCTCGGTTACCCCGGTACGCTGCCGATGCTCAACGAGCGGCAGGTGCGTTTTGCCGTCAAGCTCGGTCTGGCGCTGGGCTGCAAGATCAGCCGCCGAAGTACGTTTGACCGCAAGAACTACTTCTACGCCGATTTGCCTAAGGGGTACCAGATCACGCAAGACGAAAGCCCGATCTGCATCGGCG
>ENA-ORXT01001988-ORXT01001988.1-marine-metagenome-genome-assembly--contig:-NODE-1988-length-25754-cov-6.099350_pt1 | contig 25754 bp, 25 predicted proteins | sample MGYA00237868_ERZ511482 | MGnify/ENA metagenome assembly ERZ511482
CTACCTTGCCCATCACAAATCTCCTCATCCCCAAAACAGGAATATATTATCGGAAATTTGCCGATCAGAATACTAGATCAAAAGGTGAGTAAGTACCCGAAGCATGAATTTGATAACCAATCTGATACCGAAGTTGTATCCGCCCTAGTGCAACAGATTAGACTAAACCCGATTAGCCTCCACTATGAGGATGCAGAAAAGAAGGCCGAACCGACGACTGTGACTGGTAGAAACCAATTTGGTGATACGGTTGAGGTCCCCGGACTACTCGTTACGAAGAAATTTAAGTTCAGTGGAGACAGGCGTCTCTGGAGTTTGAGGGTGGCCAATTGGAGTGGTCCTGTGCCACAAGGTTTAGTAGAAAATGGCACTATTACTATTGGCATGGAAGTGCTGCATAACAAAGGTGAGGATGCTGTTAACTACATCAAATCGACAGTTGATCAGATTGAGCAGCATCTAGAAGGTCAAAAGAAAATTATTGTTCCATTCAACATTGATCTCCTTAAGGGGTTACTTCCATTTGTGCAAGCGAGACGCAAGAGACATGATGATGCTGAACGGTTAATAAGTAAATTCTGAATCGGTTAATAGCGTTAATAAATCGATGTGCAGCGGGGGACTTGCGTTTCCTTTATGCCCATAGCGAATATGTACAGCGCGAAAAGCCCACCACCCCCTACCCCCCCGCCGCTACCCCCTCGTACCAGCGCACGATGTCCCGGCGCTCGCTGTCCTCCATCCATGACACGTTGGCGGGGGGCATGGCGTGGGTGCGGCCCGATTGCAGGTAGATTTCGCGGGCGTAGCGGGCGATCTGGGCTTCGGTTTCCAGCAGCACGCCTTTCGGCGGCCAGAGGATGCCGTCCCAGACCGGTTCCGCCGCGTGGCACATCGAGCAGCGGCCCATGACCGTGCCCGCCACCTCCTCGAAGCCGTCGGCCCGCGCGAACCGCTCCTGCAACGGGGTCAGGCGCGCGGCGTCCTCCTCCGGCGCCTCGCCCCGCACGCTGCCGAGGGTCGAGAGCCAGACGATCGCGAGGAACAGGAGCGTCGTGGCCAGCCACGTCCACTCGACCCCCCGCGTATCGTCCTTGGTGGCGTGCATGGTGTTGAAGTAATGCCGGATCGTCACGCCCATCAGAAAGACGAGGCTGGCGATGATCCAGCTATGGGCGGTGCCGAAGGCCAATGGATTGTGGTTCGACAGCATCAGGAAGATGACCGGCAGGGTCAGGTAGTTGTTGTGGGTCGAGCGCTGCTTGGCGATCCTGCCGTATTTCGGGTCCGGCGTGCGGCCCGCTTTCAGGTCCGCGACGACGATCCGCTGGTTCGGCATGATGATGAGGAACACGTTCGCCGTCATGATCGTCGCGGTGAAGGCGCCCAGATGCAGGAACGCCGCGCGCCCCGTGAACACCTGCGCATAGCCCCACGCCATCGCGACGAGCAGGACGTAGAGCAGGATCATCAGCCGCCGGTTATCCTCGCCGAAGGCGCTCTTGCAGAGGAGATCGTAGGCGATCCAGCCGAAGGCCAGCGAGGCGAGGGACAGGGCGATGGCGGCCCATATCGGGATGTCGAGGACGTTCGGATCGACCAGATACAGCCCCGCCCCGCCGTAATAGACGAGGCACAAAAGCGCGAACCCGCTCAGCCACGTCGCGTAGCTCTCCCACTTGAACCACGTCAGATGCTCGGGCATGGCATCGGGGGCGACGAGGTATTTCTGCACGTGGTAGAACCCGCCGCCATGCACCTGCCACTCCTCGCCATGCGCTCCGGCGGGCAGATGCGCGCCCTTGCGCAGGCCCAGATCGAGCGCGATGAAGTAGAAGGACGAGCCGATCCAGGCGATGGCGGTGATGACGTGCAGCCAGCGAACGGCGAAGGATAGCCATTCCCCGAGGACGGCGAAATCGTACATGGTGTCTCTCCGAAGGGCGGTTCACGCAAACTGCCCCGCCGCGCGCCCGATGGAAAGGCGCCGAATGCCCCAGGTGTTTCAATTTTTTCCGAAGGGTGCGAGCGTGGCGCATGGCCTATGTCGATACCCTCCGCACCTTCGTCCGCGTGTTCGAGCTGGGCAGCATGTCGGCGGCGGCGCGGGACCAGCGCATCTCCCCCGCCGTCGCGTCGAGCCGCATCGCGGAGCTGGAGCGCCACCTGAGCGTGCGCCTGTTCAACCGCACGACCCGCAGCCTGCAACCGACCGAGCATGGCCGCCTGTTCTACGACGGCGCGCAGGGCATCCTCGACGCCATCGCGGAGGCCGAAGCGACCGTCGCCGACATCGCGCGCCAGCCCAAGGGGTCGATCTACGTCTCCGCCCCCCTCGGCATTGGCAAGCGGTTCATCGCGCCGCAGGTGCCGCGCTTTCGCGACCGCCATCCGGAGGTCGATCTGCGCCTGCGCCTGTCCGACCGCCATGTCGACGTGACGGGGGAGGGGCTGGACGTGGCCTTCAACCTCGGCCCGCTGGAGGATTCGAGCCTGCGGGTCCGCGCCATCGCCGAGTGCGCCCGCGTCCTGTGCGCCTCGCCCGATTACGTGGCGCGGCGGGGGATGCCCCGGACGGGGGAGGACCTGCTGCGCGGCGCGCATGACTGCCTGCAACTGCGCTTTCCGGGGATGCGGGAATTCCAGTGGGTGTTGCTGGTGGATGGCGAACCGGTGCGCTTCGCCGTGTCCGGCCCGTTCGAGTGCGACGACGGCGACGTGCTGACCGCCTGGGCGCTGGACCATCGCGGCATCGTCAACGCGCCGGTCTTCGACGTGGCCGAGCATCTGGCCAGCGGTGCGCTGGTCCCCGTCGCGACGGACACCCCGCCGACGCCGACGCCCTTCTCGTGCCTCTACCGGCACAAGCGGTATCAGGACCCGAAGGTGCGCCTGTTCATCGATTTCATCGTGGCGCGGTGTCGGGAGGAGTTGGGCGCGCTGACGGTGGTGGGTGGGTGAAACCCGCCTTTCCTGTCCGTCATACCGCGGCTTGACCGCGGTATCCATCGTGCACCATGCGCCGACGTTCGTTCGAGGGTTCTACCATCGGCACTCGTGGCACCATGGACCCCGTGGTCAAGCCACGGGATGACGGCGTAGGTTGACGTCTACCGCCCCCAGCACTTCCACCGCCACATGCGCCGCGATCACATCCGGCCGCTTGTCCCCCCGCCCCGCCGCGCCGATGGGGCAGGTCAGGCGTAGGGCCGTGGCGCCATACCACCGCTCGAACCGCGCCCGCTTGGTCGCCGAGCCGATGAGGCCGATATAGGCGGCATCGGCCCGCCCCAACGCCTCCCCCGCGAGCAGGAAATCGAGCGCGTGGTCGTGGGTGAGGATGACGTAGGCCGTGCCGGGCGGGGCCGCGCGGATTTCGGCTTCGGGCAGGGCGGTGAGGCGGGTGGCCGTGCCGGGCGGTGCCATGGCCAGTTCTCCCGCCCGCCCGTCGATCAGCACGGGGGCGAGTGGCAGGGGGGCGAGCGCCCGCGCCAGTGCACGGCCCACATGCCCGGCCCCGAAGATCAGCACGGGCGGATACGCTTCCGGCTCCGGCAGCCCCGCCACCCGCGAGAGAGCCAATCGCACCCGCCCGCCGCAGCATTGCCCGATCTGAGGCCCCAGCGGCACGTCCATCTCGCGCGCATTCTCGCCATCCGCGAGCATTTCCCGCGCCGCGCCAATCGCCATCCATTCCAGCCGCCCGCCGCCGATGGTCCCGTGCAGCGCATCCGCCGTCACGTGCATCGTCGCCCCGGCCTCGCGCGGCGTCGACCCCTGCGCTTCGGCCACCGTCACGCGGATCATCGCCCGCGTAGCCGCTCCACGGCCATCAGCACCCGCTCGGGCGTCGCGGGGGCGTCGAGGCGGGGGCAGGTCCGGTAGTCGGCCACGCTCGCCACCGCCATCCCCAGCGCCTCGAACACGGAGACCCCCAGCATGAAGGGCGGCTCGCCGACCGCCTTGGACCGCTTGATCGTCCGCTCCGGGTTCACCGACCATTCCGCCAGCTTCACGTTGAATTCGCGAGGAATATCCGACGCGAGCGGGATCTTGTACGTCGATGGTGCATGGGTCTTCAGCTCGCCGTCCTCGCTCCACCACAATTCCTCGGTCGTCAGCCAGCCGACCCCCTGCACGAACCCGCCCTCGATCTGGCCGATGTCTATCGCCGGGTTCAGCGAGCGGCCCACGTCATGCAGGATATCGGCCCGGTCGACGGTATATTCCCCCGTCAGCGTATCGACCGATACTTCCGACACCGCCGCGCCGTAGCCGAAATAGTAGAATGGGCGTCCCTTGCCGGTGTCGCGGTCCCAGTGGATCTTCGGCGTCTTGTAGAACCCCGCCGCCGAGAGCTGCACCCGCTCCATATAGGCCATGCGGATGAAGTCGGCCCACGGCATCGCCTCGCCCCCCGCGTGGATATGGTTGCCCGCGAACCGCACCGTCCCGGGGTCCGCCTGCCAGTATTGCGCGGCGAGGGCCACCAGCCGTGCCTTGATCTGTTCGGCGGCATCCAGCGCGGCCATGCCGTTGAGGTCCGACCCCGAGGAGGCGGCGGTGGCCGACGTGTTGGGCACCTTGTCGGTCGTCGTCGCGGTGATGCGGATGCGGTCCAGATCGACCTGAAAGGCATCGGCGACCACCTGCGCGACCTTGACGTTCAGGCCCTGCCCCATCTCCGTCCCGCCATGGTTGAGCATGATGGACCCGTCGCTGTAGACGTGGAGCAGCGCCCCGGCCTGGTTGAACCACGTCGCGGTGAAGGAAATCCCGAATTTTACGGGTGTCAGCGCGATGCCTTTCCGGATGATGCCGCCCTTGGCGTTATGCGCGACGATCCCGGCCCGCCGCGCGCGGTAGTCCGACGACGCCTCCAGTTCGTCCACCACCCGGTGAAGGATATTGTCCGTCACGGTCTGATGATACGGCGTCACGTCGCGCCCCGACCCCGGTTCGCCATAGAAATTCGCCTTGCGCACATCCAGCGTGTCGCGCCCCGTCGCATAGGCGATCTCCTCGATCATCCGCTCGGCGGCGATCACGCCCTGCGGCCCGCCGAAGCCGCGAAAGGCGGTGTTGGAGACCGTATTCGTCTGCATGGGGCGCGAGGCGAGGCGGGCGGCGGGGTAGTAATACGCGTTGTCGAGATGGAACAGCGCCCGGTCCGTCACCGGCCCGCTCAGATCGGCGGAGAATCCGCAACGTGCGGCGAGCGTGGCGTCGACCCCGGCAATGCGACCCGCGTCGTCGTAGCCCACATCGTAATCGACCACCACGTCGTGACGCTTGCCCGTCGCGGTCATGTCGTCGTCGCGGTCGGGGCGCAGCTTGACCGCCCGGTCCCACCGCTTCGCCGCCAGCGCGGCGACGGCGGCGAAGAGGTTCATCTGCGTTTCCTTGCCCCCGAACCCGCCCCCCATACGCCGCACTCGGACCGTCACGGCGCTGGAAACGGTGCCCAGCACGCGGCTCACCATGTGCTGCACCTCGCTCGGGTGCTGGGTCGAGGAGGTGACGGTGATCTCGTCGTCCTCCCCCGGCACCGCGACGGCGATCTGCCCTTCGAGGTACATGTGATCCTGACCGCCGACCGCGATGCGCCCCTTGATGCGATGCGGGGCGGCGGCCAGCGCCGCATCGGCATCGCCCCGGCGCAGGGTCAGCGGGCGGGTGACGGGATCGTACCCCGCCGCGATGGCATCGAGCGGGGTCAGCGCGTGGGGGAGCCTTTCGTACTCGATATCCGCCAGCCGGGCCGCGCGCCGGGCCGCATCGCGCGTCTCGGCCACCACCGCGAAGACGGGCTGGCCCCAGAACTTCACCGTATCCACCGCGAAGACCGGTTCGTCGTTCAGGCCCGTGGGACTGACGTCGTTGATGCCGGGGATGTCCTCGGCGGTCAGCACCCCGACCACGCCGGGGGCCGCGCGCACGGGGGCCAGATCCATCCGCAGGATCCGCCCGTGGGCGACGGTCGAGAGACCGAGATACGCGTGCAGCATCCCCGCCTGCTCCGGCATGTCGTCGGCGTAGTCGGCCCGGCCCGTGACGTGCTTGATCGCGGAGTCGTGGGCGATGCCGGTATGCACGGCGCCCGTATGCACGGCCCCCTTGATCGGGCGGTCCTTCGCGGGGTCGATGCTCATGCGCTCAGCCTTTCCGGCGCGGTCCCGCCATGCTCCAGCGCGAAGCGGTGCAACAGGTTCTGCGCGACGAGCATCCGGTAGTCGGCGGAGGCCCGCCAGTCGCTCATCGGCGTGAAATCGTCCGGCAGGGCCGCCGCCGCCGCCTCGAAGGCTTCCGCCCCGAAAGCCCGCCCGACCAGCGCTGCCTCGGCCCCCGCCGCCCGCTTCGGCGTCCCCGCCATGCCGCCGAAGGCCAGCCGCGCGGCGGTGATGGTGCCCGCCTCGACCGTCACCGCGAACCCGGCGGCAACCGACGAGATATCCTCGTCCCGTCGCTTGGAAATCTTGTAGGCGGCATGCAGCGTCCCCGCCCCTGCATGCGGCACCAAGATCCGCTCGACGAATTCTCCCGGCGCGCGGTCCTGCCTCCCGTACTCGACGAAGAAATCCTCCAGCGCCACCTCCCGCCGCGCCTCCCCCCGCCGCAGCACGATGCGCGTGCCGAGCGCGATCAGCACGGGCGGCGTGTCGCCGATGGGCGAGCCGTTGGCGATATTGCCGCCCACGGTCCCGGCGCTCCTCACCTGCACCCCGCCGATGCGCAGCCAGTAGTCGCGCAGATGCGGAAAGGCGCGGATGAGCGCGGGCGCGGCGTCCTCGTAGCTGACCCCCGCGCCGAGCGTCAGGGCGTCCGGCCCTTCCCCGATGGCGCGCAATTCCTCCAGATGGCCGATGAAAAGTGCCGGAGAGATATCGCGCAGGAATTTCGTCACCCACAGCCCCACGTCGGTCGCCCCGGCCACCACCGTCGCTTCGGGCCGGGCGGCGTAGAGCGTGGCGAAATCGTCGAGATCGGCGGGCAGGATCGCGCGGTTCCCCTCCGGTCCCGTCTCGACCCGTGCGCCATCGTGCAAGGCGGTCAGGCGCACCATGATATCGGCGCGTTCGGTATTGAGCCAGTCCGTCGCGGGTTTCCCCCCCGCCGCCATCGCCGCCCGGATAATCGGCGCGTAGCCGGTGCAGCGGCACAGGTTCCCCTGCAACGCCACCTCGACCTGATCCACACTCGGGGCAGGCGTCTCCATCCACAGCGCATACAGCGCCATGACGATGCCGGGGGTGCAGAAGCCGCACTGGCTGCCGTGATGCTCGACCATCGCGCGCTGGATCGGGTGCAACCCGCCATCCGCCCCGCGCAGCCCCTCGACCGTCACCACATGGCACCCGTCGACCGAGGCGAGCAGGCGGATGCAGGCGTTGAGCGGTTCGTAGGCCAATCGCCCCCCCGCCAGCCGCCCGACCATCACCGTGCAGGCCCCGCAATCGCCCTCCGCGCATCCCTCCTTGGTCCCCGTCAGCCGCCGGTCGAGGCGCAGCCAGTCGAGCAACGTGGCCGAGGCGGCGACACCGGCCACGGCCACATCCTCGCCGTTGAGCACGAAGCGGATGTCGGAACGGGTCTTCATGGCGCGGTCACTCCGGGGGCATGGGGCATCGCCCAACATGGCTCTCCCGCCCCCGTCCCGCAAGGGAGCGGCGCATTGCGACGATATCCGATTGCCCCGTCGAGCAGAGGCACGCTCTCGGAGCGATGACGGTCCCGTCATGCACCGTGCAGGATGGCGATCCCGGCGGTCGCGACGCGGATCCCCTACAGTTTTAGCTTATTTCTCGACAGATCGGGCGCGGGTGTTACCGCGTATGTTTACCGTCGTACGGCATAGTTCTTCTCAAGGCAGACGAAGAGTTGCCGGACAGGCCCGGGGGGGCCTTAGGGGGAGGCGATCGGACGAACCGGGGGGTTCATCCGCAGACGAAACCGGCTCGGGGGGGGCTGGAGAGGCGAAACCGGCTCGGGGGGGCTGGAACTGAAAAAGGGTCAAGGCTCGGAGCCTTGACCCTTTTCACACGTGCGGCGGACCGTTGGGGGAAACGGGCGGGCGGCACGGGATCGATCGGGACGGTCCAAGGGGGGACAAAGACCTTCGCGATGATGACCCGATCATGGCGCAACATGCCTAACGGATGATTAACGGCCCGCCTCGCCGGACCGGGGGTCCGGCCCGCCGAAATCCTCGATCGCCGCGACGATGGCCGCCACGTCGCCCACGCCTTTCAGGTCCGTGAACACGAAGGGCCGCTCGCCCCGCATCCGCCGGGCATCGCGCTCCATCACGTCCAGCGACGCCCCCACATGCGGGGCCAGATCGGTCTTGTTGATGATCAGCAGGTCCGAGCGGGTGATGGCCGGGCCGCCCTTGCGCGGGATTTCCTCGCCCGCCGCCACGTCGATCACATAGAGCGTGATATCCGCCAGTTCGGGCGAGAACGTCGCCGCCAGATTGTCGCCCCCCGATTCGATGAACACGACCTCCAGATCGGGATGTCTCCCCCGCATCTCGGCAATCGCGGCCAGGTTGATCGAGGCATCCTCGCGGATGGCCGTATGCGGACATCCCCCCGTCTCGACCCCCATGATCCGGTCGGAGGGCAGCGCCTGCATCCGCACCAGCGCCTCGGCATCCTCGGTCGTGTAGATATCGTTCGAGATCGCGGCGACCGACCACCGGTCCCGCATCGCCATGCACAACCGCGCCGTCAACGTCGTCTTGCCCGCCCCGACCGGGCCGCCGATACCCACGCGCAGGGGGCCGTGGGGGGAGGTACTCATGTCCGGAACAACCTCACGGTCTGGGTTTCATGCCGCATCGCCGCGATATCCGCGCCCCAGGCGCAGCCGCCGAGATCGTCGGTCGATGTCTCCAGCGCCTCCGCCGCCACCCGCGCGACCAGCGGGTGCAGCGCCGCCTGTATCCGCTGCCCCTCCACCTGCCCCAGCGGGACGAGGCGGATGGCGGCGGAGACGAGGTTGGCGGCGAAGGCCGACAGGGCCAGCGCCACGGTATCGCGCGCGGGCAAGCCATGCGCCCGGGCCGCGACCCCGATGGCGACGGGATAGGCGCGGGGTTTCCCGACCGCCACCCCGCCCGCGCCCCACGCCGCCGCAACGGTCTCGGCAAAGGCCGTCCCCTGCGCCACCGTCTCGCGCAACCGCTCCGCCGACGAGGCAAACGCCCGGGCGAGGGCATCGAGGGCGTCCGCATCCTCCCCCCGCATCACTGCCGCCAGCAGGATCGCATCGTTGCGCCCGGCCCCGTGCTCGACACAGGCCGCGATCCAGCCCTGCGCGTCGGCCGCATCGACCACCTCCCCCGCCGCCACCGCCTGTTCCAGCCCGTGCGAATAGGCGAACGCCCCGACGGGAAAGCCGGGCGACAACCATGCGGCGAGTTTCAGCAGGGCTTCAGTCATGGTCATGGTCATGCAGATGCGCATTCGGATCGGCCCGGGCATCGTGCGCATGGCTGTGCCCGTGGGTGCGCCCGTGGCCATAGGCCCCGCCCTCCGGCGCGAAGGGTTCGCACACCTCGCGCACCACCGCCCCCAGCCTTTCGAGCATGTCGCGCAGCACCGGGTCGCGCCGGATCAGCAGGCGATCCCCCGCCACCTGACAGGGCGTGTGCCGGTTACCGATATGCCACGCGATCCGGGGCAGGGCCGCGCCGGTGACTTCGAGCAGGTCTTCACGGGCCGCGCGGATGATGACGCGGGTGCCGTCCACCGCTGTGACGACCTCCCCCTCGCCCAGCACCCGCGCCTCCGGCAGGTCGATCACGACGCGCGTGCCGTCATCGGCGGTCAGCGCGCGGCGGCGAAGATGGCGGGCGGCGTGGGGGAGGGTGAGCGCCCGCCCGTCACTCGTCGACGATGTCATCGTCGTTCCAGTCGGGGCCGGGCATGAACGACCGGTCCATTGCCTGCCCGGCGCTGTAGGGGCAGGTTTCGGGAAGGGTTCCGACCTCGCGCCGCATTTCCAGCGCCGCCTTGCGCCGTGCGTGGCTCCAACACCAGTCGAGGCTCTCGACCGGCAGGTGTTTCAACGACGGACTGGCGTCGATGATACCGGCGATGTGCAGCCGCCCCTGGGCGATGCTGTCCTGCCACCCGTATTTGCGTTTTTCCGGCTGATGTTCCCATTTCGCGAGATGCGCGAGAACGTTTACGAGATAGCTCTTCAACGCACGCCGTTCGGATGCTCCCACGCTCTCCATCTCCTCCGCGACATTGACCCAGTCCACATCCGCCACCCGCCGCTCCGCGATGGCGCGCGCCTGCTGCCGCGTCCATTCGTGGAAGTCGCGTTCGTAGAGGGAGGGTTCGTTCCGGATCGCATTCTCGGCCATGGCGTCATCCTAGAACAGAAAATACCGCTGCGCCATCGGCAGCATTCCTACCTCCGGCAGTTCGAGTACGACGGCACGTGCCGTCAATGACGGTCAAGGCGCGGCAGCGGAGGTGGCGGGCGGCGTGAGGGAGGATGAGTTGTTTGATAATTGTTTCCATCCAGAGACAGCTTGAGATATCGAAGTGAACACTAAGAACAACGTAAGAGTAATGAGTATCCAGTCTTGACGAACTTTATCACGGTGCTTTCTGTTGTCTTCTTCAAACACAGTTAAAGTATAAAGAGATTTTCCAGATGCTGACCACCCTTGTTGATCGTTACCTGTTAAGTCACCAGTTTCCACTAATGACTCTATATTCATTAGTACGTTTTCCTTCATCAAATAAAAATCAGGATGTGAATAAATTCGTTCTCCGTATTTTTCATACATGTAGTCGAAGCTATTTACTTTTCTATTTTTTGAATCATTCTGTCTTGTAAGGCGATTGTCGATATAAAACTGCAAAACTTCCATTCTTGAAGCTCGCGTAGGCGTAACACGATTGAATAAGAACTGTTTTATCTTATTTTTCAGATAGCACCTTAAGGCCAGAAAACTTACTTGCCCCCAGAAGAAATCTACCCATCCTTCATAGCGTATTTCATGTAATCCATAGTAGTGATATGCTACGAAACTAAGTTCCTTTAAACCATCTCTTTTCACTCGGCATTTTATTGCAAAGCGCTCTCCATCATACATCAACCCTTGGAATGATTTTCCGTCATTTGACTGTACCAATATATCGTGATATTCATTTTTCTTTGTTGAAAGAAAAACTGAGAATGCATTTACGTTCTGGCCTGCCGTACCGGAACGAGGTATTCGAGTAGGAGCTACTCTACGAAGCGCACACTTCAAAGCAACAGTGTTGCCAATTTCTCGTATTTTTAATTTTATATTCCTCAAAACAGAAAATACCGCTGCGCCATCGGCAGCACCTCCGCCGGTTCGCAGGTCAGCAATTCGCCGTCCGCGCGCACCTCGTACGTCTCGGGGTCCACCTCGATTTCCGGCATCGCATCGTTGAGGATCATGCTCGCCTTGCCGATGCCGCCGCGCGTGTTGCGCACGGGCAGGGTTTCCTTGGCCAGCCCCAGCCGCGCGCCGATCCCCTCGTCCTGTGCCGCCTGCGACACGAAGGTCACCGAACTCGCCGTCCTTGCCCCGCCATACGCCCCGAACATCGGGCGCATATGCACGGGCTGGGGGGTCGGGATGCTGGCATTGGGGTCGCCCATGGGGGCCGCCGCGATCATCCCGCCGATCAGCACCATATCGGGTTTGACGCCGAAGAATGCGGGCGACCACAGGACGAGATCGGCGCGCTTGCCCGCCTCGATGCTCCCGATCTCGTGGGCGATGCCGTGGGCGATGGCCGGGTTGATCGTGTATTTCGCGATATAGCGACGCACGCGCAGGTTGTCGTTATCGCCCGTCTCTCCAGCCAAGCCCCCCCGCTGGCGCTTCATCTTGTCGGCGGTCTGCCAGGTGCGGATCAGCACTTCGCCCACCCGCCCCATGGCCTGCGAATCGCTCGCGATGATCGAGAACGCGCCCAGATCGTGCAGGATGTCTTCGGCGGCGATCGTCTCGCGCCGGATGCGGGATTCGGCGAAGGCGACGTCCTCGGGGATCGACTTGTCGAGATGGTGGCACACCATCAGCATATCCAGATGCTCCTCCAGCGTGTTCACCGTGTAGGGGCGCGTGGGGTTGGTGCTGGACGGGATCACGTTGGCCAGCCCCGCGACCTTGATGATATCCGGCGCATGGCCACCCCCTGCCCCTTCGGTATGGAAGGCATGGATGGTGCGATTCCCGATCGCCTTTACCGTGTTCTCGACGAAGCCGGATTCGTTGAGCGTATCGGTGTGGATCATCACCTGCACGTCCATGTCGTCGGCCACGCTCAGGCAGCAATCGATGGCCGCCGGGGTGGTCCCCCAATCCTCGTGCAGTTTCAGCGCGCAGGCCCCGCCGCGCACCATCTCGACCAGCGCCTCGGGCCGCGAGGCATTGCCCTTGCCCGACAGGCCGATATTCATCGGGAAGGCATCCATGGATTGCAGCATCCGCCCCAAGTGCCACGGCCCGGGGGTGCAGGTGGTGGCGAGCGTACCGTGGGCCGGGCCGGTGCCGCCGCCGAGCATGGTGGTCACGCCGCTCATCAGCGCCTCCTCGATCTGCTGGGGGCAGATGAAGTGGATATGGGAGTCGAAGCCCCCGGCGGTCAGGATTTTTCCTTCACCCGCGATGATTTCGGTGCCGGGGCCTATGACGATGTCGACATCGGGCTGCGTATCGGGGTTGCCCGCCTTGCCGATGCGGGCGATGCGCCCGCCGCGCAGGCCCACATCCGCCTTGACGATACCGGAATGATCGACGATCAGCGCATTGGTGACGACCGTATCGACGGCCCCGCCCGCGCGGCTGACCTGGGACTGCCCCATCCCGTCGCGGATCACCTTGCCGCCCCCGAATTTCACCTCCTCGCCATAGGTCGTCAGATCACGCTCCACCTCGATGACAAGTTCGGTATCGGCGAGACGCACCTTGTCGCCGGTGGTGGGGCCGTACATGGCGGCGTAGTCGGTGCGGGGGAGGGTGGTCATGTTTACCTCACAGGAGGAAGGACGAGCCTTCCGTTCTTCCAGAGCGGACGAAGCTGATTGCGAATATTCATCGCGATTTGTCCGGCATTCTTGCCTTCGTACCGTTCTCGGAGATCGCCAAGACAATTCGATTCGGCAACTTCGAAGAGATTTTCGATATCAATAGGCTCTCCGGGCTTCTTGTAGTGAGGGCCGATAACAGCCTCCCACTCGGCGGTTTCCGGGTTTTCCATCCACGATTTTCTTTGTTCGCTAGAAATTTCCATATGACTTCCCTCACGGCACCAGCGTAAACAGATCACTTCGCGCCGCGCGCCTGTCGAACGTATAGGTCGTGCCGCATCCGGCCGTCCGGTTGCGCGTGCCGATCAGGGCGTCGGCGATGTCCATGCCGTACCTGCGCGCCTCCATCATCGCGGGTTCGATGGCCTTTCCCGACGGGGTCATGTGGTCCGAACGGGCGAGGATTTCCATCGTGTCGAGGATCTGCGCCGGTGTCCGTCTCGCGATGGTTCGCAAGCCCCAGGCCGTCTCGGCGAGCGTGATATCGTCGATCAGGACACGCTCCCTGTTTGCCTTGAGCAGGGAAACGACCCGCGAGGTCTGGGATGGATCGTCATCGAGAAGCAGTCGCAGGACGAGGTTGGTATCGAAAGCGATCATTTGCCCGCCTCGCGTTTGATCCGCTCGTGCTTTTCGGCAACATGGTCGCCGATGGCGTCGTCCATCTCTTCCGGCGTCAGGGGAGGGCCGTCATAAGGGACGCATCCGATCAGGTCGGCGAGCGTGGTCCGTTTGATCCGCCTCACTTCGACCCGGCTGTCTTCGGTCGGAACGAAATCGACCTTGTCACCCGGTTCGAGGCCCAGCATGTCGCGAATGGCCTTCGGTACGGTCACTTGCCCCTTCGAGGTAATGGTGGCGCTCATCGTCCTGACCTTTCGTCTTTCCTTACATGCAGCAAAAGTAAGGAGGCACTCTCCCTCAGTCAATCGCCCCCATTACCGCCCCGTTGAACCCCACCACCCGACGCGCCCCGCCATACGCCACCAGCGTCACCTCCCGCTCCTGCCCCGGTTCGAAGCGCACGGCGGTTCCCGCCGCAATGGCGAGGCGCATGCCCCGGGCAGCGGGGCGGTCGAAGGACAGGGCCGCATTCGCCTCCGCGAAGTGGTAATGGCTGCCGACCTGCACCGGGCGGTCGCCGGTATTGGCGACGGTCAGGGTCAGGCGCTCGGCCCCCGCGTTCAGGGTGATATCGCCGGGGGCGGTGAGGATTTCGCCGGGGATCATGGGCGGTCACTCCTGCCCCGGACCTGATCCGGGGTCTGTTCGTACCGAGAAAGGCCCCGGATCAGGCCCGGGGAAGGTGCCGGGTCACTCATCGAATCGGCTCGTGCACCGTCACCAGCTTGGTGCCGTCGGGAAAGGTCGCCTCGACCTGCACGTCGGGGATCATCTCGGCGATGCCGTCCATCACCTGTTCGCGGGTGAGGATATGGGCGCCCGCCTCCATCAGGTCGGCGACGCTGCGGCCGTCGCGGGCGCCCTCGACCACGGCGTCGGTGATCAGGGCGACGGCTTCGGGGTGGTTGAGTTTGACGCCCCGCTCCAGCCGCCGCCGGGCGACGGTGGCGGCCATGCTGACCAGCAGCTTGTCCTTCTCGCGCGGTGTCAGGATCATCGTCTTTCCCTCATATCGACCACGCCCGGGGCAGCGGTCCCGGGCGCAGGGTGGCGACGGCCCGCTCCAGCGCCCGGCGCAATCCGGCCCCAGTATCGGCGACGATCCGCGCCGCGAGCAAGCCATTCCACGCGCTCGCTGCACAGTTTTCGTCCAGCGCATCCCGCACTGCCTCCAATCGGTCGGAAGCGTCGGGGGCGACGTAGAGCAGCGCGGCGCAGGCGATGCGCCCGTCCAGTGTCGCCCGCGCCCCCAGCATGCCCGCGATATCGCCCCCGAAGCGCAGCGCATCGGCATGGATCGGCACCCCGCCCCGGCGCACCCGCCATGCATCGTGCAGCGCCCCGCGCGTGACCCGCTCGCCCATCGCCGTGCGGCCCAGTACCAGCGGTTCGACGGCCAGCAGGGTCGCATCCCCGGCCATGTCGACGCGCAGGGTGCGGCGCAGGCGCGCGCCCTCGAACAGGATGGTTTCCTGCGGCAGCCAGTCGACCCGCGCGCCCTGCCCCAGGATCAGCGCATTGTCGATACGGCCCTCCGCCCCGGTCGAGCGGTACAGGCGCTCGGCGGTCTGGGTGGTAACGGTCAGGGTGGTGCGCGGGGCCGTCTCGATGCGCGTCTCGAACCGGTCGCCCCCGGTCACGCCCCCGGCGGTGTTCAGCAGCACCGCCTCGGCCCCGGTGGTGCGGGGCAGGCGCAGTCTGGCCGAGCCGCTCTGGTACAGGCGGTCGATCACCGTCGCCTCGCCCCGCAGCTTGAAGGCGGCGCGCACGGTTCCGCGCGCGCGCTGCATCGCGGGGGCCGGGTCGGGGGGCGAGGCGGGGGGTGAGGCAGCATCCGGTATCGTCGTCACGGTCGCCGCCACGGATGGCAAGCGTCTTGCTTGGACCCCATCGAAGATACCCGAAGCATCAAGCGTCCGTCCGGATACGGCATCGACGGGGTGCCTCGGTCTGGAATCGGGGGTTTAGAGATGAATATCGGTAGAGTACTGGGCAATATCGCCACCCTGGTCACCCTTCTGGTGGTCTGGATGCTGGTCATGGTCGTTCTCGCGCAGAAGAACAGGATCGACGGCGCGGAAAGCACCGCAGCGGCCCTGAAGGACGATGTCGCGGCATTGCACTCCTCCCGACGCCCGGAGGATTCCGCGCTGCAAGCCCCGGCTCCGGTCCCGGCCCCCGCTCCCGACCCGGCCCCGGACGCCGAAACGATCCTGTCCCTGCGGGCGGACGTCACGGATCTGCGCGAGACGGTCGCGGGATACGAGAACGCCCTGCGCGGCCTGCGCCTCGCGCTTTCCGCCCGCAACGACGGCCGTCTCGAACAGGAAGTCGGGACCGTCAAGGAGAGGACCCGGGCGATCGGGCAGGACGTCGAGGCGCTGAAAGCGCGGTTCGACAACAGCGGCATACAATAGGCCCGCGCCGGGTCCGGGGCGGGAGGCCGATGCGGTCGGGCGCGCGGATCGAGGTCAGGACGCCTTTTCGGCCTCCATGCCCGCCGGATTGTTCAGCTCCATGACCCGGGGGCCGCTCGCCGCCTGTGCCTGGGCCTCCCCCAGCACGTCGTCGGAGCGGTGGATCGAGCCTTCGAAATCCGCGCCCTCCTCCATCGCCAGCGACGAATGGGTGATGTCGCCGTCGACCCGGGCGCTGCTGGCCAGGCGCACGCGCTGGCCCCTGATGCGGCCGGTCACCTTGCCGTGAACGGTCACGTCCGTGGAGCGGATCTCGCCCTTGACATGGGCATCGTTGCCCACGACCAGGGTGCGGGCCTCGACATCGCCCTCGACCAGTCCCTCGATTTGCAGGTCGCCATCGGTCACGAGATTGCCGATCACCTTGAGATCCGGCGCGATCATCGACGGTGCGGCGGGTGTGCCGGGCCGCGACGGTTGCGCGGGCGCGGCCGGGCGCTCGGCAACCGGCGCACGGTCGGTGGCGCGGATGCCGGTCGACGGGGCCGGGGCCGCCGGTGATTTGGCGCCCGCGCGCGGGTCTATCGGCTCGTTGATCTTCGATTTCTGAAACATTGTCGTTCACCCCAATCGCTGTTTCCCTAACGCCGACCGATCCCGGACGGCGCATAACTGTCCCCGGGCGGGATGCTGACCGATACGGCCTCTCAAATCAAGACGCCTTGCGGGCGGGTCGCGTCTCGGGACAGCCCCCGGACGACCTCCAGCACCTGCGCCGCATGGCCCGCCGCCCTGACCTTGCGCTGCACGTACCGGATCGTGCCGGTGCCGTCGATGACGAAGGTGGAACGCTCGATCCCCATATGGGTCTTGCCGTACAGGCTCTTTTCCTTCCACACGCCGTATTCCCCGGCGATCGCGGTATCCGCGTCCGAGAGCAGGGCGATGCCCAGCGCGTGCTTGTCGCGGAATCTCTCGTGCTTCCTCACGCTGTCCCCGGACACGCCGATCACCACGGCCCCCGCCGCCGCGAACTCGGCGGCCAGTGCGGTGAAGTCCCGCGCCTGAAGGGTGCAGCCCGGCGTATCGTCGCGCGGATAGAAGTACAACACGACGATCCGCCCCGCGTGGTCGGCCAGCGATACTGCTCCTCCCCCGTCCCGGGGCGCGGTGAAGGCGGGGGCGGCATCCCCGGCGGCGAGGGGGTCGGCCATGGTGATTCTCCCGATTCCGGTGTCGTGGCCAACCGTTTACGCGGAAATAATGCCCTGCGTATAGGCTGACGACGGATCACGGTGGCGCGGGCAGATGCCCGGCCCGCGCGTCCCCCCGTGGAACGGAGTCGTCTTCATCGTGGCCAGATCAGCGACATCGGCGATCGGACTGGGGCTGCGGATCCTGTGGTGGCCGCTGCCCGTCCTGATGCTCGCCGCCCTCGTGCTGGGGGCGCGGCTGGCGGCGGGACCGGTGAACGTGCCGGTGCCGGAGCGCGCGCTGGCGGCCCTGATGGCCCGCGCGGCCCCCGGCTGGCGGATGGAGACATCGGGCGCGGAATTCGACCTCTTCGGACAGGACGGCCTGACCGGGCTGAAGCTGCGCGACGTGCGCCTGAGCGATGCCGAAGGGGTGGAGGTGGCCGCCGTTCCGGAACTGGGCCTGACGATGACGCTCGCCCTGTCCGATACCGCGCGCGAGGCCGTCGCGGTCCACGGCGTGCGGATCAGCGGCGCGCGGATCGACGTGACGCGCGAGGCGGATGACCGGATCGTGTTCGGCGTCGGGGGGCTGTCGCGGCCCGTGTCGGGGGGCGAATCCGTCTCGCTGGATGCCCTGTTCGACGACGGGAGCCTCGCGCATCTGCCCCTCGTCACCCTGACGGACATGCGGGTCGTGTACCGCGATGCGGCGCGGGGGACGGCCCTGACCGCGCACGGATCGACGGTCGTGGTCGATCCGAAAGGGTCGATCCGGCTGGACGGAAGACTGCAATCCGAACCCGGCCCGCCCATGCCGCTGACGATCGACGCGACGCGCCTGCCGGACGGGACCATCGCGGTGGATGCGACCTTCGAGGCGCTGGACCCGCAGGTCATCGCCACGCTCGACCCCGCCCTCGCGCCCCTGTCGGCAGTGACGATGACGCTGGACGGCACGGCCCGGGTGGCGGTGACGGCGGAGGGGGCGGTCACGGCGGCGACCGCCGGCCTGACGGCGGCGGCGGGCGGCACGGTCATGGTCGCCGGACAGCCCCGCCCCGTCGAACGGCTCGCGCTGGACCTGACCTATTCGCCCGGCGACCTGCGCGCCGACATCCACGATATCGCTTTCGACGATGCGGGTCTCGCCGTGGCGGGCAAGGCGCATCTGCACCGGGACGGCACCGGCATCTGGGCCGTCAGCGCCGAAACCCCCCGCCTCGCCTATGCCGCCCCGGACGGCACGGCCACCCTCGCCACCGGCCCGGTGACGCTGGAGGCCCGGGTCGAGGGGGGGCAGGTTCTGGTCAAGGGCATGGAGATCGCCGCCCCGGTCCTGCGCCTGCCGCGCGGCAAGGCGGTGGCGCGGATGGCCTCGCTGGCGCTGTCCGGCAGTATCGACCCCGAAACCGGCGCGGCCGACCTGACGCGGATCGACGCGCGGGGCATCGCCCTCGACCGACCGGGACAGCAGGCCCGGGCCAGACGCCTGCAAGCCACCGCGACGGTCGCCGAGGATGTGGCGCGGCTTCGCCGGATCGTGCTGGACGGCGTGACGGCCACCGGTGCGGGCGCGCGCGTCGCGCTGGACAAGGCCACCGGCACCCTGCGCGTCGATCTGGCGGAGGGGACGGCGCGCACCGACGCCCTCGTCCTGCGCGACCTGCACGTCGCCCTGCCGGAGGGAAGGGCCGTCGCGCTTCCCGAACTCGTCGCCCGGGGCAGTGTCGATCCGGGGCGGGGGCGGGCCGCGCTGGGCAGCCTGCGCGTGCCGCGTGCGCGGGTCACGCTGCCGCGTCTCTATGCGGTGCCGGTGCCGGTCGTGGCGCTCGACCTCGCGCTCGATATCGACGGCCCGACCCTCGCCCTGCCGCGCCTTGCCGCGCAGGTGGGCGGTGTGGCGGTGGAGGGCAAGGCGACGGTCGTGCGGACGGGGGCGGACCGGCGCGTGACCCTGTCCCTGACCGGCGGGCCGACAGATTTCGCGCGCATCCTGCCCCTGTGGCCCGCCGATATCGCGGCGGGGGGGCGGCGCTGGGCGGCCAAGAGCGTGCAGGGCGGGACCGTCGGCGACATCGCGCTCGACGCCCGGTTCGACACCGCCGATCCCGCCGGAGACGCCCTCGCGCTGGGCTTCGATTTCGCGGACGCCTCCGTCATCGCCATCCCCGGCATGCCCCCGGTGCAGCGCGGGCGCGGGCGCGGACAGGTCTCGCTCGACCGGCTCGATATCGTCGTGGAGGCGGGGCATGTCGCGGTGCCGCGCACGGCGGGCTATGCGCTGACGACATCGCGCTTCTCGATCCCCGATCTGGGGCCGAAGACCCCCGCCGCGCAGGTCGCGCTGGGCATCGACGGGTCGGCGCAGGCCGTGCTGGGGTTCCTCGACCTGCCCCCCCTCGCGCTGATCTCGAAGACGGGGTTCGATATCGCGCGGGCGCGCGGCAAGGTCACCGGCAAGGTGCAGGTGACCCTGCCCCTGTCCTCCGGCATGAAGATCGGGGACGTGGATTTCCGCGCCAAGGCCGATATCCGCGATTTCGCATTGTACGAGCCGCATTCGGGGGTGAGGATCACCGGCGACACGATGGCCGTGGCCGTGGCCCCCGACGGGCTGAAATTCCATTCCGACGCCCGGGTCGACGGCCTGTCGGCCCGGATCAGGTACGAACAGGGGTTCGAGGCCCCCGCCCCGGGCGACCCCGAAAGCGTGCTGACGCTGCAATCCTACCTGACCCGCGAGGATTTCGCCCAGCGGGCCGGGATCGATGTCGGCGCGTATTTCGACGGGGTCGCCGTGCTCGATACCCGGGTCGACCTGTTCCCCGGCGGCGGGGCGCGGTTTGCGGCGAATGCGGACCTGACCGGCTCGACCCTGCGCATCGACCGGCTGGGCTGGGTCAAGCCCGACAGCGCGCCCGTCACCGTCACCCTGAGGGGATTCCGCAATCCGGACGGGGCCGGGCAGGTCGAGAGGATCGTCGTGCGCGGGTCCGGCGTCTCGGCGACGGGGCGCGTGGGTTTCGGGGCGGACGGTGCGGTGGACGTGGCCGATTTCGACCGGGTCGTCCTCGGCACGCTGGTCGATGCGGGCCTGCATTATCGCCGGGGCGGGGCGGGGACGGGGCGCAAGATCGAGATCGCCGGGGCCTCGCTCGACCTGCGGCGCGTCTTTGCCGATGCGATGGAGGCGAACGGCGCGCCCCGGCAGGTGATCCATGCCGCATCCGGTCCCCTGACCGAAATCGCCCTGCGGCTCGATACCGTGCGCCTGCGCGAGGATGCGGTGATCGACGCGATGTCGGGGGGCCTGCGCCTGCGGGGCGAGCGGATCGAGGCGGCGAAGGTGGACGGCAGGCTGAACGGCGTGGCCCCCGCCCTGCTGCTGGCCGAACGGCGGGACGACGGCCTCGCCATCCAGTTGACCGCCCCCGATGCGGGCGCGTTCCTCGGCGCGGCATCGGTGTTCGAGGGGGCGACGGGCGGCGCGCTGCGGCTGGATGCCCGCCTGCGCGACACGACCCTGCCCTCGCGGCTGACGGGTACCGTGCGTGCGGACGGCATCACGATCCGCAATTCCAGGACGATGCGCCAGATCCTGTCCGGCGGCCCGGCCAGTGCGCTGGCGCGGCAGATGCTGTCCGGCGGGGGGCTGACCTTCACCAGGGTCAAGCTGCCGTTCTCCGGCACCGGGGGCCGCTGGTCGATCGACGAGGGGGTCGCCTGGGGCAATGCGCTGGGCCTGACGCTGGACGGCACCTACGACATCGCCCGCACCGGCATCGACCTGAAGGGCACGATCTCGCCCGCCTACGCGATCAACGGGGCGCTGGGGTCGATACCGCTGCTGGGCGGATTGCTGACGGGGGGCGAGGGGCAGGGCGTGTTCGGCATCACCTTCGCCGTCACCGGCACCACCGCGCGCCCGAACGTCTGGGTGAACCCCCTCTCGGCCCTCGCCCCGGGCTTCCTGCGCAAGATCGTGTCGGGGGTGATGGACGGCAATACCGCCAGCGCCGGGGGCTATCCCGGGGGCGCGGGGCGGGATCGCTGAAACCTCGCGACATGTCGCAGGTTGTTGTCTCGCCCCCGGCGGCCCGCTATGCCCTGAGTTGTACGGGGACAGGGGTGCGGCGACATGATGCGGATTTTCGGTTTTCTACTGGTTCTTCTGATCGGCGGCCTGACCGGCGGCGCGGTCCCGGCACAGGATCTCGCGCCCGGCAATGCCGCCGCCCCCCCGTCCGAGGAGGCGGTCACGGCCCCCGCCAATGCCGTCTCGGTCGAGCCGGTGGCCCGGGACAGCCAGATCGAACGGCGCATCCGCGAGATCATGCAGGCGACAGGGTGGTACGAGGATGCGGCGGTCACGGTCGATGACGGGGTCGTCTTCCTCGACGGCATCGCCAAGCGCGACGAGCACCGGGGCTGGGCGCGCGATCTGGCGCAGAAGACCCAGGATGTCGTGGCCGTGGTCAACCGCATCCAGGTCGAGCAGGAGATCCAGTCCAGCTTCGCCCCCGCCGTGCGCGAGCTGAAGAGCGTCGTCAACTCCGCCCTCCTCGCCCTGCCCCATATCCTGCTGGCCCTCGTGATCCTGCCGCTGGCGTGGTGGGCGGCGAAATGGGTGTCGCGGGGGGCGCGGGTGGCCCTGAACGGGCGGATCGACTCGCCGTTCCTGGCCGATGTCGTCTCGCGCGCCATCGCGGTGCCGGTCTTCCTGATCGGGCTGTACATCGTGTTGCAGGTGGCCGGGCTGACGCGGCTGGCGCTGTCGTTCCTGGGCGGGGCGGGGGTGATCGGGATCGTGATCGGTTTCGCCTTTCGCGATATCGCCGAGAATTTCCTCGCCTCGCTCATCCTCAGCGTGCGGCGGCCCTTCAAGGGCGGCGACTTCATCGACGTGGCGGGGGAGCAGGGCATCGTGCAGAGCATGAACACCCGCTCGACCGTCCTCCTCTCCGCCGAGGGCAACCACATCCAGATCCCGAACGCCACGATCTTCAAGAACACCATCACGAACTACAGCGCGGCCCCGGCCCGGCGCAGCATCCTCGATATCGGGGTCGGCTACGACATCTCCATCGCCACGGCGCAGGAGGTGATCCGGGGCGTCCTGGGCCGGCACGAGGCGGTGATGGGCGATCCCGAGCCGCTGGTGCTGGTCGATACGCTGGGGGCCTCGACGGTGAATCTGAAGGTGTATTACTGGATCGACGGCCATCGCTATTCGGTGGTCAAGGTCAAGTCGGCCCTGCTGCGCCTGCTGAAGAAGGCCCTGACCGAAGCGGGCATCTCGATGCCCGACGAGGCGCGCGAGGTGATCTTTCCGCAGGGCGTGCCGATCCTGCAACTCGGCGGACAGGCCGAACGCACGGCGATGGCCATGGCCGAGCACGATATCGCGGAAACCGCCCGCGCCGAACGCGACGCCGTGGAATCGGCGGCGAACGCCACGACGGGCGAGGGCGACCTGGCCAACGAACGCCGCGATATCGAAGCGCAGACCGCCTCCGCAGGCACGATCGAAGGGGAGACCGACCTGCTGGACCAGTCCGCCTGACGCGCCCGCGCATCGCCGTACGACCCGGCAAGAATTCATGGAAAAGTTACGACGTGTATTCAACCGGGATTAATCAGGATGCGTCATAATACTTCCATGGACGGGGTCATCTGCTCTACGGGGGAATCATGCTGGTCAATACCGAAGTAACCGAGTTTGCCAAAGTCGCACCACGCGAAACCCTGGCCGCCCGGCAGACGATCCGCGTGCTGTATCTCGACGACGACGAGATCGACCGCACCCTGATGCAGATGCACGTGAAGCGTCACCTGCGGAACGAGGTCGAACTGCACTGCGTCGAACGAACCTGCGAGGCCGCCGAGGCGCTGGCGTCGAACGAGTACGACTACTTCGTGACCGACAACCGCCTGCCGCCCGTCTCGACCTATCGCGAGACGCTCGCGGCGCTCGACCTGACATCCTTTCGCGGGCGGATCATCGTGGTGTCCAGCGAGACGCGGTTCGACTGCTTCGATTCGCGCCCCGACGACCGGATCCACTGCGTGACCGACAAGCTCGAACTGTCGGCGGCCATCAAGAAGGGGCTGTTCAGCCCGTTCTGACCATCCGCTCCTCGTCCTGCGCCCGCCGGTCGCGGAAGGCGCAATCGGACATCGGATCGCCTGCATGATCCCGGCGGACGACCCGGCCCGGCAGATCGAAGCAGATCGTCGTTCCCCTGCCGAAGGCAGGCGCATCCAGCCATGTGGTGCCGCCCCGGCTCTCGACCAGATGCGCGACGGCGGCCAGCCCGAACCCGTGATTGCCGCCGGTGATCTCGCGCAGGCGCAGCGTTTCCGCGAAGGCCGCCGCGCCCCCCGGAAACCCCGGGCCGTCATCCGAGACGGAAAAGCGCAGCCGTTCGCCCTCCTCCTCGACCACGGCGGTCTGCATCCGCTTCGCCGCATACCGCACGGCGTTCTCCGACAGGTTGCGCAGGATCATCTGAAGCACGACGCTCTCGCCCTCGACGAACAGGTCGGGCGAGGTGATCGTCAGGGCGGCATCCGGATCGACCACGGCGGCGATATCCCGGCACATATGCCCCAGATCGGTCGTCGTGACCTCGGCATCGCCCAGGCGCAGCGCGCTGGCATAGCCCAGGATGCCGTCGATATGCCGCAGCGCGCCGTCGGCGATCTTCTGCATCGAGAGGATCATCTCCAGCTTGTTGTCGCCCATGTCGTCGAACCCGTCGAGCGTCAGTTCGGACAGCGCGGCGATCTTGGTCAGCGGGCCGCGCACGTCATGGGCGGTCATCGACGTGAACAGGGCCAGTTCGTCGTTGAGCTTGCGCAGCGCGCTCTCGTCCTTGGTGCGGCGGAACTCCCGGGCCTTGCGGGTGGTGATGTCGAGGGCGATACCGACGATGCCGACGACCCGCCCCTCCCCGGGCGCGAGGATCGGCGACAGCGTCGTGTGCCACCACATCTCCCGCCCCCCCAGATCCAGCAATTCCTCGTAGGTGTGGGGCCGGGCGGTGCGCTGGCAGGTGGTGTAGTTGTTCAGCACCGTCTCCGCGACGCGCGGGGGCAGGCATTCGCGCGGCGTCCTTCCGCTGACGAGGTCGCTGGTCACCCCGTGGGTGTCGACGAGGGCGGGGTTGAAATGCCGGAACCGGATTTCCCCGTCCGCATCGCAGGACAGGACGAAGGACGGCAGGGCCAGGACATCCACGAAATCGCGTGCCGCGCCCAGCGTATCGAATGTCATGACTGCGCCCCGCGTCGATTTCGTACGGGGTGAAAGTCGATGAAAGTACTTTAGAGATCGTTAAAGCGAAGAAAAGTCCGCAAAGTTACATAAACCATATGCGGCAAAAAGTCTCTTTAGTTGAAGTGCATCCAGCAGAAACTCAACTCCCTGCCGCGTTTCGCCGCTACCGGGTCGTAAAGAAGAGGCGCGCAGGCTCCCGGAATCGCAGGCCGTTCCGCCCCGGGCGCAGCGCGCCGCACCGCACCCGGTCCGGGGCAGGAAGATCGCCGCGACGGCCCTCCGTCTGCACCATCGCCCCTATTCCTGCTTGGAGACCTGCGCGTATTCCAGTTCGACCGGGGTTTCGCGGCCGAAGATCGAGACGGACACCTTCAGGCGCGCATTCTCGTGGTCCACGTCCTGCACTTCGCCCAGGAACGATTCGAACGGGCCGTCGATGACCTTGACCTTCTCGCCGACCTCGAAGGTGATGGTGGAACGGGGGCGCTCGGCGGATTCCTCCGACGTGTCCATGATCCGGTCGATCTCGCGCTGGGGCACGGGCTGCGGCTTGCCGCCGTCGCCGAGGAAGCCCACGACGCTCTTGGTGCTCTTGACCAGATGATAGGCGGGGTCGGTCATGTCCATCTTGATGAGGACGTAGCCGGGAAAGTTCTTGCGCGGCACCTCGACCTTCTTGCCCCGGCGCACCTCGATCACCTGCTCCGTGGGAACCAAGATCTCCTCGAAGGCATCGGACAGGCCCTTGCGGTCCGCCTCGTCGCGGATCGAATCGGCGACCTTCTTCTCGAAGTTGGAATATGCGTGGAGGATATACCAGCGATGCGCCATGTTCGACCCGTCTGAAAGCCATGGGTCAGCGCGCGCGCCCCGTAACCGTCGGAGGCGAGCGCAGCCATGCGCCGAATTGCAGTTGATGCAGGGGTATTACCGGGCAGGGAACAAAAATCAACCCCCGAGGGCGACGAGCATCTCGATCATGAAGTTGAGAACCTGATCGACCATCAGGAAAAAGATCGCCGTCAGCGTGACCATGATGAAGACCATGATGGTCGTCGTGATCGTTTCCTGCCGCGTGGGCCATGTGACCTTGGCGGTTTCGGCACGCACCTGTTGAATGAACTGTGGTGCGTTCCGGATCATCTG
>ENA-ORXT01001989-ORXT01001989.1-marine-metagenome-genome-assembly--contig:-NODE-1989-length-25750-cov-12.611888_pt1 | contig 25750 bp, 22 predicted proteins | sample MGYA00237868_ERZ511482 | MGnify/ENA metagenome assembly ERZ511482
TTTTATCATTTTTTTGTTCCGTAGCGATGCTATGCAACCATAAAATGATTTCAATTGAGCAAAAAATCTCTATTTTTAACTTCAATCAAAAAAGTTTAAACGAGTTCCTAATATTAAAATCCTGAATTTAGTGCTTCAATAAAAGACTTTTACTTTTTTTCCGCCTTCCGCTCCGCAATCAATTCCTTTAATTGCTTTCCGTATTTAGATCCCTTAATGCTTACTGCTAAACTATTATAAACAGTATCCAAATACTTGGTATTTACATCCGCGATTTCCTTCACAACCACATAAGGAGCTACATGATAATCCTTATTTCTCAAAGCAAAGTTAATGGTATACAAATATTTATGTTTTAAGGTTTTGTTTAATTGATCATAAATTAATTTTATGGAATCTTGATTGTTATTTTTTACGGCATCAAAATTAGACCTTAATAAAGAGAATCGTTTTTTATTAAATTCACTATTTACCTTTTTATACGTTTCAAAAAGTTGATGATTTTTGCTTCCCTTAACCACTAGCTTTCTATTAAATTTATCTAATTGTGTGGTCAAACTAATAGTTTCTGTTTGTTCCAAAAAAACTTCGATAAGATCGTTATACTTAATACCATCTTTTTTATCTAAATGCAAATAATAAACATCCGGCTCGCTTATATTTAATTTAAAATCGAATGAATCCGAACCCTTAAGGTTTGCCGAGTCTAAAACAACTAAAACGGTGTCTTCTACTTTTTTCAAGTAGATTGTTCCTTTGCTTAAACCTTTTATTGTGCCTTTAAAGCGAGTTTCAAATCCTTTATTATTACAGCTAAATAAACCAAAAATTGTTGTTGCGACGATAGCTAATCGAATTGATAGTAGTTTCATAAATTAATTAAGCCAAGTATTTTTTGTTAGTATTTGTTTTGGAGTAAGGTCTGTTTCTGGAATTTCAATTAATAATTTTTGTAAACTTGTAGGCCCCTCTTCAATAGTTGTTTCCGCTGTAAATTCAATTCCATTTCTATTAATCGTAAAAACAGCCGAAGTTCCTTTTACCCATTTCCTAGATACTTCAAAAAGAAAATTCACATTATTTAAATCATATTTTTGTCCATTTACAGCTACTAAAATGTCATTTCCCTTAAGTTCTAATTTTTTAAAAAAGCTGCTTTTAGCTACATTAGGTCCAAAATAAATTTTATTTTCTTTTTTATTAAGCATAATATATGGCGTATCCTCATCCTCCATAAAATATTCTGTTGGTAAGGTTAAAACTCCATATTCCAACCCAACATATTGAAAAAAGTCTGCATAATTAATTGACTCATTTCCTACTACATGAGTTTTTAAAAAATCCCCAATTTCAGGATAGGTAAATGCTGCAACTACAGCAATCAATTCTCTATCTAAAAAAGGGCGTTTTGCACCATATCTATTAGAAAGTGACTTCATCAAATCTAAAATTCCTTTTTCACCATTACTTTTTTCCTTAATTAAAATATCAATACACATTGAGATTAATGCGCCCTTATAATATACATTTTCATAGTTTTTTTTATAAGGCTCTGTTAATATATTTTTACTCATCTTAGTAAAAGACATATTATCGTTAAAGGTGTATGATCTTTCTATTTTTTGAACAATACGTTTAAAAAACTCTTCTTTGGATATTAAACCTTCTTTTACTTGAAATAATTGTGCAAAATACTCTGTGGTACCTTCATACATCCATAAATGCTCTGACATTTTAGGGCTGTTATAATCAAAGTTGTGTATTTCCTTAGAATGTACTGTTAATGGGGTAATTATATGAAAAAACTCATGTGCAACAATATCTATTAACGATATTTCTAATGCTTCTTTAGGATACCTTTCCGGCATTACCACTACTGTGGAATTATTGTGTTCCAACGCTCCAAATCCTTGCGCATCGGTTTGGTTATATTCTGATAAATACAATAAAATACTATATTTTTTAGTAGAATTAATAGCTCCCATAAAATTCTTTTGAGCTGTCATCATCCTTTTCATACTTGGTAGTAAGCCCTTGGCTGTATGTATTTTATTTGGAGAATAAACACTTAAGATCACCTCGATATCATTTACTTTAAATGTCTCAATGTCTTGGTTAGCATATAAAATAGGATCATCAATTACCTCTGCGTACCTATTGTAGTAAAAAGAATCTACTTGATCTATTTCGTTTTTTTTAAGCTTAGGATTAATCCCCAAAATAGTTTCGTGTGATGTGGCTCTACTTACACTATCTGTATGTACTACTGATAATACGTATGGAGATTCTTTTGTTTCTTTAAAGTATCCTACAAAGCCATGAAGGTTTAATAAGTAATTTTTACCTTTTAAAATATTTGTTCCTGAAGGAGAAAAAATTTCATTCTCACTCTCGTTATCGAATGTATCATTGACATAATAAGTAATTTTATGAAGACTCGCCGCTTCACTTATTTGCCAACTATTATCATCCATTTTTGAAACTAATAGGTTTTGTCCTGATTTGGTATAGGCTTGAACTTCAGTTATAAATCTACCATAATTATCATTACTATACGTTCCTGGAATAATTTTGGGAATATAAAAAATAGTAGCTTCTAAATTAATTTTTGCAGGCTTAAGCTCTACTTTTACTCTATCATTAACAACATTTACTAAATCGATAATTACCTCGTTTTTAGATTGTTTTTTAGCACTGTTAATTGCAGCTTGCTTGGGCTTACAACTAACTATAAGTACAAATATTGATATTGTAAAAATATAAACCTGCTTCATATAAGATAAGACTTAAATGTATTTTTTAATAAAATTTGCCACACCATCAGCTGAACCAGCACTCGTTGTATATTTAGTTACTGCTTTTACTTCTGATCTTGCATTAGCTACCGCTACTCCAAAGCCTACTGCTTTAAGCATTTCAATATCGTTATAATTATCACCAAAAGCAACAGCTTCCGAAATATCTAATGTTGGATATACTTTTTTTAATAAAAACTCAACTGCTGTTTTCTTAGAAATTGCTGAGGGAGCTATTTCAATATAAGTACTTTTGGACCGATAAAGGTGTAGTTGAGTTCCAAAATTGGTTTCTAAATAAGCATATAGCGCGTCAATATCATCTACATTCCCCATGCACATAATTTTATGTGCTCCTTTTTCTTCTAATTTCCATTTAGCAATCACTTGCTTGTTTGGTAGTACTGTTGGAATAACTTTAGTATTATTTTGCTCTCGCTTTGCCCAATAATCCATTTTCGGAACGTACCAGTCATTAGTATTATATAAACTAAAATGCACTCTATTATTGGCATTAAAATCCATCATTGCTTCTACAATAGTAGTTTTAATTTCTAAAGAAAAAGCTATATGATCTTCGACTAAGATTAAACCACCATTATATGCAATTATTGGAAAATGAGTTACCTCAGCCATTTTTTGTAGGTGTACCATAGCTTTTGGCATTCTAGAAGAAATTAATATTACTGGAATTTCTTCTTTTATTCGTTTAAATTCGTCTACGGTAGCTTTTGAAAGTACTCTTGATTCATTTAAAAGTGTACCATCGATATCCGAAAATAAAATTTTAGGTGTAATCATGAATTAATAGCTTTTTTTAGAAATATGGTTCCCTGTAATTTGACGCTGTCGTATACATCTAAAACGAGTAACTCCATCAGTTCTCAAATAAGCATGCTTTATACTTCTCCCCTGCACTCGTTTCCTCCATCTTTTATAACTCTGAGGTTTTAAATTTAAATGCATTAAATCAATTACTTCTTTTTCAGTAACTTAAAATTGAAATTCAATTACTTCGAACGGTGTGGGATCTTCCCAAGCCATTTCGATAATACGATTTAACTGAAATTTGTCAAAATTTTTCTTTTCTTCTTTTTTACTCAATACACTTTTTTAACAAATATACTGATTTAGTAAGCTTTGTATTATCTTATTTTAACCTTGAATTTTGCTTCTTTAGTTAACTTTGACGCTTCTTTATATTCAAAACTCATGATTTTAAATATTTAACTTTTAAAATTAAAAAAACCTTTGTTAAAATAACGTAGTTTAATTAAACTGATTATCAACATAATTTCATTCCATTTTATTACTAAAAAACCGATCAAGAGAACATTTAGGTTAGTCCGTTTATTATTGAAATAATTAACTATATATCCTTAATAAGTCATTAATTTTATACTATTTACTATCTGGAATTTAGTTTTTTCGTGAAAATGGATATTTCAGAATCTTAATCCCTCGTTGGCAATATTAATTATATCCTAAAAATAAATCTACGGTAACAATTCATCAATGAACTCGTTTATACTTTTTTGATTGAAGCGAAAAATAGAGATTTTTCACTCACTTTTTATCATTTTTTTGTTGCGTAGCATCGCTACGGAACAAAAAAATGATAAAAAGTGAGTGAAAAAGATCATTTTGTAGCCAATTGAAAAAAGTATAAACGAGTTCAATATTAAAAATGATGAATATTCCATAAAATTCCATTCTTTACAGAATAAAAAAACTATGACTATCCGCTTTTTGTATTTGCAATAACCTCATTCTGAACTTGTTTCAGCACCACATGCGCTTTTAATATGATATGGGATGCTGATATCCATAAGCATGATAAAATAGTATCACCAATATGTATTCCTGATAGTTACAAAAAAATTAATGGATTACTCTAAATGTTAAATTAATCCGTTCCTCTACTTCTTTTTTTGTTTTTGGAATTTGATGCTGCCAGTTATGCTGTGTTGCTCCTTGCATTATTAATAAACTTCCATGAGTAAGTTCAATTTTAGATTTTAACTCTTTATTTTCTTTATGCTTTAAGTGAAACCACCTTGGGCCTCCCAAACTTAACGAAGCTATTACTGGATTGACTCCTAACTCTTTTTCATCATCTGCATGCCAGCCATTACTATCCTGACCATTTCGATATAAATTTGCCAAACAAGTGGTAAAAAAAGTTCCTGTTACTTGCTCTATTCGCTTTTTTACTTCCTGTAAGTATTTTGGAATTATACTTGGATGCATTGTGATGTTGGAATAGGAATATGGGTTTTTATTTTCTGCAAACAAATGTGTTAGTCTGGGCTGCGGATATGTTTTTCCAAAAACACAAATATCATCTTGTTGCCATTTGGTGTTTTTTATTAATTGTTTTAAAAGTAATGTTGTTGCTTCTTGGTTTAAGAAATTAGGATAATAAACAACATCTGCATCTGGGAGTTTGAGGTCTATTTTTTCATTAGGATCGTTAAAAAGAAACATTTTATACAAATTAAATATTGAACTCGTTTACTATAAATAATATAATGTCCACCAAACCAATAAAAACTGCATTGGAAATCTAATTATCGAAAACCATCTTGGAGCGCCTATTTTTTTGGGATTTTCTTTAATCATATAAACATGAACTGGTAAAAAGATTAGTAACATCAAAACAATTCCATAGATACTTAGAACTCTTGTTTGACGAAATAACAGACCCAAGCTCAAAACAACTTCAGCTACTCCACTCCAAAAAACCAATGCCTTTTTAAAAGGCATATAAGGAGGTATTATTCTTAAATACACCCTTGGTTTTACTAAATGAAAAATCCCTGCTATAGTATACATAAAAACCATTAAATAAAAATGCCACTCCATAAAAATAAAGATTTATCCTCTTTTTTAAAATTACAATTAATATATTGATTATTGTTAAATTAGTTGATAACTATTCTTATGATGCTACAATTTACAGAGCCTTTAACTAAAGGGGTTTTAAAAGTAGGAAGTGAATTATTGTTACAAAAATATAAGACCTCTAAAGCTATTGGGTTTTACACTTTTATACAATCAATGCATATTGAAATAGAATTGTTCGTAGATAATACTCCTATTATATTAAAACCCAACCATATAATATCATTAACACCAGATCAATATTTTTCAGTTATCCATTCAGGTCCGTGTAAAGTATATCAATTTAACCGTGATTTTTATTGTATTAAAGATCATGATCGTGAGGTTAACTGTATGGGAATTCTATTTCATTCCGACACACAAAGCCCTACGGTTTTGTTGGATATTAAAGAGGTTACAAAAATTGATCTGATTTACAACGATGTTCTGGAAGAATTTGAAAATGAAGATTCCGTGCAATCAGAAATGTTACAGGTACTTTTAAAAAATTTAATAATTCGTATTACCCGATTAATAAAAACACAGCATCAATCACAACTTAAAAATACTTCTCCTCGAAATGAATTACATCGTCAGTTTAATATACTTGTGGAAACTCATTTTCGATCAGCACATCAAGTTTCATTTTATGCCGATAAATTATGTAAATCCGCAAAAACACTTTCTAATAGCTTTAGTACTTCTGACACTACTCCCCTACAGATTATACATGATCGAATTATTTTAGAAATCAAACGTCTTTTGATGTATTCTGAACTTTCTTTAAAAGAAATTGCTTTTGAATTAGGCTTCGTAGACGCTGCTAACCTGAGTAAATTTTTTAAAAAACGAATTGGACAATCTCCTTTAAATTTTAGAAAATCTACTATTTCTAAAAAAAGGAAAAATTGACCTGTATTCGGGAAAAAAAGCAGTTATCTCACAGTATTTTGCTCGACTAAATGGGTGTAATAAAATTTAACAAACAAATATTATGAAAAAATTAGCAAGCTTAGTTACATTATTTTTAGCATTTACAGTAGCAACTTTTGCACAAGAGGCAAAAACAGTACAGCTACAACAAACAGATGGTGCCTTTACAGTAAAAGAATTAAAATTATCTGAAGGAACTTATGTTTTTGAAATTGAAAATACAGGAGTAGATCACGAGGTTGGATTTGTTTTAATTAAAGATGGTACTGATGCTAGTAAACCAAAAAACCACATTAAAGAAGCTTATGTACAACAGCCCGTTGCTACAGGAAAAACACAATCTTCTAAAGAAGTAAAATTGGAAAAAGGGACATATATATACTTTTGCCCACTAAATCCAACCCCTCAATATAAATTGATTGTTGAATAATTATAATAAATTATTTTGAGTTTTTTATAAAAGACCGCTCTAAGAGAGCGGTCTTTTTATTAAGGCGATTTTAACTTTATTATAATTATTGCTCCTTAATTAATATTATTTCGGACATAAATGGCTTATCAAATTAGTCTCTTTTTATATTATTTTTTCGTTATAATATCTTTCCATAGTCGTGGCTATACATAAATATTATCGCTTGATTTAGCTAAAAATTCATCTAAATTGATAGGAATCATTTTATGCTTAAATTAAATATATTAATGCACAACAAAGATGCCTAATTAAAAAAATAAAGTAAATTATTAACTCTTGAAGGCTAAGGGCTTTATTTCATCTAAAGCCAACTAAAGTTAGTTCTACACAGTTGTAAATACTACATCTCCTTTAGCATTACTATCTTAATTTTTGATCTATTTTAGAATAACTTCATCAGCTATATTCTCTAACATTACCACAAAATAAACACAAAGCCCAAAAAACATCCCAGAATTGTTTAAATAATTGTGCTACGGGATACCAATATGCATAAGTATGACTAAACCTTGAGATCAATAAATAGTATGATTACCACTTAATTTACATTTGTCTAAAAAACTGATATTCAAGCAAATGATTAATAGCTCTAATTACTTATTATGTTCACTAATTACATTAAAATCCATTTTATCTTCAACCTTAAAATAATCTTTTTAACATTTGATTCCCCATAAAATCTTATATGTGTTAAATAATCATTAAAACTGTGGAAACTTTTTTTGTTTTTCAAGTTTCCTATATACATTTGCCGAATAATGGAAGAGAATACTGTAGAAAAAGAAATTTTAGCGTCTGCTGCTGAATTATTTTTAACTAAAGGCTTTAAAAGTGTAACGATGGATGATTTGGCTTCTGAAATGGGGATGTCTAAAAAAACTATTTACACTTATTTTAAAACGAAAACCGAATTGGTCAATGCTTCTACTGAATATATGTTTTGTAGAATACATTCAGGTATTAATGAAATTAGATCAAAAAAATTAAATCCTATTATAGAACTTTTTACCATAAATAAATTTGTTTTTAAACATCTCAAAAACGAAAGTTCTTCTCCTGAATTTCAATTACTAAAATACTATCCTAAAATACATGCTGCTTTAAGTCAAAAAAAATTTATTACGATACACGAATGTATTGTTAGCGGAATTGAAAGAGGTAAAGAATTGGGATTATTCAGAACTGAAATTGATCCAGAAATGATTTCTAGGTTTTACTTTTTTTCAATTACGGAAATTAAAAACAAAGATTTATTTCCTGAAAAAGATTTTGAAACTTATGAGATACAACAAGCCTATTTGGATTATCACATACGGGGAATTTCTACTGTAAAAGGAATTGAAATTTTAGAAAAACAAGCATCTTAAATCAACTTAAATTAATACTTATGAAACACAAAAAAATGCTTTTACTTATTGGCTTACTATTGTCCTTTAGTATAAATGCACAAAATAAAACACATAACTTCTCTCTTAAAGAAGCTATAACTTTTGCTTTGGAAAACAGCTACGCTTCTAAAAATGCGAGTAGAGAAGTTGCTAAAGCAATAAAGCAGAAGTGGGAAACTACAGCTGCTGGTTTACCACAAATTGATGGAGAAATAAATTATCAAAATCAATTAAGACAGCGACAAATTGTAGTACCAGGGGAATTTGCAGGAGGCCCACCTGGGACGTTAGCCCCTGTACGGTTTGGAACCACGCAACAAGCTGGTATTAATGCTACTCTTAGTCAATTAATATTTGACGGCTCTTATTTGGTTGGACTTGAAGCTGCATCTTCTTTTATTGAATATGCTAATACCCAAAAAGAAAAACAAGATTTGTTGGTTATCGAAGGGGTTACAAACTCCTATGGAGCTGTATTATTGACTAAAGAAAGCATAGCTGTCTTGGAAAATAACATTTTGACTTTAGAAAATAACTTATCTGAAATTCAAAAAATATTTGATAATGGTTTGGCTGAAGAAGAAAGTGTAGAACAACTTCAAATTACACTCCTTCAGGTGAAAAATCAATTGAATAATACAAAACGAATAGATAAATTATCACTTCAGATGCTTAAACTTTCTTTGGGTATCCCACTGGAAGAAGAACTTACTTTAAAAGACGACTTAGAGAGTATTGCTACACAAAATATAACCTCTGATAGTGTTTTTAAAGAATTTAATATTATTAATAACAATGATTATAAACTTTCTGAATTATTAGTAGAACAACGTCGATTAGAAAATAAAGTAGAAAAAGCACGTTTACTGCCTTCCTTAGGCGGTTTTTTTAATGCTTCTGCAGATTCTTTTGATAATGATTTTAACTTTTTGAAAAATAGCCAACCTTGGTACTCTTCGTATACTTTTGGAGCTACTATAAAAGTACCCATATTTAGCTCTGGACTAAATGTTGCACGTATTAAGCAAACTAAATTATCCTATGAGCAAGCACAAACTTCTCACAAAGAAAATACACAACGGATACAATTGGGATTTGAAGACGCCAAAAGTAATTTTGAATTTGCGATTGATAACTTAAATACTTTAAAACAGAATTTAGCTCTGGCTAAACGTATTGAAGAAAAAAACCAAATTAAATTTAATGAAGGGTTGAGTTCTAGTTTTGATTTAAGACTAGCACAAACTCAATTATATACCGCACAACAGGAATATCTGCAGGCACAACTTAAGGTAATCCAAAACAACGCAAAACTCCAATCTATCTTAAATATTTTCAATTTCTAAACACACAATCATGAAAAAAATAATATACTCCATACTAATTTTAGCTGTAGTAGCTTGTGGTAAAAAAAATCCCTCAGTTGACGATATTATAGCCTCTAAGGATATTGGGGCAATTCGTGCAAAGAAAAAAGCATTGAATATTAATAAACAAGCTATTGAAACTGAAATTAACCAATTAAGTGACGCTATAGAAAAATTAGCCCCTAATAAAAAAGTTCCTTTAGTAACTGCTTTAAAGGTGGAACAAAAAGCTTTTAATCATTTTATTGAATTACAAGGAAACGTACAAACCAAACAAAACTTAGTCTTAATGCCTGAATATGCAGGGATACTTACTCAAGTATATGTTAAGGAAGGTCAATTTGTTAAGAAAGGACAAACTTTAGCTAAAATTGACGACGGTGGCTTATCGCAACAATTAGCACAAATGCAAATCCAATCCGAACTAGCAAAAACTACTTTTGAACGTCAGGAACGTTTATGGAATCAAAAAATAGGGAGTGAAATTCAATATTTACAAGCAAAAACAGCTTATCAAGCACAAGATAAATCGATAAGTCAAATGCGTAAAAATTTAGCCAAAACAACTATTAGAGCTCCATTTAGTGGACGCATTGATGATATAATTACGGAAAAAGGGTCGGTAGTAGCTCCTGGACAAACGCAAATACTTCGAATTGTAAACCTAAATCAAATGTATGTAGAAGCTTCTGTGCCTGAACGCTATATTAGTTCCATAAAAAAAGGCACTAAAGTTACTGTAGAAATTCCTGTATTAAACAAATCAGTTGAAGGTGTAATTAGACAAGCTGGAAGTTTTATTAGCCCTACGAGTAGAACTTATACTATCGAAATTGCGATTCCTAACAAAGATGGAAATATAAAACCAAATCTTACTACCAGACTTAAAATCATAGACTATATCAATTCAAAAGCCTTCTTAATTCCTCAAAATTTAATTTCTGAAAATGCCGAAGGAGATCAATATGTGTACACTCTAGCAAAAAATGATAAAAATGAAACAATTGCTAAACAACAAACTATTGAAACTGGAAAATCGCAAGGAAGCCTTATCGAAGTCACAACTGGTATTAAAGCTAACGATGAGTTGATTAGTGAAGGGGCTAGAAGTGTAAAAAATAATCAAGTAATCGAAGTTTTAAAATAAAAAGCAATGAGCAAAAAACAAGACATCCACAAGGAGTTTATACTCTCCTCATGGGCAATAGATAACAAAACTGTTATTTATGTGATCATGCTACTATTTTTAATCCTAGGGCTTTCCGCATACAACAGCATGCCTAGAGAAAATTTCCCTGAAATTATTGATAATAAAATTTTTATTAGCGCTGTATATCCAGGGAATACCGCTGAGGATATTGAAAAGTTAATTACTGACCCGTTGGAGGACCGTTTGAAAAACGTAAGTAACGTGGTAAAAATGAAATCTACCTCACAACAGGATTACGGAATTATTGAAATTGAGTTTGATGAAGCCATTTCCGTAGAACAAGCCAAGCAAAAGGTTAAAGATGAGGTAGATCTAGAAACAGGAACCGAAGATTGGCCTACTTTTAATGGTGCAAAAGTAAAACCAACTGTTTTTAATTTAAGTATTTCCGAAGAAACTCCAATTTTAAATATTAACATCTCTGGTAATTATCCTGTTGAAAAACTAAAGGAATACGGAGAATTTTTAGAAGATAACATTGAAGATTTACAAGAAATTAAGCAGGTTGATATTCGTGGAGCAGAAGAAAGAGAAGTTGAAGTAGCTGTGGACATCTATAAAATGATGGCTGCACAAGTAAGCTTTGACGATGTAATAAATGCGATTCGAAATGGAAATATAACAATTTCTGCTGGTAATATTGTAGGAAGTGGACAACAACGTACCATGCGTATTTTGGGGGAAATAAAAAACCCTCAAGAACTGCAAGATTTTGTAGTTAAAACTCAAAATGGAATTGTTTATTTAAAAGATATTGCTAAAGTTTCCTTTAAGGATGAAGATGCTACAACTTATGCCCGCCAACGTGGAGAAAGTGTTGTTATGCTTGATGTTAAGAAACGTTCAGGAAAAAATATGGTTGATGCAGCTGAAAAAATTCAAAAAATTGTAAAAGATGCTATAGCTAATGAATTTCCTTCTGATCTTGAAGTTTCAATAACAAACGATCAATCCTCCAAAACAATCAATCAGGTAGATGATTTGGTTAACAATATTATTTTTGGAATCATATTGGTAGTTACTGTATTGATGTTCTTTTTAGGATTCAGAAATGCCCTTTTTGTTGGGTTTGCCATTCCGATGTCCATGTTTATGTCTTTTATGATCTTAAGTATTATGGGATATACCCTAAATACAATGATCCTTTTTGGACTAATTATGGGATTAGGAATGCTTGTGGATAATGGAATCGTAGTTGTAGAAAACGTATATCGACTAATGCAAGAAGAAGGAATGAGCCGTATAGAAGCAGCTAAAAAAGGAATTGGTGAAATTGCTTTTCCCATTATTATATCCACCTTAACTACTGTTGCGGCATTTGTACCTCTTGGGTTATGGCCTGGAGTAATGGGGCAGTTTATGAAATATTTCCCAATTACATTATCTGTAGTTTTAGGGTCGTCTTTATTTGTAGCTATTTTTATTAACTCCATGCTGGTTTCTGCTTTTATGGAAACTGACGAACGTATAATTTCATTAAAAAATTTAATTAAAATTTCTGTAATACTAATTGTACTGGGAGTTGCTATGCTATTATCTGGCGGAGCTGTAAGAGGCTTTGGAAGCTTACTTATTTTTACTGCAATAATGTTTTGGGCCTACAAATATGCTCTTAAACCCTTAGCTAGGGGATTTCAAAATAAAACATTGGTTTGGTTGGAGAATATGTATAAACGATTTGTGACTTTTGCTTTAAGTAAAGGATGGCCTATAGCTTTCTTTTTAGGAACTTTTGCGCTATTAATTTTTGCTTTTGCTGGTTTTGGTAATTCAATTGCATCCAAGCGTACTAAAATTGAATTTTTTCCTGATAATAAACCAAATCAGATTTTTGTTTATATCGAATATCCTCAGGGTACTGATATTGAAAAAACCAATACTATTACCAAAGCTATAGAAAAGCGAGTAGCTACAATTATTAATGGTCCTGAATATATGAAGGATGGTAGTAATGTTTTGGTAGAATCCACGGTTTCTCAAGTAGGTAAAGGTGCTGGTAATCCTCAAACCGATGGAGGTTCTTCGGCTGATATGCCTCATAAAGGTAAAATCACGGCTTCCATGCGCGAATATAAATTTCGTGATGGCAAAGACTCTGAAATTTTACGTGGTAAAATCTTAGAAGGATTAAAAGGAATTTATCCTGGAGTTTCTATTTCTGTTGAAAAAGAAGCTGTAGGTCCACCTGCTGGTTCTCCTATAAATATTGAAATTGCTGGTAACGACTATGATTTATTAATTCAAACTGCAGAGAAAATGCGTCAGTTTATTAATTCTAAAAACATCGCAGGTATTGACGAATTAAAAATTGATGTAAATAAAGATAAACCTGCTATGCAAGTTATTGTGGATCGTGAAAAAGCAGGAGAATTAGGGGTAAGTAATGGTTTTGTAGGACAACAATTGCGCCGTTCTGTTTTTGGTGAAAAAGCGGGTGTCTATAAACTCGATGGTGATAATTATGACATTAATGTTCGCTTTAATAAAGAAAATAGATATAATAATAACGCACTTTTTAATCAAAACATCACTTTTAGAGATCAAGCAACTGGGCAATTTAAAGAAATTCCTATTTCTGCTTTTGCTACACAAAAGAATTCTGCCTCCTACAGTGCTATAAAACACAAGAGTGCTAAGCGTATTGTAACTGTATATTCTGGTTTAAAACCAGGGTTTACTGATGCTGGAGCTATTGTAGATCAAATCGTTGATGAAATGGAAAGTTTTGATAAACCTAAAGGCATTAGTTTTGACTTTACGGGACAAATTGAGGAGCAAAATAAGCAAAGTTCCTTTTTAATGGGTGCTTTTTTTGCTGGCTTAGGTTTAATCTTCTTTATCTTGATTTTTCAATTTAGTTCTATTTCAAAACCTACAATTATTATGATTGCTATCTTTCTGAGTTTAATTGGAGTATTTGGAGGTTTAGTGGCTACTGGTGCACCATTTGTAATTATGATGACAATGATGGGAATTATATCGCTTGCGGGTATTGTTGTAAATAATGGGGTGGTATTGTTGGATTACACACAATTACTCATTGATAGGAAAACCGTTAAAAAAGGATTAGAAATTGGCACACTATTACCTAGAGAAGATGTAAAAGAAGCTATTATTGAGGGCGGACGTGCAAGACTTAGACCTGTATTGCTAACTGCAATTACAACGGTTTTAGGGTTGATTCCTTTAGCAGTTGGTTTCAATATCGATTTCTTCTCATTATTTGCTACTGGTGATCCAAAGATATATATTGGTGGAGATAATGTGATTTTCTGGGGTCCTTTGGCTAAAACAGTTATTTATGGATTAATAGTAGCTACTTTCCTTACCCTAGTTATCGTACCTGTATTATTTTACTTAATACACCAATTTAAACTATTTGTAAGAAAAACTCTTGGTAACGATCCTATTTCTGAGGAGAGTACTCGTGTAACAACTGATATTTCTTAAGGCATTAAAACTAAGTTGCCCTAAAAAATAAGTAAACACAATAAAACCCAGTGAAGCTAGCTTCACTGGGTTTTATTGTGTTTAAAATTAATCCCTAACTATGCATCGTTAAAGCGTATTGCTGCGAGCAACTACGTTATACTAATTTTAGAAAAGTGGTTAGGTAATAATCAGGTAATTTTGAAGCATATATTACACCCATTCTCTAGAGTTAGTATTATTGATTTTGCAGCTTCCAAAAAAAGAATATAGCACCGTAGTATTTTGAGTAGCTTTGTGGGATCCTGCAAAGAGGTAATTTTTTCTACCAAGAGCTAAAGGTCGAATAGCGTTTTCAATAAGATTATTATCCAACTCCAGTCTAGCATCAAGCATTGTGGCTCCCAGTTTGTGATATTGATTTATATGACCATCCGCAACTGGTATCAAATCAAAAAATGAGCTATCATTAGAAGATTAATACACAAATTTACAACTATAAATCATTGCGAGTTTTTTAAAAAGTATCCTGATGAATCATCTTATATTGAAGGTTTCAAATCCAAGCGATTGGAAATGGGAATAGTTTGTGAAAAATGCCAATATACAGCGCATTACTTTTGTAAAAACAGATTTAAAGTTTCAATCCTGCATTCAACTTATGATTGCAACTTTAGAAACAAATTGGTACTAGTAACGGATAATCATATAAAAATTTGTAAAAACCAATTACTAGTGTTAATTTTTCTATTTGTTCTTTTATTCATGTAGGCTTTTAAGGCGTACTTTGGTTTTTTGATTTGAAATGAGTTTTAGCTTAGCATTTCAAAAATTGATTGCTATGAATGTTGGAAAATATGTTTTGCCCAAACCTTGGAATATGTCAATTGATATGAGTTTGTAAAGTGTGTAAAGCGTTACAATGAAGATTGCAGAACTTGTGATTTAAATTGTTGGAATCAGTTTGTTTAGTTATTTTTTTAGTCAAATTTATGAAAAATACCCTATACTGGAATATGAACAAAATCGCTGTTAGCTTATATTGTATCTTAATTCAGGTTTTGCATTTAGATAACGTAAGCTTAATAAAAATCATATGTTAAAACTATCCATAAATGTAAATTACACCTCTGTATTCACATATGGCTTATCAATACATTTAAGTTTATAATATATTATATATTGAAAAATGTACAAACAAACTTATCATCCTTTAATAATAGTAATGTATGCTAGCGGAATGCTAGACCATACACAACTAGCTAAAATACCCAAAACTACACGATATAACTGGAAGCAGTTTGCTCACGAAAGTTATTATGGTCACGATTGGGCTTCTGATTACATCGTACAATTTGATAGCATCAAAGATGTTTTTGCTTCAAAATTTCTGTTTAAATCTATGCGGTTTTTAGTAGAAACGAGAAAAGGATATTTAAATATGCTGGGAGAACTTACTTACAATAAAAAACTCTTACAACTACATGCTTCTTCTATTATAAGTTCAGTAGAACACATAAGCTTCCCTTTCTAAAACATCTGTTGTTAAAGCTTGTAAATATTATGGTGTTTCTAAAGATTGGTATTATACCCAAAAAAGAAAATTAATATGTGGGTTAAGCCCCTTTCAAAAATGTTATAGGCAACACCCTAATCAACTAACAACTAATGAGGTTAGAGCTATTGAAAATATAGTAATCAACTCTATTGATTTTGGCAAACCTAAAACTACTTTGTATTATAATGCAATGATTAACAACCTTATCACTTGCGGAAAATCTACCTTTTTCAAATACGCATCTGCTTTAGGATATAGAAAGCCTAAACGTTTTAAGCAAGCTCCCAAAAAAGGGTTTTGAGCTACTAAAATATTTGAATGGCTACATGTTGATATCACAAAGGTAAAAACAGAAGAAGGTATCATGCAACATGTAGCTTTTGTGAAGGATAATTTTTCTAGAGCTATTTTGCTTTATAGTTCTACTCATAGAACAGGTGACAGTAATTTTATTAAAAATCTTTTCCAAGAAACTTTTGAGAAATATAATTTACTAAATGGAGTAGATCCAATTAACATTTTATCAGATGGTGGTAGTGAAAATAAGGGAGAATTATTAACATGGATTCATAATATAGAAGCTCCTCCTGTGGTTTCTAAAATCACAGCACAAACAAAGGACTTTCCTTTTTCTAATGCTATGCCTGATAGTACGCATAGTATTTATAAAACTGAATTCATGCACGGAAAACTATCACTTAATACACTAGTGCATTTACAAGATTTAGAACGGTTTGTTGAATACTATAATAACCAAAGATACCCTACTAAACTATACGGATACACTACAATGGAAATCATAGGAGGAAAAATTCCTGATAAAAATAGATTCAAGGAACAAATTTTAGTAGCTAGAAAAGATAGAATACAAGCAAATCAACAGTTTAATTGTAGTGCTGTTACGTCTTGTAATTCCTAAACGGTACTATAATCAAGATGTTTTGTTACTCTTTTTAAATAGAAGATAAATTTACTATCATCTTCAACTATTTTATATTTTATAAATAAAAGAGGAATATTCCTCTCTTATCTTCTAAATTTTATAAACCTTTATTTTACGAGTGATTCCCAATATTGGAACCCTTTTGTCGTGGTTTAAAGTAGAGAGTGCCTGGCCACAAAATGAATCTTAATTTAACCAAACAACCATTAACTTACTCGCTAATAACAAATTTACCGTTACTATTTATCTCATAAACTAATTTAGATTCGCTTGTCAAAGGATTACTTTTCTTCTCTTGAAGAATGTCTCCAGTTTCTTCATCATATACTATATTATTGAATCTAGTTATGTTGACTTCTATATTATTAAAGTCTTTTGTAATATTAAAATCATATTTATAGTGTGTTTCAAATTGAAAACGATTAAAGACTATGAGGAAATCTTTTTGATTTCCTTTTAAATCAAAAAGATTTAGTTGTATTGAAGCTCCAAAAAAATCTTCTAGTGAATAATTTACTTTAGACAAAATGACTATAAGTTCTCCTATTTTATACTTTGATATAGGAAAATAGTCTTTCGTCTTTGTAAGATAAAAGTCATCATTTGATGAATCTGAATTCAGATTATTAGCATATTGCTTATATTCGATGCTTTCTTTGAAAAGACATAAGCTATTAGAAAAAACAAAACCATTATTCTTTTCTATACACTTATCAATTTCTTTAGAATTGTATGGTAGATCTATTTTTTTCAACGACTTAACCAAAACCTCAAACTTTGTTTCTTTTTCACTTTTAGATTGTTCTTCTTTCGGCGCTTTACAACTTAAAAAACACAATATACTAAATAGTAAAAATCTAATTAAGTATTTATTATTGATCTTCATTTTTTTATAATGATTAAATTTTTATTATAAGACTGTAAATGAAAGTGATTATAATGATTTTTGTGTTTTTTATCTTCGGTAGTGTGTTCGAGTTTTTTGGAATCATCGTCATATTTCTGAGATAAAATAGTTCCCCAACCAAAATCTTTAAGGGCTTTATTGAATTTCACTTGTCTATCTTCATCTAATCCTTCCCAATCTACTATATCTTTTTTCTTATCTTTATAATTCAAGACAATTTTACCGCCTGTTTTATCTTCTCTTAAATACCTAAAATCTCCATTATATCCATTTTTATGAGATGTGCTTTTCCCAGGAGAACCATCTATTTTACTAAAACCATTGTAGGTAATATCCTCAAAACCAACCTCTAATAATGCACCTAAAAGACTTGCAAATGTATGCTCATTAATCCAAAACCTTACAGTATCAGGATTCATGAATAATTCATATTTCAGATTATCTTCATTAAAACTTTTGTGATTCCTTATATCTATTAGATTTATCTTTTTACCCCCATAGAAACTTCCATATTTATTGGTAACCTCAATATATTTTGCTTTATGGAGTTTATATTCTTTACCTGAAGCATCATAATAGATATACATTGCTTTTTTAGCATTAGGTCTAGGGGTCTTATAGATCTTATGATCATGATAAATCTCATAAGTTGTCATGGCAGCCCCTAACCCAAACTCTTTACTTTCATCCTCCAAAAAGCATTGGTCGTCAATCTTGATATCGTCTCCTATACAGCTTACTTTTAGAAACAATTTACTAGTTTCTAAATCCCCAGTACTAGGATCTAATATTTTGTCCCAATCATCATATTTTGTAGTATCCACTTTTTGAAACCCTATCTCAGCCACTGCATAGCCTTCTTTTACCTCGGCTTCTATTAAGCATACAGGTGCACCTTTATAAATAAGATGAAGAGGTTCACCTTCACCTACTAACACAGGTGTTTTCTCGAATACTCGAAAAACTACTTTTTTACCTTCTAAATTAGCACAGGCCGCTACTAACTTTACTTTTTGACCTAATACTCCTTTATTAATCTTTTTATAGTGTGATACTTTGGTTTTTGGGTTCTTAGGAGCATCGGCTTGTACTTCTTCTTTTTCTATTTCAGTAAAAAAAGCATCAGCAATGCGCTCTTTGGCAGTAAGTATTAGCTTGGCATACTCATTATCGGCAGGTAGCTTTATGGTTTTCCAATTAGGAAAATGGATGTATAACTCTAGGTCTGTATTATTTTTTTCTGTTGGATCTATTACTGTTAATAAATCTCCTTTAGAAACGGCATCTTCATACCAATTTTTGTAATCATTATCCTCATCTGCTGTAGCTTTTTCATACCGTATCTTGTTGCCTACTTTAAATTGTTTTAAAGCATTATTATCTTCTATTCTTATGGTATTGTTTTCCCAAGTTATTAAATCGTCTTTAGCTGTTCTTCCATAAAATATAGTTGGTTGGTTTGGGGTTGGGTAATAGTCCTTATCATATACATTTACTTCTAAGTCTTGGTCTAATAAGCCTAGTGTTTTTAAGTGTAAATAGGTATCTTGTGTATATCCTGTTTCTATTATCCTTTTGCCTTCAGCATTAAGCCAGTAGGCTTCTAGTATTTCGGGGTTAGCTTGTATAAGGCGAGAGGCTGCTCCATTGTTACCAGCACTTGTTTTTTTTGGTTTGTTTATATAAGCTTCTACACGTATACGTTTTTTGCCTTCTTTATCTTGTGCTAGCTCCAACCATTTGCTCCATTTTACGGTTAACTTTGTTTTATAAGCTTTGCCTTCTTCATTTGTAGCTATACGGCTGTAATAATACGCTTTATCAATATTGTTTTTTGTTACCACTTCATTTTTCATAAAACTCGTAGTAGTATCATTGTTTGAGGTGTCGCTCATTATTTTTCGTGCACCACTTTCTGTTGGTTTTTCTCCTCCTACCCAAAAAAGCCATTTAAGGTTCTTTTTATATTTTTCTAGATCATCTGCGGTAACGGTTTTTCCTGGTTTAGCTTTTATTTCAGCAGTATAGGTTATATCGTTACCAGCTATCATTTTATCACTAAAACCAATCGCCTTACCCTCTTTATTGGTTACTTTTAAAGTAATGTCTATATCTCCTTTGTCTTCCAACTCCGTTACACTATTGATTACCATTGTAGTATAATCGCCTCCACCTAAACGATTTTGACTTTCTTGTTGGGCTAAAAATTCTGAAAAGTTTCTAGGTGCTACATCTAGTACATTTAGTTTAAAATCTCCCATTACTCTATTCTTTTATGTTTTTAATACATGTTTCAAAATCATCACTTTCGTTTTCACAGTATATACACTTGTTTTCTTCTATAAGTTTATTAAATATTGGATGTATAAGTGTATTTATGGTATCTTTAATAACATCGTTATAATCAGAAATTGTGCATATTTTTACTGCAGGAACATGTTCATAATCATTTTGGCCAATTTTTTTTTTGTAGGATTCATTTTCATACGTAATGAATGAATTGATTTTTAAAGATTTTTTTTTATCGGATATATATAGTTTAATTCCATTAATATAAATTGATTTTCTATTTAATTCGACGATCTGTTGATCTTTTACCTTTTTCTTTTTGATAGAAAATAATTTATCAAATCTTTTTCCTTTATTCGTTACTTCTACAGGAATAATAAATGTAAGTTCTTTATCAAAAAGAGAGAGCGTTTCATATACATAACAAGTTTCACAATGACCAATTGTATTGTTTAATAATGTTGAAACTTGTTTGTTATCTTTATAGACATATATACTGTCATTTTTTTGATTCGTGATAATATTACTTTTAGAACTTACTTTTTTTGTGCTTTTACAAAAAATGAGTGCTGATGATATTAGCAATAAAATTATTATTTGTTTATACATTGATTGTCATAATTAAAATGTTCTTTTAGATATGATGCTGCATTCTGGCGATCAGAAAGATTATTTTCTCCTCCATTAATTTCGATTGTTACCTTTTTAACATCATCGTTAGCTAGACCATTATCCATTTTGGTTAACACGGAACTTTTATATACTGTAGAAAACCATCCTGCAGAATCAAAAGCTTCGTATAAATTTTCAGATAAGTCTTTTATAAAAGGTTTTAATGTATTATTGTAAAAATCTGTTGTGATTTTTTGATTCGTTACACTATCTAATTGATCTAAGTAATCACTAACTGGAACATTATTAGCACTGCCTCTTAAGTTATCATAAGTATCAGAATAATTTTTGTTTTTTACATAATCATAATACGCCAAGTAGTTATAATCATGAGTAATTTGCTTCATTCCTCTACCTCTAAAATCACAACCTCCTTTATACCCAGAGCAAACACCAGATGCTTCATGAGTAGATCTAAAATGTCTTGTTTCTATATATATCTGAGCCAGAAAATGAATTTTTCTTTTACATCTGTTTATATTAAAATTAGAGAACATTGTATTTAGTTCATCTTTAAAAGTATCAATTTTATCATTATTATCTGCTAAATTACTAGTTCTGTTATTTATAAAATGATCAGTACCTAAATCAAAAAACTTCTCTCGATGTGTTACATAATTAAATTCATCTCTTAAGTGGTATATTAACTCTATAACTTCTTCTCTAGAAAAATCTCTATCACAAAAACAAGATTGTACTTTTAAAAAATCTTCATCTTGATTACCCCAAATATTTGTTAATGTAGTATCATTTTCATTTTCGGTCCCATTATAATCAATATCTGTAGCATCAATATCATCATTTAGGGTATGCAAATCTACGCTTAGGTATAATTTTGCTTTTTGATTAGGTGCATTTTTTATATTAGTAGTAAATGTCTGAAGATCTGAATTACTTTTTGGTCTTAACTTTATTTTTATGATTCCATAATTAATATTATTATCAGTTTTGTCTATTGTAATTTCAACAGTTGTTTTCTCATTATCATTAACAAGTACAGGTACCACATTTATTCCATTTACTTGTTTTGTATTTATAACATTATTTTCATCTAAAATTATAACGTTTGCCTTTTTACCATCTAAATCAACACCTTTTACGACTATAAAAACTTCTTCGCTAATCTTTAGTGTTTCTGTTATTTTATTATAAGTTTTGTTATCAGATGCATCCTTTACCTCTTCTGCAAAATATGCTTCATTGACGGCATGAGATGTTACTGTTAAAACTGAAGTTTCTGTTGAGTTGCCAAAACTTGCTGTTGCTGTAAAAGTTATTGTTTCTGACATTTTTTATTTTTTTTAATTCAAACTACTCACTTTAATTCCTGATTAAATATTATAGAGCAAAACAAATAAAAGTTACTCTCCTTTATAAAAAACGTTACCTAATAGGCATATTGGGTAATTTTATTTTTTTATGGTTTGGTTCGCAATAAATAGTATCTCTATATTTTTTATCCCAATATTTTGCAACCACAGTATTAGTCCACATATTGGGGTTATTTTCATCTCGTTCGTAATAAAAACTGTATTCTCCATCTCCCTTACAATCATCGAAAGTTGTTTGAAACATTCCTGTATGATCTTGTTTGTTATCTATAAAATATTCTGTACAACTTGTTCTTCTTAAAAACACCATTGAATAAGATAAAACATCATCTTCTAATAAGCAGATTTTATTGTTTTTTTTTAAACATTTTTCTAAAATATTATAGATAGATTCATCGAATCCCTCTTCATTTAGCCTATTTGGTAAATTATCTATTAAGAAAACTTCACTATATCCATATGTATAAACCAGTTCTTCATTTACTATTTTCTGAGCTATTATTGATTTTCCACTATGCTTTTCTAATAATAAAAGGCTTATTGATTTTGTTTTACAACTCAAAAACAAAATTGTCAATAATAATAATTTATATTTCATAATTAATAGTTTTTATGCCATGGTTCTTTACCATTATGTTCCCATGAGGGCTTTTGCTTTTTTCTATACTTTTTAGTCTAGCTTCTATCTCCTCTTGTTTTTCTTTCTCCGCTGCTATTAAGGTCTTTTCTTTTTCTTTATTCTTCTTTAGACGCTCTTCTCGTCCTTCATTTATATTTCCTTTAAATTCTTTTTCAAAAGTAATTTTAGTTATGAAAGGCTTAAAACCTCGTAAATATTATAGAGCAAAACAAATAAAAGTTACTCTCCTTTATAAAAAACATTACCTAATAGGCATATCGGGTAATTTTATTTTTTTATGGTTTGGTTCGCAATAAATAGTATCTCTATAATCTTTACCCCATAGGCTTTGACTCAATACCCACATATTTGGATTTTTTTTATCACGTTCATAATAAAAACTATATTCTTTATCCTCTTTACAGTTCTTAAAAGTAGTTTGAAACATACCTGTGTGATCTTGTAGGTTTTTAATAAAATATTCTGTGCAACTAGATTTTCTATAAAACTTCATTGAATAATAGGTAATATCATCTTCTAATAAACATATTTTATTGTTGTTGTTAAAATATGCTTTTTCGATATTATAAGTATGTTCATCAAATGTTTTTACTTTTTCTCTCTCTGGAAGGTTATCTATTAAAAAAAATTCTCCATATATATATATATCAATAACCTTCCCATCGATTACTTTATAAGTTACAGGTCTTTTACCACTATGCCTTTCTAATAACATAAAACTTACAGGTTTTTGTTTCGTTTTACACCCTAAAAGAATACTAAAAAATATCAAAATGCTTATTATTCTCATATTGGTTACCATTTGGAGCCAGTTGGCCATGGGTTAGTTGCTTTGTCAAATGCACGTTTATTTCTTACTTTTTTCTCTGCCTTTTCAAGTTTTTCTTCTATTTCTTTTTGGTTTTCCCTGCGCTCTTCTCTTCCTTCATTGATATTCCCTTTAAACTCCTGTTCAAAAGTTATTTTGGTTACAAACGGTTTGTAACCACGTAAATGCTGTAGTACAAACCAGCAAATAAAAGTTTCTCTAACCCCTGGCATAATATTAAAAGGTTTTTGTAAATCGGGAATATCTAAACCAAAATGATCCCAAAGCGTTATCTGGTATTTACAAGTATAGTCCTCTCCATCATTTCTAAGTTCTTTTAAAATAACCTCAGTAGACCAAATGTCATTAGTTGCTATCGTTAGTCCAGCACCTGCTTTCCATAAATGTTTTGGATTATACCAATTGCCATATGAATATTGAGGCTTTTTTAAAACAGTAGTAAGACTATCTTTATCATTTGTAATATCATTCCCTTTTATTTTTTGTTTTTTTCTTCTAATTTCTTCATCATCTTCATTAATATCAAAATCAGTTATTCTATCTTCCGTTTCTAAAATATTTTGAAATGTATTTTGCTTTATTTTTTCAGCAATATAATTTTCCATATACATACAGTACCTGTCAGTCGAAGGGTCTCCTTGTATCTGTTTAGTTAAAATAGGATCCTCATAAATACCTCCTGTATTGCTTTTAAATTTTGCAATCATCCTACCTATGTTACCTTGTAATTTCCCTCGTGCAAAAAAGAACTCGGCATTCTCTTTAAACAAATCAAAAAGTAAACTATCATCTCTATGTTCTCCGTTTATCCAATCTACAATACCAGTATATCCTTCATGATATTTTTTTAAATCTTGACCTGTTTTAATAATACCATATTTTGTTTCATACATCTTCTTTTTACTATACTTTGCTTTTAAATTTTTAGTAGCTTCTTGTGCTTCAAAATCAGCTTGTCTATAAATGTCTTCTGGGTTTGTTTTATGATCTACATAAACCTTGTCTATTTTGGTTTCCATTTCTTCTATTATGGTCGAAAACCTATTTCGTTTAGTCGTAACACTATCTTTTACTTGTTCTTTTGGCCTTATTATGTTAGGTACTACAGCTGGTAAATCTTCCTTATTGGTAAACAAACCATGTTTTTCCTCATTAAAACCCGCTCTTTCATAATCTATTTTAAATTGATTAATTTGGGCATCACTATAAATAACTCCTTCTTTTTTTAGTCCTGTACCATAAGTAAGGTCATCTGCTATATCTGTTCCTGACGCATTTAAACCAGGCATTTTATAACGATCTATAATTAGGCTTGCCACCATTAAATAATTATTTGAATCAGCGGGTAATTTTACGGTTTCTTCATTATAAGTACAATTAAAATATAGTTTTAGCTCTTTGTCTGGTTCATTACGAAGTCCTCTTTTTATATTATCAAGACGTATAGGTATTACAAGCTTATCAATAAGCTCTATAGCTGTTATTGACGGTTTTTTTGTAGCAGTACTTACTTGTTGTTCGTTATCTTCATATAATTCTACATATACTTTTTCTTGTTCATCATCTGGATTATCAGGTATACTTGTTTCTATGTGGAAATAAACAAGCATACCTGATACTGCTCTTGTAATAGGTTTTTCCCCCGCTTCATCTATAGACCACCAGCCTTTTTTAAAGTATTTAGCCTCTTTTATATCCGTAAATTCTAATGGTGGTGGTACTTCTGGAGAAACATCATTACCTAAATTACTAGAAGTCAACAATACAGCTGTTTTCCCTGAAGGATCTAGATGTGATGAAAGGCTTATTTTATTTTCTCCTTTTTGTAATTCTTTAGTTGCATCATTATTTTCTATCTCGATAAGAACTTCTTCTCCGGGCAATACATTTATAGTCGTTACCTCCGCCCAAACTTTGGTGTTATTACCTGTCGATTTTTCAATCGCTTTATCTGATATGTTATTATGAGATGCCCTATCCATTAATTTAGCTTTTTATTATTTTTCCATTCTACTTTCAAAACCTTAGGCTCTTCAACAGGCAAAATCACTGGTGCCATAATAGGTTGTAGCTCGGTAGGCACATTAACCTGTAAATGATCTGT
>ENA-ORXT01001990-ORXT01001990.1-marine-metagenome-genome-assembly--contig:-NODE-1990-length-25749-cov-4.928015_pt1 | contig 25749 bp, 13 predicted proteins | sample MGYA00237868_ERZ511482 | MGnify/ENA metagenome assembly ERZ511482
CGGAACCTGACGGATGCGCCGATCGTGGTGGACAACGTCCGCGCGGGCTGCGGCTGCACGGCTACCGACTGGGCCGATACACCGGTGGAGCCGGGCGAGGTGGGATCGATCAACGTCAGCTATGACGCGATGAACGTCGGTTTTTTTCGGAAGTACGTCAAGGTGTTCTTCCACGGCCACCGGGGCGGCCACAAGCTGTGGTTGGAGGGATTCGTCGAAGGTTAACGACCGATCGTCTGGTTTGGCGACGGGAGGCGAATCAAATTGTTACCTTCGCGCTCATTCAAATCTGACGATATATGACGTGGTTACTTTGGGTTCTTCTTCTCGGCTACATCGGGCTGAGCCTCGCCCTCTATAAACTGTTCCCCAAGGCGGATAAGCCGGCTAAATCGGCCCTGATCCCCGTCTACAATATGATGGTGGTGGCCGAGATCGTAGGGCGCAAACCCTGGCACGCGCTGCTGTTGCTGATTCCCTACTTCAACATCTTCATCTTTGCCGGTCTGATGGTGGATCTGGCCCGCTCCTTCGGCCGCTTCAACTTTTTGGAACACGTCGCTTCCGTGGTGGCCTCCTGGGGTTACTTCGGCTGGCTGAGTACCAAGGAAACCAACCACTACAAATACAACGGCCCGATCCTCGTTCGCGAACGGGCGTACCGCGCCGAACTGGCGGCCGCCCAAAAGGCGGGCGACAAGCGGGAGATCAACAAGGTCCACGGGGCTTACCCGGAGTTCGAGAAGCCGTTCTACGTGGAATGGGCGGAAGCGGCTGTTTTCGCCATCTTCGCCGCCGCGCTGATCCGCCTGCTGCTGATCGAGTCTTACATCATCCCCACGCCGTCGATGGAGGGGAACCTGAACGTGGGGGATTTTCTCTTCGTTTCCAAGGTGCACTACGGCCTTCGTTTGCCGGAGACGATCCTGATGATCCCGTTGGCGCACAACCGCGCGCCCTTCGTTAACGGCGAGAGCTACATCGAAGGGGCGGAGCTGCCGTACCGCCGCCTGCCCGGCCTGGAAGCCGTCGACCGCTTCGACCCGGTGGTGTTCAACGTGCCGGCCGGCGACAGCGTCTACATCACGCCCGGCCGTAACCATTACCCGTTCGAGGTAAAAACCGGGATGCTGAATTACCGTCCTAATATCCTGCGCGCCATTCAGAACGGCCAGATCGACCTGACCACCCGCCCGCGGGACAAGCGTGACCACTACGTGAAGCGGTGCATCGGTCTGCCCGGTGAGCGGCTGGAGATCCGCGACCGCCAGGTGTTCATTAACGGCGAGGCGATCGAGGACCCCGAGAACGTACAGTTCTCCTACGTTGTCAGCCCCTGGCCCAATAAGGTGCCGCAAAGCTGGACCGATATGGGCATCAGTGCCGAAGATTACTACGGCGACGGCCAGGGAAACACCGTCGTTTTCCTGAGCAACGAACAGGTGGCCGAACTTCGCGCCGGCAACCCGGAAATGACCATCGAGCATACCGACAAGGAGGCCGAGGGCGGCGTGCGCATGTTCCCGCACGACACGAAATACTACGACAACTGGTCGGTCGATAACTACGGCCCGATCACGCTGCCCGCCAGGGGCATGACGATCAAGCTCGATGACGCCACCCACCGCCTCTACTGGCGCGCCATCAGCGTCTACGACGAAAACCCGAGCTACGAATACCGTGACGGCAAGTTCTACCTCGACGGCCGAGAGATTACCGAATATACCTTCAAGCAGGATTACTACTGGATGATGGGCGATAACCGCCACAACTCGGAAGACAGCCGGGTCTGGGGCTACGTACCGGAGGATCATATCCTCGGTAAGCCGCTCTTCGTCTGGTTCTCGATCAAGGAGGGTAGCCTCTTCAATGGGGTCAACTGGCACCGGATCGGGCGGAGTGGGAGCAAGCAAGGAGGGAGGTAGTTCTTTGGTCTTGTGGTTTTTTGGTCTATTGGTTTTTTGGTCTATTGGTCTATTGGTGTGAATCAAGGGCTAACCGAGCGCCCATTCAGGTTTTCCCCATTCTCGATACGCGTTAAGATGACCACCCAACAGCAGCATTTCGACCGCCACCACCTCTGGCACCCCTACACCTCCCTGACGGAGCCGCTACCGACGTACCCCGTCGCCTCGGCCGCCGGCGCGACGCTGACGCTGACGGACGGGCGGGAGCTGACCGACGGCATGGCCTCCTGGTGGTGCGCCGTCCACGGTTACAACGTGCCGGAGCTCAATGCGGCGGCGACGGCACAACTGAGTAAGATGAGTCACGTCATGTTCGGCGGATTGACGCATGAGCCGGCGGTTGATCTCGGCAGGCGGCTGGTGGAGATCACGCCGGCGGGGCTAAACAAGGTATTTCTGGCCGACAGCGGCTCGGTCAGCGTGGAGGTAGCGATGAAGATGGCCGTGCAGTACCAGTACGCGCGCGGTGAGCGGGGCGGGGGTAAGTTCCTCACCTTTCGCGGTGGCTACCATGGCGATACTACCGGCCCGATGTCGGTCTGCGACCCTGAAACGGGGATGCACGGGCTGTTTGAGGGTTTCCTGCCCAGGCACCACTTTTTGCCCCGGCCGCCGGCGGGCTTCGACGCCCCGGTTGACGAGAGCTACCTCAGACGCGTGCTGAACCTGATCGATGCCCACGCTCACGAGTGCGCGGCCTTCATTTGCGAGCCGGTGGTGCAGGGCGCGGGCGGCATGCATTTCTACAACCCGGCCTACCTGCGGCCGATCCGGGAGAAATGCCATGCGCGTGGCTTGCTGGTGATCTTCGACGAAATTGCTACGGGCTTCGGGCGGACGGGTACGATGTTTGCCGCCGGGCACGCGGGCTTTGCGCCGGATATTCTTTGCCTGGGCAAAGCACTGACCGGTGGTTATCTCACGCTGGCCGCTACGCTGTGTACGGACGGGGTAGCGGACACGATCGGCCAAAGCGAGGTGAAAGCCCTGATGCACGGGCCGACCTTCATGGGCAACCCGCTGGCCTGCGCCATCGCCCGGGCGAGCATCGATCTGCTGCTGTCTGCTGATTGGAATGGACGGGTCAACAAGCTCTCTGAAAACCTGATCTTGCACCTGCGCGCCGCCGCCCGACTTCCTACCGTGAAGGACGTGCGCGTGCTCGGCGGCATCGGCGTCGTGGAAACCCACAAGCCGGTGCGCATGGCGGAGATTCAAGCCTTCTTCGTCGACCAGGGCGTTTGGATTCGCCCCTTCGGCACCCGCATCTACCTGATGCCGCCCTATATCGTTACGGCGGAAGAGGTGAGAAAGTTATGCGCGGCGATTGTAGCGGCTTGCGGGGTGGAGGAGTTGTTTGGAAGATAGTATGTTAGACCGTTAGAAGTTAGTTCGTTAGGTATACTAACGAACTAACTTCTAACGGTCCAACTTCTACTTACCTCCCGCCCGTCTTTTTCTTCTTTTTAAACGGATTGAACTTCTCCAGTTCCTCCTTCACCCGGTCCGCTCCCGGAATGTTATTGAGCAGGGAGTCAGCGCGCAGGGAGTCGAGCTTCAGCCGGTCGCGCAGTTCTTTCGCCGCTTGCCCTTTCAGTTCGTCGGCCTTCGCCTGGGCGGCGCGGCGGATGCTGTCTTGCACCATCCGGGCGCGGTCTTCGGCGACGCGGCGGAGGCTGTCGACGCGGGCCTGGCCTTCCGCTTTAGCGTCGTTCACGCGATTGTCGACCTCCGCTTTCACCTCTTCCTTTTTAGTGTCCACTTCCTGGTTGACGCGGTCGGTCACGGCGCCGACGACGGCATCTTTCACGCTTGTCGACCCGCCGTCTTTACCGCCGAGCAGGTTGAAGTTGACCTTCGGGTCACCGATGGAGCCGAGCAGATTGATCATCACGTTGAGGGTGTCGCCGGGAGAGATGTCGAGGCCGAGTTTACCCGCCTGACCGGCCAGCTGGTCGAGCGCGGACAGCGCGGTGCCCGTAACGATGTTGCCCTTGATCATATCGCGCGGAATACCGGCGCGGATGCCGTAGTCCATGTCCAGCTCCAACCCGTGGGTGCCGCTGATGCGCATCGGGATGCCCGCCAGCTTGAAGTCGAACGGCTCGATTTGCACCTTGCCGTCCTGGATATTGAAGATCGTCGTCAGGTTCTTGAAGGTGGTGGATTCTTTCAGCTCTTCTATGTTCAGCGCCTGTCCGATCTTTTGCAGGGGGGCGAATCTGGTGAGTTGCGCCTCGGCGGTTTTGAACAGGCCTTTAGCGTCGATGGTGCTGAGCTTCGGGAAAAGATCGGCGCCGAGCTTGCCCTCCAGTACCATATCCGTACTGAACCGTCCGCGCAGGAATTTTCCGACGGGTGCCAGGGCCGCGAAGGTGTTAAGCGTATTAAAGGACTGGCTGAAATCCAGCGATTGCAGGTCATAGTGAAAGCGGAAACCGGGGTCTCCCGGCTCGGAGGTATCGTAGGCACCGGCGAAATCCATTTTGCCGCCCAGCAGGCCCGCGCTGCCGTCTTCGATCACGGCCCGGCCACCCTGCATGACCAGCTTGCCGAGCATGTCGGTCAGGTCGATATTGTCGTACTTCACGCGGTCGGCGGTGAGGTTGACGTTGAGGTTGATGTTGTCGGGAATGGGCACGGCGGCTTCGGCGGCGGCGTCGGCCTCGGTAGTAGTGGCGGCGACGGCGGTCGCTTCCTCCGTCATGAAGTCGGCCAGGTTGATGAAGCCGGAGCGCACGTCGAGGTTGCCGCCCAGCACCCCTTCACCGAAGGTGTAATCGAACAGGTCGGTAACGGTGCCGCCGGCGGAGAAGCTACTTTCCCCCAGGGTCGCCCCCGCGTCGGTGATCTCCATGCGATTGGGCTTCACGTTGCCGGTGGCGCGCAGGTCTTTGGGGCGGTAGGTGGCGTACTTCAGGTCTTTGATGTCGGCCCTGACGTCGAAGTCGAAACGATCGAATATCTCCGTTTCGGCAACCGTGGTCTGGCCGGCGTTTTGCAGTTCCGCGGGGCTGAGGGCGGGGGCATCGGCCGTTTCTTCGGGCATCCATTCGTCGGCGTCGAAGAAGTTGGAGCGAACGTCGAAGCTGCCCTTCATCGTCTGGTCGGGGCTGAAGTAGGCCAGGGGGTTGTCGATCTTGCCGCTGCCGCTCAGGTCGCTACGGCCGAGGGTGGCGGCGAAGGCGGGCACGTTGACGGCCTGGGGCGTAAAGTCCGCCCTGGCGTTGGCGACGCGGACGGGCGGCAGGTCTTCGGCCACGTAAACGAAATCGGTGACGGAGACATCGCCGCCCAGGTTCAGGTCCTGGTAACGGCCGGCGTCGAGCAGGCTTTGGCGGACGCGGTCCATGGTGATGTCGGCCACGATGCGGCCGCCGAGTTCCCGCACGCCTTCGAGGGGGATGGCTTGCGCCCACTTGGCGAGGTCGAGGCTGCCGTTGACGCGGGCGTCGATGTTGGGGTCGCTCATCGGCGTGCGCAATTTGAAACGGCCGCGGAAAGGATCGCCGCCCAGGTCGAAGTCGAAACGGGGGATGTCGATCACCATTTGGTTCAGGTCCGCCGAAGGGCTGTTGACGGCCACCTTCGCGTCGATGCCCTCGATGCCGACCGGCCGGCCGGGGTACTGTACGCTGCCGTTGGTGATTTCGGTATTGACGGTAAAGGCGGGGTAGATTTCCTTCTCGCCGTTAAACGGCCCGTCGACGGTTCCGTTGAGCGTAAAAGAGCCCTTTGTTTTTACCTGTTCGTATCCCTGGGTGTACGCGCTGGGAATCAGGCTCCACAGCTGGCGGAAGTCGTTGACCGGCGCGCTGTAATCCAGGTCGAAAACGATGTCATCGTTATCTTCCAGGTCGATGCTGCCGCCGAAGACGAGGTCGAGCTCGTTGAGCTTCACCACGTTGTCGAGGAAGGTGTAGCGACTTTCGTTCAGGTCGACGTTGACCTTCACGTCGGCGACGGTCTTGACCTTGTTGAGGTAGGCGACGCCGCTCTGGCGCAGGGTAACGGCTTCGGCGGTGGACTTCGTGTCGAGGTCGAAAACGGAGCTGGTGAAGTCACCATCGCCGGTGGTGTTCAGCCCCGTGATCTCGAGGTAGGTTTCCGTGGTGCGGTCGTCGTACACGAAGGTGCCGTTGTTAATTTCGTAACGGGACAGGTTTATTTGCGCGGTCGCGGGTGCCGCGGACGAATCGGACGGCGTTGTTTCTTCTTCGGCCACCACGAGGTAATTGGCCAGTTCGGGGCTCAGCACCAAAAGGTTGATGTCGGGCCGGTCGAGCGCGACTTCATCGATGTTGTAATTGCCGTCGCCGCCTACTACGGACCAGAAGCCGACGTCCACCCGCGCCCGCTCGGCCGTCACCAACGGCAGACCGGCGAAGGTGTCTACGCCGATGATCTTCAGCTCATCCACCACCAGCGATACGTCGGGGAAACTGCTGAGAAAGCTCAGGCTGACGTCTTCAAAGTCCACTTCCGCTTCCAGGGCTTTATTGACGGCGATCTTGACGTTGTCGACGATCTGGTCCTTGAAAATGATCGGCGCGGCGAGCAGGAAGACGACGGCCAGCACGACCAGGACGAAGAGAGCGATGAGGAGGCGTTTGATGAATTTCATACGTTGGTTTTTTGATCGGTAAATGGAAGTTAGACGCGAATTAATAAAGTTGTCACGCCGGTCCTGATGACAATAACGACCGACTTACACACGCGAACGGGCCATGTAGCGGTCTTTTAACAGCGAATTAGGAGTTGAGTTTGGTATACACCGAGGCCCCGCCCATTTCCCCGCACCCGCGTTCCCCGCCCCGATTTCACCGGGATTCGAAGAGGCGCACCCCCGTATTCCCCATTTTAATGTTTACTATCTTTGCGGCCTAATTCCGACCCATACGCTCATGTCACAATCCACTCCGGACTATACCTTCATAAAAACATTCGATGATCTCGAGCAATTCGCGCACGATAACCGGGACGTCACCTGGATGGGTTTCGATACCGAATTCATCGGTGAAAAGCGCTACCATACGCTGATTTGCCTCATTCAGGTGAGTACGGAACTGGGCTACTACCTGATCGATCCCATCGCGATCGACAATCTCGACCCTTTCCTCGACATGCTGGAAGACCCGGAGCTGGTCAAGATCACCCACGCGGGTGATAACGATTACCGGCTGCTGTACAAGGAATTCGACTGCATCCCCCAAAATGTGTTCGACACCCAGATCGCTTCCGGCTTCATCGGCCACCGGTACCCCATGAGTTTCGGTAAACTGGTGGAGGCCGAAACCGGTGACGTACTGGGTAAAGGGTACGCCGTCACCGACTGGAGCCAGCGGCCGATGAGCCCCAAACAGATCAAATATGCCCTTAACGACGTCATCTACCTGCGCGAGCTCTACGACAAAATCTGCGCGCAACTCGACGAAAACGGCCGCCGTGACTGGGCCTTCGAGGAGTGTGCCGAAATGACGAAGGATGCCTACTACTACCGCGACCCCAACCACGAGTTCCTGAACAGCAACATCGCTCGTTCCAGCCGTACCAAGGAGCGCGCTTTCCTGTTGCGCCTCTACGAATGGCGCCGCTCCACCGCCGAGCAAAAGAACTACAGCAAAGAGATGATCCTGCCCGGAAAGTTGATCACTCAACTCACCCGCGGCGTACGCGGCGGCCTGCCGTCCATGCTGGAAAACCGTCGCCTGCCGCAGAGTACCATCAAGCGCTACGGCAAAATGTTCGTGGAGATGTACAACCGGGAAACCACGCCGGAAGAGGAGGAGATCATCGCCGGTATTCAACGCGGGCCTAAGGAAGACGAGGAAGACGACATGCTCATCGAGCTGCTCTACCTCATCATGAAGTACCGCGCCGGCGAGGCCGACATCAGCCACGCGCTCGTCATGCCCCGCAACGCCATCAAGCGGATGAAGCAGAACCCCGAAACGCGGGAAACCATCCTCGGTTCCGGCTGGCGTAAAGAATTGCTCGGCCCTGATTTCGTAGGCTGGTTGCGCAACTTCGATAATCTGAAACTGAAGATCGAGGGAGGGAAGATTTCTTTAGTATAAAGTTTTTAAGTAAGAAGTGGGAAGTGCTACCGCATGTTACAGCGGCGGCACTTCCCACTTTCTTACTTCCCACTTTTCCACTTCCCACTTTTCTACTTCCCACTAGTTTTCGCCGGTCTTACTTCCACCTTGCTCGGCAGCGTTCGCGCGGGCATGTTCAGCAAATCCACCACCATCTGACCGAGGTCTTCGGGCTGGATCTTCCAGGCGTCCTCTTCGGAAGGTTCGTTGCCGTTGAAGTGGGTCGCCACGCTGCCCGGCATGATGGTCGATACCTTGACGTCGTGCTTGCGTACGTCGAGCATCACGGCCTGGGTAAAGCCGACCAGGCCGAATTTGGAGGCGTTGTAGGCCGCGCCCTTTGCGAAAAAGTTGGTGCCGGCCAGGCTAGCGATCGTAAAAAGATAGCCCTTAGTAGCCATCAGTTCGCCGAGGCTCGCCTTGACGGTATTGAATACCCCGGTCAGGTTGACATCGATGGTTTCCAGCCATTGTTCGCTGGTCAGTTCCCGGATGGGGGCGAAGTGGCCGACGCCGGCGTTGGCGATGACCACGTCAATTCGGCCGAACGCCGTCTTGCCCGCCGCAATGGCCTTTTGCTGGCTTTCGAGACTGCGAACGTCAGCTTCCACACCGATAGCTTTACCCCCTAATCCTTTCGCGTTTAGCTCCTTAGCTACCGCGGTCGCCGTGGTTTCGTCGCGACCGGTGATAACGGCATTGCCGCCCTCCCGCATGATCGCCTCGGCAATTCCGTAGCCGATGCCCTTCGTGCCGCCGGTAATGTAGGCGGTCTTTTTATTGATCTTATTCATATCCGCCTTAACCCGCTACGGAGGAGAAGGGTTTGCGGAGCCTCACGCCATTTTTGTACAAACACATTCGGTAGGCGAAGATTGCTGCATTTCGGTCTAACGGAGGCCCATGGTGATCAACAAAAAATTCGACGGAATCGTTTTTCCATGTCTGAATGTTGCATATTACCGGCCGAAGAAAACAGCCCTGACGGGCTAAGCACTTATTATGTGTTCAAGTGTTGTTTAAAAAGGCCATTCTGAATTTTTAGAATGGCCTTTATTTTTTAAGAATGTCGCACTGCAATTGCCTCGTCGGTGTGAGTAGTAAACCAGCTTTTCCTCAAAGGTCATTTGAAATGACGGTTAGGGGTGATGGACGCGCCCTGAAAGGCCGTACTTTACGTCGACTTTGAAATTAGAGGTTCGGAGACAAACAAATTGACGCGGCAGCCGCGTTTGCCGAACAACGCTTTACCCCCACATTCATTTTAATGAGAACCGATTTTAAAAAAGACTTCAGCCGTTACCGGCTGATCTTTCCGCTGGTATTCATGGTACTGGCGGGCCCGGCCGGTCACCTGGCGGCCCAATGTCTCCGTCCTGAGTTGGTAATGCTGAATTCCTGTATCGAGCATCCCAACCCGAACGGGTCGGGTCTGCTGGTGGAGTCCGAAATTCTGATTTTGCGCTCGGGGGTCACGGAAGTATCGGTGAGTACCATCGGGGTGGACCTGCCCTTTAACGGCTTTGGGCAGAACAACTCTGATCTGGGGGTAAACGACGGCGGCACCTTTTTGGGTTGTGACTTCAAAGAGCCCACCATTACGTCGCTTTCCGGTTGCCCGGGCGCGATTCCAATCGGTCCCGGGGGCATCATTCCGCCGGAAGCCTTCGTGGTGATCTTCGTCAACGGGCTCACGGAGACGGCGGACGCGGCGAACACCGATTTCACCAACATTTGCTCCGCGGGCCGTCCCGTGGTTATTTTGCAAAGCGATTGCGAGCGGACCGCCGGTGCGTTTGCGAACGCGCCGGGCGCGGGTGATCCCCGTCGGTTCACTACTGTCTTCTCTCCTTGCGGGCCGCATCTTTTCTCTTACAATAACGAAACCGTCAGCCAGGAAGACGGTACCTATTATCTGGTGGGCCCCAACGAATCGGGTAACCTCGATTGTGCTTTTCCCGTCCTCCCCGAAACTTGCCCGAAAATCGACACGACTTACAACATCTGTGGCGCGGGTGCCGCCGTCAATCCTCCGCTGGACGTTACGCTTTTCGAGCAAGTCTATCCACCTTCCGTACTCAGCGTTACGTTTTACCGTACCGCCGTCGAGGCGGAACTCAACCTCAACCGACTCACGGAATACGGTGGGCCGACGGATTCACCGGACACCCTCTTTTCGCGGGTATTTTACGCGCAAAATTCCTGTTTCGTCGTCAGCCGCCTGTTTATTCGCTTTTCCCTGAGCGGGGCTATGACCACCGCTCCGTCGAACCTGCTGCGCGGCTGCGACGAGGACGAGGACGGAACGGGCAATTACAACCTGACCCAACTCAACGCGGAGATCGGTTCGGGTGATCCGGTCACTTACTTTACGGACGCGGCGGGCACTGACCCCGTCATTTCTCCGGAGGATTACGAAGGGCCCGCCGGCACCATTTTCGCCGCCGCCGGCCTTGGAAATTGCATGGGCGACATCGTATCCGTGATGCTGGAACTGGTGCCGGGCCCGGACGCCGTATCGACCATCGACGACACGAGCTGCCCGGGTAACCCCGACGGTCGAATCACGATCTCGGCCATAGGCGACGGGCCCTTTGATTACGACTGGGCATCCGATGAATTCGACGGCGGCAACGTCGCCGACGGTCTGGCGCCGGGCCAGTACCGCATTACGGTGACCGATCGTTTCGGTTGCGAAGACCGCCGTCGTCCGCGCGTCCGCAACGGCGACGTGGTGGAAGTGAGTTGCTCCGTAACGCGTAACGCATCGGACATGGCATCGGCCAATGGCGCGGTACGTCTGGATTTCGCGGAGGGCCGTCCACCTTTTACCGTGAATTTTTTGGGCGCGTCCGCGGGTTCAGAGGTAGTGAATACAACGTCGTTCCAACTGGAGAACCTCGTTGCGGGCGAATACTTTTTTACCGTCACCGATTCCAGTGGTTGCGTCAGCGAGACCTGCTCGCTGGAGCTGCCCTTCAGTGAATCGTTGGAAGTGGTGTGCGAGGCGCGCAATGGCTCCAACGAGACTACCGTCTTCGGCGGCATCCGGGTAATCGTCAGCGGCGGCACGGCACCTTTTTTGATCAACGTTCGAAACACCACTTCGGGCGCAAGCACCAACTACCCCGATCGCGGCAACGGCGAGCATGTTTTCACTAACCTGCCGGTGGGGAATTACCTGGTGTCGGTATTGGATGCCAACGGAATCGTGCGCAGCTGTGCGTCGGATGTCCTGTTCAATCCCTGCCCGCTTACCGTTTTTGAGGTCAGCCTGCTGGCCAATGATTGTACCGGGTCTGATAATACCATCATTCGTATTACCGTGGCTGGTAATGAAGGCAACATTTCGACCGTCTGGTCGGGTGGTAACGACATTGAAGATTATAATGGTTTGCAGGAAGCCGGGCCACTGCCGCCCGGCGAATACTTCGTAACCATCACCGACGAGGGCGGTTGTCCGCCGGTCACAGAAGGACCGATCGTCGTCACGAACCCCGGTACGATCGACTACAGTATTACGGGGATGACCGACGTATCGCCCTGCCGTAACGACGGCAGTCTGCGGGTCGTGGTAGAGGGCGGCGGCCAGGGGCCGTACACCGTCGTGTTGTTCAACGTCGCTAACGCAACCGAACTGGACGATGTCGCCGGCCAGGTGGTCGGTGACATCGTGGTTTTCGACGGTCTTTCGGCCGGGCCGGGGGCACCGACTTACGCCGTCTTTGTACGCGACGCTACGGGCTGTGAATCGGACCAGACTTTCTTGCCCTTCACCGGCGGCGGCGCGCCCGATCTTATGCTGGTGCCGGCGGATCAGGCGATCACTTCACCAGCCTGCAACGGGGACAGTACCGGAAGGGCATTGATTACCGCTTCCGGGGGGCAGGCACCTTACGAATACCGCTGGATCGACTACCCGCAGCTGGCCACCGGCCGGATCTTACCCGACGGTGATACCCAGACGGATCTGCCCGCGGGCGTTTATCAAATTGAGATCACCGACGACATCGGCTGCGTGGATACCCTCTCCGTCGTCGTTCCCGCCGGTGATGTGCCAACCATCATTTGCGGCCCGACGACGATGGAAACCGAAACGACGCCGGGGGCGGTCGTACTCACCCCCGGCGGAGGCACCGCGCCTTACGTTATCGAGCTCACCTCCGTTGTCGGTGACGGTAATTACCCGGTTTCTCAGGCGGGCGATACCACCATTACCGGCTTGCCCGCCGGGGAATACGCCGCGCGGGTGACGGACGTAAACGGCTGTTCTTCGGCCTCTTGTTTGTTCGTGGTTGATGGTTCCCCGCTGACCTGCGACCTCCGGGCGGCCATCATGCTGGACACCGCCGGCTGCCCGCCCGCCGATCCGTGGGGCATCGCGTTAGTGGTTACCGGCGGAACGGAACCCTATGTTTTTGACTGGACGGCGGACAGCCTGCCGGACCTCAACACCGTTGAAGTTTTCGGTAACGGTACGTACAGCGTTGCCATCACCGACGCCAACAATTGCCGCCTGGATACTATGGTCGTCGTCGAGGTGACCCGAATGCTTCCCGTTTTTCAATTCGGCGATGTCGATACGGTTCGCGTATGTCAGGGACAAGATTTCCGGTTGCCCGTTACGCTCTCGGGCACCGGCCCCTTTGGGGTAACCAACACCATCCTTGTTAACGGAACGTCCGTAAATTCGCTCACGGAAGACTTCAGCGGTACGCAAGACACGTTGATCATCCCGGCCAGCCGCCTGCCCGTCGATACCTCGGAACTGCTTATCACAACCGTGCGCGATCAAAATTGCCGGGCCGAGGGGCAACTCTTCCTGACGCTGGTCATCCTTCGGCCGGACACCGTCCGCCGTTTCGACGTGACCTGCTCGACCGACGATATTCTGATCGGCGGTCACGTCTTCAACCCCATGATGCCTTCGGATACCTTCCTGAACGCGGGTGAGGGCGGTTGCGGGGTGCGGTACGAGGTGGCGATCGACTTCGCGCCGGGCTCGATGCCGGATACCATCCGCCGTTTCGACGTGACCTGCTCGACCGACGACATCCTGATCGGCGGCCGAGTCTTCAACCCCATGATGCCTTCGGATACCTTCCTGAACGCGGATGAGGGGAGCTGCGGCGTGCTGTACGAAGTGGCGATCGACTTCGCGCCGGGCTCGATGCCGGATACCGTTCAGCGCTTTGATATTACCTGCCGGACAAGCGGTCTGAACATCGGTGGCCGAACCTTTACGCCCGCTTTCCCTTCCGATACATTCCTCGTGGTGCAAGACGGCACTTGCGGCATCGTTTATCAGGTTGACCTTAGCTTTCAGAACGGCAGTATGCCGGATACGGTGTTGGTGGAAGCCTGTCCCGCCGTGCCCTATGTACTTAACGGCGAGGTCTTCGACGCCAACCGGCCGGAAGGCCCGGTCAGTTTTCCGCGTACCGGCGGGCAGTGCGACAGCGTCGTTTGGATACGGCTCGACATCTTGCCCGAGTTCCTGGGCAACTACGGCGAAAACGTATGCGCGGGCGATACCGTTATCTACGGCGGACGCTCCTTCACGGCGGATGAGCCCGGTGGCCTGGTGCGCTTACCCGGTCTGGCCTCCACCGGCTGCGACTCGTTGGTGGTTGTGAATAACAACTTCCGGCGAACGGGCGAACTCCGCCTGTTCGGCGATTTTAATATCTGCCCGGGGGATTCCATCGAACTACGCTTCAGCTACGACGGCCCCGGTGGCATTAATGCGCGTTTGCGCGATGCCCAGGGGAACGTCACCCCGCTTGAAAATATGCAACAGGGTAGTCGGGTGGTCGTATTTCCCGCCGTTTCCACCAGCTACCGACTGCTGGATGCCGAAATCGGTGGGTGTAGCGGTACGGTGGCCGGTTCCTCCACCGTCGTCGTCAACGATCTGGAGGCGAGCGCGGAAGTGCTGCTGGACCCGGGTAATTTCTGCCGGGATACGCTCGGTACTTCGAGCGTCAGCTTCACCGGAGGCGTCGGCCCTTTCGACATCAGCTGGAGCAACGGACCTACCGATACGGTAAACCGGAATCTGCCGCCGGGTACCTATACGGTCGTCGTGACCGACGCGCTGGGTTGCGTCGTTAGCGACTCGGTGAAAATCAATCCTCGTCTCCCCCTGAATGTGGAACTGACCGGCATCGCGCCCGATTGTCCGACCGGTCGCGGCTCATTCACCGTCGATACTATTTTCGGCGGAACGGGCTTCTACGAGATCAGTCTCGACGGGGAGTTTTTCGTGCCGATAGAAGACGCGACCAATCTCGACGTCGCCATCGGGAGCAACCGCGCCTTCATCCAAGACGCGGGGGATTGCAGCGCGCGCGTCACCTTCTTCGTTCCACCGCCGGAAAACGTTTTATTCAACCTTCCGTCCGATACCACCATCCTTCAGGGCGACAGCGTACTGCTGGACCCGGGCTCGGTGCCCAACCTCGATTCCGCCTGGTGGTCGCCGCCCGCAACCTTGCGAACGCCCGATCAGCTTACTACGATTGCCGTGCCGCTACGTACCAGCCGGTACACGGTTTTTCTGCGCACCGAAGGTGGCTGTCTGTTCACCCAAGACATCGAAGTGATCGTCGATCGCCGCCTGCCGGTGTATCTGCCGACCGCCTTCAGCCCGAACGGAGATGAGATAAACGATACCTTTCGGCCGCGGTTGGGGCCGACGGTGCGCAGTATTCGTTCCTTTAAGATATTTAACCGCTGGGGTGACCTGGTTCACGATCAGGTGGAAGGCTGGGACGGTATGCACAACGGCCGGCGCGCGGAGCCGGCCGTGTACGTCTTCCGCGCGGTAGTGGAAATGGCGGACGGGGTGGAGCGGGAGATCCGGGGGGACTTTGTGCTGATGCGGTAGTTTTCGTTGGCGCGAAGCCGCCTCCGGCGGCGAGTATTTTTCTGCTTCGCGGCTATGTTTCCTAGAATGGGGAGGAAGTTGGGTGGGGCTTTAAGCTTATACGTGCGGCAATCTTACAATGATGTGATTTAAAATGTACTTTTCGAAAAGTACGAAATGGTCTGATTATTAGGAGGTTAAGCCGCCGTGACAAAAAAACACTTTAACCTGTCCCTGGTTTTTATCCCATCGGGTTTAAGCACTCTCTGAGTGTGTCCACTTGTTTGCGTGGCAAAATTTGGACGCACTCGGAAAGTGCCGAAACCGGGTCGTAGAGGTCGGAAATCATTAAAGCGTTACCCCCACCGTCAAATAAAAAGTCCTCGGCGCACTGGGAATGATCCCCGGCCCCGGGTACCCCGTCGCCCGCCGCGTGAAGTAGGTTTCGTTCAACAGGTTGCCTATTCCGCTTTCCAAGATGAATTTCCGCCAGCGGTAGGACAGCGACAGGTCCATCACGCCGTAAGCGGGAATGCCGCCGACGATGCCCGACTGGTTGTCCCGCACGTCTTGGGCCGCGTTGCTCGCGTCGGTGAACTGACGGGAGAGGTAGCTGTATTGCAGCGAGCCCAGGAGGTTACCGTAGCCGAAACGTAAACCGGTTTTCAGGTTGAGCGCGGGGATGAACTCCACTTCGTTGCCTTCGACGCCCGCGATCTCGGAATCGGTGTAGCGCGAGCGGGTGAGGCTGGTGTTAGCGAAGGCGGAGAGCGTGTACGGCCAGCCGCCTTCCGTCTTGCCGCTCAGCGCGTTGAACTCCAGCAGAGACTCGAGGCCGTAGATGAAGGCCGAACCGATGTTGCCCCGGCGGCGGATGATGCGGCCGGTCTCCGTGGTCTGCCCGTTGGCGTTGGTGCGCACTTCCGGCGTCAGTACCTCGCCCAGGCGACCGTTGTAGCGCAGGCCGAAAACGTTGGCGGTATAGGACAAGCGGCCAACCACGCCCCGCCCCCCCGCGTCCGCCGTGTAGCCGGATTCGTCCGTGATGTCGGGGTCGACCTGGAAAGAGGGATTGACCGTACGGATGTCGTTGAAAGTCACGGAGCGGTAGTTCTGGCTGATGTTGGCGAAAAAATCCAGCCGGCCGGACGGCTGGTAACTGAGGCCCACGCCCAGCAGCAGTTTGTTGCGCGTGAAGGTGCGGTCGTCGCTGAATTCCCCGTCCCGAATCGGGTTACCCGCCAGGTCGAAGTCGATGCGACGGTACAGGCCACTGCTTTCCGTCTTGATGTATTCGTAGCGCGCGCCCGGCGTGATGCTCAACTTGTCGTTGAGGTAAAGGATGTGCTCACCGAACAGGGCAACGTTGCGGTTGGGAAAGGTGAAGGCCGACTGGTTGGGAAAGGCCGGGAAACGGTCCGTCGCCAGTGTGAAATCCGCGTCTTCGCCGTTTGTGCCCGGTCCTTGCAGTGCGCTGTTATCGGCCCGGTAATACTTCGCGCCGATGAGGGCTACGGCCGACCGTTCACCCAGCTTATAGCGGTGCAGCAGCCGCCCCTCGGCACCCCAGTTGCTGAAATTGCCGACGATCAGGTCGCGCGGCGCGTCGGGGTCATCCACCTGGCTGACGCGGTTGGTGCGAAAACCGACGGCCCGCCGCGCGGCGTCGAGGCCAAAGAGGCTGACGCTGGCGTTCGTCCGGTCGCTGAGCTTATGGTCCCACCGCAGGTTGAACAGTTGCCAGTCGACGCCGAACCAATTGCGCGTCCGGTTGCTCTGAAAAGCGTCGGTGTAAAACTGTGCGTCGGTCAGTCCGCCGGCTTGCTGGGCCAGGTAATCGAGGTAGGTGTATTCAAAGGTGAGCTTGCTGTTCTCCGTCAGTTCGTAGTCGAGGTGCAAATAGGCATTGCGGCTGTCGAAGCCGGAATTGGGCCGGAAGCCGTCGCCGCGCTTGTAGTTGAAGAAACCGTAATAACCCAGCTTGCCCACCGTGCCGCTCAGCGAGTTAAAGCTGGTGAACAGGCCGTTACTCCCCACCGTTTGCCGGCTGATCAGTTCGATCTTTCGCCGCGCGTTCGGCTCGCGGAAAATGAAATTGACCAGCCCGCCGAACTGGGTGCCGTACTGCAGGCTCGCCGCGCCGCGGATCACCTGTACTTCGGCGAGTGCCTCGGCCGGGGGCGTGTAGTAGCTTTCGGGGTAGCCGAGCACGTCGGCGCTGATGTCGTAGCCGTTCTGCCGGGTGTTGAAGCTGGCCGTCCGGTTCGGGTCCAGCCCCCGCCCGCCGATGCTCAGTTGCAGCCCGGCGTCGTCGGATTCGTAGATGTTGAGACCGGAGACCTGGGCATATATCTGCCGCGCCTGGTTGCCGGCCAGGTTGGCCGTCAGCGCGTCGAGCAGCACCACTTCCGTCTTTTTGCCCGCGTAAATGGCCGTGCCTTCCACCGCCCGCAAGCGGGTCAGCGCGAAGCGTTTTTCCTTCTCGGCGATGATGGTGACGGCGGCCAGGTCGAGTTCCAGGGCGGACAGTGCAACGGTCGCCTCGGTCTCGCCGTCCAGCTCGAAGACCGCCGTCTGGCTGCTGAACCCCGTAGCGAGCAGGGTCAGCGTGAGTCGCTTTTCGCCATCCCCGGCGGGAATGATCGCCACGCCGCCGCGGTCGGTCTTATACAGGCGGGCGGTTTCCGCGGCGAAGATTTCCACGGCGGGTAGGGCGGCGTTGCCGGCTTGGTCGGTGACGGTCAGGCGCAGGGTGTTTTGGGCGCGGACGCAGGTGCAGAGGAGGGTGAGCAAGAGCAGTAGTGGGAATCGCCAATCTCGTTGGATTGCCGAAACATGATTACTCGCGCTTACGAGGCAGCATTTCACACAGAGCGAACGGAAGTCACGGAAGGCACGGAAGTATGATGGCTCTGTGTCTCCTGTGTCCTCTGTGTGAATTGCTGCCTCACAAAGAGAAGGCGCGAAGCGCAAACCAAAGAAGGCGGAACGCGCAGTTGGGAAGTTGAGCAAGAGGAGTAGGGGGAATCGCCAGCGTGTTTGGCTAAAAAAGCTAAACCGGTTTTTGGTGGACACCTCCGAGGAGCTTTTCCGCAACTCCGCTCCGCTGCGTCGCGGAAAAGACACCTCGGAGGAGCCACCAAAAACCTTACCGTTAATGGCTTTTTCGAGAGTAGCGTTTTGCACCTCCGATGTATCTTTTGGTTTGCGCGGCGGAGCGGCGCAAACCAAAAGTTCATCGGAGGTGTCAAAATGCGAAGCGATCATTTTAAAATCCATAAATCTCCTCTTCAAACGGCATCAGCCACTCCGTGCGCGGCGTATCCTCGGTGATGGTGGTCAGGTCGACGTCGGGGTTAACGTAGACGCGGCTACCCCGTCCGTTGAGGGCAACGTAGCTCTCGGCGTGAACGGCCGGCAAAGGTCCGTCTTTTTGCCGGTGTTGCGAAGCCAGATGATGGGCAAACTCCAGTAGGAAGTCGGGCTGGGTGCTCATCTGCTTGGTCTGGAAGGTGGTCAGGTAATCACCGGGGTCGATGGTGCGGCCTTTGCCGGTAGTGGGGTCGGTGAGGCGGAAGGTAACGTAGCCCGCTTTTTCCATCAGCATCACTCGCCAGCTGAATCGGTAACCCGCCTCGGTCCAGAACAACTCGCCGGGATGGAGGGCGTAGCGGAAGGGGAGGAGCAGGTGAGCGATGAGGACGATGGCAACGATCCATTTGCCATAGCTCGATACCACGACGGACGTCGGAGAATCCACGCTGTTGAAAACCTTGTCTTGCACCCGCGACCCCGCCCAAATACGGGAAATAAAGCCGAGTATGCGTTCGTGAACCCTCGGCTCGAAGAAGATCAGCGCACTCACGATCATGATGTAGGGGAACATGCCGATGGGGAAAAGCACGCGGGTCAGCACGTGGAAAATGACCACCAGTACGAAGGCGAACGGCCGCGCGGGCCGCCAAAGGAGCAGGAAGGGAATCAGCAGATCGTACGCCGCGCCCGACCACGCGAAGGCGAAATGTACCCACCCTTGTTGCAGCAGATCGCCCAGGATGGGGAGGCCGTATTTCGCGGGCAGCCAGATGGCGAGCGGCTGAGCGTGCAGCAGCCAGTCGCTGTTCAGCTTCGCCAGCCCGGCGTAGAAATAGACGACGAAGACGAAGGCTTTCAGGCAATCGACGGTCCATCTCGGTACCGTGACGCCGCGCCGCCAGCCCGCGTCCAGGGAGTAATCAGCGGCCGCCGGTAGCCAGATCAGCACGAAACTCAGCAGACTGACGAAGTAATAATGGTTGAGGTACGTCGTCTTGTCCATCAGCTCGATGTACGTGAAGCTGAGGAAAAACGTAATGATCGCCGGCCGGTACTTCCAGCCCGCCATCACTAGGAGCGCGCTGAGGAAAGCGACGGCGAAAAGAGCGTAGGTCCACGGACCGAGGGGCTTTACCCACTCGAAATAGCGGTAGCTGAAAAAGTACGTCGGCTCCAGGTAGAGTTTTTCAATCCAGCCGTTGGCCCAGAAGCGGACAATGCTGAGGGCCATCATGAGGCCGAAGCCGATGCGGAAGAGGGCGAGGGGGGCAGCGGGGCAGTATTTTAGTAATGTAGTTCGGTAGTAATGTAGTGGCTGCCGCATATGGAATAGCTCAGTGAGGAACTTAAGAGAAACTCTATGTGGAGTAGTCAGGTAGGTATCACCTCCAACGACGGCACTACATTACTACAATACTACCCGACTACATTACTATCAATCCCCATCCGCGTCCACGTAATCGACATTGATGCTCAGGGCCTGTAACATGTCCACTTTGAGCAGCACCACCAGCCGTTGCATCTCGTCGAAAAGCAGCAGCATCCTGGTGTTGTCTTCGGTGACCTGCGCGCCGAAATCCTCGCCCACTTCGTCGAGGGCCACCTCGATGGCGGCGAACTGATCGTTGATCTTCGTGCTCAGCGGCTCGCCGTCGCGCACTACATCGAGGGCGTCGAGGTACCCGGCCAGACCCTGATCGGCGAAGAACCGGCGGGAGGCTTTGAAGCTCGCCCGGAACAGCGTTTTGGAGTAGCCGCCGTACAGGGATTCCGCCCGGTCGGCCAGCGGGTCGTCGCTGAAGACGCCGGCGGGGATGCCGACCTTTCCGGCCCGCAGAAACTTCTCGTAATGAAACAAGTAATCGTTCACCACCCGGTCGATGCTCGCCGTGGCGGAGTTGCCGTCGTTCATCACGAAGGCGTCGCGGAAGGCCTCGTTGCGCCAGCCATCACGCGCCTCCGTACCGAGGTCGCTGATGCGGTGGGCCAGCCGCTGGGCGTAGGCGATCGCCGCGGAGTTGCCGAGCAGCCACTCGCCGTCCTCAACGTGTAGCAGAAAATCGAGCGCGGGAAAACCCTGGGTAGCGGTCTGAGAAGGCAGGTCGAAGTTGACGCCGTCTACGTCGGTCAGGTTGGCGTTGATCAATTCCACGTCGGTGGGGTAGGTGTTCGCCTGCTCGCGGAAGCGAATTTCCTCCGCCCGGCCGATGATGAACGGGCTGACAGACTGAAACGTAACGTAAGCGTTTTTCATCTCCGCCCGGAAGTCGGTCAGCGTCGCTCGATCGGGCGCGTTGGCGAAACTATCGGCGGCGGCGACCATCGCGTCGGCCGTTAGGGTGAACGCTTCGTAGCCGGGCAGGATCACGTCATCCGCCCAAGCAGTCAGCATCTCCTGGCGGTCGAAGGAGGGAAGTATCGGTTCGCCGGTGCCCTTCTCCGGGTCGCAGGCGGTGACGGCGAAGAGGAGGAAGCCGAGAAGAAGGAAAGTGAGCTTTTGCATCTGGAGGTTGTGGTGGGATCGTTAGTGGGGTAGACCGTTAGTAGGTTAGACCGTTAGTGAGTTAGTTCGTTAGACCGTTAGTGTGTTAGTCCGTTAGTTGCCGAAGGACTAACTTCTAACGGTCTAACGAACTAACCTACTAATTACCGGCGGCTTCGAGGCTGATGCCGGTGGCGGTGGCGATATCGGCGGCCATGGTAGCGAGGGCGTCGGGGTCGATGTCCCAGAAGCCCTGACCGCCGGCGTTGCGCAGTGTGGTCAGGTAATCGTCTACGCGGTCGGCGTCAGCGGCGTAGGGCGTGGTGGGCACGAAGCGCAGGGAGTAGATGAAGCCGTAGCCTTCGCTCAGGTCGTGAAAGGCGGTACCGAAGTTGGCGGGGGTGGCGCGCAAAGCGGCTTCGCCCTGCTTGAGGTAGTAGATGGCGCGGATGGCGATGACCTTACCGAGTTCTTCCGTAATGCGGTCGGCGGCCTGATCGCGGGCGGTGTAGTCACCAGCTACGATGGCGGCGCGGCCCCGGCGGAAGTCTTCCTCGATGGTGGCGGCAATACCCGCGTAATCGGGGTCGTCTTCCACCCGGCTCAGGTATTTGTTGAGAAAATCGTCAGCACCCAGATCGGCGAGTGGGGTGGCGGGGCTGGCGGAAGCACCAAACAGGTAGCCGAAGGCCTCGTCCCACTTATGCTCCATGGTGGTGTAGGGCTTACCGTCGGCGGTGATGCCCATGTCGTTATTAGAGCGGTTGTCTGCCTCATCCAGCACGGCGGGGCTGAGGTAGTTGTTGGCGATCTGGTCGTACATCAGCGCGCCGATGAGGGATTTGGCGACGGCCTGGTTGTACTCCAGGCCCCAGGCGTTGACGTAACGGACGGCGGAACCGTCGGCGATCTGGCCGGCCTGGCCGGCGGCGGCGAGTTCGTTTTGCGCGGGGAAAACCTCGGCGACCTGGGCGGCGATCCATTCGTCCATTTGCGTCTTGATGGCGGTACCGGCCGTGGTGTTCGCGAAGAAGAGGTCACGGCTGGCGGCTACTTTGGAGCGGACGGATTTGCTGGAGGCGTTCAGCGTAGCATCGGCAAAAGGATCGAGGCCTTCGGGGTTACGAAACAGGTTAGAGAGGTCTTCGACGGTGCGGTCGAAATCCGTCATCGCACCCGCCAGTTCGGACGCCATACCGATGCGCTCGGTCTGACCGCTGAAGCTGACGGTGGAGGTGCCACCGCGCTCGAATGTGTAATCAGTAGGGACGTTCAGGGCGGGCGTCAGATCATCATCGTTACCGGGGCAACCCATAAAAAGGGCGGCGAGGAAGAGGCAGGAAAAGAGCCGGGAAATGGTTGTCATTTGCTGGTTATTTTTATCTGTACTAAATCTTAATAGCGCAAATGTAGGGTGGGGGAACGGACGCGTGCAAGCTTTTGAAAAGGTTATTTTGATTTTGTCTTAATAAGCTTTAAAGCTTTACGGTAGGTTAACATTTGTGGCGGGGACGCGGGGACGATGGAATGGGGCGTGGTTGGCCTTCGGCGACCGGGGATTCCGCCGCCGACTTCGTCAGGCGGCTCCATCCCCGGCGAATCATTTGGGGACAGCTACGCAGTCCTGACGCGGGAGCAAACGCGTAACAATTGAGGCCGTCTAGCCTGTTTTCCCCGCTCCCTACCTATCTTACCACCACATTCCCGTCTCCCTAATCCGAGACCTTAATATATACCGCCACCTTTATTCCTTTCACCCCTTCGCCCTTTGCTCATGCTAGACGATCTCTGGAACGTCACCCGCAAATCCATCAGCGACCTCTCCGCGGGCTTCGGCGACAGCGCCAAGGAGCGCACGCTCGGTCTGATCGAGGACTGGCTGCAAATCTTTCCCCAGCTTGCCGACTACGGCCTGGAGATCACCAGCTTCGCCATGGGCCTGGCCATTAGCCCGAGCCTCAACGTCGAGTTGCTGGGCGACCACGCCAACTGGTCCGACGAAGCCATCGCCGAACGCCTCGCCGCGCATAAAGGCGATGCGGCGATCACGACGGTGCTCTCCACCATCCGGACGGCCTACCGCTTGCAAAAACAGACAAAGGCGCCGCTGCGCGACCCGCTTATTTTGAAGGTGGTGGTGAAGATTTCGCCGGAGGTTCGGGTGGTGTTGGGGCGGCCGGTTTTGGATGAGTGAAGGTTAGGAGCTAGGAATTAGGAGCTGGGAGTTAGGCTGACGCGCATCTAGCTCCTAATTCCTAGCTCCTCACCCCCAACTCCCAGAAATGCACATCCTCCTCGCCCCCGACAAGTTCAAATCGACCCTCACCGCCCCCGAGGCCGCCCGCGCCATCGCCACCGGCCTGCGCAAGCATTTCCCCGACGCCACCATCATCGAGCAGCCCTTAGCCGACGGCGGTGAAGGCACCCTCGACGTCTACGCCCGCCTGCTGCCCGCCGCCCAACGCCACCGCCTCTACGTCACCGGGCCGCTGCGCAAACCCGTGCGCGCCGAGTACCTGCTGCACGAAGGCGTCGCCTACATCGAAATGGCGGCCGCCGCCGGTCTGCGCCACGTGCCCGCGCCGCGCCGTTCGCCGCGCAACACGACCACCATCGGCGTAGGGCAGTTGATCGACGACGCGGTGGCGCGGGGGGCGACCCACGTCAACCTCTTCCTCGGCGGCAGCGCGACGAACGACGGCGGCGCGGGCATGGCCGCCGCCCTCGGCTACCGCTTTTTCAGCGACCACCCCAAAGATTTCATCCCGATGGCCGGGGAGCTCCGCTACGTCCGTCGCATCGACGCGGCGGAAGTGCCCGACCGCTTGCGCGAGATCACCTTCACCGCCGTCTGCGACGTGCGCAACCCGCTGCTGGGCCCCGACGGCGCAACCTACGTCTACGCCGAGCAAAAGGGTGAGCCCCCGCAAGGTCTGCCGGAGCTGGAAACCAATATGGCGCACTACGCTGATCTGCTCTCTGCCACCTTTGGCCACGACTTTGGTGACCTGCCGGGCGGTGGCGCGGCGGGTGGTCTCGGCGCGGGGGCCGCCGCTTTTCTCAACGCGGACCTCCGGCCCGGCATTGACGTTTTGCTCGACGCCGTCGGTTTCGACGCCATATGTCAGGGTGTCGACCTCGTCATCACCGGTGAGGGAAAGATCGACGCCCAGACCGCTCACGGAAAGGTCGTCAGTGGCGTAGCGCGCCGGGCCAAAGCCGCCGGGGTGCCGAAGGTGATCGCCGTCTGCGGGCGGAATGAACTGACGCGAGCGGAATACCGCGCGTTGGGGCTGGACGTGGTACATGCGTTGCTGGATCGGTCGAGTATGACGCTGGCGTACGCGATGTACCGGCCGGAAGCGGCGCTTTCCGGGATGGTTGAGGAGCTTTGCTCCGAATGGTAGGCGGGAATCGAACAGCCAGTCTTACATTCGGAGCAAAGCTCCTCAACCATCTGATACATGACCGCCAAGCAAATCGGCCTCCCCCTCGGCCCCATCCTTTTCGCCCTGACCCTTGCCTTCCTCCGTCCTGAAGGCCTGCCCTTCGCCGGGACGGCCGTGCTCGCCACCACCGTCTGGATGGCCGTTTGGTGGACGACCGAGGCCATCGACATCGCCGTCACCGCCATGCTGCCCATCATCCTGTTCCCGCTGACCGGCGTCATGGAGGCCGGTGAAATAACGACCTACTACGGCCACTACCTCGTCTTCCTCTTCCTCGGCGGTTTCCTGATCGCCATGGCGGTGGAGCGGTGGAACCTGCACCGCCGCATCGCCCTGGCGACGATCGCGCTGATCGGGAGCAACCTCAGGATGATCATCCTCGGCGCGATGGTCGCCACGGCCTTTTTGTCGATGTGGATCTCCAACACGGCCACTTCCGTGATGATGCTGCCCATCGCGATGGCCATCGCGGGGCAGTTGGCCGACGACCCGGACACGGACGAGGACGAGAACGCCATCTTCGGTAAGGCCCTCATGCTGGCCATCGCCTATTCCGCGTCCATCGGCGGCATGGCGAGCCTGATCGGTACGCCCGTCAACGGGGTGCTGCTGGGGCAGGCGGAGACGGTGTTCGGTATCGAGATCGGCTTCATGGAATGGTTCCGGATCGGCTTCCCGATCTCGGTGGTGTTGCTGGTGATCTGCTGGTGGTACCTGACGCGCGTCGCTTTTAAGTTCAAGAAAGAAAGCTTCGCGGGGGGGAAGGCGGAGATCAGGCGCTTACAAAAGGAATTGGGCCCGATCACGGCGGAGGAGATCAAGGTGCTGGTCGTCTTCACGCTCACCGCGCTGGCCTGGATATTCCGTAAGTCGGTCCTCGCGCCGCTGGTGCCCGGTGTCAACGATACGGTGATCGCAATGACCGGCGCGACGGCCTTGTTCCTGCTGCCGGGGCGCGAGCAAGGCACGCGCCTGCTGACCTGGCGGGAGGCGGTGAAACTGCCCTGGGGGGTGGTCTTACTGCTGGGCGGCGGCTTTGCGCTGGCGGCGGGTTTTACGGCGGGCGGCATCTCGGATTATATCTCGGCCAACCTCAGCGTACCGGAGGTGGTGGGCCTGCTCGGCCTGACACTGATCGTGGTAGTGGCGGTCAATTTCCTGACGGAAATTACGAGCAACGTGGCGACGACGTCCATGCTGCTGCCCCTGCTGGCCGTCGCGGCGGGGCCGCTGGGCGTGGCACCTTCCGCGCTGATGGTGCCGGCGACGCTGGCGGCGACCTGCGCCTTCATGTTGCCCGTCGCCACGCCGCCCAACGCGGTGGTTTTCGGCTCGGGCTATCTCACGATCCCCGACATGGTGCGGGCGGGATTTCGCATGAACGTCATCTCTATCGTGGTGATCACCCTGTTCTGTTATTTCGTGCTGCCGCATTTGGGGGGTATCGCGTTTTGACGGGCGGGGAACGCGGGTGCGAAGGAAGGTTCGGGGCGTTGGTGCGGGGTGGTGATGGTTGGAAGGGAAGGCGGAACGGTGTGCCGCGTCGACCGAGGTAGCGCGCGGTGAGCTT